>Ga0209077_1000198_pt1 | contig 15615 bp, 8 predicted proteins | sample PPLLak1March2015_FD_187247 | JGI IMG/M metagenome (GOLD analysis project Ga0209077, IMG submission 187247) | Freshwater sediment microbial communities from Prairie Pothole Lake near Jamestown, North Dakota, USA - PPLs Lake P7 Core (1) Depth... | ecosystem: Environmental > Aquatic > Freshwater >... | reverse complement strand
TACTCGACAAACAGATTGAGATCTGACTCCCTCCTATTCCGTTCCCCTCCGCTGTTACGGCAAACTCAGCCAAACGTATTAAGAACCGTGTAGAATGGTCGCTCGTTCCGCGGCGCGGTATACCTACGTTCGGGACGGGAAGCAGTCATATTCAGGGGAGCAATCATGGAAGCTTTTTACAGGCTGACCGTGAGTCGATGTGTTGCGCGTTGGCTCACGGTTGTTTTGGCGCTTGTTTTTGTTGCGTCCTGCTCGAAACAGGATGGACCCGGCGGTCGCCGACCAGGCGCCCGAGGTGCAGTCTCGGTCCAGACGGCTACTCCGCAGAAAGTGCCCTTCGAGCGACAGGTGGACCTGGCCGGGACGCTGGTTTCGATTGACCAGGCTCGTGTCAGCAGCGAAGTGGCCGGAATGGTCCGTGAAGTGCTCGTCAACCTTGGGCAGGAGGTCTCGGCCGGCCAGATCCTGGCGAAACTGGACCCGAGGGAACTCGAGATTGCTCTGGCGCGTGCCGAAAGCCAGCTGCGGCAGACCGAGGCGCAGCTTGGTGTCGACGGCGTGAAGATCACGCAGCCGCCTCCCGACGAACAGATCGCAGCGGTTCGCACGGCGGCCGCCAACCGGGATGACGCGCACGCCCAGCTTTCCCGCGCGACTCGTTTACGCAGCCGCAACCTGCTCTCGCAAGCGGACCTGGATACCGCCGAGACGCGAGTCAAAGTGACAGAGGCTGGATACCAGGCGGCGCTTGAAAACGTTCACTCGCTGAAGGCGAGCTTGCAGGATCGGCGTGCCGCCTATGAGCTGGCGCAGAAAAAGCTGAGCGACGCCGTGATCCGCGCGCCGGTGGCGGGTTCGGTCAGCGAGCGCCTGATCCAGCCGGGTGAGTTCATCCGGGAGAACACGCCTGTCATAGGTCTTGTCCAGTTGAACCCCTTGAAAGCCATCACGGGGATCCAGGAACGCTACGCCGGCCTGATCCGCCCCGGACTCGCAGTCGAATTCCGGGTCGAGTCATTCCCAACCGAGACATTCCAGGGAAAAGTGGCACATGTGAGTCCGTCCGTCGACCAGGGGACACGAACCTTCACCGTTGAAGTCCTCGTCGATAATCGGGATCGCCGACTCAAGCCTGGGTTCTTCGCCAAGGGAATCATCCAGGTTGGCCGCGACGAGGTGTTGGCCATCCCCGATCAGGCGGTTTCCATCCTCGCCGGGGTCTCGGCAGTCTTTGTTATCGAGGGTAACAAGGTAAGACAACAGGTGGTTAGCCTGGGCGCGCGTCAAGGGAGTTTCTTTGAGGTTCTGAATGGATTGAAGGGAAACGAGAAGATCGCAATCAGCAACCTCAGCCAGCTCGCTACCGGCGTGGAGGTTAAGGTTGCGCCTGGTGAGGGTCAGGCGCGGGCCGGGCGCGAGGCCGGGGAAGGTGCTCGATGAAAATAGCGGATGTCAGCATTAACAGGCCGGTGTTCGCCTTCATGATGTCGATCGCGCTCGTGGTCCTCGGCCTGTTCTCCTACCGGGATCTGGGCCTGGACCTCATGCCCAAGACCGACTACCCGGTCGTGTTCGTCAGCACAATTCTTCCGGGCGCGAGCGCTGAGGAAATCGAAACCCAAATCAGTAAGCCCATCGAGGAAGTCGTCAACACGATCAGCGGGATCGACGAGCTTCGCTCGATGTCGGACCAGGGCGCATCTCGCGTAATGATCACCTTCTCGCTCGAGAAGAATATCGACGTCGCCGTTCAGGAAGTTCGGGACAAGGTAGCGACGATCGTCTCGCGGTTTCCCCGCGATACCCTGCCGTCCACCATTCAGAAGATCGATCCCGACGCCTCGCCCGTCCTCACGGTTGCGGTTTCGGGCGATCGGTCCCCCAAGGAAATCACCGAGATCGTCGACAAGCAGGTAAAACAGGTCCTGGAGACCGTCAAGGACGTCGGAGATGTAAGCTTCATCGGTGATCGCCGGCGGGAGATCCAGCTTCTGCTCAACGCCGACCGGATGAACGCGTACGGGCTGACGGTCGATCAGGTGAGGGGCGCGGTCCAAAGGCAGAACGTCGAGATCCCGGGCGGGACCTTCATCGCCGGTCCTTCGGAGATCGCCCTGAGAACGATGGGCCGAATCCAGAGCGTCAACGACTTCAACCGCATCATCCTCGCCTACCGCTCCGGATCGACCGTGACGTTCGGTGACGTCGGTCGAGTGGTTGACACCGTTGAGGAACCGAAGAGTCTCGCTCGACTGGACGGACGGTCAGCCATCTCGCTGCTGATCCGCAAGCAGTCGGGCACGAACACCGTCGCGGTGGTGGACGCAATCCAGGGCAGGTTGGAGAGAATCAAGCCGAACCTGCCCCCTGACATCCACATTCAAACGATCCGCGACCAATCCCGGTTCATTCGAAAATCGTTCGAGGACATTCAGCACCACCTGGTCCTGGGCGGACTGCTCGCCAGTCTCGTCGTATTCTTTTTCATCCGAAACGTCCGCAGCACCGTTATCGCCGCTGTCGCTATCCCGACCTCGATCATCGGAACCTTCACGGTCATGAAGGCGTTCGGATTTACGCTGAACAACATGACGATGCTCGCGCTATCCCTGGCGACCGGCATCGTTATAGACGACGCGATCGTGGTGCTCGAGAACATCTTTCGGTACATCGAGGAGAAGGGATACGCGCCGAAGAAAGCGGCGGCCATGGCAACCAACGAAATCGGGCTGGCCGTCATGGCCACCACGCTTTCGCTGGTCGTAATCTTCCTTCCGGTCGCCTTCATGACGGGGCAGATCGGACGGTACTTCTTCAGTTTCGGAATCGCCTCTGCCGCGGCCATTTTGCTTTCAATGTTCGTCTCTTTCACACTGACGCCCGCTCTGTGCGCCACTTGGCTGCGCCCAACGGATGCCGGAAGCGGCCACGCGAAATCTAAATCCCGCGGATTTTACGCCCGAATGGACACCGTATACGGCCACATGCTCGAGTGGAGCCTGCACCATCGCGGGATCATGCTCCTGGTCGCCGGCGTGGTCACGATCTCGGTAGTTCTGCTGTTCCCGCGGATCGGCAAGGAACTGGTCCCGGATGACGACCAGAGCGAGTTCAACATCAGTACCCGGTTGCCCAAGGGAACTAGTTTTGCGCGTACCGACGAGTTTATCCGCGAGGTGGAAGCGTCCGTCCGTGAGCTCCCGGAAGTTCAGACAATCTTCACCAATATCAACGGGAACCGGGGAGATATCTACGTCGGCCTGACGCCCCATGAGGATCGGACGCTCACCCAGCAGGACATCATGCGCCGGGCGCGCCAGATGCTCTCCCAGTACTCGGCGCACGCTCGCCTCAGTGTTTCAGGAGGCACCGACATATCCGGGGCCTCGACCGCAGGGGGGCGGGGAGGAGGTGGCTCAACCAACCGTCTGTACCTGTTGCTCCAGGGACGCGAAATTTCTCAGCTGCAAATCTATGTCACGCAGTTGATCGACAAGGTCAAGACGATCCCGGGTCTCGTGGATGTCGACACGAATTACGAAGCGACGCAGCCCGAGTTACGAGTGAACGTCGACCGGGCGCGTGCGGTAGACCTGGGTGTTACCATCGATTCTCTGGCCTCCAGTCTAAGGTTGCTGGTGGGTGGTGAAGAAGTCACGAAGTACAAAGAAGGGGACGACCAGTACGTGGTTCGATTACGCCTTGATGAGCCTTTCCGCAACAAGGCGGACGGGATGGGCCAACTGCTGATTCCCTCCTCGACTCAGGGGACGGTCAGGGTCAGCGACATCGCCAGTCTGAGACTCGAGCCGGGTCCTGCCTCGATTGACCGGTACAACCGACAGCGCCAAGTCTCGCTGTTTGCCAATCTCGACAACGTGCCCCTTGGCGAAGCCATCGAGAAAGCTGGTGTGAAGGTTCAAGAGCTGGATATGAAACCGGGGTACCAGGCGGTTTTTGGAGCCAGCGCGCGTACCTTCAGCGAAGCCTCCAACGATTTTACGATCGCGGTTATACTAGCCATCGCGTTCATCTACATGGTGCTGGCTTCGCAGTTTAACAGCTTCATCCACCCGTTCAGCATCATGACCGCATTGCCCCTGAGCCTGCCGGCCGGTCTGCTGACCCTGCTGGTCTTTGATCGGACCATCAATGTGTACAGCGCCATCGGTCTCATGATGCTTTTTGGAGTCGTCAAGAAGAACTCGATTCTACAGGTCGACTATACGAACACGCTGCGCGCCCAGGGGATGGAACGGCACGAAGCCCTGATCCAGGCGAACCACGTCCGTTTGCGGCCCATTCTGATGACGACAATTTCGATCGTGGCAGGCATGGTCCCGATCGCCTTGGGCCGAGGCGCCGGGGCTGGATCAAGGTCTTCCATGGCGCTGACGATCATCGGAGGTCAGATTCTGTGTCTGCTGTTGACGCTGCTGATTACTCCGGTTGTTTACAGCTACTTCGACGATCTGCGGGAGTTCAAGTTTGCCCGGCTTCTTGCACGGTTCCGCCGACCGGGAAAACCCGACGCGACTCCTCAGCCCCCGGTCGAGGCACCGGTCAGCTGAATGCGGAATGGCGAATGCGGAATGCGGAATGGGGAACCTGAAATGCGGTCCTGATATTCCGCATTCCGAAATCCGCAATCCGAAATCAGTTTTCCCCCGTCCGACCGGTGGCACGATCAAGCGCGACTCGGGCCTTGGCGTAGTTGGTCCGTGCCCTGACCTCCTCCAGCCGGGCCGCCATGAGGTCGCGTTGGCGCCGGATCAACTCGTACGGAGTCGATAATCCAGCTCGGAGCTTCTCCTCCTCCTCCTGGAAGCTTCTGTCCCTGAGCTCCACCGCCTTGAGCGCGGACTGCACTTGAGCTGAGGACTGGGTCAGCAAGATCATCGCGTTCCTGACCTCCAGGCGAATCTGGTTGCGCAGCTGCTGGAGTGAGGTCTCCGCCTGCTGTTTTTCGATTTTTGCGCGGGCGTGATCGGCCTGCGCGCTTCGGTTCAGCATCGGGAACTGCAGGGAGAAGCCAAAGGCGTATTCAGGATACTCGAAGCGGCCGAGCTGTCCCCAGGCGCTTCCCAGGCCGCCATTGACGATGATCGGGCCGGCCGGAGAGTCAGCCAGGCGATCGCCGTACAGGCCGGCGCTGTTAACCATCCCGAATAAAACCAGCGTCGGCTTGAGGAGGTTAGCCGTGTATCGGATGGCGACGTCCTGGTTTTGGAGGTTTGCCTCGCTCTGGCGGAGCTCGGGTCGGTTCTCCAGGGCGAAGGCGAGCATGTCCTCCAGCCGAGGTACCGGTTGGGTGCGGGGATCCGGAAGCGAATCGGTCGGTTCGACTCGAACTGACTCCACGATTCTGGCAACGTCGCGGGTCACGGCGGTCTTCAGATCGGTTTCGCGGAGTTCGAAGACCGTGCGGGCCGCAATCAAGTCGCGCCGGCGGGCGGAGGCTTCAGACGCGGCGGTGAACACCTCTATTTTCGACAGTGCCCCGGCAGCCTCGCGCTCACGATTGTCTTCGTAAAGCTGTTCGGCGACCTGAAGAGATTTCTCGGAGACAAGGACGTTGTCACGAGCTGCGACAAGATCCCAGTAAAGCGTCTCCGCCTGCGACAGGGTGGTCATGACCTGTTGGCGCACCGCTTCGGTCGTGATCTTCTTGCCACGCTCGGCGATAGTCAGAAAACGGCGATTTACGTCGAACCCGGCGCCGTTGAGCAGTTGCTGAGTGACTATAAGCGAGAACGACGAGACGATGGCTGGGTTGAAGCGAAGAAATTGCTGGGAGGATGTTTGCTTTTGGTTGTTCAAACTGACACTGACGGACGTCCCGCTTGTAAACGCTTGTGCAAAGCGGGCTTGCAGTGCCGTTGTAGACGTGAGTACCGTTGGTACGCCCGCGACGACCAGGGTGTTGAGCGGACTCTCCGTGCGGTCATAACTGAAGTTGAGGGCGATGCTCGGATCAAAGGTGCCCCGAGGCCGTGCGGTAACCTGTCTGGCATTGCCCGTAATTCCGCCCGCGCCGGTTGCCCCGCCCGCGGTGGTAGCGTCTCCAACGCCTGCCCCGATGGCGCCGGCAAACAGCCCGCTCGGGACTCGGACGCCAGGGGCCCCGCGCGGAGCGCCACCGCCTCTGGCCCTCAGGACGTCGGTCTCCGCCATCGCGGTATTTTGTGTGGTTGAAGCGATGTCCAGATTGTTACGGAGAACCAGGGAACGAAGTTGTTCGAGCGACAACTGCAGCTTCCCATCGATAATCAGGGGTGCGAGATCGACAGGATCGGTGAGTGCCACGGGAGGCAACGACTGTACGCGATACGGGGCGAAAACGTTCGGGAACCAGGCGGGACCCTTGCTGTAGTCAGTGTCTTTCGGCGCAGGCTGGCCTGCGGCTGTGACGGTTAAAAACAGGACCGTGCAGAACATCAGGAAGGCCCGCAGCGGAACCGCGGTGAGCCTGCGGCGCGGCAGCGCTCTTTCGGGCAGGCGCTGGTTCATCATCGATTTCATACTAGTCGCCGTCCTTGTCCGGAAGACCAAGCGTAAAAGCGGCGACGGGTGGGTTTTTCACTTCCCCGGCCAAGGCGTCATTCACGCGGATGTTACGCCTCGTGAGCGTCTGACCTGTTGCCCGATCCATTTCAACGAGAGCCCTGGCGTAGTTGGCGCTCGCATCCACTTCTGCCTGTTGCGCGGCCACGAAGTCACGTTCACGGAGTATGACTTGATAGGAAGTGGACACCCCGGCCTCCAGCCGCTCCTGCTCGCCGGCCCAGATTTCGCGGGCGAGCCGGGCCGCTTCGTGGGCGGCTTCCAGTTGCGCCTTGCCCTGAACGAGTCCGATGATGGCCTTGCGCACCTCGACGGCTGCCTGATTCCGAAGGCGCTGAAGACCCAGGCGAAGCTGACTATCCTCGATCTGCGAGCGCAGGTTATCCGCCTGGGCGACGCGATTGCGGATCGGCACGCTCAGACTGACGCCGGCGCCGTATTCCGGGAAATCGCCGCTTAACGACTGTCCCAGCGAGTCGCCGAGTCCCGCGCGGGTTTCCAGCGCATTGCCCTCCAATCCCGCGCCTGCGAAAAGTCCGAACACGCCTGCCGCCGGTTTCAGACCATTTTCCGTAAAGCGGTTCGCTATCTCCTGGTTCCGGATGTTCCCCTCCGCCTGCTTCAGATCCGGGCGATTTTTGAGCGCGCTGTCGAGGGCCGCCTGAAGCTCGGGAAGATCGCTATCCTTCGGCTCCGGCATCCGGTCCTTCAAAACGATGGTTGCCGCATCAATCGCCGGGGTATGTTGTTTGACGAGCAGGTCCTTCAGCGTTGTCTCCTGCATCTGCACGTCGGTACGGGCGAGGGTCAGGTCGCGCGTTCGAGCCGCGACTTCCGCCTCGGCGGAGGTTACCTCGAGCGGAGGCATTGAGCCGACCTCCACTCGAAGGCGGTTGTCTCCGAGAAGGCGTTCGGCGACCTGGAGTGACTGTTCGGCTACGCGCACGTTCTCCTGGGCGGCTGCCAGCTGCCAGTAAGTGTTTTCTACCTGGACAGCGGTCTCGATGAGCTGCGATCGAAATACTTCCTCGGATATCTGCGTGTTATTGATAGCGACATCGATGAAGCGCTCATTTGACTGCCGTCCAAACCCGTTGAGCAGCGGCTGGTGAAAGGCGAGCGAAAAGCGAGAAATAACCGCAGGATTGAAACGAAGACGCTGCTGAGTGGATGCCTGCCGTTGCCCGGTGACACTGATCGAAAAACTGGTCCCCGTGTGGAACAGCTGAGCGTAATTACTGCTGAACGCGGTTGCGTTTGCGGTGACCACTGGAACGCCCGCGACTTGAATAGTGTTCAACGGAGAAGTGACGCGGTCAAAGCTGAAGTTCATGTTGACGGACGGGTCGAAATTGCCCGAAGAACCGATAGAAATCGCACCACCACCCCCGGTGATACCTCCGGCGCTCCCGAGTCCCCCACCGCCGCCGGCGGCACTGACACCTACTCCGATCGCCCCGGCAGACAACCCGCTGGGGACCGAGGCGCCCTGCACGCCGCGCGCCGCCTGTCCGGAGCTCGTTCGCAAGACATCCGTGTCCGCGATGGCCGGGATGAAGCGCTGCACGGCGATATCGAGGTTGTTCTCGAGAGCCAGTGCCAGGGCATCGGAGACTGTCAGCTCCAGCTTGCCGTCGCGGATCAGGTTTTCGATCCGGGGCGAGTTCTCTACAACCAGTGGCCGAATCGGGCGGGGTTGGTATGGTGCAAAGACATTCGGAAACCAGGGAGCAGGAGTCGAGATCCCGGCGGCTGAGGCAGGCTCTTCCGCAGGTGACTGAGCCAGTGCCCCTTGCGGCCACACCAGGAGTCCCGTCAGCGCTACTGTGATCACGGTCCGAACGTAACGCGATTTCATCAAAATCTCCTCACTATCATGCTCGCCGCGCCTATCGGCGATCCGGCGAATGCTCAGGCAGCGACTAGAATACTACGAGAACCGGCGCGACTTGTTTCTGCTGTAGAGCCGCCGGCCGTCTGCCTGGGTTCGGGCATATTCTAGCCGCCTCCAATCGGACCAAACAATCCACTAAGCTGGAAATCCTCACTGCTCCGAGAGCGTCGGATGCTGGTGAGAGAAGCATGGCTCGGTGTTGGGTGCTTCCGGTGACGATCCGCGCACTCCGCAGAAAGCGCTTCGTTTGCGGTTCTGTCGTGCTCGACGACCCCAAGGACCACAAGGACATCAGGGACAACAACGACGAGGGGCATTTGTCGTTGTTGTCCTTGATGTCCTTGTGTCCTTGGGGTCGCGGAGTCGTGACTGCTTAGGAAGCGTAACCCACCTGCTTGGACACCCTATTTGCCTTCGGGGATGATCTCGATCGCGCTCAGGCAGGCGTAGTTCTTGATGGGCAGAAAAGAAAAAATCAGCTTTCCTTGAGTGTTCGGCTTAAGATTGCGAAACGTTCTCAATACGGGCCGGTTGGCGCCCCCCGCTTCGGTGAAGATATCAAAATCCTTGAGGAGGAGAAGGCCGTTGCATTGGACATCGAACTTACGGCTGTCCGGTCCTCCCAAGCCGACGTTTTCAGGCCCGAAATATGTCTCGGCAAAATGCAGGATTGCGGTATAGCGACCGGGTGCTACCGGGATAACGTAGGTGAAGTTCCCGAACCGTTCGGTTTCGTAGAGCTCCGGGTCACTGGCCTGAACAATCCGGGTGGCGTGGGCTACCCGTCGCCCGCCGGAAAAGAACCGGTCCGGGCTCCAGACTTCCTGATTCCGGGCGAACAGCGGAATGGTCCGGGTGGTCATTCGCAGAGTCCTCATCCGTCCGGGGAGGCCGGGAAAGATCTCGATCGCGTTGAGCAGTGCCCGCCCCTTAGTTCCGTGCAGACGGATGGATAGGAACCCGTCAGCGGCCGGCGATAGGTCAGTAAAAACCTTGACGTCAGCGGTCCTAGTCCCTCCGGCATCAGCGACGACGTCGAACTCGTCCAGGACCAATTGCCCGTTGATGAAGAGGTCAAACAGCCGGGTCGTCTCTCCGGCGCCTTCAAAGCCATCGGTCGGCCGATCGGGTTCCGCGAAGTAGAGATGAGCCTCGTAAATGCCCGGCTTCAAAGGGATCCTGTACTCGAAGTCGCCCAGCCGTCCCCCGCGCCAGATCACCTGATCTTCCGCCCGGGCGATCACCGCATCCGCCGCGGCCTTAAATGGGGTACCGCCCACGTAGTAGCGATCGGCCGTCCAGATCCGGCCAATCTGGTCCGCATACTTCGGCGAGTTGTTTCCGCACAGAATACGCATTTCTGCCAGCGGCCCGGCTGACGGCTGGGAAGCCGTGACCGGCGGGGAATCGACTTGGGGACTCGTGCTTTCGGTCAACGGCCTGACGAACACCATGATCAGCATGCCGGCGAGAAGCGCGACCGGTAACCCAACCCAGGCGATGCGGAATACGCGCGGCTTGGCTATCACCAGCTCTACCGGCCTGGTCCGGAGATTGAGAGCGGGATGCTCTTGGGGGCTTCCGGTCAGCGCCGGCAGAACTGCGGTCGCTGGGACGGGCAGCTGACTCTGATCGGGTGCCGAGCCGGCCGCAGGTCTGCTTTGGAGCTGGAAAACGGGCACGTACTGTCCAGTCGGGAGGAGAATATGCACCGCGTGATCGCGCCCCTCGGTCCGGTAGTACTTCTTCAGTCTCTCACGCAGCCGGTTGGCGTCCACGCGGACAATCGGATCCTGCTTGGGCTCGAAGTCGGGCGAGCGTCCGAAAGCTTCGACGGCGATGGTGTATTCCTTGATTTTGTCGGCTTCCCCGGAGAAGTACTTCTCGGAGACGTAGCGCAGGAACGAGACCAGGGTGGGAGCACGGCAGAAATAGCGCGACGCGACGACCGCTTCCAGCTCGGCCCGCATTTCCTCCAAGGTAGGGAATACTTGTTGATCGCTCACCGCACGATACTTCTTTCTTCGCCCTGTTCGGGAGCCTCATTTAACAACGTCTCCAAAGATCCGTCAAGGAGGTAAATGCGTAAGTCCATGTCGTGTCAATATTAAAGGAAGAAGGTTAAGGGGTTTGGCCAAGTATTAACCCCGCGGTTAGGAGACGGCTTGACCAAGCGAGGAGGGTAAGTCCAGCCTTGTGTCGAATGGGAGTTGAGTGCATAATCGCGCCGTCAACAGCATCATCTGCGAGGCAATGCACTTTGGGGGGGGCCCGACAAAACCTTCCGGTTTCCGGAAAGGCTGAATCTGATTCGTTGGACCGGTTCGCTCATCCATTCCACCGGGTGATTCTGTTTGTCGCCGCGGTCGTTGCGTTTTCGGCGATCGGTGTTCTGATCTTCATACCTTCCTCGTACTCTCTCCCCGTTGCCCAATTCCAAAGCTATCCCGCTGGCCGGTGGGAAGGCGTCACGCCGATCTTCAGCTATTACCCGAATGCTGCCCTCGAGATTGTGGACGGCAGCCGGGGAGCAGCGGACCAGCCGGGGAAGTTCCTCCGCTGCCGGATCGGCAAAGCCGATGGATGGACTGGGTTCGGCATTCTGACGACCACGGCAGCGGCGCGTGACGCTAATCTCCAGCTGCTATGGCGATGCAGCGGTAACGCCCCACACATTCAAATCGATCTGCGCGAGCGATCGGTCGATTCCAACCATCCTACGAGCGAGGTATTTTCTACCGTGGTGCCGTTCGTCTCCGACAGGTGGGTGGCGACTCCACTGCCTTTGCGAGGTCTGTCGAGGAACCAGTTTTATCAGCCGCCCGGGAGTCACGGCAACCGGGTGCTGGACGCAGATCGTGTTGAGCTGATCGCCTTTACGCTTCCTCCAGGGTCCGAGCTGACGATCGATATCTCGGAGATCAGGTTCGAGTGGAAAAGTTCCAAGTGGCAGATCGTGGGAGCGATCCTGGCCGTCGGTCTCCTCGTCATCCTCGCGCTCGAAGTGATGCAGTTAGCGATCCGAAGGAGAAAAGTCGAGCGCACGCTGGAGACCTCTGAAGCCAACTACATGGCGATCTTCAACGCGGTCCAGGAGGGTATATGGGTGCTGGATCCGCGGACTGGGAAGATCGAGGACGTTAATCCTAAAGCCTGTGACATGCTGGGTCTGGACCGGGGAGATTTATTGGGCCGGGTTTTCACGGACCTGGCTTTCGATTTGAGCCTGGACGACTGCCGGAGTGCGTTCAGCAAGAGCTTCTCGAGCAACCATCACGAGTTTGAATGTCGGCTCAAAATCCGTGGTGGCGGAACCCTTTGGGGGGAGATCCGAACCACTCGATTCAAAATCAGCGAGCAGGAACGGCTCCTGGTTGTCATGCGTGAAGTGAGTGACAAGAAGGAGGCCGAGCGGGAGCGACTGCGTCTCGAACAGCGGCTGATGCAGTCTCAGAAGATGGAAGCACTTGGCAAACTGGCTGGCGGGATCGCCCACGATTTCAACAATATCCTGACCGGTATCAGCCTGGCCGCCGATATGGCTTTCTTGAAAAGCGGTGTCGATTCGCCGACGGCAGCCGAGATCCGACAAATTCGCGAGTTCTCGGACCGGGCGACCGGCCTGACGAAGCAGATGTTGACCTTCAGCCGCAGGCAACCCCTCCATCCGGTACCGGTCCATCTGAACGAACTGGTTCAGGGTGCACTGTCCATGCTCGCCAGGGTAATTGGTGAGGATATTCAACTCACCTTCGGCACAGAGACCGAACGGGATCTCATACTGGCGGATCAAAGCCAGATTGAGAGAGTCCTGATGAACCTGGCTGTCAATTCGCGGGATGCCATGCCGAAAGGCGGCTCCCTGATGATAAAGACCTACACCGAGATTCTCAAGGACCTCCGCCCCGATCTAAACCTGCCCGCTGGGGAGTACGTGGTCCTGGATGTTTCCGATACGGGGCAGGGGATGGATGAGGCTATTCGCGAGCGGGTCTTTGAACCATTCTTCACCACGAAGGCACTGGGAAGGGGCACCGGGCTAGGTCTGGCGACCGTCTATGGGATTGTCACCAAGCACAAGGCGGCAATCACTGTCGACAGCAAACCCGGCGCCGGGACTCGATTTCGGCTCTTTTTCCACCATCTTGCTGTTGAAGAAAGCCAGGTCTTGGTGCACGAAGAGGTGAACGCACCTGTCAAAGGTGGAAACGAACTCGTGCTTATTGTCGAAGACGACCCGGACGTTCGTCGGCTGGTTGAATCGACGCTGGCTGGTTTTGGCTACCGAACGGTTTCGGCTGCAAACACCGAGGAGGCGGAGGCGATCTACCGAAAGCGGCGCGACGAGGTGGCTCTGCTGTTAAGCGACGTAGTCATGCCGGGCGAAAGCGGCCCTCAATTCTACCAACGGATGGCCCGGGAACACCCTGATCTGAAGGTGCTTTTCATGTCGGGATACGCGGACACCAAGTCCATTTGTACCGACCTCCGCCGCCGGGGGTTGCCCCTCCTCCAAAAGCCCTTCCAACTTACTGAGCTAGGCCGAGTGGTCCGTGAAGTGCTCGAGAGCGCCGCCCTGCGTGCTTAGCCCGCACTTCTCACAAGTCTTCTGCTGCGGAGGCGGATATGGGCTTGTCTATTGCGTTGCGCTCCCTCGCGCTCCTCGACGTACAGTCAAGTACGCCTGCGGTGCGCTCGGTCGCGACGCCTTGTATCCAAGCCCATCTCCACCTCCTCGCGACGGAGACTTGTGAGAAATGCGTGCTTAGCTTCGTCCGAGACCGCATCTCGCAGCCGCCCGCGCCCCCAAGTAGGTGCGCACCACTTCAATGGGTCAGCAAAGACTCCATCAAAGCAATCAGGTGCTGGGGAGCAACCGTCGTGGAGTCATTGACGACGACGGCCCGACGACCGCGGCTTTCCACCTTGAGCTCCGGGTGTGAGGAGGCAGTAACACCGGCGACAGCCTCCCGGGCAAGCGCCGCCGTCTGGTAATCCGCTACCAGGGCTTCAACCGGGCGGGCGGAAAGCGTCTGGAACGCAGCGAGCCAGCCGCGCTCGAAGCCTCTTTCCCCGATTGGCGCTAGCCAGGGACGGACCCGGAGACTGATAGGACCGGCGATGAATATCTCGGAACCTGGCACCGGATTGCCCATCCGGATGGGATCGAAAAGGCCCGACGGGGAGTCCCCGGCAAGCCGGTCAGCAATGCGCTCAGCCAGTTCTCCAACCGCTACACCGCGGGTCGCGAGCGGGTCTTCATTTCGGCAGGCCAGGTAGTAGCGCCCCTTGGCCAGCAGAACCTCCGACGGTGTGACGCTTGCGCGGCATCCCGGCCGGATCTCCGTCTCAGCGTTCGTCCGACGCAGGTAGCTGTAGAGAGAGGCCGCTGCGGACGGATCCCTCATCTCGAACAGTTCGGCGATCAACTGGTCGGAACCCCGCGAATAGCGGCGAATCGATAGGGCGACAAAGCCGTATTCGAGGAAGACTTCCGCCCCGCCGTTCATGTACGTGTACAGAGTGGCCGAACCGTAGGATTCCGGGTCCCCGACGTCCGCAAAAGAACCGAGATCTTCCCCGGATGGCAGGAGGCTCGAATCCGACGAACAACCGGGCAGGGTGACGAGCAGGCACACGAGCACCCAGACAAAGCCCCGGATCATACCCGCAGCTCCACGATCTTCACCTGAGCGAGATCCGCAGTTCCGAGTCCTAGTTCAGTCGCGTGTTTCAGTTGTCGTGCGACCATCTGTACCGAAAACGTCGGGTCACGCTCGGCCATCAACCGGGCGCAGTAAGCGTCGGTGGCCACCATGTCGCCGCACAGCACGATCTTGTTGATGCCGCGGACAACCTCGCCGCCCGCCGTCAGCGTCGGGCCCCTTCTGGCGAGGATGGTCCTCGCGTCGACAATCGTCAGCTGCGGCCTTGCAGTGTCAGCAAAGTGGACCAACCGCTGATCGAGATACTCGCTCCCCTCATTTTTGTGAGTAACGATCCGGTCGGCCATGCTGACCGAGCCAAAGTGCATTTTCAGCGCGCAGGTGAACTGAGCGGCTCCGTGGCGTTTCACAACCGGCAGGCTGATCACCACCCCCGCCTCGTGGACCATCCGATGGACGCCAACCGGCGAGGCAATAGGCCAGGCAGGGTTGCGAACTAACTGGAATTCGGTGCGTTCGAGGAAATCGCGCACGTCCACTTCAACGCCGCTGCCCGTCAGTTTCCCGATCACCCCCAGCTTTCCCATGATCGAACTGGGCGAAGAGGAAGCGACAAGGTTCGTCCCGTGACTGTCGAAGAGCACCGTTCGCCTGAATCCCGATTGCCGCAGGATCCCGCCGACGGCGGAGATGAAATCGGGGTGAGTCGTTACTGGGTACGGCTGAGGGGCGACGAAATTGCCCCGAAAAACAGCTTCGCGACTCAACGAAGAGAGCTTGTCCAGGCCGCCCAGCGCTTCGACACCCGCCTTCAGCATTGCCTGCAGATCTTCACCCTCGACAACGACGAGCAGCGGTTGGCCAGCGTGGACAAAAGGGTTCGGCGGGACGCTCTTACAGGCAGCCACTCGGAAGTTGCATGCACCCAAGAGTGAGGCGGACAGAAGTCCGAAGCTCCCGGCGCTCAATCTGAATAGATCGCGCCTGGTGAGACCTGCCATACCCTTTTGTTCGTCTGGTCTTGAGCCACTTGTCATACGGTCTATGTGGGTCCGACTTCCAAGTCGGACATTGGTTTCTGCTTGCTCTTCTCCGGCAGGGCGACGCCCCAAGCCGGGCAGAAGTCCGACTTGGAAGTAGAACTTACTGGGCGGTTCCCGGCATGCGATCAAGCCATCCGCCCATGATCCTGATGCCGCCCAGGGTAAACAGCCCGAAACCAGCCGACCCGCCACCCATGAACTCGGCCACGATCCGGCTCTCGTTGAGGGCCAAACCAACGAGGAAGAGACCGGCGCCTCCGACGATAAAACCGGCTGTCCCGAGGAAGGGCGCCGCGACAAGCGTGGCTATCCGGGCTCCACGCCTCGACAGAAGAATCGCTGCAAAAATGCCGATGACAAGAGCCGCGCAAGGCCAGGCCGCAAAGGCGGTGGCTATCCGACCACCGATCAGAAATGCGACCGCAGCCGTTCGTCCTGCTGCGGCTCC
>Ga0209077_1000197_pt1 | contig 15670 bp, 18 predicted proteins | sample PPLLak1March2015_FD_187247 | JGI IMG/M metagenome (GOLD analysis project Ga0209077, IMG submission 187247) | Freshwater sediment microbial communities from Prairie Pothole Lake near Jamestown, North Dakota, USA - PPLs Lake P7 Core (1) Depth... | ecosystem: Environmental > Aquatic > Freshwater >... | reverse complement strand
CTTCGGAAATCGGGCGTTCCGAGAAAGCCAGACCTGAACAAACACGGTAAATGGTTCAAGGCAGGGCAAGTGTTCGCATCATCTGAGACTGGTGCCTTTTGCGGCCCCAATATACCGGTTCGCTGGTATGGTCCATGGGGAATCTCGAGCCTACTATCAGGGATGTCTGCCCTGTGGCTTTGAGGGGCGAGAAGCTTGCACTCGCCCCCGGGGCAGATCTCGCCCTCCGCGGGACATCAGCCCATAACAATAAGAGGCAAGGCCCGCTGGGCGATGTCAGTTGTTTCCTCAATGATCACAGATGTTCCGGCCGGTCCTCAGATTACCGGTCAGAAACGATTCAACTAGACACTGAGCAGGCTCCGGCAAAGCGCCGAGCAGGACATCAATGTCGTGCGAACCAAAAAGCGCCAGGGCGCGTCCCCCCATCCCCCCGGCGATGATCAACTTCACGCCTTGGGAAGCCAGCCAGGGCGGCAAAAGCCCGGGTTGGTGCTCGGGCGCCGCGACCACCTCGGTTTTGAGCACCGTCTTTGACTCCGGATCGACGTCGAACAAAGCAAATTCCGGACAGTGGCCAAAGTGTTGAGCCAACTTGCCGTCTGCAACAGGGACTGCGATACGCATGTTGTTTTCTCCTCTCGGCGGTTCGTTTGTGCCGCTAAGGCCGGCAGATTATCTCTAACCATCAGCATTCGTTTACTTGGACAAGGCCGTTGAAGTGCAGGCGAACGGACTTCCAGACCTTGCGAATATCGTGTGCCGCAGGACCGCCGTATTCTACGGTTGATAACCCTTGGACCTGGGCGCGGGTCACCGCCGAATCGTAACGGACCCGCCCTGCAACCCAGACGCCTCGTGCTCGCGCCGCTCGCTCGACTCGGCTTGTGATTTCGGAATTCAGATCCCACTTGTTCACACAGACGGCGGTCGGAATCCGGAAGTGCGCGGTTAAGGAGACGACCCGGTCAAAATCGTGTAGAGCCGATAGAGTCGGCTCGGTAACGACCAGGACGAAATCGCTTCCGGTGATTGAAGCGATGACCGGACAGCCAATCCCAGGCGGGCCGTCAATCAACAATACCGATTTGGCCTGCTTTTCGGCGATGTCTTGAGCCGCTAGCCTGACGCTTGTGACCAGCTTTCCGGAATTCTCCGCCGCGACTCCCAGGCGAGCGTGAACCATCGGACCGTGTCTGGTCTCGGAGATATACCACTCGCCGCAAACCCTTTCTTCGAAATCGATCGCCTGGCAGGGGCAGAATTCTACGCAGACGCGACAACCTTCGCAGGCAATGGGATCCACCTCGTACCGACCGTCACCCGCTTGATGAATCGCGTCGAACCGGCAAGACGCCATGCACTCCCCGCAGAAAGAGCAATCGTCCGCGCGAATCCTGGCAGTATGGCCGGACCGGAACTCCCGCCTTTCGAGGACCGTCGGGGCAAGGACCAGGTGCAGATCCGCCGCGTCCACATCGCAGTCCACAAAAACAGCGTCCCGGGCCAGGGCGGCAAAAGATGCGACGACGCTGGTCTTTCCCGTTCCCCCTTTGCCGCTGATAACGGTCAGTTGTCGCATTTAAAAGAAGCCTTTTCGCTCCGTCTCGTTCCCGCCGGTTTCGCGGACCGGCCGGTCCGCCGGTTCAGCCTCTCGTATCGGTACCGTGCATTCGCGCCGACCCGTCGCCGTTGTGGATTTCACTCGTGTCTCAATGCGGCGATATAGCCGGTGCAGGTCACGACGCAGACCGGGAAGAGCCCCGACGGCCAATTGTCCCCGGGAATAGGCCTCCGCGACTTCCCGGCTGTCCGGAATCTCGAGCAGCAGCGAAACCCCTTCGTCTTCGCAGTAGTCACGAACCGTGCGGTTCCCTTCGGTACTGCGATTGACAACAACTCCCAAGGGGATGCTCAGGGCACGCACCATGTCCACAGCAAGGCGCAGGTCGTGGAGACCGAAGGGAGTCGGTTCGGTCACCAGGATCACGAAATCGACACCTCGTAAGGCGGCAATTACCGGGCACGACGTGCCCGGAGGGCAGTCGATCAGCACCACGCCATTCTCAGGAGCCCTCCTCCTGACGGCACGGATGAGCGGTGGTGAAGAGGCTTCCCCAATCCGCAAACGGCCCTGGATCAAACGAGTGCGGCCCGCCCAGCCATCTTCCACCAGACCGATTTCCCGCGTTTTCTCGGTCAGGGCGCCAGTCGGGCAGACACGGACACAGCCTCCACAGGAGTGGCAGAGCTCCGGAAAAATCAGCGGGCCGGTATCCAGCCCGGCAATCGCATGGTACTGGCAGAAGCGCGAACAGGAACCGCAACCAAGGCAACGATCCAGGTCGACGACCGGGACCAAGACGCCTATCGCCTCGCTCCTTTCGACCGTTGGGGCCAGGAAGATATGGCAGTTCGGTTCTTCGACATCGCAATCCAGGAGGGTCACGGCCTTAGGAATCGCCAAGGCGAGACTGACGGCGAGAGTGGTTTTTCCGGTCCCGCCTTTTCCACTGGCAATCGCGATTTGCATGATCTAAAACGCGTGACCTTCCGTGTCTGGGGATTCCGCCTGCTTCAATTGCCCGCTGCGGAGCCGATCGAGCGCGTCCCCGACTGTCCCCCCGACCCCGGTGTAGATCCGGATTCCGGCAGCACTGAGAGCCTTGAACGCTTTGGGTCCGCAGTGTCCGGTCAGGACGCAGTTTGCCCCGGCGCGTGATACGATCTCGGCCGCCTGGAGGCCGGCGCCCTGTGCCGCGTTCAGATTCTGCGAGTTTTCGATAACGTGAAATCCTTCGGACGCGTCATCCACGAGAATGAATCTTTCGGCTCGGCCAAACCTGGGATCCATGGGCGAATCGAGGCTTGAGCCGCGTGCTGTAACAACGACCTTCATAAAGTGACAACCTCCAGCGTCTGAACGCCATTTCAGGGACTACTGCTGCGTGGTTTTTTCACTCGTCAGCTGATCCAGGCGCTGCTTGACAAAATCCAACTCGCGCTGCAGCGCGTCCATCTGGCGGGCCAACATCTCCTTTTCAACATTCGCCGGCTCGTCTGTACTGACTTGACCGGGCTGCGCACCGAAACGCAGCCAACCGGGAAGGCCCGTCGCCCAAAACCAGTGCCTCCAGCCCCTGCCTGGTCCAGCTCCGAATCCCGCCCCCGTTGGTCGACTGGTGAAACCTGGGACTCCAGCTCCACCGCAGTATCCCGCCCCTCGACCCGATCTTGGCCCTAAACCGATGGGCCCGGTTCTGTCTCCTCTTGGCATACCTACCTCCTGGCAGTCTTGTTCATGACCACCTTTGCGATCCTGGTTAAGCATGGAGCGTGCCACACAGTCAGCAGATGATTCCGGGGGTAAGGCCAACAGTTTACGACTGGCGTTGTTGCGAGAGCGAGTTGTCGTCGGCGAGTGGTGATAGGGCGTCAGAGCGTCAGCGGCCGCATTTTTGAGGGATTGAGTAATTGACGCAGTTTCTTCGATGGGCGAGTGGATCCGGACCCGCAAATTGCAATACTAGTTATCGGGATAGACGTGCATAATGCACACATAGATGAGCCTGGGCCTGAATCACCCGAAGGTGGCAGGCTTTGGGCTTGGGTAATTACTTATGGATACAGAAACCGGGGCTCATGACAGGGACATCATCCTCGATTCCATCAATGAAGGGGTTTTCACCGTCGATCAGAGTTGGCGAATCACCGCCTTCAATCGAGCCGCCGAGCGCATTACGGGAGTATCGCGAAGCAAGGCAGTGGGGCGCCCCTGTTGCGATGTCTTCCACGCGAACATCTGCGAGTCGGACTGCGCGTTGCGGCAAACCTTCCAGACGGGTCAACCGGTGGTAAAGGCGACGGCTTACATAATCAACGATCAGGGTGAAAAGGTACCTATACGAATCTCGACCGCGCTTCTGAAAGATAGCCAGGGGAAAGTGATTGGCGGGGTCGAGACTTTCCAGGACCTGACTCAGGTCGAACAACTGCGCAAAGAGCTCGAAAGTCGTTACACGTTCTCCGACATCATAGGCCGCAGTTCGGCGATGATGCGCCTGTTCGAGATACTGCCGCAGATTGCGGGCAGCAGCAGCACCGTGTTACTGGAAGGGGCCAGCGGAACCGGCAAGGAGCTGTTTGCCCGGGCCCTTCACAATCTTTCCCCACGACGGAAGAGGGCCTTTATCGCGGTCAACTGCGCGGCCCTGCCCGACACCCTGCTCGAGAGCGAGTTGTTTGGCCACAAGGCGGGCGCCTTTACCGATGCGAAACGGGACAAGCCCGGTCGATTTCTTTTGGCCGAAGGCGGAACCATCTTCCTAGATGAGATCGGAGACATCTCGCCAGCGATGCAGATCCGCTTGCTACGCGTGCTCCAAGAGAGGGTTGTCGAGCCGCTCGGCAGCGTCAGGCCGACACCTGTGGACGTTCGCGTGATCGCCGCAAGCAACAAGGATCTGGCGAGGCTGGTCCGCAAGGGCAAGTTTCGCGACGACTTGTACTATCGAATCCGGGTCGTGCATCTGCAACTCCCGGAGCTGCGCCAGCGCCGTGAGGACATCCCCTTGCTGGTCGATCACCTGGTCGCGAAGTTCAATCATCTGCAGGGGAAAGACATCGCCGGCGTGTCCGATGAAGTGATGGCGCGTCTCATGGAGCATGAGTATCCGGGCAACGTGCGGGAGCTGGAAAACATCATTGAGCAGGCATTTGTGCTGTGCCGGGGCGGCATGATCGAGGTGGCGCACCTTCCGCCGGAACTGCGCCCGGAACGGGCGCTCGGCAAGGACGAGACCAGGCCCATGAGTCTGGAGGCGATGGAAAGGTTCCTGATTGCCGAGACCTTGCGGCGTTGTCGCGGCAACCGGAAAGCGGCCGCTCGGAGCCTCGGAATCGACCCCAGCACGCTTTATCGAAAGCTCAAGGCTCTCGGCATCCGAATCCCGGAGGTCGACGGGCGCAATCAGGAGGTGTAACACCCGGAGGTTCGCCGAGACGGCGGGCCGTCGGGTGCTCGCTTTCAGGCGGCTTTTTCGCAAGTATCTTGACGCTCGGCATGATGCAAGTCGAGCGTTCAGTCGGCCTCCGCCGCTTCTACATGAACACGTCAGCGCAGTGATCCGCTACTGCTTTGGCTGATTGGGCGCCTGCTGAGGCGCCGCCGTTGATGCAGCGGTTCCAACGCCGCTCCAGCGCCCTCCGCCTCTGCCCGCCCTAAAGCCACGACCGGCGCCCACCGGGCGTCCGCTGAAATCACAGAACCCATTTCCATCGCGGTCTCCCAGGGCGCGAGCACGTGGAGTGCGGCCGGGGCCTCTACTCCTGTAACCCACCCGGCCTCTGCCGTAACCGATCGCTCGTCCCTGTCCGACGGGCTGTCCGGTCAGATCGCAGATGCCATCCTTGTACTTGTCATTCCAGGCATATGGAGCTCCTCCTCGGCCACGGCCGACCGACTGATTTTCAGACTGATCCTGCGCCTGTGTGGCTGCTTGGTTCTGACCAGGGGAGATACTGACTGCAAAAAAAATGACGAGACAAGCGAGCGAGCTTCTCATCGCAACCTCCTTTTTCTCAAGGAGCGATTATCCGGTTCTTCCGTACTCTACCGCAAAACGACGAACTTCTCTTCTTGAAGCTGTGAGGCAATTACCAGGCCAGATCGGGCCAGCCTCTCAAAGCAGACCACAGCAGAGCCGAGCGTCGAGTTGGTTCTGGCGGGCAATTGCTCACTCGAGCGACAAAACATCCGACGATATACTGTCTAAGGAGGAAAGGGAGAAAAGGCTTGAGACAAGGAGTGTCCGAACAGGAAATCAATGAGAACCACGAACGCTTCGCTGACAGGACCGCCCTGCTGAAGCGACATGGGTACGATTCGGTCGAGGCTAATGCTTTCGTCCTCCGCCAGTTGCCGCGCGTGGCCGGGAAGATCTTGGATATCGGCTCTGGCAAAGGACGTTTCCTTCTGGAGCTGCTTGCCCGGGGCTACGTTGTTACGAGCGTGGATATCGATCACACGGAGCAACGGTTTGCGCGCTTGAACGTTGCCTACGAAGGTCTTGACGAGCGGGTTCGCTTTCTTCAGGCTGATGCCACCTGCCTTCCTTTCGGAGATGCCGGCTTTGGAACGATAGTCTCCGTGAACGCTCTTCATCACTTCACGGACTGGAAGCCTTTACTGAGCGAGCTGTTGCGAGTCGTCGATCCTCGGGGAACAATCCTGTTGGCGGACTTCAACGAGACCGGGTATGCAGTTTTGGATCGGATTTACGCTGCAGAGGGGAAGGTCCACAACCGGACCGTTTACAAGGGCGAGGAAATTGCCGACGTCTTAGAGAAACGAGGATGGCGGGTTCGCACAGCAGAAGCGGACTGCCAGTGGGTCCTCGTCGCCAGGCAGCTTCCCTTTTAGTGTCTTGCGGCCGGGCAGGGGTGTACCGTTCCTCCTGGAACCTTTGCCCTGTCTCGGGCGGCGGTCTGTCAGAACATCCATCGCCCAGTCACCCGGATGTTTCTCCCAGGAGAGAAGGCGTACATTTTGTAGGTGTCTAAAAAGTCTTTGTACGCCCGGTTAGCGATATTCCCGATCCAGAGGTCGAAACACGCGACTGTATCCCGCAGGACCTTCTGTACGCCGGCGCCGAAATCGAAAAGCGCGTAACCTGGGGTATCGAGAGGGAACGGTTCGTCCAACCCGGCGATCCGACCGGGTCCCGTGCAGCTGACTCGGACCTCCGCATATGGACTGGTCCATTCGCCTACGCTCCGGGAATGGAATCGTGCACTGAAAGCGGCACGATCTGGAGGCGTGAAGGGGAGCCGAGCCCCCGTCGCCTCGTTCCTGGATCGGAGTCGATCTCCGGTTGTCCCAAGCGTCAGGTGTCGGCTGACGTCGACTGAAAACGATGCCTCGAGGCCTTGAATCGTCGCCTCCCTCTGGTGAAACGTGGCCACCGGCAGACCGTCAGCGACCTCGCCCGTCAGCCGCAAGTGGATGTAATCGCCGAAACCGTAGCGGAAACCTGCGAGCAGAGCGCGAACCCGAGCACTGTCCCATCTGATGCTGGCCTCTGTGTTCAAATTCGTCTCGGGCCTCAGACTCGGGTTGCCCTTCTCGTAGAGTGCGACCCCGTCGTGCGGACCACCAGCCAGCAGTTCGTACTCCGACGGATTACGCCATCCTCGAGCGACGCTCAACCCGGCGGACAGGGCTGGAGTGAAACGATAAACGAGCCCGGCTGAGCCGGTGACCGGCCGGTAAGACTTCTTTATGGCCTGCCGCATCCCGAGCTTGTCGGCCGGGACTTTTAGCCGACGGTCATCGTATCGGAGGCCGAAACTGATGATCCAACGATCCATGGTGCTGTGTCCGAAGCGGATCTCTTCGTAGAGTGCCGCAGCCCAGGTCCGGCTCTCAAAACCGGGGAGCAAGGCCACCGGCCCGAACGTCTCATTCCGCTGCCGGCCATGTTCGACCTGGATCCAGCCCTTCCAGGGACTCTGGTCGTTGGAGGGGTGTCTCAACGCTGCCCGATACACCTGTCCGTCTAACTCGAGGTCCACCGCGGGGCCTCCCGCGAGACCTTTGGGAAAGGTGCGCCGCACGTTTGTGGAGAAATTCGCGGCCAATTCCCACATCCCCCACCGGGACGGTAGCCGAGCCTCGGCTTGGCCGATATCGTTGCGAAGACCCATCCGGAAATGCGGGGTGGCAGGAACGAAGAACCCGAGGTCGTTTTGCCAGTGTTGATACCGGCCTCGCAGCTCAATTCCGTTTTCAAACTGAAATCCTGCCTCGCCCAGCGCCGACTGCTGATCGTAAGCGGTATTCGCCAGGGGGCCCCTCGGTGTGCTCGTATCACCCGAGGACCGCCCGGTCCATGCCGCCCGCGCAGACAGACCCCGGTGCGCGACGTTGATTTCGCACCGTCCGACCAAGGCGTCGGAGTTTGCGCCGTACCCGAGGAGGAACTCGCCTCCGAAGTTGGGGGAGTGTCCTTCAGTTTTGAGAAGAGGGGGAGGGATGAGATTGACTACGCCGCCGACCGCTTGTGATCCGTACAGAACACTTGCCGGCCCGCGCACTACCTCCACAGCAGACGCCTCGAACGGTTCGATGTTCGGCATATGCCGCCGACTGAACTGGTAGTAGTCGTGAGGAAAGCCATGGCTGAGCACTCGAACCCGGTCGTTCGTCAGGCCGCGAATCATCGGGACTCCGCCTGCTTCTCCAGTCGAGACGTTACGGACGCCGGGGATGTCTTTGATGGCTTCCCCGAGCGAGAGACCTGATCGGTGTCGCTGCGTCGCCATATCAACCGAGTCCGTTGTCTGCGCGATCACGTGACGTTCCGCTGCCCAGGGCGAGGCGGTAACCGTCACTTGCTCCCGAAGGTCGGGAAGGGGGACCAACAGAATGCTCAGTGCGTCGGCAGGTACGGCGACTTCCGTCCGTTGCGACAGGTAACCCGAATGTGTGACCCGGAGGTTGTGCAGCCCGGGCGCCAAACCACGGAGCAGGAAGAACCCACCCGAATCGGTCACCGTCTCCTGCTTAAGCTCCCCGCCCTCGACAAGCGCTCCCGGCACCGGGCGCCCGGTATTCGCGTCCAGGACCTGACCGGCGATCTCCACCTCGGGCGCGACGCCCCCTTCGCGGGCGCTCTGCGCCTTGGTGTCCGCGGGGGATGCGATCAGAGTAGCGAAAAGGAAGAGGAGAACGCAGGACTTGTCGCGCATGATACGTCGTGACGGACGTGGTTCTGCCCACAACGCTCCATCGCTCCTGATGCTTCTGATCCCAGGTTCACTCCTCCTTCTTGTCGTTTTCGGCACAACACTCCCTGGCGAACCGGTAGCAAGTGCCGAGCCAGACTGACATGGACAGAGAGCAAGAGCTCCTTCGGATCAGTTAAACACGCAAGATTGCCATTAAAACCGCGACCGTGTGAGTTCACTGTGTCCATCCTTTCGTTTTCAATCCTCCAAAAGAGTTGCAGGATGCAAGTCTGTGCTTCGGCCTGACTCTCAAAATGCCCGATTCGGCTGCGAAGGCGTGCAGCGGCGACGCGAACGTCCCGGCCTCATAGAGCCGAGCTACACCAGGACCACGTACGCAGCCTGTTCTGGCACGGTAATTGATGAAGAGCCTGTCAAAGACAATGTTAAGAAGCGAGCTGAATCATCTCGCTCGACCTTACCAAGCGAGCCTGAACTCTGGGGTCGAGCCGCCAAAACGGGCGTTTGCGCGAGTGCCGGACAACGTCTGGGCGATTGTTCTGGCGGGAGGCGAGGGGCAACGGATGAGTCCCCGGATTCGTTGCTGGAGGGGATGCGCACTCCCGAAACAATACTGCGCGTTCGTCGGTACCCGGTCGATGCTGAGACATACGGTTGACAGGACCAGTAGGGTCGTGAGTCCCAATCAGATCATCACGGTGGTTGCGAAAGATCATCTGATTCACCTGAGGGTCTGAGCTCGGACATGCCGGGGAGAATCGTTCAAGAGCCGACGTCCCGGGGGACGGCTGCCGGCATTTTTCTCGCCGCCAGCCACATTCCTGGCAGCCGACCCGAACGCTACCTTCGTGATTCTACCGTCCGATCATTTTGTGTACCCCGAATCCGTCTTTGCCGAGGAGATCGGGAAAATCGCTCGGACGGCAAAGGTTTTCGGCAACCGCTTGGTCCTTCTGGGAGTCAAGCCCGACCGGCCCGAACAGGATTACGGCTGGATTCAGACAGGCAGGGAGCAGGAGGAGAGGCTCTGGGAAGTCACGGGCTTCCGGGAAAAACCGGCATCCAACCAGGCCCGCTCATTCCTCCGAGGCGGTCACCTCTGGAACACAATGGTGATGGCGGCCACGGGACAGACTCTGTGGCGATTGGGGCGATCCTTTTTCCCCCGGATGATGGAGAAGTTCACAGTCCTTCGCGGCTCTCTGGAGGCCATTTACCACGGAACTCCCAAGGCTGACCGTCGACCGATCCAGGATGACGGAACGGATACTCATCGAGGCTGCTACTCTCACCTGTTTCTGGTCGAAAGGGTTTATGCGGATATGACACCTGCCGATTTCTCAACCGAGTTCCTTCAGCGGGCGTCCCAGCAGATGCTGGCTTACGAGATGGATGACCGCGTGCTGTGGAGTGATTGGGGGAGGCCCGAGCGGGTCTGCGAGAGTCTTCGGCTGATTGGGAAAACATCCCGCTTTTGCCAGGCTTTGGCGATTTGTCAACCGGCTGCGTCTGGAGGTAGGGGCTGACATACGGAAGCGCCGAAGGGGGAGCGCGAATCGGCATTCCGGACCGCGCAGCTGCCCAGAAGTAATCGGACAGGTCACCCCGCTTGCCGGCGCGGGATAGCATCTTCCTGAGCTCTGAAGGCGAGGAGTGGAAACGCGGCGGACATTGTGGCAGGATACAGCCGATTGCGCGGACGCTCGCGACCACGGCGTGAGGGATTTTGAGGACCGAGATATCGCTGACCGAATTCGAAAGTGGACAGACGGTGCGCATCGTCGAAGTTTCGGGCGGCTGCAAGATGCGCGGCCGGCTGATGATGATGGGTATCCGAGAGGGGAACCAGGTGACGATCGTCAACCAGCCGAGCCGTCACGGCCCCGTGGTCATTTCGGTGGCTGGGAGTCAGTTCGCGCTTGGTAATGGCCTGGCTTCTCGCGTGCTTGCTCAGCTCGTGAACGAATGAACATCCTGCTCGTCGGGCATCCCAACGTCGGGAAGAGCGTGGTCTTCTCGCAGTTGACCGGCGTGCGCGTATTGGCCTCCAACTACCCTGGTTCCACGGTCGCGTTTACTGAAGGCTGCACGCGTCTCGGGGACCTGCCCGCTCGCGTCATCGATGCACCCGGAACTTACTCCCTGTCCTCTCCATCCTCCCCGGCAGAGGAGGTTGTCGTCCGGATGCTCGAAGACGCGGACTTGGTTGTCAACGTCGTCGACGCGACCGCGCTCGAGCGCAGCCTGCACCTGACCCTCGAGATCCTCGACCTGGGCAAACCGACGGTCGTAGCCCTGAACATGTGGGATGAGGCACATCACAAGGGAATCACGATTGACGTCGGAGAACTCGAGCGGGAAATCGGCGCCCCGGTCGTCCCAACGGTTGCCATTGCCGGGGAAGGTTTGAAGACGCTGAAGGAGCGCCTGCAGAATGCTCCCCCGCCCTCGGCGACCGGTCGCGTTACCACCGAAGCAGAACGCTGGGCGACGATCGGGCGGATCACCTCGCGCGTTCAGACGCTCGAGCACCGCCACCATACGTTTCTCGAATGGCTCGGCGACTGCTCGGTCAGGACGTCCACCGGCCTCCCGATAGCAATCCTGGTCCTGGCGGCCTCCTTTTTGGGGATTCGCCTGGTGGGAGAAGTCGCCGAGGGATATCTTGCCGCACCCGTTTTTGAACAGCTCTACCGCCCCGTGACCGAACGGATCAGCAACGCTCTCGGCCAGGCGGGTCTTGTACACCAAGTGCTCATCGGAAAACTGATCCATGGCAGAATCGATTTTCTTCAGTCATTCGGCCTGTTGACCACGGGATTATACGTGCCCCTGGCGATTGTCCTCCCCTTCGTCCTTGCTTTCTATTTCTGGCTGGGGATTCTCGAGGATCTGGGTTACCTGCCGCGGTTGGCGGTGCTTCTGGACCGGGTCATGCATCGGGTCGGCCTTCATGGCTGGGCGGTCATTCCCAACCTACTCGGGCTCGGCTGCAACGTTCCCGGTATCCTCTCGACACGCGTTCTTGAGGACAGGCGGGCCAGGCTCATCGCCTCGACCCTGGTGAGCGTGGCCGTGCCCTGTGGCTCGCTCCAGGCGATGATCTGGGCCCTGGTGGGAAGCCCGGAAAGAGGCGGCGGCGTTCGCTACGTACTCGTCGTGTACGGGACGCTGCTTGGTTTCTGGTTTTTGATCGGGCGCGTGCTGACAATGATTCTGCCCGGCACGACCCCCGACCTGCTTCTGGAAATCCCTCCTTATCGCCGGCCTCACTGGCCGACCGTCTTCCGAAACCTCGGACTCAGGGTCGAGGGGTTTTTGAAGGAGGGAATCCCGGTCGTTTTGTTGGGGGTTCTACTTGTGAACCTTCTCTATTGGCTCGGATTTTTCGACACGCTTGCCAGAATCGCCGCCCCGTTGATGACCCAAGCCTTGGGCCTTCCCGCGGAAACTTTTGCCGCCGTCGCGGTAGGTTTCCTGCGAAAGGAGATGGCGATGGGACTGCTGGCGACGATGGATTTGACCATAAAGCAGTTGGTCGTTGCCAGCACCCTGCTGTCGATGTTCTTCCCCTGTGTTGCCACGTTCGTCGTCCTGGCCAGGGAACTGGGGTGGCGCCACCTCGGGATCAGCATTCTGGTGATGCTGGTTGCCTCGTTGGCTGCGGGATCCATTCTAAACCTCCTGATGTAATCACTTGTGGAGCGTTGGGTGTCCGCCGGCCCATGGGTCCCGGCGCTGCTTGTCGGCGGTGTGGCATGCGCATTGCTGCCCTTATGGCGAGCCCCGAAGGCCGGCCCCATGACCACCGAGATAATTGCGAAAGAACTGCGAGCGCATGCACCCTTCACCGCCTTTGGGACGGTCACGGGAGTGATGATCATGGCGCTCATGATCCAACTGCAGGTTCCAAGGGAAACATCTTCCGCCCTGTTTTGGACGTGTCATCCGATCCACGTGTTGCTGAGTGCACTAGTGACCGCGGCGATGTACCGGCTTCACGGTCCGGCTGGGCTTGTTCGAACCCTGGTGATCGGCTATGCAGGATCTGTAGGGATCGCCACTCTGAGCGATTCGCTGATTCCGTACCTGGGCGAGGTTCTGCTTGCTCTTCCGCACCGGGACATCCATCTCGGGTTTGTGGAAAAGTGGTGGCTCGTAAACCCTCTGGCGTTCGTCGGCATCGGATTGGGCTGGATGTGGCCTGCCACGAAGTTCCCGCACGCCGGACACGTTTTCCTCAGCACGTGGGCTTCGCTCTTTCACATGACGATGGCTATGGATACAGGAGCAAATCCGGACGCCGTAACGCTGGTCTTGATCGTAGGCTTCTTGTTCATGGCCGTTTGGCTCCCCTGTTGCACAAGCGACATCGTCTTCCCGCTCCTCTTCTCTAAAGCTCGGCCGGAGTGACAACAGTGACATCGCAGACGATTGACCACTCTCATTTACATCTCATTCTGTCGGTTTCACCTCACGCAGCAGTGCGGGACGCAAGTCCGCACTGCGAGATGACTCTCAAAATGCCCGATTATGAAGCGAGTGAAACGGCCCCGCTGTCTCCCAGAGCTGCGCTGTTCTGGCCCGATAATTGCTCAGACGCAGGAGTAAGATGCTGAGCAAGACACAAGGGAGGAGGTACGAGGAATGGGGAAGCTCATCCTGCGAGTTGCAGGCGCAGTCGGCTGAGGAGCCGTAACCGGCGCGGTCTGCGTCTACATGCTGCATGTCAGTGTGCTAACCGGGGTAATCATCGGTCTGGGGATCTGTGGGTTGGTCCTGGCTGTTGAGGGGACAAGGCACCTGCTGAGGCGAGTGTAGGGGGGAGTGGAGCGGAAATGTGCCCAGGGCAGTCGCCCACTTGGGTGCGGCCGCGCCAAACCGCCGACCGCACAGCTCGCCCTGACCGGCATGCCGGACCGGCGGGAGAGTCGCCGGGGGCCTCTCCGACCGAAGGGTCAGACGGATCTTGGCTTGAGGTTGCCAATCGGGCGATGGACGAATTTTGCGCGTCCGTAAGCCATGATCTGATTCTCCTGTCTCAATTCGGCCTTCAGTCGATACAGCGGGGGGACTCCGTACGTGAGGACGGCTCGAAGCTCCAGGGGGGCGTCAACCGGCACGGGCCGCAGATAACGGACCAGCAATTCCGCTGTGACGGCCTCGATACCCCGGTGGAAAAGGCAGTGCGTCATTGCCGCGTCCAGCAGGCTGGAAATCACCCCGCCGTGGAGAACTCCGCTGTAGCCCTGGAGCAGCCATCCGACTTTGAGGGACGCAGAGACAGTGTTCACATCTTCGACCCGGAAGTCCAGGCGTAGTCCAATGGGATTCAGAGCGCCACAGACAAGACAATGGGCGTGACTGTTGCGCAGACTCGAATACTGGAAGCTCTCGGTTTTCATGGTTGATTTCCCGCGACTGTGTAGAAGCTCCGATCTTTCATTCGTGTGATACTGACCCTGCCCGTTTTGAGCATCAGTTCAAGCCTTTTCACCACTTCGGCCGGATGAGCGTCGATGCCGTGTGCGATCTGTTCAGCGGTGCATGGCCGTCGTCTAAGCAACTCGACAATTTCGTCCTCGCGGGGCGAACGGCCGGCGCCCGTCCAGGCCTGGTCCCCAGTGATGATCTCCGTTCGGTCCCCAAGGAAGTCTGCGCAGCTCTCCAGTAGAGCCAGGGAGACCGGATGGGCATAGGGCTCGGAGGGCGGGCGGGCAACTGTGTTGAGCTGAACACGGTCAGGCCGGATCTGTTCGACGATGTTCCGGATCTTCTGGAGGTCTGCGGTGACCGTCGTGACTCCGCCAAGGAGGAAGACCTCCAGCCAAAGCTGGTTTTTGAAGCCCGCCCGAAAATGCTGGATCCCGGCAACAATCTGCTCAAAACAAAGAGAAGGGTGGGGCCGGTTCACGTACTGAAACAGCCGGTCGTCCCCGGCGTCCAAGGAGGGGACGACCAGGTCGGCTCGGGAAAGCGCCTCCCGCACGTCCTCTCGCCAGAGAAGAGATCCGTTCGTGAGCACAGCGATCGGGATCTGGGTGATCCTCTTTATCCCATCAATCAGGACGGCCAGCTTGGAATGAAGAGTCGGCTCACCGGAGCCGGAGAAGGTGATGTAGTCCGGGAAAGTGCCGGCAGCCAGTTGGCTGTCGACCTCGGAGAGCACATCATCTACCGGGACGTACTCGGACAATGTAACGGTCTTGCAAGTGGTCCTGCCCAGCTGACAGTAGATGCAGTCGTAAGAGCAGGTCTTGAAAGGAACCACGTCGATCCCGAGCGAACGCCCGAGGCGGCGCGAAGGAACGGGACCGAAAACATGCCTGGGTGCTCTCTTTTTCATGGTAAGAACTCGCTCGGGACCACGGTTACCCGTGCGTTTCGGAAAGCAGAACGGCCGCCGCGAGGACGGTTGTCCATGCGCCCCCTTTGTCCCCGATAGCCGACTGGGTGATACTGCGCGTGTCGACGATCCGGCCGGACATTCTCCAACTCTCCCTTTTCTCGTCCCAGCTCTTTGTCGAGACGGCGTCGAGATCCATGCCTAAAGTGGTGGCCAGCATCTCAGCCGCCAGTTGTTCCGCGTAGTCGCCCGCTGCTTTTTCGGTTTGTCCGTAACCGTGATGTTCGCTCAGATACCCGTGGTCCCCGTGATCGCTCGGGATGGCAAGACCAACCGAAGCAGCCACCAGGCGGTTCGGTTCATCGGTCGACGCCTCAGCCATGACGCAGAAGACGATGGCCCCCGGTTTGAGTCGCTTGAGTCCCTGGGGCCTGGAGACCAAGCGACAGCCCGGAGGGAAGATACTCGAGACCCGGACAAGGTTGAAGGCGGCGATCCCTGCGTCTCTGAGCGCCATCTCGAAGCTGGTCAGCCTCTGCCTGTGCTTGCCGACCCCTTTGGTTAGAAACACTTGAT
>Ga0209077_1000196_pt1 | contig 15682 bp, 11 predicted proteins | sample PPLLak1March2015_FD_187247 | JGI IMG/M metagenome (GOLD analysis project Ga0209077, IMG submission 187247) | Freshwater sediment microbial communities from Prairie Pothole Lake near Jamestown, North Dakota, USA - PPLs Lake P7 Core (1) Depth... | ecosystem: Environmental > Aquatic > Freshwater >... | reverse complement strand
TATATAAGGTACTGATCATCATTCAGCTCTGCTCCCCATAGAAGGTTTCCTTCGTACCAATAACAACGGATTGACCCATAGAAATTCGCGAAAACATATAATATCATATTATCAAAGAGGTTACGCGAAGGCTGTTGCGAAGTGGAGTAAATCCAAAGACCCTACAGCTGTCAGAATTGTGACCTCCGGATTTCCCTGAGTATATCTCTTACTAGGGAATGCAGTTGAATGAATATGTGTGTGCCAGGGGCTCCACGCACGGAAAGAGTAGGTTATTAGACGATTCAACGACTGAGCGCACCCCTGGCTTTATTCATCGGTCCGGGCATTCTTGGATGTTGACAGATCTCATCTGCTACCACTTTCCATGCCTTCTAAGGTTGCCCGTTTGTGGTAGCGGTGAGTGTTGGGATATTTATCATCTTCTGATGATTAGCTGCTTTGTGGGTAAGGCAGCAACATCCCTATAGCTACAGTCGGCTATAGGAGTTGCTCTGTTTCTCAATCCTTAGATTATCCACCCTCAAGATAGGACTAAGGAGGATCTCAGATGCAATCGCATAGATTGTGTGATTGGGATCGAACAGATATCTACGAGGACCAAGGGTACATTTCAAGAGGCGACGATTTGCTGACCGTTGATTATCTACACATGAAGATAAAGTATGAAGAGGATGTAAATCTCGCCTCAGAGCTAGGCTCAAATGTAGAAACATCGGAATGCAGGGGGCAAACGGCGCCCCACCATCACCGCTACCGTCAACTCCCATCTCAGACTAGAATAAGAGGGGCTATGATGCGTAGATTGGATTTCTAACAAGAATCCGTCCTGTACTTTGGGAATTCATATCAGGATATCAAAGTAATGGAGAAATGGATCGATAGATGTTGGATAGATTTTGTTCATCCGTGACCTTGTGCTTGTCATATTAATCTGCCGATATATTAAAAAACGGAGGTCTAACATACATCCCCATTGAGAGTTCTCCATATATCTGATTATGCGCTGCCAGATTGGAGAATAGAGAAATCTGCCATCAGTGCACTAAATCGTAATTATCAAGTATTTTTTGCAGGTTTGCCATCACATAAAAGTAATAACATTTTTTCAAAAACATATGAAATTAATTGGACACCAAGAGCGCGACGCGCTTTTCCGTATTATTGGTATTGTGTTAAAAAGCAGATCAAGAAAATAGTACGTGAGGCTAGGCCAGATATCGTTCATGCGCATAATATTTTTTCCGCAAAGATGGTATCAGAAATTGATATACCCTTTGTATATGATGATCATGAATATTGGCCATCATACGTAAGAAGGCAAATCGAATCATACAACTCAAGCTTAGAGCAATCTAGTAGAAATAATGATAACCCTAGAAGGATAATACGAAACGCAATACTAAGATTATTGAATTACAGATTTTTGAAATTGGGATTAGGATGGGAAAAGCAACTAGTTTCATCAACCCCTACAATAACAGTTTCTGAAAATATTGCAACAGAACTGCGACAATTAGGAAGCACTGGCAAAGTATTCATCACCCCTAACTTTCCTATGAAAAACGAAATAAAAGACATACAACCTCCAAAGTTTCATAGAGAGCTAATTTCAGTCTATGCAGGCATTGAGCCAAAAAATAATATCAAAATAGCTCATCGGAATATGGAGGGGTTTGTAGACATATTCAATCGATACGATGATGTTGGAATTTTAACAATGATCGGGGTTGAAGAACCATCAACTAACGCTCCTTCTCCTTCTGGCCCTTCGAACGCCAGGGTGGCGTATAAAGGCTATCTACCTCGACATTTGATGTACCAGGAAATGCAGAATAGCTCTATTGGAATAGTGCCTTTCAGAAAACATTGGTCTCATAAATATATCAGTCCCAACAAGGCATATGAGTATGCCCATGCAGGTCTCGTAGTTCTATGTACATCTTCGCTTGTTCCAATAAAAAATATCCTTAGGGATTACTGTATGACATTTGAAGACTATGAAGATATGGTATCACAGCTTCGAGATTGCAGAGATAATATGGAAAAAAATTATGAAATGCGATTAGGCGTGTATCAGTTTGCAAAAGAGAAACTTTTATGGGAAAACTATGAACAGAATATTTTTGATGCATATAGCGCAGCCTAGATAGAACGGAGAGACATATTCTCCAACACTGCAACATGCAACAAGTTCCCTGACCTCGATTATGAATGGGAAGGCAAAAGATAAGAAGGTATACCTAGAGTATTATCATGGACCAAAGGAAGATGAAGACGAACGTGAGATGCTATACCCAAAATAGCTTCTCGTTTTACATTCAGTAATAGAGGAAATAGTGTAAGAGGGCAATATTACTGAGTGAATGAGAGGCTCAGCTGAGAACTCAAGGTCTTGCTTCAAAAACCAAATTGAATGGCGTTTGAGTAGCACGACGAAACCTTGAAAAACCTGCTGATTTCACTGTTTCTGCTATATTGGCTTCACCTGCTTGGGCTCCCAACGCGGGTCCATTTTCATTCAAAGATGCGGGAACGCAAACAACCGATGATATAGAGTAGAATAGCCTTCCAAGCGGATTTAGATTGTCCTCTATCTTATCATTTGCAAAGGGCTCCACTAACATCCATGTGCCATCTCTATTCTTCAACGTTTGCAGTACGTGTCTTGCAGCCCCAACTGGATCGCCCATGTCGTGGAAACAATCAAAGAACGCAACCAAATCGTAATCCTCGCCAGGGTAATCTGTCGACTTTGCAACTTCAAATGCTATGTTTTGCAAACCTTCTTTTTCTGCTTGCTTCCTAGCCCATTCAATTGAGGGTTTGTGAGAATCAAACCCCATGATTTTTGCTTTAGGATATGCTTTAGCCATCAGAATTGTTGATGCGCCATGACCACATCCAACGTCTGCTACTTTCGCTCCTCCATTGATAAGTCTATTTTCAACGCCCTCTAGCGCCGGGATCCAACTGGTTATTAAGTTGGCAACATAGTTTGGTTTGAAGAATCTTTCAGTTCCTTCAAATAGGTAATGATGATGGTCTCCCCATCCTAGACCCTTTCCGGTCCTGAATGATTCAATAATCTTTTCTTCATCTTTGAAAAGACTTACTATGGATTGATAGAAACCTGTTATGTATGCTGGGCTATTCTCATCAGTGAGTGCATAAGCATGCACTTCGGAAAGAGAGTATTTGTCGTTATTTTGATTGTACGTGACAAAACCTCCGGCAGCTTGACCAGTAAGCCATTCCTTTATTATTCGTGGATGTGTCCTAGTCCGTTTTGCTAGTTCTTCTGGTGTCAGCTCACCTGCTCCTGCCATCGCTTTGAACAATCCAAGCCTGTCGCCAACAAAGGTGATTAATGCACCTACTGCTGCTCCCCATTCATTCACTACCTTTCCAATAAATTCCTGCAACTTTGTCTCATCTGCTACTGTCTTTTGTACCCGACCTTCTTTAGAATTCATAGCAAGCTGTTGTTGTATTTCTTGTTTCTCTTCTTGTTCTTGTCTTTCCATTTCAATCACTTCGGGTGATATTTTTTCATGTATCATAGTATACGGTATAGTATGTATGGTGATAAATTATGGACGGGAGTGCAATACCCGTATTCTACACGAATTTGGTAGCAGATATAACATCCAAACATTGCCATGATTTGGAGTAAGACACGTCGCCAGATAGCGGAAGCAGTTCACATGTCATTTAAAGACATAGCTGATATCATAAATGAATACACTGGCGAAGACAAACAAGTTAATAAACCTGAGAAATCAAAAGATGCTCGGGTTTTTGAACTATTTCTGCAAGGCAAGCAATCAGTTGTAGGTTGCTCAGGATAGGACAAGAGACAAGAAATGCATCGAATGTTACCAGTAACTGGTTCATTTAAAACTTTATTTAATAAAGTTAATAAATCATTAGATCAAAAGACCAATTGCCTGATTAGAAATAACGTTACTGATCGAGATGACAATCATTATGACATTTTACAAAAATCAAATCGAAGGAACGGAATTAATTAATTTCAATTCGTCATTAGAATAATTTATGTATTGTCTATTCGGTATCTTCACGCCAACCCTCAAACCGATTCATTCTTGTCATAGTTTTGATGAAGCCCTTGTAAAATGCAAACGTCTTGAACTTGAATCACAACTTCCAATATCACAAGTCTTTTCCCATCTCCCACTTGGTATTCTAGAAATAACGTAATGGAATATTATGAGAGGAGCGAATATAATCGCACTCAATACAGAAAGGGTATAATTGTGCATGAATAAGAGGTATAACGATATTCCTAGCCCAGTCATTATCTCAATGTATGTACATGTACAAAGCTGTAATCCGATATTTTTAAAATCAATCTTGATCACGTCTTATTTCGTCACAATATGATGTCCAGAAGTCACATAAAACCATTATTCCAGATTTTATCCAAATTCACTCCAGATAAATAATAGGTTATGACATTTATAACAAGCAATATCTGTTCAAGACTTGCGAGCGTGTTGCCGTGTGTATTGTAACATCTATTCGCAACAATATATAGGATACCCCATTCATTATGTAATTATTGGGTGACTATTAGTTGAGGACGATCAATTGATAGGACCGCCAGTTGATACCGATAAAGATTACCTAGTAAACGCCATGTCATATCTGATTTAAGATCAAAAGGATATTGAGAGTGATGCTACAGATGGTGAGAGTGATGGTACAGATGGTAAAAGTGATGAAGACCAACTTGATGGTGACAAGGATTGAGTAGTAAACTCAAAAGACAATTGCTTTCCTTATCCCAATCCAGATCAACATGATATTGACAACGATCATTTAGGTGATGTTTGTTACCCATCATCATGGATTGTGGCAAAGTAGTGGATGTCTGCGGTCACCCAAGACATTCGAAGTAAATTACTACATTGCGTACCACTGGAGAATGGTGAGGGTGTGCTAGACAAGGAAGCAACTTCACATGATGATCTATTTGATAGTTTTAAGGTTATCGCTGCAGTTTTGGCACTAATGCTATAAAGTAGCCCAGTATATGTAACCCAGATGAGAATGACATGCTTTGATTGCGGCTGCAGTTTTCAAGAGTGTGTCGAGAGCATATCATCGACAGAGTGTCCACATTGTTCTCTATCTGAATGTTGCTGTTGGCCCGTCATTCATAAGGATCGTAGACGCATATCCAATTCGAGCAAGAGAGAAATGAGATTACTCAGTCTTAGCAGAAAACTTGGTCACGGACTAGACGAAGATTTTAGAAAGGCGGGGGATAGACTAAGGAATATTTTGATTCGTGACTTCGAGAGAGAAACTGCGTTGACCGTTGTATTTATTGAACGAAATGATCTTACTAAAGCAGCACGCCATCGAGCGATGGCTCATGCAATACACAACACTTTGAGGGATCTTGAAATGATGATAGGATAAGATGGACCCTATGAACTAGTTTGTCTCTGCAGCTCTGGCATTAATAGAACGTTTTACTTGGGACGATATTCTTATTGAATATAGCCGCAAAAATGGTGAACTTCTGATTCAGCCTGTTCAACACTTTTGAGGGCATCTGCATATGCTAGAGTAGTCTCCTAATCTTTGTACTAGCGGCTTTCAACAACTTTTGATATTCTATTATTCCTTCTAACAATTCCTGTTGCCAAAATTCTTCTGGACATGACATTTCCCAATTTAGACCTGAACGAGATTTAAGCAGTTTGTTTGTAGACTAGGAATGCCGGTGTTCGCTACACCAGAAGATCTTTATAAAAGCATTTGAATAAAGCGATATTGGTCGAATAAATTTGGGTCTATTCAGAGTTCCTGCTAAATAATTCGATGATTTAAGGCCTGACCCTAATAAAAAATGGAGACTAATTGATTATAGATAGCATTTTTTGGGCATAAACTGTTTTATAGATTATAGTCATATTAGGTGCCAAGAAATACTGACTTGGATGATAGACCAGAGCATGTTCAAGTTGTTTGGGGTAAAGAGAAGTACAAGAATGCTGAATATGATGACAACACTGTAGAATGTTTAATAAAATATCTTGAATTAGAAAATTATGAGCAGTTGGAAGAATTCCTCCAGCACTGTCATATTCCTTCGTTCAACTAAAATCCATAAATTGAAGTCTTGAAAAATTTCGATCTGGTCCTGTCTATCTTGATATCAGTATTAGAATTACTCTATGCTTCTTTTCTTTTTTCGCCTTGCTTACTATTAGTATAGGTTATAATAGCGATTTGCACTTGTTATGCTGCTATGTAGGATTTAATGAGAGTTATCACTAAACCAATCCTCCCTACCACATATTCACAACTTACAACAATTCAAATTTCGAGTATGGGCACGTAGGCAGTCAAAAATAGAACGATATTTTACAAAGAACTATATATTCATAAAATATAAGATAGATAGTCTCATGAGCTTAAGAGGATTTATCAGATATGAATTACAATAAACTTACCAGAGAACAAGAACGAGTTATTATCAATAAAGCAACAGAGCCTCCCTTTACCGGAGAGTATGACGATTTTTATGAAGAGGGAACATTTGTTTGTAGAAGATGCAACGCACCTCTCTTTTCTTCTAAAAGTAAATTCCATTCCGGATGCGGTTGGCCAAGCTTTGATGAAACGTTACCAAATGCAATAAGGCGTATCCCTGATCCTGATGGGGTGAGAATAGAAATAGAGTGTAAGAATTGTGGTGGACATTTAGGACATGAATTCCTAGGCGAAGGTCTGACCGATAAGAATACTCGTGAGTGCGTCAATTCATTATCTATTTATTTTGTCCCAAAGAGCAAGGAGTTGCCAAGAATCATAAATGAATGAAAACAAGACTGATTACGAAACTGCAACATTTGCAAACGGGTGCTTCTGGTGTAGCGAAGCAGTCTTCAAAAGATTAAAGGGCATAAAATCAGTTCTTCCTGGATATTCTGGAGGACAAGTGAAAAACCCTTCTTATGAACAAGTATGCACTGGAAGAACCGGTCATGCAGAATCAATACAGATCGAATTTGATCCAAAAGTTATAAGTTTTGAGAAAATACTTGATATTTTCTGGCGTACACATGATCCCACAACCCTTAACCGGCAGGGTAACGATGTTGGGACACAATATCGTTCTGCAATTTTTTATCATGATCTCAAACAAAAAGAGATTGCTGAAAAGTCTAAAAGAGCATTAGAGAAAGAAGGAGTCTACAAAGATCCTGTTGTAACAGAAATAACCCCATTTAATAGCTTTTATGTTGCGGAAGATTATCACAAGAATTACTATGATGAACATAGAGATGCTCCTTACTGCAGTTACATAATTGATCCTAAGGTACATAAGTTACTTGTGAATTATGAGAATGATGTTAGAGCTGATTACAAATAGCTGCATCTTCAGAGGATCAAAGTATCTGAACCACTACGAAACGAGCCAAATCGACAATAGTAGTAAAATGTCATCTCTCTTTTATAATAGAGTAGCTCAATAGGTATTAAAAGTAATAGGAAAGTATTTGAACATCTTAACCACATATCGGCGTACAATTTAGATCTTTCAGATTGGTTAAATAGTGATATCAAGGCTTAAAGATCTACTCCATGTACTCACCCTATACTAGATTACATTTATCTCCTTGTGCTCAATTGTGGCTAATAACAAAAATCTCCTATGGACCTGTCCAATCAAACGGAAAATGCTTGCTTGACTTACCATTCCTCTCCCATTTGAAACCCATTGCATCAGCTTGATCCGCAATGGATTTCCCCCAAGTAGCAATTGCCCCTGGCCCTACTTCACTGCCGGGCGGGTTAATAGTTTGAACTCGTTTACCAGGGGGGGTTGTAGGACCAGTAAGTGCTTCAGCCTTTGCAAAGACTTTTCCAGGTATCTCTGCACTCCAATAGGATAAATCATCTGCTATCTCAAATTTGATTGGGGCATATTCTATGCCATGGACTTCTCCCAATAGCTTTACAAATTCGGCCATAAAACCGCCTGCTCTCCCACTGAAAATCATATTCAATGCATTTCGTTGTAGTTCGTTGGCCTTCTCATCAAAAAAGATGGCAACATTAATCTTTACCCAATTCCCAGCCCAGGCATTCCCTTTGAAGCTATCCAAGATCAGTACATTTAGACCTGAAAGGGATACTTCCCCATAATTGCCTTCTTTTATATGATATGCCATAATTCCATCACAGTCTCCGTATGTTGGAGTTTGAGCAAAAGTACATGGGCATGGTATGCTGCACTTACAAACGTCAAACCAATCTCCTGAAGCCCTCCAGTTTGGAATATCCCTTACAGCAGCATCGTTAGTCGTTGTTGCTTGCGATGACATGTGACTAATTAGTAGCCGTAATATTTTAGTATTAACGCAGCTCTGGATTTCCGTGATATAGATTTGTGAATCACAATTGGCAAGTTAGTGGCAGTTCATGGATTCTATTACATCAATAATTCTTTATCGAGCATGATAAAAGCCAGATTATAGGAATATAATGTCGTGAAAATTCGAATCATTTGTCATGAGATTTATTTTTTTTGAAGTAAGGGGGAAATCATAGGCCATCAAGTATTATTACCTGTTGAAACTTCCATGCGTTACTTTTCATGAATACTGATGGATATTGAAAAATCTTGAAAATTAGAATAATTTTGGTAATGTATGTTGAACGCGCACCGTGACGCGAGATGCTCTTATATTTTGTTTAATTCTCGATTTCATCTCTGAAGTCATTTCTTTCGGATCTATGGCATGATATTCAAACATGTGGACGATTGTTTCATCCATGACTTTTCTTTCACTCATTCCGAAGATAATGCATTTGCAACTAAGTCCGACCTCTAAACATCGAACACTATATGGTTTTGTCCAATCTTCGAATATTTGGGACATTAGAAATATGCAGTAAAAATTGATATATTTACACTGTGGTATATTCTACGGAAGAACTATACTAGACATTTTTTCAGTGTTTCAGAAATGTGAGTTAGGATGTATTTCCTTGTTGTCTGTGTGAAAAACTATGAATAAGGTTTTTTAAGTCACAACGTGCGAAAGCATATCTTGGTCTCAAACATCGAAATAAATTTGTACCTGACCAATCACTTTTCAGCTAGGCATTATGTTCTATATGATTATAATATGTCTCTGATCCTTAAGTCAAATATGGATATTTGACAAAAATGAATTGTATAACAAGTGTTCGATATCTCTAGCTCATTTTTTTCTTCCACTGGATTCTCGTCTCTATTATCATACAAGGGGGCTTCATTCTTTATCCTCATGATTCTGTCTGTGTTTTCTGTCAGTGTGTTTGGTGACCTTAGTTATCTACATGCACAAGGGTCCACAGTTTGTGACCGTCAGACATTTTCACTAGTCAATTGTCCCGGGTCTTTGTCGAGTGATAGAGACTATGGCCAGGAAAATAATGAGCAACAAATTCCTCTGATAATTCCGTTTCCTTAAAGCGGGAATATAAACAGAAGTCGCCGTAGCAATTTCCCATCTACACGGTTCCGTGTTCATCATAACTTTTGCCCGCAAATATCGGCTGCCTCGAGAATAGATACGTTGTTTCTGATCCGGAGCAAGTTTGAGATGTGCCATCCTCTATTCAATGATTGTTAGTGAAATTCGTAAGCATTTACCTTTTTATTTAATTTAGTTACAATTAAAAACCAAAACTTTGCTGCCTGAGAGGAGGAGCTCCTTTTTTCCAGTTATTTCTATCCCTGTCTCCATAACCATACTACTAAGTCTTCGTATCCGTAAATAAACGATAGAAAAGGAAGAAGTGTATCCTTACTCAAAAAGCGACCAATTGGAATAATTAATTAACCTTAACAAATAAGGTTGATCTTCAGTATACGACATGCACATTCTCTCTGCAATAAATGAATATTGAGAAGAGATATATCTTGGGAATACCTGTTCAATATGTGTCTATCGGTTATAGGTGTCCTAATTGTAATGACGTGAATTCTATTAATATTAATAAGATTTATAATGGTCGGTTGATGTTTGCTTGCTCCAAATGTAGTATATGTGGTATCGTTCCATCCATGGCTGAACAGGACGAAGCTTATTTGGAATTTCTTTCTATGTATGATAATGGACACGTTGACAAAGTGCAGGATTTAGAGTCAGTAATAGAACAAGAAAGACTCGTGCGCCCATTGTCTGAGATAAAAGAATTAATCCGTAAAAATGATGCAGTGGGCAATAAATTACTTGAGAATGTATTGAGGTCTAAGAGAGATTATATAGTTGATTTTATAGCCCTAGAAGAACCTGAGCCCGAAGCTGGTCGTGAATTTGAATTTCTTAACATCGATGAGGGAATCGTCACTAGTCTATACCACCGAAATATCCAAAGACTTTACAAGTTTCAGGAGGAATCAATTCTCCAAATATTGGAGGGAAGAGATGTTGTTATTGTTGCACCGACAGCCTCTGGTAAAACTGAGGCTTTCTGTATTCCCATAGTACAAAAAATTTCAATTAAGTCAGCACATTTTTCATCTCTTAGGCCAGAAACAAAACTAAATAGACGAAAGGTGTTTGCTGTATTTGTATATCCGACCAAGGCATTGGCAAGGGATCAGCTTCCAAAAATAATGCAAATTGCTGGTTCAGTGGGCCTAAATGTTGCTATATTTGACGGAGATACTTCACAATCTGAAAGGGAACTAATTACGAGGGATCTGATCCCGGAGATCATAATTACCAACTTTGATGTAATCCATTATCATCTTCTCCATAAGACAAGATTTTCCCGACTATTAAGGACATGCAAATTTTTGGTAGTAGACGAAGCTCATGTATATACTGGCGTATTTGGAGCCAATGTTCATTATATCATAAAAAGACTCGAGAGAATGACATTAAGCGCTACAAAGCAGAAACTTCAAATCGTTGCCGCTTCTGCTACTTTACCAAATGCATATGAATTCTGTAGTTCCCTCTTTGGAAGGGACCTAAGTATAATTTATGGTAAAGGTAGAAAGGGTAAAATCAATCTAGTAATCATATTTCCATCGCTACATTCGCAAAGATCTCTGATGCTTGATATACTAAAGAGAGTGATCACAGCGAATCATAAAACTATAGCTTTTAGCAAGTCACATCTAGGATCAGAACTTTTGGCATTCTATTCGGCCAAACAAGGAAACCAAATACGAGTCCATAGAGCAGGACTGCTGCCATCGGAACGTAAATCAGTTGAAGCTCAGTTTAGAAATAACAAGATATTGGCAATTTCAGCAACTCCTACATTGGAGCTTGGAATAGATATAGGAGATGTAGATGCCATCATATCTGACATCGTTCCAGTTAATCGGCTTATTCAAAGATTGGGTAGAGCGGCAAGAAATGGACAAGAAGGTTATGCATTTCTTGCATTAGGTAACGATCCGATTAGTCAATATTATAAGCTCCATCCAGAAGATTATCTACAAGATCAAGAGATAGCATATACTGATCCAACTAATTCCTTTGTAGAAGAATACCAAGTTCTTGCTATGGCATGTGATAAACCAATTTCAATGAATGAATCATCTCCATTACGGAATACTCTCCAAAAATTAATTTCTGCCGGATTGGTTCAACTCTCTAGAGGAAAGTTTGTTCCCGAACTTAACAAGGCAATGAATGTACTTTGGAACTTTAGTATTAGAGGTATTGGATCCAGAGTTGACATAATATTTAACGAGAAAAAAATTGGTGAACGACAAATGCCACAGGCAATAGAAGAGTTGCATGACCAGGCGATCTATTTTCTTGGAGGGAAAAGGTACAAAGTTATAAAACTATACCTCGAGAATCCAGATAATAAGCTAGAGAAAGGGTCATACGCAAAGTTAGGGGCTATACCCGGAGATTATCCATATTATACAAAGGCAATTGTTAACGAATGGCCAACTATTCTAGAAGTTTATGAACAAAAGACCGTATTTGGAATAGAGGTCAGATACTGTTCACTAGATATCTTGAAGAAGGTTTCAGGTTATTCTAATATCGAATTAGGTAAAGAAGTTACGCAAGGAACAAGGATATACCTTGAAAGTCCATTTGAATTCAAATTCATTACAAAAGGATTGGTTTTCCGAGCCCCAAGGCCTAAGAATATTGTAGAATCTGCCGTGGATGACGATTATCTTGAAATGAGTGGATACCATGCCACAGAGCATGTCATAATAGAAGGGAGTATGATGATAACTGGCGGTTCGTCACAAGACATGGGTGGTATTTCAATTGGTTCAACTGGTCTAATTTTTATTTACGATGGCAGCATAGGCGGAAATGGTGCGAGTAGGACATTGTATGAAAAGTTAGATAAGGCAATGATAAGAGCGTTAAGAGTAGTATCGGAGTGTCCGTGTAGGAATGAAAGTGGTTGTCCAAGATGTACCTTTTCCTATAAGTGTGGGAATAATAATGAATATCTGCACAAGAATGCCGCTATCGAAATTTTGAATAATATTGTTGCTGGAGAAATGACCAGAATCGGAGAACAGGTTCCTGATGACAAGCCTCTTGTTTAGCTAACCTGTACTTAGACAAAAGGTAATCAAAGTATGATTGGAAGCCTAGCCGAAGAAAAAAATTGCAATAACAAATTTCTTCTATATTCTTTGTAAGTTTATCATAGACCCTGGCTAAGTCACTTCTATTCAATTAGAACATATAGTATCATATATTCATCAACTGGTCACAATGAGTAGGAGTAGTCGTTACATAAAAATTCATTCAAGAAATAACTCTCTTCTTTAATTATCAGTAGCCTGTAAACTCTTCAATCTTGATTCTTTCTTTTGGAATTTCTAATTCTTCTTGGAGCAATGTTTGCATAGCTTTTAGCATCCCAGGAGGACCACAGATATAAAATATTGAATTATTCAGTATGTTATTGTCTTCTATATGCTTCAAAATCATTGCCTTGTCTATTCTACCATACTCTCCTTTCCAATAACTTGCTCTAGATAATGATGATGATGATGATTGGTCATGTTGATCTTTTTCGCTAATAGTATAGATTATCTTCAGATTTTTATTTATGCTCGCCCAATCATCAAACTCCTTTTTGAATAAGATGTTATCTTGATTCCTATTGGAATCAAACATTATTATCTTTACTGGCAGCTGCTTGTCTGTAGCATATTTTATCATCGTTCTAAATGGAGTAACGCCTATACCACCCGAAAGAAATACAGCTGGCTTTGAATAATCCTCATGTAATACAAATTTTCCCTCAGGACCTCTCACCTTGACTTTTGCCCCCCTCTCTAGAGTTGATAGTCTCTTTTTATAGGGTGAATCTCTGATTCTAGTGCTGAACATTATAAAATTCTCAGTTGGAGAAGATGAAATAGTAAAATGTCTGATCGGACCTTTGGGATCATTATAGACTTCACCTATATCAAAAAAGGCAAATTGGCCTGCAGTATAATCTATTAGTGGTTTGTCTTGTACTTGGTCATTCTGATTACTAAATTTAAATGACATTACATCGGTACCCTCCACTTTATCCTTTTTTATTAGGGTTAGCTCAAGCTGAGATGGTTTACTCTTATCTCGTTTCTTAATCAGAACATTATTGCCATCTACTTTTATTTGATAGGTTGGTTCTGGTTCACTTGCAGGAGGGCTAGTTACCTCTCCCGTCCTTACGTCAAATTTGGAACCATGCCAAGGACATTCAACTTCGAAGCTCTCAAGAGTGCCATCGGCCAGAGGACCACCTTCATGGGTACAAATACTTCCAATAGCGTAATATTTTCCATCAATGTTAGCTACACAGATATTCTCACCGTCAACTTGAACTTCTTTCATGTGTGAAGGCAGAATATCCTTCGTATCAGCTACCTTGACGAAATCCTCACTCATCCGAATCTCTTTCATTATAAAGCCCTAAGTCTATATGGTTTTCTATTTGAACAATCTGAATTTTTCAGATAATAATGATCGTACGCTTTGAAGGGATATTTCAGAGTGTAAGCTAACTCATTTTGATATCTCTTAGTATATGATTAGTTTTTAGTTCTCCTTCCTTAATTGAAGCTTTTACCGTACCAACTAAAAAATCTGCATTCTCGCGAAGAGATGGGAATAGGCCCGTTCTTGGTTTTATAATATATGCCCTTACTTCTGCACTACCACTCAAGCACATTTTTCGACTTCAGACCTATCTTCTTATATTACTTGGAGCCATGTCTTTGATCCATAGATCGATATTTGACTCCTTTTTACTTAGGCCGCGTGGCAAAAGTCTGGCTTATAAGATAGAAAAGTCCATCGAAGCTGTTCGTTCATCCCAAACTCTTTTGATACTTATCAAATACTTTATCAATTGTAAATATCACCTAGTATACTCCATCCACAAATAACGATTAATCGGATCTCCATTTTTTGTTACTACCTACTAGAGATCTCATTTCAAGAAATAGACTTTGTACGGGTTTCTGCTATGACGGTCAATATATTTCCATTCACTCTTAGTGGTTAGTAGCTGTTTAAATCTTGATTGTATTTTTGGATGCAGCAACTTAAAGACATCCTCTCCTACAGCTATTTTATTTGCGGGTGTTAGAGAGGTTATTTTTGCCGCTACGTTCATGCTATATCCAAGTATGTCGATCGGTGAGCTTCGGTCATATCCATACTGAACAACTACATTTTCTCCTTCATCCATACCTAACTTTACGGATAGTTCTGGATAACCCATTCTAACTAGTATGGGATTAATTCCATTTCTAATCACACTAATGATAGATTCTGCACACTCAAATGAACGGTCACAGGCAAGATATTTATTAAAGATGGATGGGAAAAACCCAATAACTGCATCACCTACATATTTCAGTACATATCCATCGTAACTTTCTATAACTGAAGATACTTCTCGTGAAAATGCTGTCATTACTGTAACGAGCTTTTCTGCAGGCAGAGACATACTCATATCAGTAGAACCTACAAGATCGACAAACATGACTACAAATGGAATTTTGGAACTGACGTGTTTTAACAAAAAATCTTGACTACGTTTTATTGACGTATTATACTGATATCGTTCTTCTAGTGCATCCCATAGTCTGTCTTGTCTTTGGCTAAGAAGTGTTTGCAGATCAAATAGCTGGTCTGACTGTTCTTTATGTTGAGCCTGCTTTAGCTCTTCTTCTTTAGGACCATGGTAATATCTGTAGAACTCTTCCTTTGACTTTTCTTTTGTTTTTTCATTAACTTCTTCCTTTTGATCTCCTTTATCACCTACATGTAAATCCACTTTTTGGCCTTCATTATTATTATCACCATCAGAAACGGGCAGCGGTGAGTCCCTTTCAACTTGATACTTATTTATTTCAGGAAAATCAATATCTACAATAACGTTTCTCCCTACAGCAATTATGTGATCTTTCGGTATATCATATCTAGTATTCGAATATCCAAACACGATTATCTTGTCGTTTGTCTCTTTCATTATATGTCCCAAATCATCTTCGTTATTTGCTCTAACGCCTTTGTTGAATAGCGATGTAGGATATTTTCCTTCATATGTAGCAAGATCTATGCCAACTGCCTCAGATGGCCAAGGTTCCTTTCTTCCTGGGGGCATAGGTTCTTTACGTCCAACCTTATATCTGACTACA
>Ga0209077_1000193_pt1 | contig 15813 bp, 11 predicted proteins | sample PPLLak1March2015_FD_187247 | JGI IMG/M metagenome (GOLD analysis project Ga0209077, IMG submission 187247) | Freshwater sediment microbial communities from Prairie Pothole Lake near Jamestown, North Dakota, USA - PPLs Lake P7 Core (1) Depth... | ecosystem: Environmental > Aquatic > Freshwater >... | reverse complement strand
GCTGACGGTGCAGTTGCCGCCGACGTAGGTCTTGATGCCCTTGGCCAGCCCATCCTTGATCACGTTCTTGTTGACCGGGTCGAGGATGATGATGGCGTCGTCCTTCATGCGCAGCGTGGAAGCGGCGTCGATCCAGTAACCCTGCCAGCCGGCAGCGCGCAGATCACCATATACTTCCTTGGTGTAGTCGCCACCCTGGCACGAGATGATCGCGTCCATTGCCTTGAGTTCATTGATGTCTTTCGCATCCTTGAGCGGCGGCACGTCCTTGCCGATGTCCGGCCCCTTGCCGCCCGCATTGGAGGTGGTGAAGAACACCGGATCGATCACATCGAAATCGCGCTCTTCGCGCATGCGCTGCATCAGCACCGAACCCACCATGCCACGCCAGCCAATCAGACCTACTCGCATCATTTTCCTGACCCCAATAGTTTGTTAAAAGCATTTGCCACGGAGATCACAGAGGACACAGAGAAAACCTGGAACGCTCTGTGATCTCTGTGTCCTCTGTGGCTAAAAATCACATAGCCGCCAAGACAGCATCGCCCATCGCGCTGCACGATGTCTTGTTGGTGCCATCGGTGTAAATATCCGCCGTGCGATAGCCCTGCGCCAGCACTTTTTTCACTGCGTTTTCGATGCGGGCCGCGCCTTCCTCGTTGTTGAAGGTATAGCGCAACATCATCGCCACCGAGAGGATGGTCGCCAGCGGATTGGCGATATCCTTGCCGGCGATGTCCGGCGCGGAGCCGTGGCTCGGCTCGTACAAGCCCTTGTTGTTGGCATCCAGCGAGGCCGACGGCAGCATACCGATGGAACCGGTCAACATGGAAGCCTCGTCGGAGAGGATGTCGCCAAAGATGTTGCCGGTAATCATAACGTCGAACTGCTTGGGCGCGCGCACCAGTTGCATGGCGGCATTGTCCACGTACATGTGCGACAACTCGACCTCGGGATAATCCGTGTTCATGCCGGTCACAATTTCGCGCCACAGCTCGGTGGTTTCCAGCACGTTGGCCTTGTCCACCGAACACAGCTTCTTGCTGCGTTTCATGGCAATTTCGTAGCCCACCTTGGCGATGCGGCGGATTTCGGATTCGCAGTAGCGCATGGTATTGATACCCTCGCGCTCGCCCTTGTCGTTCACCTGGATGCCGCGCGGCTGGCCGAAGTAGATATCGCCAGTGAGCTCGCGCACGATCATGATGTCCAGCCCGGAAACCACTTCCGGCTTGAGCGTGGAAGCGCTAGCCAGTTCGGGGTAGAGCAGCGCCGGACGCAGGTTGGCGAACACGCTCATGCCCTTGCGGATGCGCAACAGCCCCTGCTCCGGGCGCATCGGACGTGGCAGGGTGTCATATTGCCAACCGCCCACGGCACCGAGCAGCACCGCATCGGAATCTTGCGCGAGCTTCATGGTGGCGTCCGGCAGCGGATCCCCTGCCGCGTCGTAACCGGCTCCGCCGATATGCGCTTCTTCCAGTTCAACCTTCAGACCGTCACTGGCCAACGCTTTTAATACCTTTACCGCCTGGGCCACGATTTCCGGGCCGATGCCATCACCGGGCAAGACTGCGATTTTCATTTTTTGTTAGCCTTCAGCAATCAGCTATCAGCGGTCAGCCTTCAAACGGCGCCTTTAAGCTGACCGCTGATAGCTGATAGCTGATAGCTAGTTAAACACCCACGGCTCCGACTGGCGGCGCCGCTCTTCGTAAGACTTGATCTTGTCGGCATGCTGCAAGGTCAGGCCAATATCGTCGAGGCCATGCAACAAACAGTATTTGCGGAAGCTGTCCACCTCGAAGTTGAAAACATGGCCTCCAGGAGTGGTGACAGTCTGTGCTTCCAGATTGATCGCCAAGCGATAGCCTTCCTGCGCCGCCACCTCATTGAATAGTCGATCCACATCCGCGGCATCCAGCACGATAGGCAAAATGCCATTTTTGAAACAGTTGTTGAAAAATATATCGGCAAAGCTGGGTGCAATAACGGCGCGGAAACCATAGTCCAGCAATGCCCATGGCGCATGCTCGCGGCTCGAACCACAACCGAAATTTTCACGCGTCAGGAGGATTTGCGCACCCTGAAAGCGTGCTTGGTTAAGCACGAAATCGGGGTTGAGCGGCCGCACGGAATTGTCCATGCCCGGCTCGCCATGATCGAGGTAGCGCCATTCGTCGAACGCGTTAGGCCCAAAACCGCTACGCTTGATGGACTTCAGAAATTGCTTCGGAATGATGGCGTCGGTATCCACATTGGCACGATCCAGCGGTGCCACAAGGCCATTCAGGTGGGTAAATTTTTCCATTGTCCTTATCCCAATTTCCGCACATCGGCAAAATGTCCGGCTATCGCCGCTGCAGCAGCCATTTCCGGACTCACCAGATGCGTGCGGCCGCCTGGTCCCTGCCGCCCTTCAAAATTACGGTTGGAGGTCGAAGCGCAGCGCTCGCCCGGTTCCAGACGGTCGGCGTTCATTGCCAGGCACATGGAGCACCCCGGCTCACGCCATTCGAAACCCGCCTCACGGAAAACCTTGTCCAGCCCTTCCTGCTCCGCCTGGTTTTTCACCAGCCCGGAGCCCGGCACCACCAATGCCAGTTTGATGTTGGGGGCAACATGCCGCCCCTTGGCGACCGCTGCCGCAGCGCGCAAGTCTTCAATGCGGGAATTGGTGCAGGAACCGATGAAAACCTTGTCCACGGCGATCTGGCTAATCGGCGTATTGGCCTGCAAGCCCATGTAGGCCAGCGCCCGCTCCATGCCGCCGCGCTTGACCGGGTCGGTCTCGCGGGCTGGATCGGGTACGCAATCATCAATCGCCACCACCATTTCCGGTGAGGTGCCCCAAGTCACCTGGGGCTTGATCGCTGCACCATCCACCTCCACCACCAGGTCGAAATGGGCGCCTACATCGCTGTGCAAGGTACGCCAGTACGCCACGGCCTGATCCCACTGCTCACCCTTGGGTGCAAACGGTCGGCCCTTGACGTAATCGATGGTGGTGTCGTCCGCGGCCACCATGCCGGCGCGCGCGCCTGCCTCAATCGCCATGTTGCACAGGGTCATGCGGCCTTCCATGGAAAGCTCACGAATCGCCGTACCAGCGAATTCGATGGCGTAACCATTGCCGCCGGCGGTGCCGATCCTGCCGATCACCGCCAGGGCAATATCCTTGGCCGTCACGCCTTTTGCCAGCACGCCGTCCACCTTGACCTGCATGGTTTTTGACTTCTTCTGCAGCAGGCATTGGGTGGCCAGCACATGCTCCACTTCGGAAGTGCCGATGCCATGCGCCAGTGCCGCAAATGCGCCATGAGTGCTGGTGTGGGAATCACCGCACACCACGGTCATGCCAGGCAGTGTCGCGCCCTGCTCCGGGCCGATGACGTGGACGATACCCTGGCGCACGTCGTTCATCCTGAATTCGATGATGCCGAATTCATCGCAATTCTGGTCCAGCGTATCCACCTGGAGACGCGAGATCGGATCGGCGATACCGTTCTTGCGGTCGGTGGTGGGCACGTTATGATCCGCCACCGCGAGGTTGGCGGATAGACGCCAAGGCTTGCGCCCAGCCAGGCGCAAGCCCTCGAAGGCCTGCGGGCTGGTCACTTCATGCAGCAGATGGCGGTCGATATAAAGCAGCGTGGTGCCATCCGGCTCGGTATGCACCACATGGGACTGCCACAATTTTTCGTACAGCGTTTGTGCGCTCATTACTAAAGATTCAAGGGAAAAGACAAATTATTGCACAGTCGCCATATTGCGAACAATTACTAAGACGCAAACAAGCCGCCTTGGCTGGTTTTTAACGTCAAATCCTCAATATCCAGTGACTATAAATGGCGGCTGCGTTGGCATTGAGTTTCCTGATCCGTTCCGGCAAGCCCCACTGCATGCGCTGCGCCGTTTCCACTGCGGGGCTTCCCAGGGACGATTCAATCTCGGCCGTGCCAATGTCGCACCACTCCTTGACCATTTCCTCAGTCATTTCCACATGGCACTGCAGGGCAAGATGTTTGCCTAAAGCAAAACCCTGATGGGCGCAATGAGCATTGCTCAGGACGATGGTGGCATCGGGCGGAATGGAAAAAGTCTCGCCGTGCCAGTGAAAGGCTTCAAACGCCTTGACCTCGCCAAACCACGACTCGGCGACCGGATTGCTGGCAACCTTCACCTCGCCCCAACCGATTTCCTTGACCGGATTGGGGGCAACTGTCCCACCCAGCGCCTTGGCCATCAATTGCCCACCGAGACAATGGCCCAGCACCGGGATGCCGGCTGCGACAGCCTGACGGATCAAACCTAGCGTTGGGGGAATCCAGGGCAGATCATCGTTCACGCTCATTGGCCCGCCCATGAAAACCAGGCCGGAAAATGCGTGTACGTCCGGAGGCAAGGGCGCGCCTTCATCGATTCTGATCAAACGCCAGGGAATGCTTTTTTCATTCAGGAATGTGGCAAAATAGCCCGGACCTTCGCTCCGGGCATGGCGAAATATCGCGATCGGTTTCATTCCAGAGGCTCCCAATTCATGCAAAAACCTTATTCTAGCCTGACTCTCGTTGGCGCGCTGCTGTTCCCTGTTGCTTCCATCGCCACCGATGTCAGTGTGGCGGGCCTGTTCAGCGGAGCGGCTGTCATTACCATCAACGGTGGGACGCAAAAATTGCTCCGGGCCGGTGAAAAAACGCCTGATGGGGTGAAACTGATCAGCGCGGATTCGAATCAGGCGTTACTAGAAATTGACGGCAAGCGGATGACGCTGGGATTGGGACAAGGCACCTCGACGGGCGGCTCGCAGGACTCCGGCGGCCCGCCAAGCGTGACGCTGGCCGCGGATTCCCAAGGGCATTTCATCACCCAGGGTAGTATCAACGGCAATGCCACGCGCTTTCTCGTGGACACCGGCGCCACCACCGTGGCCATGAGTAGCGCCGAAGCCAAGCGTTTGGGGATTGCATACCAGAATGGGGAGCGCGGCTTTTCCTCCACCGCAAACGGCATCGCGCCGGTTTACCGCGTCAGCCTGAATAACGTGAAAGTGGGAGCCATCAGCCTGAACGGCGTGACCGGCACGGTGCATGAAAGCGCCATGCCGGTGGTGCTGCTCGGCATGAGCTTTCTCAACCGCGTGAACATGAGGCGCGAGGGAAACAGCATGGTTTTGACCAAGCGGTTTTAATCTGTAGGAGCGGGTATACCCGCTCCTACATGGAGCTACAGGGTCTTGTCCTTTTCGATCAGGGCGTAGGCAGAGTGGTTGTGAATCGACTCGAAGTTCTCTGATTCGATAATATAGGCGTCGATACGGGGATCGGCATTGAACACCGCCGCCACGTCGCGCACCATGTCCTCGACGAACTTGGGATTGTCGTAGGCGCGCTCGGTCACGTATTTTTCGTCGGGTCGCTTGAGCAGGCCGAACAGCTCGCATGACGCCTGATCTTCCACCATGCGCACGATGTCCTCGATCCACACCATTTGGTTGGTACGCGCCGTCACCGTGACGTGGGAACGCTGGTTGTGGGCGCCGTAATCGGAAATCTTCTTCGAGCAGGGGCACAAACTCGTGACAGGCACGACCACTTTGGTAGTCTGGCGATATTGGCCTTGGTGGATTTCGCCGATGAACGTCACTTCGTAGTCCAGCAGGCTCTGCACACCTGAAATCGGCGCCTTCTTGTTGATGAAGTAGGGGAAAGACATTTCCACGTGACCGGATTGGGCCTCGAGGCGCACCACCATTTCACGCAGCATGGTTTCGAAGTTTTCCACCGAAATCTCGCGCTCGTAGCCGTTGAGTATTTCAACGAAGCGCGACATGTGGGTACCCTTGAAATTGTGCGGCAGGTGCACGTACATGTTGAACACGGCTACGGTATGCTGCACGCCCTCGCTCTTGTCCGCCACCTTGATCGGGTGACGGATGGACTTGATGCCCACCTTGTCGATCGCCAGCTGACGGGTGTCGTGCCTGGCTTGAACATCCTCGATCTCGCAGGCAGCCGTGGTTCCGTCACAGGGAACATTGCAGTTACTCATGAATTCAATTCCTTACATGGACTGGTTTATGGGCGCCAGTATAACCGCTTCCAATAGCCGAGTAAACTACTCGGGTAATAATTTTCTGATGGACCGTACCAGGCCATCCCGGTCGAGGCCGCACATCTTCAGCAATACGGCGTGATCGCCCTGCTCGATGAATTGGTCGGGCAAGCCAAGCTGTAACAGGGGAATGGTAATCCCCTGCTGGTCCAGGCTCTCGGCCACCGCACTGCCGGCGCCACCCATGACGGCGTTTTCCTCCACCGTCACCAGCAGCTGGTGGCTGGCGGCGAGTTCCTTGAGCAGCGCTTCGTCCAGCGGCTTGACGAAGCGCATGTTGGCCACGCTGGCGTTCAATTCCTCGGCCGCCTGCAGGGCCGGGCTCAACATGCTGCCGAAGGCCAGGATGGCAATTTTCTCGCCGTGGCGGCGCATTTCACCCCGCCCCAGCGGCAAAGCGGCCATTTCCTCGGTAATCGCCACGCCGTCGCCGCTACCGCGCGGGTAGCGCACTGCGGTGGGCTGGTCGAGATGAAAAGCGGTATAGAGCATCTGACGGCATTCGTTCTCGTCGCTCGGCGCCATCACCACCATATTGGGGATGCAGCGAAGGAAAGAAAGGTCGAAGCTGCCGGCATGGGTCGGGCCATCCGCCCCCACCAGCCCGGCGCGGTCGATGGCAAAAACCACGGGCAGGTTCTGCAGTGCGACATCGTGTACCAGCTGGTCGTAGGCGCGCTGCAGAAAGGTGGAATAGATTGCCACCACCGGTTTCAGCCCTTCGCAGGCCAACCCGGCGGCAAAAGTCACGGCGTGCTGCTCGGCGATGCCCACATCGAAATAGCGCGCAGGGAAATCCCGGGAAAACTTCACCATGCCGGAGCCCTCGCACATCGCAGGGGTAACGCCCACCAGGCGGGTATCAGCCGCAGCCATATCGCACAGCCAGTCGCCGAATACCTGGGTATAGGTTTTCCGGCCACCGGGCTTGTTGCCCAGCACCCCATCCTCCGGGTCGAATTTGGCCACGCCGTGGTACAGGCAGGGGTCTTCCTCGGCGAACTTGAAACCCTTGCCTTTCTGCGTCACCACATGCAGGAACTGCGGCCCTTCCAGTTGCTTGATATTGCACAGCGTGGGGATCAGGACTTCAAGATCGTGGCCGTCAATCGGCCCGATGTAATTGAAACCGAACTCCTCGAACAAGGTGCCGGGAATGACCATGCCTTTCATGTGTTCTTCGGCACGCTTGGCCAGCTCCCAGATCGGCGGTGCAACGCCGCCCAGCACTTTTTTGCTGGCGCGCCGGGCAGCCGCATAAAATCGACCGGACATGAGCTTGGCCAGGTAGTTGTTGAGCGCGCCGACATTGGGCGAAATCGACATGTCGTTGTCGTTGAGAATCACCAGCAGGTTGGCATCCATGGTGCCGGCATTGTTGAGTGCTTCGAACGCCATGCCTGCGGTCATGGCGCCGTCGCCAATAATAGCCACGGCACGCCGCTCCAGGCCCTGCTGCTTGGCGGCCACGGCCATGCCCAGTGCCGCGCTGATGGAAGTGCTGGAATGCCCAGCGCCAAAAGCGTCATAAGGGCTCTCGTCGCGGCGCGGGAAGCCGGCGATGCCGCCCAGTTGGCGCAAGCTGGTCATGGCCGCGCGACGGCCAGTGAGAATCTTGTGCGGGTAGGTCTGATGTCCGACATCCCATACCAGGCGATCGGACGGGGTATTGAATACATAATGCAGCGCGATGGTCAGTTCCACCGTGCCAAGATTGGAGGAAAGATGGCCGCCGGTACGTGATACGCTTTCAATCAAAAAAGCACGCAGTTCAGCGGCAAGCTGGGGCAACTGCCTGCGCTCAAGCGCGCGCAACTGCACCGGGTTATCTATCGCTTCAAGCAGTGAATACATCAGGACTGGCGCCGGACGATAAAATCGGCGAGTTGCACCAGTCTTCTGGCTCGGTCGCCGAACTCCACCAGGGCGGAGAGCGCATTCTGGTGCAACTCGTCCGCCAGTTCGCGCGCGGCGCTCAGGCCGAGAATGCTGACATAGGTTGGCTTGTTGTTTTCCGCATCCTTGCCAGCGGTCTTGCCCAAGGTTGCGGTGCTGGCTTCCACGTCCAAAATATCATCTACCACCTGAAAGGCTAGGCCGACGCACTTGGCGTAGTGGTTGATCGCCTCCAGTTGATCGGATTCCACGCCGTCGCCGCAGTGGGCGCCAAGCAGCACGGCGGCGCGAATCAGGGCGCCGGTCTTGTGGATGTGCATGAATTCCAGCTCGGGCTGGCTCAGGCTTTTGCCCACCGAGTCCAGATCAATCGCCTGCCCGCCTGCCATGCCGCGAGAACCGGCAGCCAGCGCCAGCACCCGGATCATCTCCAGCTGCAACGCCGCGCTGTGGGCGATGCTGCGTTCGGCCACGAGCTGAAAAGCCAGGCTTTGCAGGCTGTCGCCCACCAGCAGGGCGGTGGCATCGTCAAACTGCACATGACAGGTCGGCTTGCCGCGCCGCAGCTCGTCATCATCCATGCAGGGCAAATCATCATGCACCAGGGAATAGACGTGAATCAGCTCAACCGCAGCCGCCACGGTTTCCACCCGATCTACCGGTGCACCGCTCAATTCGCCAGCGGCAAAGGCCAGTAGCGGACGCACCCGCTTGCCACCGCCCAGGGCGGCATAACGCATGGCCTGGTGCAGGCGCTGCGGCGCCAGATCCGGCGCCGGCAACAATTGTTCCAGCACCGCTTCCATGCGCAGCTGGCGCTGCCGCATCCAATCCTGAAAATCGTTATTCGCTAGCACTGAAATCGCCACCATCTGCATTAAAGTCAATCAAGGAACCCGATTCGAGAATTTTCACCTGCTGCTGTGCATCCTGCAGGGTCGCCTGGCAGTATTTGAGCAGCTCCATGCCGCGCTGATAGGCTGTGAGCGATTGCTCCAGCGGCATCTGGCCTGCCTCCATGGAGGAAACAACCTGCTCCAGTTCCGTCAGGGCACTTTCGAAGTTTTTGGGGGAGGCCATTTTTGCTGGCTTGGTCATTGGAAATCGGGGTCGCGAAAAAAGTTAAGGGGCACAGGAAAGATAGTCAATCGAATCAAGCTGTCGATTTTACCGGAATATTGCGCCGCTGGCCAAACTGGGACAAAATGATCTGCTTTTTGACTGCTCGGGCGACGCGCCTCGCGAAGCCTAGCAAGGATATAACCTTCATTCGTCACAGGGTTGTTTATGTCTGATTTAGCCAGCACCTCCGCTCTGCTGAAAACTTCGCCGCAGCTGCCGGTGGACTGGTACGTTGACCAGCGGGTTTACGAAATCGAGCAACAGCTCTTGTTCGCCCGTGGCCCGAATTATATCGGCCACGAGCTAATGGTTCCCAACATAGGCGATTTCCATTCGCTGGAGTGGATGAACCATGCCAAGACACTGGTGCGCACCGAACAAGGCGTGGAGCTGCTATCCAACATTTGCCGCCACCGCCAGGCCATCATGCTGAAAGGCCGCGGCCAGGCCAGGAACATTGTCTGCCCGCTGCACCGCTGGACCTACGACATGGGCGGAAAACTCATCGGCGCGCCCCATTTCCCCGGCAACCCCTGCCTGAATTTGGGCAAGACCCCGCTGCAGAACTGGAACGGTATGCTTTTCACGGGCGAACGCGACGTGGCGCAGGACCTGAAAAACCTGGGCGTGATGCAGAATCTGGATTTTTCCGGCTACATACTGGACCGGGTGATGGTCGACCACTACAACTTCAACTGGAAAACCTTCATCGAAGTCTACCTGGAAGACTACCACGTGGTGCCGTTCCATCCCGGCCTCGGCAACTTCGTCAACTGCGACGAACTGAAATGGGAATTCGGCGAGCGCTACAGCGTCCAGACGGTCGGCATCAAGAATGCCCTGACCCACTCCGGCAGCCCGGTGTATCACAAATGGCAAGAGCAGGTGCTCAAATACGGCGCGGGCAAGGTTCCCGCCCACGGCGCCATCTGGCTGGTGTACTACCCCAACATCATGATCGAGTGGTACCCCCACGTGCTGGTGATCAGCTTCATCGTGCCGACCGGCCCTTTAAGCTGCACCAATGTGGTTGAATTCTATTACCCGGAAGACATCGCGTTGTTCGAACGCGAGTTCGTCGAGACGGAACAGGCAGCGTACAAGGAGACCGCCGTCGAAGACGAGGAAATCTGCCAGCGCATGGATGACGGGCGGCGTGAACTGTTTCGCCAGGGAATCAATGAAACCGGCCCCTACCAGTCGCCGATGGAAGACGGCATGGTGCATTTCCACGAATTCATGCGCCGCCACCTGGAACCGCATCTGGACGGGAAATAGCCGTCACAAAATATTTCGTTATATAATGCGCAGCGTTGCCGATGTAGCTCAGTTGGTAGAGCAGCGCATTCGTAATGCGAAGGTCACCAGTTCGATTCCGGTCATCGGCACCAGTAAAATCAAAGGCTTAGAAGAATTTCTAGGCCTTTTTTATTTTACGGGGTTACGCTGGGGTTACTTTTTCGGTTCAATTAGTAGTTGCAGATAATTGGCCCGAGCACGCTGGCGATGGACACCAAACCCCATGGGCACCGGTGGGTCGCCAATTAGGAACGGAAGTACGTCATCAAGAAGCAATCCCTTTCCCTCAGCCATTTTGCTTAGGTTATCGAGATGTTGTAGGAATAGCGCTTTTGCTGTTGTCATCTCAGTGTTTAGGCCATTTCTGGCGAAATAGCGGCGCGGCCATTTAATACGCGGGAAAGATCAGGCGGGGGCGCGACGGGTTGTGTATTTTGCTCATGTTCACTTGCCCAATGCCATGCTTGAAATGAACCCGGAACAAGTTTCACCAGCGGCACGAGCTTGTGCGTCGAGCCGGTGCAGGATGCGGCGCGGCAGGCTGATATTAAAGTGCTCCATCGTGTCATCCAGCATGGCCGGGCAACCTTACCAACCCCCACGTCCAGCCCTCATATTCAGGGTGAGCTTTGCGCAGCGCTTCGATGCTGGAAGGCTTCGGGATTTCCTGCCCTGCATCAAGAGCAGTTTCAATCCAGCCTGTTATAGCTTCTTCAGTCTGAACAAAGGCTTGATACAAGGTGTCGCCAGCCGAAAAGCAGCCGGGCAGGTCTGGCACGACCACGCCGAAAGCTTCTGTATCTGTTCCATTTTCAATTGCTACTGGGTAATGCATGATTTGAGCTTCTTCCGAAAAATAGTCTTCAAACTTTTCCAGCGCCGTCTAAACCCAAATTTTGGGTATGGAGTTTAGGCTTTGTTGGCTGCATACTCCCCGCCTCGTTAATCCTCCAGCCCCTTACCCTCGCCGCCCAGAGCCTTGTAAAGCTGGGCAGCGGCACTGAGCCAGGCACGCCGCGTCTGTAACACACCCTGCTGCGCAGCATAGGATTCCCGTTGCGCATCCAGCACTTCGAGGTAGCTTGAAATGCCGGCCTTGTAGCGGGCTTCCGCCAGAACCAGGCGCTCGGATTGGGCTTGTTCCGCTGCTTGCTGTGCCTGCAACTGACTGGCCAGATACGTGCGGGCGGCGAGCAGATCGGCCACTTCACGGAAAGCCTGCTGAATGCTCTTCTCGTACTGTGCCACGGCGATGACCTTGCGTACTTCGGCGAGATCCGTTGCTGCGGCAGCGCGGCCGGCATCGAACAGGGGCAGACGCAATACCGGCTGGAAGTTCCAGGCACTGCTGCCGCTATCGAACAGGCCGGAGAGCGCGCTGCTCGCCACACCCAGACCCGCTGTCAGGGAAATGCGCGGCAGGAAGGCGGCCCGAGCAGCACCGATATTGGCATTGGCGGCGATCAGGTTTTGCTCCGCCGCCAGCACATCGGGACGTTTGAGCAGCACTTCCGCCGGCAGGCCCGCGTCGAGATCGGGAACAATGCCCTGCGACGACAGCGATCGGGCTGGTGGCAAACCGGCCGGCTGCTGGCCGACGAGCAAAACCAGCGCGCTCCCGGCGGCGGCACGCTGGCGCTCCAGGCTGGCGAGGTCCGCACGCGCCGTCTCCAGGGCGCCATCCGCCGACAGGAAATCGAGATCACCGACCAACCCGACATCGCGCCGATGGCCGACCATCATGCGGATTTCCGCGCGGGTCTTGAGAGTTTCATGCGCCAGCGCGGTGCGCTCGTCCATTTCCAGCAGCGTCAGGTAGGCATTGGCAACATCGGCGATGAGCGAGAGTCGCAATGCACGCTGGGCTTCCTCGCTGGCAAGATAGCTGGCAAGCGCCGCCTGGTTGAGGCTCTTCACTCTCCCCCAGAAATCCAGTTCGAAAGACAGCATGGACAGTCCCACGTCGTAGCGGCGGCTGGTGATGGCGTTACCGCTGGCGGAAAGATCGCCCGGCACACGCGCTGACGTGCCGCTTGCCGCCGCATCCACGCCGGGAAAACGGTCGGCACGGACGATGCCGAACTGGGCGCGTGCTTCCTCGACCTGGGCGACGGCGATGCGCATGTCGCGGTTGTGGTCAAGTGCCGCCGCGATCAGGGCTTGCAGGCGCGGATCGGGGAAATAGGCATGCCACTCCAGCGTAGCGGCCCGGCGTGCGCCATCGGCCTGGGCGGATTGCGACCATTGCGCGGCCACTGGCGCTTCGGGGCGCTGGTAGTCGGGCGTCAGGGAACAGCCGGTTAGAAGGGCGCCGAGGAGCATGAAACTTGCCATACTCTTATTCCCTCCGCATGCATCAACCCCTCCCAGCCTCCCCTTGTCAGGGGAGGATTGAGGGGGGTTGCAGGAAGATGAAACACCAATAATCGCAGGCTTAAACATGGTCGTTCTCCTGATGAACACGGGCATGGCCGGGGAATATCTTGCGCACCACGACGTAGAACACAGGCACCAGGAAGACGGCCAGCACGGTGGCAGCGATCATGCCGCCGATGACGCCGGTGCCGATGGCGTGGCGGCTTTCGGCGCCCGCGCCGGTGGAGATGGCGAGGGGAAAGACACCGGCGATGAAGGCGATGGAGGTCATCAGAATCGGCCGGAAACGCAGGCGGCAGGCTTCCAGCGTGGCCTCGAACAGGCCCATGCCCTCATCCTGCAGCTTGCGCGCAAATTCGATGATCAGGATGGCGTTCTTGGCCGACAAACCGATGATGGCGATCAGGCCTACCTTGAAATAGACGTCGTTGGGCAGGCCGCGCAGATCAACCGCCAGGGTGGCGCCGAACACGCCCAGCGGCACAACCAGCATCACTGCAAAGGGGATGGCCCAGCTCTCGAACAACGCTGCCAGCGCCAGGAACACCACAATCAGCGAAACCACAAACAGCAGCGGCGCCTGCGTCCCCGACATGCGTTCCTCGAAGGACGTGGCCGACCATTCAAAGCCGAAGCCCGGCGGCAGCTTGGCGGCAATCTCCTCCATCACGGCCAGCGCCTCGCCGGTGCTATGGCCGGGCGCCGGATTGCCGGCAATCTTCATCGATGGCAGGCCGTTGTAGCGGTCCAGCTTGGGTGCGCCGACGATCCACTTCGGCGTGGCGAGTTCGGACAGTGCCACCATCTCGCCCTTGTTGTTGCGCACCGGCAGCCGCAGGATATCCTCCACGCTCCTGCGGGTGTCGGCTTCGGCCTGCATCTGCACGCGCAGGATGCGGCCCTGGCGCACGAAGTCGTTGATATAGGCCACGCCCAGTGAGGACTGCATGGTGTCGTTGAGATCGGCAATGGACACGCCCAGGGTTTCAGCCTTGACCCGGTCGATGTCGAGGAAGAGTTGGGGCGCCGCTTCCTGCCCCTCCGGCCGTACGCCGACCAGGCGTTGGTCCTGCATTGCCACACCCAACGCCATGTTGCGCGCTTCCAGCAGTTTTTCCCGGCCCATTCCGCTACGGTCTTGCAAGCGGAAATCGAAGCCGCCAGCCGCCGCCAGCTCCGGGATCGGCGGCGGGTTGATGGCGAACACCATGCCCTGCTTGATGCGCGAGAAAGTCATGTTGGCCTTTTGCACCAACGCCTTGGCACCGCTTTCCTTACCCGGCCGCGCGTCCCAGCCCTTGAGGCGGACAAAAGCGATGGCCGCGTTCTGGCCGCGCCCGAAGAAGGAGAAGCCGGCAACACCGATCACGTGCTCCACCTCCGGCAACTTGAGATAGTGCTGTTCCAGCTGGCCGAGCACTTCCAGCGTGCGATCGCGGGTGGCGCCCGGCGGCAACTGGATGATATTGAGAAAATAACCCTGGTCTTCTTCTGGCAGAAAACTACCGGGCAGCTTACTGAACATCCAGCCAGTGGCGCCCAGAATGACCGCGTAGAGCACCAGGTAACGCCCGGCTTTCTTCATGGCGCGACCTACCCATGTGGTATAGCCTTGCGTGGTGCGGGCAAAAACGCGGTTGAACCAGCCGAAGAAACCTCGCGTAGGCATCATTTCCTTGCCCGGCTCATGCTTGAGCAGCGTGGCACACAGGGCTGGCGTGAGCGTCAGCGCCATCAGCGCCGAGAACAGGATGGTGAGGATCAGGGTGACAGAAAATTGGCGATAAATCGCCCCGGTGGAGCCGCCGAAAAACGCCATCGGCACGAACACCGCCGCCAGCACCAGGGTGATGGCGATAATGGCGTTGACAATCTGGCCCATCGCTTTTCTTGTAGCATCACGCGGCGACAGACCTTCGGTGGTCATGATGCGCTCGACGTTCTCCACCACCACGATGGCGTCGTCCACCACGATGCCGATGGCCAGCACCATGGCAAACAGGGTCAGCACATTGATCGAGTAGCCGAACAGGTAAAGGCCCAGGGCGCCGCCCACCAGCGCCACCGGCACGACAATGGTGGGAATCAGGGTTGCGCGCAGGTTTTCGAGGAACAGGAACATCACCAGGAACACCAGGAACACCGCTTCCGCCAGCGTGATGAGCACCTCCCGGATGGAAATCTCGACGAACTTGGAGGTGTCGTAGGGCACGATCCAACTCACGCCCTTGGGGAAAAACTTTGCCAGCCCGGTCATGCGCGCGTTGACCGCCTTGACGGTATCGAGCGCGTTGGCGCCGGGCGACAGGCGGATGGCGATCGCCGCAGTCGGCTGACCGTCGATGCGCGCAGCGACCGAATAGTCCTGGGCACCCAGTTCCACCCGCGCCACGTCCTTGACGCGCAGCGTGGAGCCATCGGGATTGGTGCGCACAATGATGTTGCCGAATTCTTCCGGGGAGGACAGGCGGCTCCGGGTCACAATCACCGCGTTCATCTCCTGCCCTGGCGCGGCCGGCAATTGCCCCAACTCGCCACTCGCAATCTGGACATTCTGGGCGCGCACCGCGCGCGACACATCGGCCGGCGAGAGTTTGTAGCCCTGCAGTTTTTCCGGCTTGAGCCAGATGCGCATCGAATATTCGGTGCCGAACAGCAGCGCCTCGCCCACACCGGGCACGCGGCGGATAGGCTCCAGCACGCTGGCGGCGGCATAGCTGCCGAGGTCCACGTTGTTCAGCGTCTTGTCGGGCGAAAACAGCGCCACGATCATGACGTAGTTACGCGCCGTCTTGTTCACTGTCACGCCGACACGGCGCACGTCGTCGGGCAGGCGCGCTTCAACGCGCTTGATGCGATTCTGCGCCTCCACCGAGGCATAGTTGAGGTCGGTGCCGGGCTTGAAGGTCAGCGTCACCGTGCCGGTGCCGATCTGGGAGGCGGAATCCATGTAGAGCAGATTCTCGATGCCATTCATTTCCTGCTCGATCAGGGCGACCGCGCTTT
>Ga0209077_1000190_pt1 | contig 15866 bp, 12 predicted proteins | sample PPLLak1March2015_FD_187247 | JGI IMG/M metagenome (GOLD analysis project Ga0209077, IMG submission 187247) | Freshwater sediment microbial communities from Prairie Pothole Lake near Jamestown, North Dakota, USA - PPLs Lake P7 Core (1) Depth... | ecosystem: Environmental > Aquatic > Freshwater >... | reverse complement strand
ACAAGTTGACCGCGAACCTCGTGTTCGGATTGAAGCGCGGCTCCTATTTCGCGCCAATCTCCGGAGTGCAGAGCGACACTCTGCGTCCCCGGGATTTCCCCGGAGTGATCGAGAACCGCAGTTTTTACGGAAGTTTCGCCGGATTGGTCGCGGGCAGCACACCCGCAAAATGGCTCTCTCTGCGCACGCTCTTTGTCCGAAGCGACACCATGAACCTCGTCGTCCCATGGGGACAGACTCCGAACAAGGCAGTGGACACCCTCGTGACCCAGGCAGTAAACATCCGACCGTCCGAACGGGTTCAATTCGACGGCAGCTACCTGCTGGACCGGTTGATCCACGACCGGATTGGGCGAGCCGTCTTCAACAACCACATTTTCCGAGCGAAAACCAATGTCCAGTTGAGTCGGGAGCTATCCGTGCGCATGATCGCCCAGTACAACGGGCTGCTTGCGAACCAGGCGTATTCCGTGTTGCAGACGACGAAGAATCTGAATCTGGACTTTCTGGTCACCTACCTTCTGCATCCCGGGACAGCCGTCTACCTGGGTTACAACAGCAACCTGCAGAATCTGACGCCCGGCTTGTGCAATCGGGCCCCGGGAATGATCGACTGTGATCCGGGCACGAACGGGCCGGTGCGTACCTCCGGGCCTTTCATCAACGACGGGCGCATTTTCTTCATCAAGGTTAGCTACCTGTTCCGCCCGTGACGGTATCTGGTGGCGGCTTCCCTTCCCGCCACGGGCCGTGACACAATGCTCTCCCTCTATGGCGCTGTCCAAAAGTGACATTTACTTCATCCTGGTCCGTCCCCGTTTTGCTTCGAATCTCGGCTCGGCCGTGAGGGCCATGAAGAACATGGGGTTCGAGAACCTGATCCTGGTGCGTCCGGAATGCGAAATCGGGGTGGAAGCTCGCGCGCGCGCCATGAAGGGTGCGGAGATCCTCGATCGGGCGCAGTACTTCCCCGATTTCGCAACTGCGATCGAAAAACTGGGTATCGTGGTCGGGACCACCGGGCGCTTCGACGGCGAAAAACCGTACCTGGTTGAGTGCCAGACTTTCACCCGCGAACTGCTCCCCACCTATTCAATGAGCCTGGGGATCGCCTTTGGATCTGAGGAAAACGGGTTGGCGCGTGAAGAACTGCACCTCTGCCACTGGCTCGTGGAAATCTCGACCGGGTCTGAATACTCGGTTATGAACCTCGCGCAGGCGGTGGCTGTCGTCGCCTACGAGATGCACGTCGGGTTGACGAAACCGGTCGAGTCCGAGGCGCTTCACCTCGCTTCCCCTGCGGAAAACGAGGTGTTCCTCGAGTTCCTCGAAAGTCTTCTCCGAGACGCGAAGCTGCCGAAAGGAGTGAAGGTTCCGCTCCTGATGAAGCGCATCAAGAAGATCGCCGCCCGGGCACGCCTCGAGAAGGAGGACATCAATCTCCTTCGCGGACTCTTTACTGCCCTGTCGAACGGGACGGGGCGCTACTGACCCGAAAAACTCGGATTTCACGGGGCTTCATAACCAGACTCGAAAGGTCCGCTTCTGTCCTCGACTCGAGATCCACACCCCTGCCCAACGCCAGTCGTGCATCTACAGTCGTGTCAGAGTGATTGAAGAGAAAGAGCAGACGCTCCGTCTCCGTCCGCAGAATCCTCGCCTCCACGAAGGTTTCACCCGCTACTCCGCCGATTTCGACCGAAGGTTTTATGCCGGCCCGACCTGCTATGGACAGAAAGAAGCTTTCGATTTCGGGAATCTTCTGAGGCCCATTCGCCATCCCGACGAATGACCCGAGAACAAAGACTTCCCCTTTTCCAGCTTTGGTCCAGGTGGCGGCCGCCTGCCCATCCGGAAATTGCGCAAGGACCTTTGCCCCGGCCGACGGAATCAACTCCTCTTGGATGCCGCGGCCAAAAACCACATGACTGGCGGGCAGATCGGGCAGAAGTGCCTTGGCGTCCGCGGTCAGACGCAGCTCGACCTTCTCCTGCATCCGCAACCGTCCTTCGCGGACCTGGAAAACCGTATGGAGCCCGAAACCCGGGATAATGTCCTGCGAATAACCGCGGTCGTCGTTCCAGCCGCAACGGGCCTCGGTCACGAGAATACCGCCCTCCTGGACGAAGCTCTTGATCGCCTCGGCCGCCTTGCCGGTGAGCATGAGCGGATATGGGAGAAAGACCAGCTTGTAGCCGCGCAGGCCGCCCGCTTCGACGTCCCGCAGATGGACGAAATCAAGCGGCCTGTTGCTCTGCCAGAACGGGCGATAGATGCCGATGAGCGAATCCCTCACCGCGCCCGCCTCGCTGAGGTGCTGCTCACCCCCGACCATGTACGAAAGCGGGTTGTAGATCGCCGCGACTTCCGCCTGGCCCGCACTCGCCTGCAGGAAGAGCGCCGAGTTCTGGTCGACGACCCTTGCAATCTGGCCAATGGCCTTACTCCGCTCCGTGAGCGTCCCGTCAAGGTTGATCAGGCCGTAGCCACCCGCCTCATAGCCACTGTTCATCGGGTAATAGGCGTAAACATTGATCGAACGGGCACCCCGGGATAGGAGTCCCCAAGCCCACAACCGGTGATCGTCCGACGTCACCGGGTTCCCAACGACGGTCCCCCTGACACCCATGCCGGCCTGGAGCTCGCCGACGTAAAACCCATTCTTGCTGCGTCCGGTCGATCGCGCGAAGTCCATCAGGACCGAGAGCCGCTGGAGGTCCCAGTGAGTGCGGGGGATCGAGTGTTTCGGGTAAATAGACGTGCCGAAATAGTCCGCCGACTCCGTCATCAGCCAATCGTCGGGAGCCCCGACACCCATGAGAGGAGATGTAAACAGGCACGGAACGGCCGCGTGACTCGTCGTGACTTTGCTCGGATCTACCTTCTTCACTGCATCCGATCGGAACTTCAGATCCTCGGCCAGTTTTCGCTGGATGTACACGCGCCAGTCAATGAAGTCCGTGTAGCTGAGGATAGTTCCGAAGCGCGGTGGTTCCACTTGGTTCCAGTCCGAGAAACGCCGGTACCAGGCATCGTTCAAACCGTCCAGCGAACCGTACTTGTCGCGCAGCCAGGCTCGAAAACGCTGCATGCTGCTCGGGCAGTAACAGAACGTCGCATTCGGGATGAAGTTGATTTCCGCCCAGTTGATGATGTGGGGCTCGCTCCACAGATCCCAGCCGACGAAGTTCGGGAACCGCGTAGCGACCTTGGCGGCCTCGGTATAGAAATCGAGGATCTTGCGCTGGATGCCCGGGTGATCGAAGCAGAAACCGGGGGCAGATTGCGAGGGAATCTTCTGACCGCTCTGTGCGACGAAATTGGAGTCCGGGTACTGAACGCCGACCCAGTCGGGCGCCGAATCCACGTAGACCTGGACCAGGAACTTGAGACCCACTTCCTGGGAAAGCTCGGCGAGGAGCCTCAAATTCTCGAAATTGTACTGACCGGGCTTGGGCTCGCAAGCGGTCCATTCCACCCACGTCCTGACGGTGTTAAACCCCAGGCCCCGGATCTGTTCCAGATCCTTTTTCCACCTGTCCCGGCTGGTCGCATCCACTTTCTCGAGCATCGGCGCCCGGGCTTTCCCGCCGGAGTACCAGGTGGAAAAGGGGAAAAAGCGCGCGGGCTGGGCGGCACCAAGTGCGGTCGTACAAACAACCAGAAGCAAACAGACGAATAAGAACCTGGGAACTTCGAGTGCCTGAATCATTGAGCATCCCCCAAAGTGGTGCAGCGCAGAAGGCGGTAACACGTGGCCCGGCCGCGCGCGTCCGATCCGACCGATCCGACCGATCCGACCGATCCGTCCGATCAGACGCGCGCGGCCGGCCCAGTCAAGTCTCCCTTGCTGTCTGTGACTTTATCGCCTTCCGCATTCCGCCATCCCGCATTCCGCACTCCGCATTCAGAGGACGTCCATGAACGATGAGACCGAGAACACCGCTCGTCCTATGCCGGCTGGCCCGTAGCCGGGGGGTGGGGCAAGCCGGTACTTCGAATGGGTGTCCCGCCAGCGACGCAGCAAACCGGCGTGGTACTCCAGCGGCGCGCCCTGCGGGTTATTCCGGCCAAGCTCACTCATCGGTTCCGGGCACCAGGTCGTAAAACGAGGAATCACCCCGTGCGACATGAAGTAATCGAGGCCTTCCGTTGTGGAGTCAAGCGCCTGCTCGACCGACTCGAAGCCGTGCGGCCGGGCCATCTCAATTCCGGCAACGAAGTTGGGGATGACAAACGCCGGTCCGAACACCTCGGCAGCGTCGAGAATCCGGGAAATCCACCGGTCACGACCGATGTACCTCGCTTTGCCCGGGCAGAGTACGGCAAAAAGCCGCGGATCCCAAACCTCATAGTTGGGATGGTAAATCTTTGCCCCCGCGTCCTTGAATCGCTGGACTTCGTCGCGCTTGAGCGCCTGGACCACGACTTTGCCAATCCATCTGCCGGGAAAGCGTTTCTCAATTGCCTCGGGATACTGTGCGTAGAAATCCACTTCACGCTTCCGGTCCAGGACGGACGTTATGCTGCCTCCGGTGACCGTGTAGGCCCCGGCGTCTGAGTCGGTCTCGCCGATAATATCGAGGGCTTCGAGCACTTCCTCGACCGTCTTGACCGTCGTGTACGAGCGGCCTGACCGCTTCTGCTGACGGTAGTTTTCGTTGATGTCGCAGAACTGGCACTCTTCGTTCTTGCCGAAGTACTGACAGATCCGGAAAACGGTCAGGTAAAGCAGGTAACCCCACTCGATGGTCGGGGCGATGTCGGTTATCGGTTTCCCATTTGAAAGCGTTCGCTCGTAGTACTCCGGTGTCTTCTGGAACTCGACTTCGCATACTTCCCTGGAATCGAGCTCGAGGATCAACCGCCCTTCTCCGGAAATGTGCACTCGATAGGGGGACTCGGGATTCAGGCGGACGGAGACGATGGTTCGCCGAAAACCCAGGCGCCCGTCACGCAGGCAGATTTCCTCGGGCGCGCGAAGATTTTCGCCCTTTTCCATCTTTGCGATGGGGACGAGATCGAAGGAAAAGATGAAGTAGGCCTTCGGTTTATAGCCGGCAGAAACCCGGAGCGCGTCTTCCGAAAAGCCGACACCGGTGCGCAGCAGATCTTCTTTGATAATGGCTTCGGGGGGGAGATCGGTGAAGCGGGAAATCAGCTCCTCGACCAGCGTCCAACGTGACGACATCACTCCATAGGGTAGCAGAAAGAGATGCTCAGCTCATCTCTTCGCGCAGCCGTCGCAGCACCTGTTTGGCCACATCCCGCAGGGTTTCGGGCACGCCCTTGTTCTGCGTCGCGACCGCCTCATAGACCGGCTCGGCGGCGACCCGAAGCTCTTTGACCAGGAAATTGCTCTCGACCACATCCTCGAGGTCCCTCTTGTTGAGCTGAAGGGCGTAAGGGAGCTCCCGGAAATTCAGGCTGTAGATCTGAAGGTTCTCTCTCAGATCCCTCATCGCCTCGTAGTTCGCGTCCATGCGGTCTCGCCTGGAGTCGGCGACGAAAACCACGCCGTCCGCCCCCTTGAGAATCAGGCGCCGACTCGCCTCGTAAAACACCTGTCCGGGCACCGTGTAAAGGTGAAAACGCACATTGAACCCTGCGATCTTGCCAAGTTCGAGCGGGAGAAAATCGAAGAACAGGGTACGGTCCATCTCGGTATTCAGCGTGACCAGTTTTCCCCGGAACGAAGGGTTGGCTGCCCGGTATATCTGAGTGATGTTAGTCGTCTTGCCGGAAAGGCCGGGTCCGCAATACACAATCTTGCAGTTGATTTCCCGGTTGGCGTAGTTGATAAACGACACTCTTCCCCCCCTGCTATCTTGCCGCTTTCAGCCGCCTGCTGCACTTCTTCAGGACATCCTCGAGAATCAGCGAGGCACGTCTGATGGCCTTAAGGTCGATCTCCTTCTCCTCAATCCCTTTCAGCAAAAACAGCAGGAAAGCAAACTCGCCGATCGGGCTCATGAGTATACTTGTGTTTTCACCCTTGTGATAGATCCGCTCGAACTCGTGTTCGCCGAGAAGACTGGCGAGGCCATATATCGCGGCGATGTTGCTAGCGGCAAGTGATGAGAGGGCTTGGATATCCAGAGTGTGGGAGTTGCCGTCGTGGGCAATCTCCTGACCGGTCCTGTTGATGAGAAAAACCGAATCGGCTTTTAGTTTCTGGTTGAGCGAAGAAAGGACGAGGAGGATCTTCTCGTACTCACCCGCCTCAAGCTTGAAATTCGGTATCTCCATAGAACTGCCTGTTTTCCGAGAAGCCCTCTATCCTTGACTCATCCAAGGCGACCCTTATAATAGTAAATTTTTGAGAGAATCGCCATTTAGAAACAGTCGGGGGGTGTATGCCGGTTGAAAAGAGTTCGCAACCGCACAGTGACGTCTATCGTTTTTACGAAGACGCTCTACGGTTAGTCCACAAGAAAGATTTCAAGAAGGCACGCAGTGCCTTTGAGTCGATCAAGGAGCGTTTTCCAGATGAGCTGGAGATCGTCGCAAAAGCCAACGAATATATAAGAGTGTGCGACCGGCGACTTGGTTCGGCCGGTGAAAAGGCGCCCTCCGGCGACGAATTGATCGACCAGGGAGTGATGTTCCACAATCTCGGGGACTACAAGAAAGCCCTCGCCTGCTACTCGGAAGCCATGGGGCAGCCGGGCACGGACAAAGCCGTCATTCAGTACGCGGTCGCAGCAAGCGAGGCGGCCCAGGGGGAAACCGCCAAGGCCCTGGAGAACCTGAAGAAGGCAATTGCCGGCCGTCCCGAGCTCCGTTTCAGCGCCCGAAACGACCCGGACTTCCAGATCCTGAACGAGAACCTCGAGTTCAAGGAACTGATCAAGCCCCAGAAAAGCGAAGTCTGATGCGGCGTTTGCAAGAAATTAAAGTAGTCTGCCTGGGTGGGGGCACAGGTTTGTCCACCCTGCTGTCCGGATTCAAGCACATTTCTCTTGACGCCCCACTGAGGATCGACGGACATCTATTCGCCCTGAAGAACACGACCGCAGTCGTCACGGTCTCCGATGACGGGGGCTCCTCGGGCCGGCTGCGCGACCAGTTTCAGACTCCCGCCCCGGGAGACATCCGCAACTGCATGGTCGCCCTGGCGAGCGACGAGTCCCTGATGACGCAGCTTTTTCGCTACCGTTTTCCGGGCGGCGGCGAACTGCACGACCATAGCCTGGGAAACCTGCTGCTAACGGCGCTGACCGACATCACAGGCGACTTTCTGCAGGCCATCAAACTGTCGAGTCAGGTTCTCGCGATCGAGGGCCGGATCCTACCGTCGACATCCCAAAACGTGCGATTGCGAGCCGTTTTGCAGGACGGAACGGAGGTGAGCGGCGAGACGAACATCTCGAAATCGTCCCGCCGGATCGACCGCGTGTTTCTCGAACCCGTTGGCTGCTGCCCGCTTCCGGAAGCGATAGAAGCCATCGAGGAAGCGGATATCGTCACCGTGGGCCCGGGGTCGCTGTTCACCAGCCTGATCCCCAACCTCGTCGTAAGCGGCGTCGCCGAGACGATCAGACGGTCAAAGGCAGTGAAGGTCTACGTCTCCAACCTGATGACCCAGCCGGGTGAGACGGACGGGATGAGCTTAAGCGAACATTTCAATGCTCTGACCGCGCACACCGGCGAACCGCCTCTCTTCCAACACATCCTCGTGAATTCCGCCCCGGTTTCCGAAGCCATGCTGGCTCGATACCGGGAGGAACGCGCCGAACCGGTTGCGGAGGACTCGGACCAACTTCAGAAGCTGGGGCTGAAAATGCACCGTGCCCCGCTTGTCCTCGAGGGAACAGTCGTCCGCCACAACCCGGTTCGCCTGGCACAAGCCATTCTTGAAATCCTGGACAAGGAAAAATCCCAATGAGTACCACCGAGGGACACGGTCCGGTGCGCAGCCGGTACGCGCTCGTCCTGGCCGCGGGTAAGAGCACGCGTTTTCGATCCGATAAGCCGAAAGTGCTTCACGATTTGTGCGGCAAGCCGATCATTCAACATGTGGTGGACAAACTGGTTGCGCTTGGCGTGGAACGACTGTTTGTCGTCATCGGGCACGGGTCGGAAGAGGTCAAGAAGGTGCTGGACGGCTATCCGGTCAAGTTCGTCCTCCAGGAACCGCAGCTGGGAACCGGCCACGCCGCAATGATGGTGGCACCTCACCTCGAGGGCCTATCCGGTAATGTGCTCGTGGTCTATGGCGACGCTCCCATGATGTCGTCGATCACCCTGCAGCGCCTGTTCGAGGCGCAGGAAGCCCAGAACGCCGATGAAGTAGTCCTTACCGTCAAGACCCAGAATCCTTACGGGTACGGAAGGATTCTGCGCGACGAACAGGGTCATCCCTACGATATCGTCGAGGAAAAGGACGCAACACCAGAGCAGAAGAGGATTCCCGAGATCAACGCTGGCTTCATCTGCTGTAACATTGCCTCGCTGCTTGGCGGGCTCCCCCGGATCAAGCCGAACAACCGGGCCGGTGAATATTACCTGACGGACCTTCTGAGAGTACTGAGGTCTGCCGGCGGACGCGTCGCCACGGTCGAGGCCGAGTCGTTCACCGAAATCGCAGGCATTAATACCCGGGAAGAGCTAGCCGCCGCAGCTTCAGCCATGCGAGCGCAGATTAACCGCAGATGGATGCTCGAAGGCGTAACGCTGGTCGATCCCGAGCGGACATATATCGACGCCGGCGTTCACATAGAACCGGACACCACCATCTACCCGGGCGTCGTCCTCGAAGGTAATACCCGCCTGGGCCGCGGCTGTACGATCCGGGGATTCTGCCATCTTCGCGACGCGGTAATTGACGAAAACGTCACCGTGGATCATTGTTCGGTGATCCGAAAAACGACGATCGGCCGCGACAGCTCGATTGGCCCATTCGCCCACCTTCGTGAGCATTCCGTCGTCGGGACCGAGACCCGCATCGGGAACTTCGTCGAAGTAAAGAAGTGCGTGATCGGCGACGAAACCAAGGCCGCTCACTTGGCTTACCTGGGCGACGCCACCATCGGCGACGACGTGAATATCGGAGCCGGCACGATCACCTGCAACTACGACGGCGTCCAAAAACACAAAACCGTCATCGAGGACCGCGCGTTCATTGGCAGTGACAGCCAGCTGATTGCCCCAGTCACTGTGCGAAAAGGCGCCTATGTCGCAGCCGGTTCGTCAATCACGAACGATATACCCGAGTTTTCGCTCGCCATCGCGCGCGGCCGACAGGTCAATAAGGAAGGCTGGGCAGTCGAAAAAGTGCGGGAGCGCGAAGAGCGCAAAAAACGAAAAGCGGCGGAAAAAGCCGAAGCGAAAAAGGCCTGATCATCCACGAAGAACACGGCGCGGCGTAGCCGCAACCAAAAGACAGCGGATTCCGATGAAGAGAAAAGACAGAATGTCGAGAGCCAATTGCAAATCGGCTGGCTCTCGACCCCATTGGGGAATACGCGCTCAAATAAGAAGCTGCTAAGACTCTTTACCCCGAAGGGGTTACGTAGCAAAGCCCAAGGTTGGCCGCGTTGTCTGCGGCCTACCCTGGGTAACAGCCACGCGGCGGTTCAACCCTGAAGGGGTTGCGTATTGAGCAACCATACGCAACCCTTTCAGGGTTGGCACGTTGCAGCACCGCCACCCAGGGTAGGCCGCGAAAAACGCGGCCAACCCTGGGCTTTGCTACGTAACCCCTTCGGGGTAGAGAGGCTTCTCTCTCTAATCAGCAAAATCTTCGCAGAAAAACAAGAAATGCAACGTTCGTGTTCTTCGTGGATGATCAGACCTCAGCGGTGTCCACCGCGTGCCTCGCCAGCGAGTGGTGCTCCTGAAGGCTCTTGACCTGAATCTTCTCCCTCTGGAGGGCTCTGACCGCGCTCACCGCCGCGGCCGCTGCGGAAAGAGTTGTGATGCACGGCGTGTTGTACTGGGTCGCTGCTCGCCGGATCGCCTTCTCGTCAAAGAACGACTCCCGACCAAGCGGCGTGTTAACGACCAGGTCGATCTTCCGACTCCTGATGAGATCGACGACGTTCGGACGACCTTCGTTCACCTTGTACACCGTCTCGACTTCCAGGCCCGAATCGCGGAGCACCTTTGCGGTCCCGCCTGTGGCCACCACCTGGAAGCCCAGCTCCTGAAAATCACGTGCGATGTTGGCCACAAATCGCTTGTCGCGGTGGTTGACGCTGATGAAAACGACTCCAGTTTTCGGCAGTTGAATTCCCGCGCTGATCTGCGCCTTCGCATAGGCGTAGCCGAAGCTGTCGGAGACCCCCATGACCTCGCCGGTCGATTTCATTTCCGGCCCGAGAATCGTATCGACGCCGGGGAATTTTGTGAACGGAAAGACCGGGGCCTTGATGAAGCACGACCGAACACTGAGGTCTTCGGTGAGGCCGAGGTCGTCGAGCGTCCGTCCAATCATCAATCGAGCAGCCATCTTCGCAAGGGGGACCCCGGTCGCCTTACTCACAAAGGGTACCGTGCGGCTCGCTCGCGGGTTGACTTCCAGTACGTAGACGCAGTTGTCGACGATCGCGAACTGGACGTTCATCAGGCCCACGACCTGCAGCGCCAGACCGAGCCGGCGTGTGTAATCGCGCATTGTCTCGAGGTGCTCTTCCTCGATGACGATTGGGGGCAGGACAGACGTGCTGTCGCCCGAGTGAATTCCAGCTTCCTCGATGTGCTCCATGATGCCGCCGATCAGGACCCTCTGTCCGTCCGCCAGAGCATCGACGTCGTACTCCCGCGCATCTTCAAGAAACCGATCGATCAGCACCGGACGGCCCGGGGAGAGGTCCACGGCCGAGCCCACGTAACGTTCGAGGCTCTTTTCGTCGTAAATAATCGCCATCGCCCGGCCACCGAGCACGTATGACGGTCGTACGAGCACGGGATATCCGATTTCAGAAGCCACCTTCCGTGCTTCGTCAACCGTGACAGCCGTTCCGTTCTCTGGTTGAGGGATGTCCAATTCACGCAGCAACTTGCCGAATCGTTTCCGATCTTCCGCCAGGTCGATCGACTCCGGCGAGGTCCCGATGATCGGGACACCGGCTGCGTAAAGCCGCAGGGCCAGATTCAAAGGGGTCTGTCCGCCGAACTGAACGATGACTCCGGTCGGCTTCTCGTTGGTCACGATGGCCATCACGTCTTCAAAAGTCAACGGCTCGAAGTACAGCCGATCGGATGTGTCGTAGTCCGTCGAGACCGTTTCGGGATTGCAGTTGACCATGATGGTCTCGAACCCGTCCTCCTTGAGGGCAAACGCGGCATGGCAGCAACAGTAGTCGAACTCGATTCCCTGGCCGATGCGGTTAGGCCCGCTCCCGAGGATGATGACCTTCTTCTGATTCGTCACGTCCGACTCGTCTTCACGCTCATACGTGGAATACAGGTATGGCGTGTAGGACTCGAATTCTGCTGCGCAGGTGTCGACGCGCTTGAACACCGGTAGAATCCCGTTCTGCTTGCGGTACTCCCAGAGGTCTGCCTCGCTGACCACTTCCGCCTTACCCTGTTGTGCGTTGGCCTGGCTGAACATCTGGGCCAGCCGAAGGTCGGAGAACCCGTCTTTCTTGGCTTTGAGAAAGAGATCCGGCGAGATCGCCTCAAGTGTCTGCCCGGCGACTTGCTTCCCGACCCTCACCGCCTGGTCCAGCTGATGCACGAACCATCGATCGATTTTCGAAAGATCGCAGACGGTTTCGATACTGTATCCTTGCTCCAAAGCCAGATAGGCGTAAGCAAGGCGCTTGGGATTGGGGTGGATCAGGTGTTCGCGGATCTTCTCCGGGTGAACCGCCTCGCTCGCCAGGCTCTTGCCTGTCTCCAGGGACCGGACACCTTTCAGAAGAGCTTCGCGGAACGTGCGGCCGATCGCCATCACTTCCCCGACCGATTTCATCTGGGATCCCAGGAGATTTTCGGCCTCTGGGAATTTCTCGAAATTCCACTTCGGGATCTTAACCACCACGTAGTCCAGCGTGGGCTCGAAACTTGCCGGGGTTTTCAGCGTGATGTCGTTGGGAATCTCGTCAAGGGTGTAGCCAACGGCGAGCTTGGCGGCGATCTTGGCGATCGGGAAGCCGGTGGCTTTCGAAGCCAGCGCCGAGCTGCGGCTGACCCGCGGGTTCATCTCGATGACAACCATCCGTCCGGTGTCGGGTTCGACCGCAAACTGGATGTTTGACCCGCCGGTCTCCACTCCTACCCGGCGAATGATCTTGATTGCCGCATCGCGCATCGCCTGATATTCACGGTCCGTAAGGGTTTGGGCGGGAGCGACCGTTATCGAGTCGCCGGTGTGTACACCCATTGGGTCGAAGTTTTCGATCGAGCAAATGACGACGACGTTGTCGTTCAGGTCTCGCATGACCTCGAGCTCGAACTCCTTCCACCCGATGATCGATTCCTCGATCAGGATTTCGTGGATTGGCGAAAGCTGCAAACCGCGCGTGGCGATCTCCTCGAACTCTTCATTGTTGAACGCGATCCCGCTGCCCGATCCGCCGAGTGTGAACGATGGGCGAACGATCACCGGGATCCCGAGCTGGCCGACAATGCTGTTCGCCTCTTTAAGAGTGTTGGCGAAACCCGACCGCGGGACCTCGAGCCCGATTTCCTCGATGGCCGCCCGAAACAGCCGCCGGTCCTCAGCAACCTTGATCGCGTTGAGCTTGGCCCCGATCATCTCAACTCCGTACTGGTCGAGAATCCCGCTCTCCGCCAGTTCCACGGAGACGTTCAGGCCGGTCTGACCGCCGACTGTCGGCAACAGAGCGTCCGGGTGCTCGCGTCGTATGATTTCCGCAACGTATTCCGCTGTCAGAGGCTCGACGTAGGTCCGGTCGGCGACCTCCGGATCGGTCATGATCGTGGCCGGATTCGAGTTGACCAGGATGACCTGGTAACCGTCGCTCCTCAGGGCTTTACACGCCTGCGTGCCGGAATAGTCGAACTCACAGGCCTGGCCGATGACAATCGGGCCCGAGCCTACAATCAAAATCCTTTTTATGTCGTTTCTTCTGGGCATTTTCCTACCGGATTAGGCTTTGACGTTGTCCTTCATCAAGTCCATGAAATCCTGAAACAGATAAAGGGAATCGTGGGGGCCAGGGGCGGCCTCCGGGTGGTATTGCACGGAGAAGACGGGGAGGTATCGGTGACGCATCCCTTCGACCGTCTGGTCGTTGAGATTCATGTGAGTGAGCTGGATCTCGCGATCGTTGAGCGAATCCGGATCCACCGCAAAACCATGATTGTGGCTGGTGATCTCCACCCGGCCGGTGATCAGGTTCTTGACCGGCTGGTTGCCTCCACGGTGCCCGAACTTCAACTTGTAGGTCTTGCCCCCGAATGCCAGGCCGAGTAGCTGGTGTCCGAGACAAATGCCGAAAATCGGTTTCTTGCCAAGCAGTTTGCGAATGTTTTCGGTGATGTAAGTGAGCGGTTCCGGGTCACCTGGGCCGTTTGAAAGGAAAATTCCATCCGGGTTCATCGCCAGGACGTCCTCGGCACTGGTCGTCGCAGGAACAACGGTGACATCGCAGCCGTGACCGGTCAGGCACCTGAGGATGTTGCTCTTGATCCCGCAATCATAGGCAACCACTCGGAACGAAGCGTCCGGGCGGTTCCACACGTACAGTTTGTCGGTCGTCACGGCGCGGACATAGTCACTTCCGGCCATGGTCGGGTGGCTCGCCACCTTGGCGGCGAGCGAAGTGGGCACAGAATCGACCGCGGAAATAATGCCCCGCATGGCGCCCCTGTTCCGAATGTGACGAACCAAAGCCCGGGTGTCGATTCCGGCGATGCCTGCGATCCCGTGGCCCGCCAGATAATCATGCAGGGTCGTGGACCCGCGCCAGTTACTGAAGATCGGGCTGCATTCGCGCACGACGAATCCCTCGACATGCGGTCTTGCGGACTCACCGTCGTCCTTGTTGGTTCCGTAGTTCCCGATCTCCGGCTGGGTCATGATGACGATCTGTCCGGCATAGGAGGGATCGGTCAGCACCTCCTGGTAGCCGGTCATCGAGGTGTTGAACACCACTTCGCCAAGCGACTCCGAGGCGGACCCGAAGCTCTCGCCTTCGAAGGAGGTCCCGTCTTCCAGATACAAGACTGCCCTGTTTGCGGCCATACGTGTATTTCTCTCCGTCTGCGCTTTTGAGTTCCCTTCCTGATTCCAGGGCGGGAGCGGTCAGTTGATCAATCCCAGCTTTGAAACTGGCCAGTAGCGGAAGACTGCTTTTCCGAAGACGTTCTCAGCCGGCACCGGTCCCCAATGCCGACTGTCGTTACTGGAATTGCGATGATCCCCGAGCACGTAATAGGTTCCGGGCTGAACTACTTGCGGAGCATACGACGCGTAGTCGAAGTACTCGGGCGTTACATACGGCTCCAAAAGCGGCTTGCCGTTAAGGTAGACGATCCCCGACCGGATTTCGACACTCTCGCCCGGTAATCCGATGACTCGCTTGATGAACGACTTGGTGGGGTCCTTCGGGTACCAGAATACGACTATGTCGCTGCGTTCGATACTCGAGAAATGGTAGATGAACTTATTGACGAAGATCCGCTCCTGATCAAGCAGTCGCGGTTGCATGCTCGTTCCTTCGACCTTTACCGGCTGAACGACGAAGACCACGATGAGGATGGCGGCCAGTGCGGCAAAAAAGATGTCACGGGTCCAGTTGCGGATCTCGCGCAACAGCGCATGCAACTCAGCCTTATCGTCTCCGCTGACCGACGGAGCTTCTACTGACGACAGTCGATTTGGTTCACCCACACTAATACCTTGTCCGGATCTAAAAACAAATACCACAAACCGGAAAGCTAACACAACAGAAAGCCGCGCCGGCCCAAGCCTGTCCGGACCGGCGTAAACTGGCAGACGCGCTCCCGGCGACTTATCAGCCTTCCGCCAAAGCGTCGCGACAGGGTGCTCCCCACCCGTCAGGTTTTTAGACGTCGATTATTTACTGCGGTTGCCGGAATATGATACTTATATTCTCTTTTTCGAGGCGGTCCCCGCCGACCTACACCTTGTGGCAGTTCCTAAGGAGGAACACATCGAAATTGATAGCCAAACAGATCTTCCTGACCAAAGGCGTCGGCAAGCACCGAGAACGGTTGACGAGTTTTGAGATGGCATTGCGCGACGCAGGCATCGCCGCTTTCAACCTGGTGCGGGTTTCCAGTATCTTTCCCCCCGGCTGCAAGTTGATTGGAAAAAAGCATGGACTGCGACAGCTGAGTCCGGGACAGGTGGTCTTCTGCGTCATGAGCGAAGCGTCCACCAACGAGGCGAACCGCCTCACCGCCGCGTCGGTGGGCATCGCCCGACCCCGTGACGCCGACCAGTACGGGTACCTGAGCGAACATCACAGTCACGGTCAAACCGAAAAGATCGCCGGCGACTACGCCGAGGATCTGGCGGCCGAAATGCTCGCCACCACGCTCGGTGTCGACTTCGACCCCAACCAGAGTTGGGACGAAAAGCGCGAAATCTGGAAGATATCGGGTCAGATCGTCAATACCCGGAATATCACCCAGTCAGCGATCGGGGACAAGGACGGTCTTTGGACGACCGTCATCGCCGCAGCGGTCTTGATCCCGGAGTAACGGCCGTCCCGGAGCGGACATTTTGTCCTGGACATCTTGTCCTGGAGCGCGGACATCTCCTGGAGCGCGGACATCTTGTCCGCACTGGGATCGCGGACGTCCCGTCCGCGCGGCGGGCATCTTGCCCGCCGTTGCTTTCCTCGAGTGCCTGATATTCGCCGGCTTGCTGACCGCCGGGCGGGACGCCCGGCGCGCGGGCAAGATGCCCGCGGTACCAGTGC
>Ga0209077_1000189_pt1 | contig 15893 bp, 11 predicted proteins | sample PPLLak1March2015_FD_187247 | JGI IMG/M metagenome (GOLD analysis project Ga0209077, IMG submission 187247) | Freshwater sediment microbial communities from Prairie Pothole Lake near Jamestown, North Dakota, USA - PPLs Lake P7 Core (1) Depth... | ecosystem: Environmental > Aquatic > Freshwater >... | reverse complement strand
GGGTACCGAGCGAGTTCCAGCATTGTCTTGGCGAACGCCCTGTAGGGCTGCCCGAGCAAGATGACGTACGAGCCGGCGGGGAACTCCTTGCGAGGGCCTTCGCCGTAAGGAGGCGACACGAGAGTGCTCCGTTCTACCGTGAAGCCGGTCCTCGCTCGCTGGACCTCCACCTGTCCCAGCCGGAGGACCGACAGCAGATCGCCGAGAGCCTGTTGATCCGCCTGATCAGGGGGGACAACAAACGCGTGAGGAGACGTTGAGGCCACTGCATTTCGTCCAACCTGGTGGAAGGCCCGCAACCAGTCCTCCCGAAAACTTGCCGCGTGTTTGAGGCATGAAAGTACCGCCTGCCTCTCGTAATCGACGATGTCAGCGAGCCTCCAGCGACCTCCCGTCCAAGGTAACGGGTAATTCCACGAAGGTGCCGATGGAGTGAAGCCGGAACCCTTTTCGGTCTTCACCGAATCGTACGGCGTGGCCAGCCGGGCGCTCGCAACCTCAACAAGGATCCTGACCCCGGCGTGGTAATGCTGGTAGGCGCGCGACGGAGTATAGGCGTCAAAAAGAGCCTTGGTTAGAATCCCGGGTTTTCCAGACGTCACCAGCTGGGAGAAGATGAAGGATCCAAGTTCGACGATTTTCGCCCGCAAAATTGGATCGACATTCGGGTCGATAGGATCCGTATACGGGGGCACAAAGATCCTCGGTCCATCAACCCCCATCTGATGAAGATCCATCACGATCTGGGGATGCCAGACGTTGTGCACCTTCTCGACGACCAGTCGGGTTTCCTTCTGTGTGAACATGAACCAGTCGCGATTGTTGTCGTGTCCGGCATAGGGATGATAGAGCTCAGGCGGAGAGGTGCCTTCGGCTGAAGTGCCCACCGTTTTTCGATACCAGTCAGTGACCAGGTCGAGCCCGTCCGGGTTCAGCGAGGGGACCAGCAGCACTATCACTTTATCCAGGATCGCCAAGGTGGTCGGATCTTCGGCAGTGACCAGCTGGTAGGCAAGATCCATGGACAAAAGAGGCGAGCCGACTTCCGTCGAATGAATCCCACACGTGACCAGGACGACTGCCCTTCCCTTCCCGACGAGCTCTTCCGCTGATCTGCCGGCCAGACGCGGATCAGCCAGCAGCCGCTGGGTGTTGCGGTGATCGTCCAGCCTGGCGAGATTCGCCTGCGACGTGATGATCGCCATGAGCATCGGCCGCCCGAGTGTGCTCGGACCGAGTTCGACGAGCCGCAGCTTCCTGCTCGATCGGTTGAGATGATGAAAGTAGGCCGTGATCTGGCGCCAGTCCGCCAGCTTCCTGTCCTCGCCGATCTCAAAGCCGAGCAGGTCCTTGGGAGGCAGAGGACCGGCGGCTGAGCCAAGAGCAAAGCCGGCCAGCAGGGCGAGAATTGCCAGCGCATGTAGCGAACGAGTAACGCCGCGAGTCCAGCCGGCCTCTTCAGTCCAACACCACATTGCACTCCCCGTCGAGCTTACGAGCCACCCGTTCGTCCATGTCAACCGCATATGCGGCCAGTCGGATTCGCGCGGGCAGGTCCCGCGCCAGTTCTTCATCCAGATGGAGGGATGCCACCCAACCGGTGTACAACAATCGCGAATCCGAGAAATGATCAGCCACGTCAAGCCTCTGCGCATCCGGAATCGTCGAGCCGACGGCCCACCTGGACTTTCCCCTCTCGACAATCAGAACAACCTCGTCGGCCGGCTGACTCCGGTCCCCTTTCCGGGCCCAGCCTGAGGCCTGATAGCAGCCCTTCACTTTCTTGACTTCGTCCAGTCGCCCGGAAACGCGCCCCGCTCCACCGTTGAAATCCAGACGACCCTCCGCAAGCCACTGGTTCACCTGGTTCAACCGCTTCAGCTGACGCACCTGTCTGCCTGCTTCGCGCAGCAAGTGGGCGCGTCCAAATGCGATGTTCTGCAACTCGAGCATCCTCTTGACCGTCTCCAAAGGTCTCGGATGGTCCTTAAGATCCAACACCGGTGGGCCGCCTGTCATCATAAAGCGGAGAGAGCCTTGCGAGTTAACCTGCACGATTGGCGGCACGGGTGGAGCCTGGAGAATCTCCGAGACGGGGTCAACCAATGGGCGCGCACTGCCCGGGGCCGAGACGGGCAGACGGTCGGGGTAGGGGCTGAATGCCTCGGGGTTTTCGGGCAGGTCCAGCACGAAGTCAACCTTCGCCGAGCAGCCGTTCAGCAACCGTCTGCGGAGTTCGAGAAGCGGGTCAAGGGAGGGGGCCTGCTCAACGACCCAAGGCCGCCGCGAGATCTCATCCGTCATCCAGATGGTGCGCACTTCATGACGGGCCGGCCCATACAGTCTCTGACATTCGCTTACCAGATCCGGTATCTCCAACAGATTCCGCTTGCTGACCATGGTAATCAGGTGCAGTTCAGTCTGCGCCGCGCCACTATTCAAACAATCGGCCAGCCGTTGAAGATTGCTGCAGAAGACTTCGAACCGCGCCGGTTTCCTCATCTCCTCGAAAATAACAGGAGTAAGCGAATCGAGGGAGACGTTCACGTAGCCGAGACCCAGCCGGCCCAGCTGTGCAAAAAAACCATCAGGAAGCCGCTTGGCGAGATTTGTCGTGAAACCGGCCTGTCTCCGGGAATCTTCGGGTACGCGTTCAAGCAGATCGAGGAACCCGGGGTGCAAAGTGGGCTCGAAAAAGCAGGAGAAGAGGATGTGCCCTCCTGATCGGAGCAGAGGCAGGAGCGTCAGCGCACGATCAAACAGTTCTTCGGTGATCAGTACGTTGCCCTGAACCTGGTCAAAATCGTTGATGCAGTATGGACATCGCAGATTGCAGTTTCCGCTGACATCGATACGAACGCCGTCGCACCGATCGAGATCAAGGCCGTCCATCTGTCCGGACAGCACGCCAACGTCCATTCGAAATTGCCCTTCTTTCCAAATCCCCGGGGCCAGCGGATTTCGGGGACATAATACTTAATTCCCAATCTCTCTGAGCGAAATGTCACCGGAAGCAAAGGAATTAAGTTTTGTGTCCCCGAAATTCCCCCGAAATTCCTCTCGCTGGGTACGGAACATTATAGGTCAAAAGGACAGAAGCCCGTTACCCGGCTGCGGAAGGACGTCCCGCAGCTAGTTCTGGCGAGTTTCGGGGACACAAAACTTAATTCCTTTGCTTACAGTCAGAGCACGCTTAACTGACTGGGGCGAGTTTCGGGGACACAAAACTTAATTCCTTTGCTTACAGTCAGAGCACGCTTAACTGACTGGGAATTAAGTATTATGTCCCCGAAACTGCCGATAGCTCCTTGCGCATAACGAGAGCGTCCTCAACCGGGTTGCGATAGTAAGCGCGTCTAACTCCTACAACCTCGAAACCCTTCCGCCGGTAGAACCGAATCGCGCGTGCGTTACTTGCCCGCACCTCGAGGAAGCAACTGGAATACTCGTGATTCCGAGCCGACCCCATCGCATCTTCGAGTAGTGCCCTGCCGACGCCCGCCCCTTGGAATTCGGGCTGTACGGCGATTTTCAGCAACTCGATGTCTGGGTACACTCTGGTCGTCGCATGGAAGCCAATCAGTCGCTCCCCGATGCACGCGATCCGCAGATCAGAGCGCTGATCGGCGATCAGGCGCTTGTACACCTCGGGAGTCCACCGGGTCAGGAACGTTACGCGGTCCAACTCGCAGATCGCCTGGATATCGGCCCACTCGGCCGATCGAATCACGAGGTCTGTGGGCGGCATCCGGTTACTCATGTCTGGCGGGGTTTTGGTAATTTAGCATCGGGCGGTCTCAGGTAGTTGCCCTTCAATTGGAGGCCCTGCCCCACCTGGCCGGCGGCAGACCATTGTTGGGCCAGTTCAATCAACTCCCGGAGGACCGAATTGTCCGACTCAATCAGACGAGAGCCCGGCATAAGGGCGGAAACTGTCGACTTGTAAAGGACCGCCCCGTCGCCGACGAACAGGTATTCACGCTCGGCGGGAAGCGTACCGAGCCACTGGTCCGGCCTGGCAACCGCTTCCTCACCGACGAGCGTGCAGGCGCTCGGTCCTGTTCTGTAGACCGCGGCATAGACCTGCTGCCGGCGGGCATCGATCAGGGGGACAACGTACTCCGCGTTGTGGCGAAAACGATAGGCAAGCGCATGCAACGTGGACACGCCGAAGACGGGGCGAACGAGAACCTGGCTGAAAGCCTTGACGGCGGCGAGGCCGATCCGCAGTCCCGTAAAGGAGCCGGGGCCAGTCGTGACGGCGAAGCATCCGATATCGGAGAGCTGAAGGCCCTCCTGCCCAAGCACGAAATCCACCCAGGAGACCAGGCTTTCCGAGTACCGGAGAGGCGATTTCGACATCCAGAGAGCGACCAGCTCGTTGTTCCGGCCGAGGGCCACCCCACCTGCATTCGTTGCCGTGTCGATCGCCAGAATGTACATCTCGGAAACAATAGCATACGGCCCGGAAGACAGGGAGAGGGGGAGACAAGGAGACAAGGAGACAAGGAGACGGGGAGACCCATGGAGCGCGGACGTCCCGTCCGCACTGGGATCGCGGGCATCTTGCCCGCGCGCCGGGCGTCCCGCCCGGCGTTAACCGGGGCTCGATAGCTTCCGAAAAGCCAAGACAACGGCAGCGGCGGGCAGGCTGCCCGCCGCGCGGACGAGACGTCCGCGAACCCAGTGCGGACGGGACGTCCGCGCTCCAAGACAAGATGTCCACGCTCAAGACGATGTCCGGCGGCCCTGAGTCTTCCCTGCGTGGCTGTATCCTCAGTCAGTTACGATCAGTATTCCAGTGTGCGGTTTGACTTCTTTGTCCCTAATTTCTTTGTCTCAGCGATGGGGTGCAGGTCCCCCTCCTCGTCTCCTTGTCTCCTTGTCTCCTTGTCTCCTTGTCTCGCTTTTTCAGTGCTTTTTGTTAAAGTACCGCCATGGATAACCTCACGCCGATGATGCGGCAGTACCACGAAATCAAGCGCGAGAATCCGGACGTCCTGTTGTTGTTCCGACTGGGCGACTTCTATGAGATGTTCTTCGAGGATGCTGTCGTCGGCAGCCGCGAACTTGAAATCACCTTGACCTCCCGGCACACCGACCGCAGCGGGAAACCGATCCCGATGTGCGGCGTCCCCTATCACGCGATCAACGGTTATCTGAGCAGGCTCATAAAGAAAGGATATCGGGTCGCGATCTGCGAACAGGTCGAGGATCCGAAGCAGGCGAAAGGCCTTGTCCGCCGGGAGATTACCCGAATCGTGACCCCTGGAACGGCGGTCGAAGACGCGATTCTTGAATCGAGCGAAAACAACTTCATCGGCGCCCTGCTCGAATCGGCCGAAGAGCGGGTCGGCGCCTCCTTCCTGGATGTGTCGACCGGCGAATTCTGGATAACGGAGTTCGCAGGCGATCAAGCCCGCGAGCAGATGCTGCAGGTGCTGTCTCACTTCAATCCGCGGGAGTTGGTCGTAGCCGAAGGTGACCGGTCGGCCCTGGAGCGCTGGTATCCGAACGACTTGCGCGCAAATACGGTACTGACCGGCCAGCCCGACTGGAGCTTCAATCTGGATTATTCCCGGCGGCTGCTCCTTGATCACTTCAAGGTATCCACACTGGAAGGTTTCGGGCTGGATGGACAACAGGCGGGCATTGCGGCAGCCGGTGCGTTGATGAGCTACGTCAAGCAGACGCAACGCTCCCAGCTCGGCCACGTGCTCAGCGTTCGGTTGTTCGAGTTGTCCGACTACATGAAACTCGACGAGGCCACTGTTCGCAATCTCGAGCTGTTGAGGACGAACGATGGCTCGCGGCAGTGGACTCTGCTCTCGGTCCTCGACTCGACCAAGACCGGCATGGGCGCCCGGCTCCTGCGTAGCTGGCTGCTTCGTCCGAGTCTGGACCTTGGAGTTATCAACGAGCGACTCGATTCGATCGAGGAACTGAAGAGCTCGTTGGTCAAGATGGACCGGCTCGGCAAAGTGCTCAAGGCGATCCATGACGTGGAGAGGCTGCTTAGCCGGGTCGTGCTCGAAACCGCGAATGCGCGAGACCTGTTGGCACTCCGCGATTCGCTGGCCGCACTCCCCGAGCTTCAGACTCACCTCGCCGACTGCCGGGCCAGCCTGCTTTCATCACCACTCGACTTGCTGAGCGATGTCGTTTCCCTGCTGCAGCAATCGATTGACGAGGACGCGCCCGTCACGCTGAACGACGGAGGAATCATCCGAACCGGGTATAGCGAAGAACTCGACCGGCTTCGTAAGATCTCCGGGTCCGGAAAGTCATTCATCGCCTCTCTCGAGACGAAGGAGCGGCAACGGACCGGCATACCGTCCCTCAAGGTCCGTTACAACAAGGTTTTCGGCTACTTCATAGAAGTGACCAAGTCCCACCTGCACGCGGTGCCCGACGACTACATCCGAAAGCAGACACTGGTAGGCGCCGAGCGCTTCATTACGCCCGAACTGAAGGAGTACGAGGACCAGGTGCTGAATGCCGAGGAGCGGATCCTCGAGATCGAGAAAGACCTGTTCCTGAAGATACGACGCGCCGTCGGCGACCAGGCGGCCCGTATTCAGTCTGTCGCACACTTCCTCGCCCGGGTCGACGTGCTTCTTGCGCTGGCCGAGGTGGGTCGCCGAAACCGCTATGTCCGTCCGGTGCTTGATTCGACCGAGGCGATCCAGATTCGCGGCGGACGCCATCCGGTCGTCGAATTGCAAGGGGGCGAGCCCTTTGTCCCGAACGACTTGTTCTGCAATACCACGACCGACCAGATGCTGATCCTGACCGGGCCGAACATGGGCGGCAAGAGCACCTACCTGCGACAGAATGCACTGATCGTCATCATGGCCCAGATGGGGTCGCTCGTCCCGGCCGAAGAGGCGCGAATCGGCCTGGTGGATAGGGTCTATACCAGGGTCGGAGCGAGCGACAACCTGGCACGGGGCCGTTCCACCTTCATGGTGGAGATGATCGAAACCGCCAATATCTTGAATACGGCCACGAGTCGGAGCCTGATACTGCTCGACGAAGTAGGCCGCGGAACGGCAACGTTTGACGGCCTCTCGTTGGCGTGGTCCGTTGCGGAGTTCCTGGTCACCGAAACGCAGCGGAAAGCGCGCACGTTGTTCGCGACGCACTACCAGGAGCTGACGAAGCTCGACCGTCTGTATGCCTGCGTTAAGAACTACTGCGTCACGATCCGGGAATCGGGACACCAGATCATCTTTTTCCATAAAGTGCTTCCCGGTGTGGCGAGCAAGAGCTACGGTATCGAAGTGGCGAGGCTCGCCGGGATGCCGTCGCCGGTGTTGGAGCGGGCGCGGGAAATACTCGCCAAACTGGAGCGCAAGGACATGGACCTTTCCGGCAAGAGCCGTGCGCGGAGCTCCGCGGACGTCATGGAGGAATTGCAAAAGAGGCTATTCTGAGAGAGATACACGGAGATCTCAAAGCTGGAACCAGATGGCTCGTGCTTCTCCTCCTGGCCATCCCTTTTTTCACAGCCCTGGATGATTCCTCGGTCTGGGACGCCAACGAGGCGTTTTACGTACAGACGCCGCGGGAGATGATCCAAAGGGGTGACTGGCTCGTGCCCTACTTCAACGGCGAGCCGCGTCTGAACAAGCCCCCGCTCTCGTATTGGATTGTAGGACTGCTTTACAGGCTCTTCGGAGTTTCCCTCTTCTGGGAGCGTCTGACGCTCGCGATTGCCGCTTATGCGAGCGTGCTCTTTCTGTACGGCATCGCCAAGGCGCTTCTATTCGACCGGTATGCCTTGCTCGTCGCCGCGATTTTCACAACCACCTTCCGGTTTCAGATCCTGGCGAAACGCCTGCTGATCGACGTCCTCATGCTCTTCTGCATGCTGGCTGCGGTATGGTTCCTGGTCCGATGGCTCCGGGACAGGAGGACGGGGGACTTCCTTGTCGCCTGCCTCTTCCTCGGGCTCGGTTTTCTGTCGAAGGGCCCGGTCGCGCTGTTGCCCGTGTTTCTGCTCCTGATGTCTGCTCTTTTTTGTCGGCGTTGGACGGTACTGAGGACCGTTCCATGGTTGCCCGGCATCCTGTGTTTCGTACTCGTTGCCTCATCATGGTTCGTCGCACTTGCGATCCGGCTGGGCCCCAGGCCAGTCCTCGATTTCTTTCTCCAAGAAAATCTCGGTCGATACGGGTACCTGACATACGGTCCTTCGCGAGGACCACTTTACTACCTCGGCGTCTTCGTCGGTGATTCCTTTCCGTGGTCATTGCTGCTGCTTGCCTCGCTGCCCTGGTGGCTGAGCCGGAGCCGCTCCTGGCCGGCAACGGCGGCACGACATGCCACTGTCCCCGCCTGGATCTGGCTGGCCGGTTACCTGCTTTTCTTCTCCTTTTCCCTGAACAAGCAGGAGTACTACATCCTGCCTGCATATCCGGCCGCGGCGCTTCTGCTCGGGATCCACTGGAGCGAACGGAGACCCGGGCAAATAGCCGCCATCTCAACCGGGGTGTTGCTCGTGGCCGCCGGCGTTGTTCTCTATGTATTTGGGCAGCAGATCTTCGGCAGCTTTTCGCTCGCCTTTGTACCTCCGCTATTCTGTGCTTTGTCCGGAGTCTTGTTGATTGGCCGCCGGCCGTTGCCGGCTGCAATTTTGCTGGCCGGCTTTTTCGCAAGTGGTTTCGGCCTGTACCTGACCAGATTTGAGCTGTACAAACCCGTCGCGCCACTGGCCGAGCTGATCAAGCGAGACGCGAACGAGCGAGGAATCGGGCGGGATTTCACCGCCGGTTACTTCGGCTACACGGCTCCGAGCCTGGCCTTCTATCTCGATCGTCCCATTCTCGAGATTTATGACCTGGAGGAGGCGGTTGCGCATCTCCGTTCAAATAGACCGGTTTACCTGCTCGTAGCCGAGCCGGACTATGCTCGCCTGACTGAAGTGGTCGGCAAACCCCTGCAAATTGTGGATAGGCGACCGAAGTTATATACTACGGCCCGTATTTTCCTTGAAGGTTTCAAACGTGGCGGAAATCCAAACAAGCCCAGCCTCTGGACCCGTTCCATCTACCTCATCACCAATCAGCCAGCCTCACGGAACGGCACCTGATGTTTCAATCGTCGTGCCGGTTTTCAACGAGCGGGAAAATCTTCAGCCGCTGTACGAGAAACTGAAGAAAGCCCTCGACCGGCTCGGGCGCCCCTACGAGATCCTGTTCGTCGATGACGGGAGCCTGGACGGTAGCACGCGCATCCTGCGCGACCTCGAGCAGGCGGATCCGGCGGTGATTGTCCTCGAATTTGTCCGCAATTTCGGCCAGACAGCGGCCATGTCGGCCGGGTTCTCACACGCGCGTGGCGAGGTAATCATTCCGCTCGACGCCGACCTGCAGAATGACCCCGAGGACATCCCCCGGATCCTCGAGGTGATGGCCGAAGGCTACGACGTGGTCAGCTGCTGGCGAAAGGATCGGCAGGATCCCTGGCTGACCCGCGTCTTCCCGTCGCACCTGGCCAATTGGCTGATCAGCCTGATCAGCGGCGTCCGGCTGCACGATTACGGGTGCACCCTCAAGGCCTACCGGCGAGACGTGGTCAAGCACATCCGTCTTTATGGGGAGATGCACCGCTTCATACCGATCTACGCTTCCTGGGCGGGCGCCAGGGTGATCGAGATCCCGGTCCGGCATCATCCCAGGAAGTTCGGACGTTCGAAGTACGGCATCTTCCGGACCGTCAAAGTGTTACTCGACCTGATCACGATCAAGTTCCTGGGCAGCTTCTCAACGAAGCCCATGTATCTGTTCGGTGGTCTCGGGTTTCTGTCTTTCGCCGGCGGAGTTCTGTTGGGCGCTGCAACGCTTTATCAGAAGTACTTCTGGGCCGTCAAAGCCCATCGAAACCCGCTTCTGCTTCTGTCGATATTCTTCTTCATAGTCGGCATCCAGTTCATCCTGTTCGGGCTCGTCGCCGAACTGATCATCCGCACTTATCACGAGTCCCAAGGCAAGCCGACATATATCCTGAAAGAGAACCAAAGGACGGACGACCGGGATAGAGACTGAAAGCGAGTACTTCTTACCACCAAGTCACAAAAAAGCAACTGCACCAGAAAACATTTCACCAAAGGGTCTTCTCGTGAAACGCTTTTTGGTGCAATGCTTTTTTGTGGCTCAGTTAAAGGACGAACCCGAGGACGGAGGATTCAAGTCGATGCTAAAACGGCTATTTCAGACGAAGCCAGTAGAGGAGATCCTGCGAGAAGCGGATTCCGGGGTGACACTCAAGCGGACGCTCGGACCGGTCCAGCTGACGACCTTGGGGATCGGCGCGATCATTGGCGCCGGAATCTTCGTGATCACCGGGACGGCTGCTGCCGAACACGCTGGCCCCTCGATCATCCTCTCCTTCGTTCTGGCCGGCACCGCCTGCGTGTTCGCCGGGCTCTGCTACAGCGAGTTTGCCTCGATGATCCCGGTGTCCGGCTCCGCGTACACTTACGCGTATGCAACGATGGGGGAACTCTTCGCCTGGATTATCGGCTGGGACCTGATCCTCGAATATTCTCTGGCCGCGTCAACGGTCGCCATAGGATGGTCAGGGTATTTCGTGGAGATATTTCGGAGCCTGGGAGTCGAGATCCCGGCAAAATGGTCAGCATCGCCATGGAGCGAGCCGGCGGGAGTCTTCAACATCCCCGCGACGGCCATCTGTCTCATCCTCACCGCGATCTTGATCATCGGAATCAAGGAATCGGCGAATGTGAATGCGACGATCGTCATCATCAAGGTGGGAGTTGTCCTGCTGTTCCTCGCCGTAGCAGCTCCTTTTGTCAAAACCGTCAACTGGCAGCCATTCATGCCTTTTGGTGCCTCGGGAATGGTGACCGGTGCCGGCGTTATCTTCTTTGCCTACATAGGTTTCGATGCGGTAAGTACGACCGCCCAGGAAGCGCGCAACCCACAAAAGGACATGCCCATCGGGATTCTGGTATCTCTCGTGATTTGCACTGTCCTGTACCTGGCCACAGCGGCGGTGATGACCGGAGTGGTCTACTACACAGAACTGGGCGTTCCGGCTCCGATTGCGCTCGCTATTCGGACACTCGATATGCCTTGGCTCTCGGTCTTCGTTTCACTCGGCGCCATAGCCGGGATCACCTCCGTGATCCTCGTAATGCTCCTCGGACAGCCGCGTGTTTTCTACTGCATGTCCAAGGACGGTCTTTTGCCCGAAGTCGTGAGCAAAGTGCACCCCCGCTTCAGAACGCCTTACATTACGACCGCCATTACCGGCGTGGTGGTCGCAGTCGTCGCCGGGCTGACGCCAATCCACGAGCTCGGCCATCTCGTGAGCATCGGAACGCTCCTTGCCTTTGCTATCGTCTGTGGAGGTGTCCTGGTCCTACGTTACACACGGCCCGATATCAAGCGGCCTTTCAAAGTCCCGGGATTCCCAGTGGTGCCGATCCTCGGCGTGGTCGCGTGCGTCTACCTCATGTGGAGCCTTCCCGCGGTAACCTGGTGGCGACTCTTCGTCTGGATGGCAGCAGGGTTGCTCATCTACATCGCCTACGGTTTTCGTAAGAGTCATCTGAACCGCCGTACGGCGGGAAAAGACGGAGGGTAGATCCGGATGAACCGCGATAATCGGACCCGACGGCGGGATATCTATACCGAGATTGGCAGGGCCCGAACCGAAGGGCAGAGAGTCGCCCTTGCTACTGTTGTCAGCCAGTCCGGCAGCACGCCTCGCAAGGATACAGCCAAGATGTTGGTGTTCTCCGACGGCAGCATCATCGGAACCGTCGGCGGAGGCGGGGTTGAGGGTGATGTCTGTGTCAAAGCCCAGGAAGCGATGGCGAGCGGGCAGCCGCGTCTCCTTAAATACGAGCTGACAAACGAAGACGCGGAAAAAGAAGGCTTCATTTGCGGCGGAATCGTGGAGGTATTCGTGGAACCAATTCTTCCCGACCCCCGGCTCGTGATTTTTGGCGCCGGGCACGTTGGCATTGCCATCGCCGACCTGGCCACGACCGTCGGCTTTGATGTGAGCGTGGTAGACGATCGCTCATCATTCGCCGACCCCGCACGGTTTTCACCCGACGTTGAGGTGCTCTGCCGGTCGTTTGATACCCCGCTGGATGACCTGCGCGTCAACCCCGAGAGCTTCATCCTGATGGTCACACGCGGCCATCGCCACGACCAGACCTGCCTCGGCAAGGCGGTCCGAACAAGCGCGCGCTATGTTGGAATGATCGGAAGCCGGCGCAAGATCGTCATGACCGTCCAGAGCCTCCTGGATAAAGGCTGGGCACCGGAGGAGTTTCAAAACCTTTATGCGCCCATCGGACTGGAAATCGGGTCCGAGACGCCGGAGGAGATAGCCGTCGCGGTTGTGGCCGAGCTGATCGCCATCCGAAAAGGCGTGCACAAGCGCGCCGAGAAGCAGCAGTTCGTGATGGAGAAGATTCGAAGCCACTGACCGGCTGACAAATGACGACTGAAGCGACTGCGCACTGCGCACTGCCCACTGCCGGCTGACCGGCTGACCGGCTGACCGGCTGAGGCATGGTGACCCAGTGGTTCATGGTCAGTAGTTAGTTGTCAGTTGTCAGTCGTCAGTCGTCAGAAGGTGTGAAAAAATCGTGAGACCGCATCTCGACCCCAAGGGGGTCGCCTAGCAAAGCCCAGGGTTGGCCGCGTTGTTTGCGGCCTACCCTGGGTGGCGGCCCGTCAAAGATTCCAACCCTGAAGGGGTTGCGTATCCGTCTACATACGCAACCCTTTCAGGGTTGGGAACCACTCCCTGGTCACCCAGGGTAGGCCGCAGACAACGCGGCCAACCCTGGGCTTTGCTACGCGACCCCTTTGGGGTCGAAAACGTACATTCGCCTCGTCTCCCGATTCTTTCACACCTTCTCAGTTGTCAGTCGTCAGCGCCCGCTCGATCTCGTCCGCCTGCTCGCCCGTGCGCACCAGCCGAGGCGGATCCACGCTCAGGTCCACGACGCTGGATGCCCGGCGCGCGGGCAGTTCACCAGCGTCCAGGAATAGGTCCACCTTCTCTTCGAACAGCCGACGCAGCTCGGCGACCGAGGCCACTTCCGGCTCTCCGGATATACTCGCGCTCGTAGAGACAAGAGGCGCATCCAGATCTCGCAGGAGTTGTTCGAGGAAATACTGGGACGGGCACCGGACACCGATCAGGCCGCCCTCACCGACCAGCAGTCCGGGAAGATGCGGTGATGCGGGGAGCAGGAAGGTAACGGGCCCGGGCCAGAAACGCGCGGCCAGCGATTGGAAGGTGGGCGGGACGCGAGCGGCGAGAGACAACGCGTCGACCGGCGAATGAACCAGGACCAGCAGCCCTTTGCTCGAAGCCCTTCCCTTCACTTCCAAGATCCGGCGTAAGGCGTCCGGCTGAAAAGGATCGCATCCAAGCCCGTAGATGGTATCGGTGGGGTAAAGCAGGATTTTCCCCTCCCTGATCACTTCAATGGTTTGTCGAATCACCTGGGGATCGGGCTGCTCCAGATCAAGCGTGAGGACGGGCATAGTCTCGGACCACGTGGTAGAATACCATGTCATTGTGGCTGCTGCATTTGACAGCATCGAGAGCCGTCAGAACCCCCGTTTTAAGCTCTGGCTGAGCTACTCCAGGCATCCGGAAGAGAAAGATTGTCCCTGGATCCCCGTCGAAGGCGCAAAGCAGATCAGGGAACTCGCCGCGAGGTGGCAGATCCAGCTGCTTCTTTTTTCGGGGCCCGAGGACCGGGAGCTCGCTGAGTTGGCGGATCGCGCCGCGGATGCAGTTCATATGCCCCTGAAGCTGCTCGAATCCATGTCCAACGTGCAGTCCCCCCAGGCCATGGTCGCTTTCTTTTCCAAACCGCGCTGGAATTGGGACGAGATCGGTGGTTGGGTCATCTACCTGCTCCGCCTGCAGGACCCCGGGAACCTCGGCACGCTGTTTCGGACCGCCGCCGCAACCGGCATGTTTAGTCTCATCGCCAGTCCCGGGACGGTTTCCTGTTTCAACGCGAAGGTGGTCCGTGCTTCCTCCTCCTCGCTCTTTGCCGTCCCCTGCCTGGAGGGCATCGAGTTGACCGAGTTGAAGAAACGCGGGTACCGGATCACCGCAGCCGGAGGCAAAGCAGGTGTCGAGCTCTTCCGCGCCTCGCCTTCCCCTCCAAGCGCCGTTGTGATCGGGAACGAGGGGGCGGGGATTGACCCGGAGACCGAAGCGCTGGCCGATGAGCGTCTCGTCATCCCGATGCAAAAAGGCACCGAGAGCCTGAACGCCTCGGTGGCCGGTTCCGTCATCATGTACGAAATATACCGGCAGAAGATGTATACATGAGCCGAGATCTGTTTTCCTCACTGCCGCCCGACAACGAACAGGACCGCGTCCGCAAGGACGCCCCGTTGGCCGAGCGGATGCGTCCCCGAAAGCTCGAGGACGTTCTTGGGCAGGATCACCTTTTGAACGAAGGCAAGATCCTGCACGAGATGATCAAGTCCGACCAGCTGTCCTCGATGATCTTCTGGGGCCCGCCGGGCGTCGGCAAGACGACGCTTGCCCGTATCATCGCAACCGAGACTCAGTCACATTTTGCGGCGATCAGCGCCGTCCTGGCCGGCGTCAAGGACGTCAAGCAGATCGTCGAGGAAGCGGACTACCAGCGGCGTGCGTTCAACCGCCGCACGATCCTTTTTGTCGACGAGATCCATCGCTTCAACAAGGCCCAACAGGACGCTTTCCTGCCCCACGTTGAAAGCGGCGCCGTGGTCCTCATCGGAGCGACTACCGAGAACCCTTCCTTCGAAGTGATTTCGCCGCTTCTGTCGCGCAGCCGTGTGCTCGTGCTAAAACCCCTGGAGGAGGATCACCTGGTCGAGATCCTCAGGCGGGCGCTGGCCGACCCTGAAGCCGGCCTTGGATCCCTTGGTCTTTCGGCCCCGGACGAGGTGCTCCGCCGCATCGCGGCCTTCGCGAACGGCGACGCCCGCATCGCACTCAACGCCATCGAGGTCGCCTCACAGCTCGCGCTCAAGAAACGGGATGCGAATCCCGTGATCACCGCCGAGATCGTCGACGAGGCGGTTCAGAAGAGGATGCTCCTCTACGATAAAGGGGGCGAAGAGCATTTCAACCTGATTTCGGCCCTGCACAAATCGCTGCGCAACAGCGACGTGAACGCCGCCCTTTACTGGCTCGTCCGAATGCTGGAAGGGGGCGAAGACCCGCTTTATATCGCCCGTCGCATGGTTCGCTTCGCATCCGAAGATGTCGGCCTGGCAGAACCGGGGGCGCTGAACTTCGCCATTTCCGCGATGCGGGCCGTTCAATTCATAGGGCAACCGGAAGGCAATCTGGCACTGGCCCAGCTGGCGGTTTACCTGGCCCAGGCGCCGAAATCCAATGCCGTCTACGTTGCCTACGGGCGGGTGCAGGACGACGTGAAAACAACGCGCAACGACCCGGTGCCGCTGCACCTGCGCAATGCTCCAACAAAACTGATGAAAGAACTGGGCTACTCGAAGGGCTACCGGTACGCCCACGACGAAAAAGACCGCGTTTCACGGATGGATTGCCTGCCGGAGAACCTCGCCGGGCGCAGGTACTACACGCCGTCGGACCAGGGATTCGAACAGCGTGTCCGCGAGCGCCTTGCCCAGATCGAAAAGCTGAAGAATGCCAAGCCCGAGGAACCCGGAGAAGACTGACCGGCGCTGCCCACTGCGCACTGCGCACTGCCCACTGCGCGCTACCGACTAATCAGTGAGGGCAGACGGTGCCAACCGGGCCGTAGAGCTGACACCCCTGAGGAATGACTCTGCCAACCGGGCCGTAAAGCGGCGGATTCTGAACCGCGAATCCGCCCTACGCCTGACCGTCTTCGCATG
>Ga0209077_1000187_pt1 | contig 15950 bp, 14 predicted proteins | sample PPLLak1March2015_FD_187247 | JGI IMG/M metagenome (GOLD analysis project Ga0209077, IMG submission 187247) | Freshwater sediment microbial communities from Prairie Pothole Lake near Jamestown, North Dakota, USA - PPLs Lake P7 Core (1) Depth... | ecosystem: Environmental > Aquatic > Freshwater >... | reverse complement strand
AATTCCCGACAGGTTTTGGGGATCGACGAGTCGGTTCCCGAGAAGCTGGCTGCCGGGGAAGCGTAGGCGCGCCACCACCCATTGGAGCGCCGGCGAGTTCCCAGCGGAGGGCGAGATCGAATGGAGCCGCGCACGCAGCGAGAGAAGCGAGCGAGAGTAAGCGGACCACCTGACTCGCTCCACTGCTTCGTGTTTAAATGTCTCGATTTAGCGAATGATTGGTGGTCCGCTTACTCTCGCTCACTGCCGTTCGCTTTCGTGCGCGGCTCCATTCGATCTCTGCCTTCGCTTGACCAAGCTTGAGGGCCAATTTGGAGCCAACCGCCCCGGGCATCCTGCCCACCGTTGTCCCACTTGGAAGTGGCACCCACAGCAGGCGGAGCTCCGTCGGTTCTGCGTGGGTCCGGCTTCCAAGCCCGCACAATGGCGGGCTCGCGGGAGATAGTTTCACGCAAGTCGCAGGGCCGGCAGTCGGGTTTACAAAGGCCCGTGGTTCGTAATACTCTTTCCATTTCTTCTCTTGTCCGTCCCGACGCCGGTGAAGCCTATGTCACGACTACTTTATTTTGATCCTTTCAACGGAGTAGCCGGGGACATGATCCTCGGAGCGCTCATCGACCTGGGTCTGCCGCTTGATCACCTGGAAGCCGAAATTGGCCGACTGCACCTTGAAGGCGTTCGGCTGGTTGCTGATCCGGTGGAAAGAGACGGTCTGCGGGGCACGAACTTCCAAGTGAAAGGCCCGGTGGATGCGGCTACCGACGAACAGCAGGAAATCGCTCATCCGCATCGGCACGAAGCGGACAAGCATCACAATCATCCACATCCGCATCACCACGACCATCCTCGATCCCACGGTCACGGCCACCCGGGCAGCGAGCAGCGTCGCAACCTGCCGGATATCCGGGAACTGATCATGTCGAGTAGCCTGGACCCTTGGGTGCAAAGCACCGCAGTCCGCATCTTCGGGCGGCTGGCGGAAGCGGAGGCCAAGGTTCACGGTCGGAGTCCCGACGAAGTTCACTTCCACGAGGTGGGAGCTGTCGATGCAATCGTCGATATCGTCGGCGCATGCATTGGATTCCGGTACTTCGGGATCGACGGATTCTACACGGCACCGTTGAACCTGGGTGGCGGGACCGTCACGTTCTCTCACGGGACGTGGCCCGTTCCGGCGCCTGCTACGGCCGAGCTCGTCAAGGGTTTTCCCAGCCGGATCGGCGGAATCGAGGCTGAGCTGACGACTCCAACGGGAGCGGCGATTGTCACGACGTTGGCTCGTCCGGTCCCGGGCATGCCTTTGATGTCATTGGAAAAGCAGGGTTTTGGGGCGGGGGACCGGTCCTTCCCGGGCATTCCCAACATGCTAAGATTGCTGATTGGGGAAGCCGGGATCCAGCCCGTAGCCCTCACGGCTGGCGAAGATCAGGTGCTCTTGCTTGAAGCGGCGATAGACGACATGGACCCGCAGACATTCGGGTACTTTCTGGATCGCGCTCTGAAGCACGGCGCCCTTGATGTCTACTACACCCCGATCCAGATGAAGAAAAATCGGCCGGCCGTTCTCCTGACGCTGTTGTGCGAAGCGGCCGATCAGGAGAGAATGATCGAACTGCTTTTCAGCGAAACGACGACCCTTGGTCTGCGCTACGGCCTGATGAACAGGGCCGTACTCGGCAGGGAGACGAGGGAAGTCGCCACCGACGCCGGTATTGTAAGGGTCAAGATCGGCAAGTGGCGTGGCCGTGTGGTGAACGTTCAGCCCGAGTACGAGGATCTCCGCGAAGCGGCCGAGCGCACAGGCCGGCCGCTGAAACTGGTTCGTCAGGATGTTCTGCGCGAAATCGCAAAGCTGACTCTATGAGCAAGACGTTTCTTGTTACGACTCCTTTGTTCCCCGTCGGCAGACTGGACTTGGCGCATTGTTCCCTGGCCGCCTACGGCGACGCGATTGCCCGATACAGAAGGAGTCTCGGCCAGAATGTGACAGCAATAACGGGGTTCAGTGAGCAGGCCGGATCGAGACGCACAACGCGGGAGCCGGCGGTTTTGGCGGGACTGCAGCTGGATTACTCTCGTACCATGTCGACCGCATCGCCGGATCACGAAGCGGCTCTGGCCGAGCTTTTCCGGCGGATCGAAGGCAGCCGGTTCATCTCCAACCACAGGCCGGCCGGTGCGGTGTGCACTCGATGTGAAACCTCGATCTCGTCTGGCGCCAGCTGCCCTGATTGCGGTGGGCCGCTCGAATCCGGGACCGAAGAATGCAATGTCTTCCGGCTCTCCAGCTTTCACGAGAAGCTGCTCGGCTTTTACCAGGACAATCCGGAATTCGTCTTGCCTGGTACTCGGATGAGCGAGGTCGTCAACCAGGTGCGGGCAGGGCTCGAGGACATCTGCGTCAGTCGCGGTGGCGGACGATCGGGCATTCGAGTTCCGGGGAACGACCATCAGTGCTTTACGGCAACGCTGAGTGCCCTGGCTGGTTATCTGGCCGGAATCGGATTTTCGGGAACAACCGAGCATGGGCGGTCCTGGCCTGCCGATGTCCAGTTGGTTTCAAAAGACTCGTTGCGGGTGCATGCGATTTACTGGCCGGCTTTGCTGATGGCGGCCGGGTTGGAGCCCCCGCGTCACATTGTCTGCCTGGGCGCCTGGGAGCCTGATCGGGAGTCGGGTTACCTCAAGGGCCGGCAGTCAGTTCCGGCAGACGAATTGACGGCGGTTCTACCGGCGGATTACATCAAATATTTCCTGCTCAGGGAAATGCCTTTGGGCGCGGATTCCCCGTTTTCCTACGAGGCGCTTATCGACCGCGTTAACTCCGACCTGGCGAGCGAATACTCGAACCTCGCCAGTCGAGTTTTCAAGATGATCGAAAACTACAGTGACAACAGCATTCCTGAATTTGGAGAGTTGGAGGCAGCCGACGACAATCTGCGGAAATTCTGCCTCGAGACAGTGGAACTGCACAGAGACAGTTTTGAGCGTTTTCAGATCAACCGCGCCCTTGGCAATGTCGGAGAGTTGATCTCGGTGGCCGGAAAATACATTGTTGCAAACGAGCCGTGGGTGCTGGCGCGTGACCGGTCCAAGAAGCAGCGGCTGAACACGATTTTGTACTGCGCGGCTGAGGCGTTGCGGATGTTGTCCGTCATGCTTTGGCCGGTAGTGCCGGCTGGCGCTGGCTCGGTGCTCGACTGTCTCAACGGCGGGGAGCGAACGGCGCCGCGTCCGAGTGGTCTTAGTTGGGGAGAGCTGCGGCCGGGAACCAGGATGGGAGCCCTCGGGCAGCTTTTCCCACGGGTAGATCACCGAAGTTTCTCGGGGCGCCTGGAATCGAGCAGACAACGGGAGGAGAGCGTGACTGAACAGGAGAAACCGGCAGCAGACGCCGCGTCGCATAGCGAGGACCAGCGGATCAGTATCGAGGATTTTGCGAAAGTCGAAATGAAAGTTGGCAAGGTGATGGCGGCCGAACGCGTACCGCAGTCGGATAAACTGATCAAGCTCCAAGTGGACTTGGGAAGCGAGACCCGGCAGGTTGTCGCAGGGATCGGCAAAGCATACCAGCCCGATGCGCTGCTGGGGCGTTACGTCGTGATCGTGACGAACCTCAAGCCAGCAAAGCTCATGGGAGTTGTTTCCGACGGTATGATCGTCGCGGCCTCACAGGGTGGCGTCCCCGTTCTCGTCGGATTCAACGAGCCGGTTGAGATAGGGGCTCGACTGAAATAATGTTCGTCGACTCCCATGCTCATCTGGACTCAGACCAGTTTCGAGGCGATCTCGAGGAAGTTTTCGCAAGGGCTGGCAAGGCGATGGTGACGGGCATCTTGACCATCGGATGCCTCGGCCCTGACCCGACAACCGAGCAGTCGATTCTCGATTTGACCATCCGGGACGGGGTCTGGGGGGCGGTCGGCATCCATCCTCACGACGCCCGGTTGTTTTCTGACGACGCGCTTGCCTCGGTCCGACGCCTGATGGATCATCCGAGAATCGTCGGTCTGGGGGAGATCGGATTGGACTATCACTACGATTTCTCCACTCCCGAACAACAGCAGGTCGCCTTCCGGGGACAGTTACGAGTCGCTCGGGCAGCAAACAAGCCGGTGATCATCCACATGCGCGAATCGGAGAACGACAGCTTTAGAGTGCTTGCGGACGAGATGAAAGCAGGGCCGATCCGAGGCGTGTTCCACTGCTTCTCGTCGGATAGCTCGGCCGCTGATCAGGCTCTCGAGCTGGGGTTTTACCTGTCATTCGGCGGCATTGTCTCCTTCAAGAGCGCAGGTGACCTCCGGGACATCGCACAGCGGGTTCCAGCCGACCGGTACCTGATCGAGACCGATTGCCCTTACCTCGCCCCGGTGCCATTTCGGGGCAGGCGCAATGAGCCAAGTCTGGTGGCCCGGGTGGCCGAAGTACTGGCGGAAGTCAGAGGGTCAAGCGTTCAGAAGGTCGCCAGTGAAACAACCGGGAATTTTCAGGAATTGTTCGGTGTCCGCGTCTGACGGGCAACCACAGGGGTTGCCGGGGCACTGGCCCGTAGGTTCCTTTGAACGGTGCATTTACGTTAGGCTATAGTAGCGCGGACGTTGCATGAAGACAGCCAACTCATCGGTACTGACTGCGAGAGGGATATTCAAGTTGGTCGAGCGTGAGCTTGCCGAGGTGGAGGCGGCGACGCTCGAACGGTCCGTTTCGCCCGTCGACCTGATCACCAAGATCAGCGGCTATATCCACTCGAGCGGTGGCAAGAGGGTTCGACCTGCGCTGCTTCTGCTGACGTCCAAAATGTGCGGATACAGCGGTGAGGCGGCAGTCAGCCTGGGCAGTGTCGTCGAGATGATCCACGTCGCCACGCTGGTTCATGATGACATCATCGACCACGCTTCTGTCCGGAGAGGGCGGCCGTCCGTTAATGCCGAGTGGGGAAATCCCATAACCGTGCTCGTGGGCGATTGGCTCTATATGACCGCTTTCCGAACGGCCCTGGACCTGCGCGATTTTCGGGTGCTTGACATCCTTATCGACGTGACCCGGCGCATGATTGAAGGGGAGCTGATGCAGTTGGACCGGAACGGTCGTCTGGATATCTCAGCCGAGGAACAACTAGACATCTGCCTGAACAAGACTGCGTATCTGTTCTCAGGCTGCGCCCGACTGGGTGGCGTCCTGGCCGGCGTTGACCAGAAGAAGGAACAGCAGTTGAGCGAGTACGGAACTGCACTCGGCATGGCATTCCAGCTGATCGACGACGTGTTGGACTATACGTCCAGCCAGCATACCTTGGGCAAGCCGGTGCTGAAGGATCTTGAGGAAGGCCGTCTCACCCTGCCGCTCACCTACGTTCTCGAAAAAGCGAGACCATCCGACCGCGAAGTAGTGCGCAGGATAGTGGACGAGAAGAAGTTTACGCCCGAGGACAAGCAGGCCATCCTTCGCCTGGTCGAACGCTATGGCGCGGTCAGCCAGGTGCGCGATCTCGCCGAGAGTTACGTCCGCCAAGCCTGCGCTTGCCTGTCGGGCTTCCCCGATTCCGTGTACCGGGATGCCTTGCTCCGAATCCCCGATTTCATCATGAACCGCGACCACTGAGTACTATTGCGGATTTCGGATTTGGGATTGCGGAATAGAAAGACAAACGCCGGAGGGCTTAAGATTCCCACTGGGCAGCACGCGACCTCGGACTGTTTCTGTTTAATCCGCAATCCGCAATCCGCAATTCCTAAGTGGGCGGTTTGATGTCCTCGACCACGATTGGGTCGGTCGACACCGGGATGCTCGGCTTTGCTTCGGGTTCGGTTGGATCGGTGCCTGGCGACGGTTGGTAGTTGGTTTCGAATTCGCTCACCGGCAGGTCCTTGATGGCCTCACCCATGAAATCGATCCACATGGGGAGGGCAAGCGTGGCGCCGAAGACGCGGTTTCCCAACGGTTTCTTCTCGTCGCGCCCAGCCCAGACTCCGGCTGTCATTTCGGGCGTGAACCCGACGAACCAGCTGTCGGTGAAATCATTGGTGGTACCCGTCTTTCCGCCCATCGGCCGCTTGAATCGATCGCCGGCGAGGTGGATAGCCGTGGCCGCCGTCCCGCGCTGCATGACCCCTTGCAGCATGAACACCATCTTGCCAGCGGTTTCGGGAGAGATGACTTCTTCGATTCGATGACGGTGTTCCTCGAGCGTTACCCCGTTGTAATCCTCGACCCTCTTGATGAAATAGGGTTCGGCGCGTACGCCGTTATTCGGGAACGTGGAGAAAGCCGACGTAACCTCGAGCAGGGTAACCTCCCCGGCGCCGAGACAGACGGGAAGGTAGGGCGGTAATTTCCTCTTGATGCCGAATCGATGGGCGACCTCGATAATGCGCTGGATTCCGAGCGCATTGGCCAGTCGGACCGTCGGCACATTCCGGGACTGGTATAGGGCCTGCTGGATCATGATCAGGCCTTTGTACTCTTCATCCTCATTGGTGGGCGCCCAGATTCGCCCCAGGCCGTCCGTGAAGCTCACCGGTGCGTCGAGGACGGTGTCATACGGTGAATACCCGCTCTCCATTGCGGCGACGTAGGTGAACGGTTTGAAGATTGACCCCGGTTGTCTGAGCGCTTGGGTCGCTCGGTTGAATTCGCTCAGCTGAAAATCAAATCCCCCCACCATGGCCTTAATGGCGCCGGTCCGGTTCTCGATCGCGATGAGAGACGCTTGGGCCTCCGGGATTCGGTCCAGGCTCAACTGCATGGTCCGCTCGTTACGGTTGATTTTTTCGACCAGGAACATCGCCACGTCCCCGGGTTTGAAAACCTGGTTGACCTTCTTGATGCCCGTCCAACTCACACTCTCGGGTCCGAGCAGGGCTGTGTACCGGCCGATCCTGACGCGGGCCTGCTGGGCCGTCGAGTTTTCGACAATCCCCGGCAGAGTCTGACCCTCGAGCAGTACCTGGTTCCAGGCAGGGTGAGCGTAAGTTTGCGGGGAGAGGCCTCGCTCCACGGGTCCGCTCCAGCGACGGCGCTGGCGGTCGAACTTCCGCAGTCCCTCGCGGATAGCCTTGTTGGCGGCAACCTGCATCTCGTAATCGACAGTCGTGTAGATCTTCAGGCCGCTCTTCCAGATTTCGTCCGTCGTATGCTTTTGTTCGAGGTATTGGCGGACCCACTCTACGAAGTAGGGGGCGGGACTCTGATCGAAGAAGCTACCCTGTACGACCAGCGGTTCCTTAGTCGCTTTATCAAGGGCCGCCTGGTCGATGAAGCCCTCCAGGTACATCCGACGCAGGATGAAATTGCGTCGGTTGACGGCCTGCTCGGGGCGGTTGATGGGCGAATAGCCTTCGGGTCGCTGGATCAGTCCGGCCAGCGTTGCAGCCTCTGCGAGCGTCAGCTGGTTCAGTGTTTTGCGGAAATAAAAGTCGGACGCCGCTGCCAGCCCGTATGTTCCGTGCCCCATCGTAATCTGGTTGCAGTAGAACGCGAAGATCTGCTCCTTCGAGTAGTTCTTCTCGATCTCTATCGCGTAGAGCATGTCGGTGACTTTGCGTTTGAACCCCTGGAAACCGGACCGCACCGGGCTCGTGAACTGCATCTTGCTCAACTGCATCGTGAGCGTGGAGAAGCCCTTTCTCTCACCGAGGAAGATGTCACGAATGACGGTGATCACGGCGCGGCGGAAATCGATTCCTGCATGGCGGAAGAACTTCGCATCTTCGGCGGCCAAAACAGCCTCTTTGACGACCTTGGGGATCTGGTCATAGCTCACCAGTATCCGCTTTTCCATGGCGAACTGACCGAGTATCCGCCCGTCGTCTGCGTATACGTAAGAGACGATGTTCGGTCTGGTCTTCGGAAGTTGATCCACCCGCGGCAGGTCGATCGCGTAGCCGAAGACCAATCCTACCAAAGCACCCAGGACCGCAACTGCAAGAACCGCTAGGGCATACGTGACCCAGAAAATCGAGTGCCGCTTCTTTCGGGCTGGTGACTTCTTCATCGAAGCTTATTCTACACCACTGGCTGTGGCAGGTTGACGACTGAGCAGTTGACCGGCTGACCGGCTGACCGGCTGACCAGCTGACATTGGTACCACTGACCAAGCGAGGCAACCGGGCCGAAAAGCGGCAGATTCTGAACCGCGAATCCGCCCTACGACCACTCGTCATGCGAAAGCACTCAATCGTAGGGCGGATTCGCGGTTCAGAATCCGCCGCTTTTCGGCCCGGTTGCCTCGCTTTCGATTTCAGTTGCCCAGTCGGTCAGTGGCGTTTCCGCAAATGTCACAATGATCACTAGTTTCCGGGAGAGACTGAGTATAATGAGCGGTCATGAAAAGAGCTTGTTTGTTGTTTCTCTCGCTGGTCATCTTCTTCACCGGCGTTCCGGGTTTTTCGCAGCAGGCGGAGGCTCCAAAGCCGCAGCAAGTGGCGGTCCTGACATCGGACGCCTCAGGAGACGAGACGTTGCTGATTGTCGACACCACCACCGGTGTTGTTGTGGACAAAGATCTCTTGATCGAGTCGCGCGACGGAAAGGTGAGGGAGACCGTTGTCGTAAAGCATGTGTACGGCAACAGTCTGGTTTTGAAGGAGAAACTGAAGAACGCGTACGTGTCGGGTTCCAGGCTGTACCAGTAAGCGGTCCGACTGAACCTCAGCTTTCTTCGCTTAAAGGCCCGTTCCCGGCAGCGGCGTCCGGTTGTTCGTCGTGGATAGTCGTCAGTTTGACGATCTCATACCGCTTAATTCCGCCTGGGGTCTGAATTTGGACCTCGTCTCCTTCTTCGTGTCCCATCAGACTTCTGCCGATCGGTGAAGTCGTGGAGATCAGTCCGTTCGGTGCATCCGCCTCTTCGCTCGTGACCAGCTTGTAGGTGATTTCCTTATCGGTATCCAGATCCAGCAACACCACGGTTGAGCCGTAAGAGATTTTGTCTGTGGGAATCTTGGTCAGATTGACCATGGCAAGCTTGGACAGGCGTGCACGCAGAGCCGCAAGTTGCGACTGAACGTAGGACTGGCGCTCTTTTGCGGTCTGATACTCCGCATTCTCACGAAGGTCCCCGTGCTCAAGCGCCTTCTTGAACGCTAGCGGCAGTTCTTCCTTGAGCTCCCGGTCCAGCTTGCGTATCTCGTCTTCGAGTCGTTTCTTTGCGTCGATCAAAAGCTTGCAGCCTCGCTTGCGAGTTGAAGAAAAGGTCCGGGATAAAGCCCCAGTCCCAAGGTTCCAACCAGCATTATAACAATTGCTATTCCGACAGGGACAGGGATCTGAACAACCGACCCGTCGGCATTGGGTTCACGCATGTACATCAGGACGATGATCCGAAGGTAATAGTACAGGCCGATGGCCGACGCGAGCAAAGCAATCACGACGAGCCAGTAAAGATGGGCCTGGATGGCGGCCGAGAAAAGAAACAGCTTGCCCATAAATCCGGCAGTGGCGGGAATTCCGGCTAGGGAAAGGAGAAAAATGGTCAGGCAGGCGGCCAGGAAAGGATGAGTCTGGCCGACGCCCCTGAAGTCGTCCAAACCCACTCGGCGTTCTCCCGCTCCGCCAATCAGCTGCACCACGGCGAACGCGCCCAGCGTCATCAGCGCGTAGGAGCCCAGGTAGAACAGCAGTGCCTCCACTCCCGTCTCGTTGCGTGCTACGATCCCGACAAGTAGGTAACCCGCATGAGCAATGGATGAATATGCGAGCATCCGCTTGATGTTCGTCTGACTCAAAGCCACGATGTTCCCGATCAGCATGGTCAGGAAGGCCGACACCCAGAGCACGGTTTGCCAGTGATCGCCGAGCCCGGGGAGCACCTGGTGGAGAATGCGAACGAAAGCCAGAAAGGCGGCCGCCTTGGAGCTGACAGCCAGGTGGGCGGTGACCGGAATGGGCGCGCCCTCGTAAACGTCCGGAGTCCAGATGTGAAATGGAACCAGGGCCGCCTTGAAACCGAAGCCCACCACCAGCAGGCCGAGCCCCAGCAGAAGAGCCACAAAGCGGTCGGCGCCTTCCACCGCGTGAGCCATCGCCGGGTATTTGAGTGACCCCGTCGCGCCGTAAATGAACGCGATCCCGTAAAGAAGAAAGGCTGTGGACAGCGATCCAAGCAGAAAGTACTTCAGCGCCGACTCCCCCGACTTTACGTCGTCGCGCCGGAAGCCGGCCAGAATATAGGTCGCGATGGAGAGGATCTCGAGCCCGAGGAAAGTCAGAATCAGGTCCGAGCTAAGCGCCATCAACGACATGCCGACCGTGGCGAACAACAAGAGGGCGAAAAACTCTCCGTGCGGAAGATGATCCCGCTCCAGATAGTCGATTGAAACGAGAGCCACCGAGCCGGATGAAAAAAGAAAAAGCAGTCTGCAGAACAGGCCGAACGAGTCCTGGTACACCATGCCGAAAAACGTCGGCGAGCCTGGTTCGTAGAACAGCACGGCACAGGCGGTTGCGAGCAGGATGCCCAGTATCGCGAGATATCCAAGGGACCTCTGATTCGGTGCAGGAACAACGGCTGCCACGAACATGATAATCATCCCGACGATGCTCAGGACGATCTCCGGAAGAACAGAGAAGTAATTAATGTCCACGTTGTTCGACCCTGAATATTTGCGACTCCCGAGCCGCATCCACTCTCTCGATCACTTTTTGCACCGAGGCGTCCATTTTCCTGATGAAGCTGTTCGAGTAGACTCCCATCCAGATCGCCACGAGAACGAGCGGGATGAGCAGGGCAATCTCTCGCCGATCGAGATCCAGCAGGCCCTTGTTGCTTTCGTTGGTCACCTGACCGAGGAACACTCTCTGATACATCCACAACATGTAAACCGCGGACAGGATCATGGTCAGAGCAGCCAGCGCGGCCTGCGGGGCGCTCTGCAGGAAGGTGCCCTGGAGAATAAGGAATTCTCCCACGAAACCGTTCAGGCCGGGCAACCCGATACTGCTGAGCAGCATAACCATGAAGAATGCCGAATAGACGGGCATGACGTGCGCGAGCCCGCCGAAATCCGCAATCGCGCGGGTGTGGCGGCGGTCGTAGATCATGCCGACGAGCAAGAACAGGGCTCCGGTTGAGACGCCGTGGCTGAGCATCTGGTAAGTCGCGCCCTCTATCGCAGGCAGATTGAAGGCGAAGATGCCGAGCACCACCAGGCCGAGGTGACTGACCGACGAGTAAGCGACAAGCTTCTTCACGTCTGGCTGCACCATTGCAACAAGGGCGCCGTAGATCACCCCGATGATCGCCAGTCCTGCAATGTAGGGGGCGAACGAAAGCGAGGCCTGTGGGAAAAGCGGCAGACAGAATCGAAGAATGCCGTACGTGCCCATCTTCAGGAGCACGCCGGCGAGAATGACTGATCCCGCCGTCGGTGCTTCCACGTGCGCGTCAGGTAGCCAGGTGTGAAATGGAAACAAGGGAACCTTGATCGCAAAGGCAAGGAAGAACGCCAGGAAGAGCAGGTGCTCTACCGACGGCGAAAACCGAATTTGTCCGGCCGCCAATCGGTCAGCAATGCTCACAAGGTCAAAGGACTCGGCACGGTTGTGGAAATACAGCGTTATGATACCGGCGAGCATCAGGAGCGAGCCGCCCATCGTGTAGATGAAGAACTTGACCGCCGCGTAGATCCGCCGTTCGCCACCCCAGACGCCGATCAGGAAGTACATGGGGATCAGCATTACTTCCCAGAAGACGTAGAACAAAATCAGGTCGAGGGCGAGAAAAACACCCAGCATGCCCGTTTCGAGCAGCAGCATGAAAACCATGTACGCTTTGAGATTCTTCGCTACGCTCCAGCTCCCCAGCACGGCGAGTGGCATCAAGAAAGTAGTCAGGACGACCAGCAGCAGGCTGATCCCATCGATTCCGACGTGGTACGCGACGTTGAATCCACCTGCCCGGATCCACGTCCAGTTCTCGACGAACTGCATATCGCCGCTCGAGCTGTCGAACCAGGCGAAGAGGAGTGCCGCCCAGACGAAGCCGGCAAGGCTGACCAGAAGCGCACCCGTCCGCAGCAGCCGCTGGTTGTTCCCCGGCATGATCGCGACCACGCCTGCCCCGACCGTTGGAATGAGAAGCAAGATGGTGAGCAGATTCCCCTCAAACATGGCTATGCGGCGCCCATGTAGTAATAAAGAAATATCAGGATAGCCCCGACCAGTACCCAGGCAGCGTAGCTCCGAGTGTACCCAGTCTGGAGTTTGCGAAGGGAGTTGCCCCAGTACTGCACCAACCCTCCCGTCCCGTTTACCATGCCGTCTATCAATCCCGCGTCCACCCGTTGCCAAAGGAACAGCGTGGATAACCGCTCGATCGGCCGTATGATCGCCGCGTCGTAAATCTCGTCCACGTAGAACTTCTGTTCGGCGGCCCTGTACAAACCAAAGACCCGCGTTGCCAGACGGGCCGGCAGCTGGCGGTCTCTGACGTATGCGACGTACGCAAAGATCATGCCTCCGAGGGCGACCAGGCTGGTAACGATCGTGAGAGCGATCTCCAACGCGTGACTCCCGTGTTCCGCCCCGTGCGAATCGAGACGATATTCAAAAGAGGGCTCCAGGTACGACTCGAGAACATTGGTCCCCAGATAGGCTGGAAGCCCGATCAATCCTCCGATCAGGGCCAAAATGGCCAGGATGATCAACGGGAGAGTGATCGCGGCCGACGGCTCATGAATCTCGTGCGATACGCTGTGTCCGGAGCCGGTGACATCTAGGTGATGCGTTCCCTCATCCTCGGTAGCCCTCCGGTCGCCATGGAAGGCGAGCAGCATCAGCCGAAACATATAGAAGGCCGTCAATCCTGCAACCAGGACTCCTATCACCCAAAGGATCGGGTGTCCGCCAGGCATGCTGAATGCGTTCCAGAGGATCTCGTCTTTGGAAAAGAAACCGGAAAGGAAGGGGAAACCGGCGATGGCCAGGGTTCCGACCCACATCGTGTAGAAGGTAATCGGGAGGTACCGTTTCAGTCCGCCCATCCGGAACAGGTTCTGTTCGTGATGCAGCGCGAGGATTACGCTGCCCGACCCGAGAAAGAGCAGTGCTTTGAAGAAAGCGTGCGTGGTGAGGTGGAAGATGCCAGCCCCAAAGGCGCCCACTCCAACCGCGAGAAACATGTATCCCAGCTGGCTGACCGTCGAGTATGCGAGCACCCGTTTGATATCCGTCTGAACGAGGGCAATGCAGGCCGCGAGCAAGGCGGTGGCCGTCCCGACGACGGCAACGATGAGCAGAGTATCGGGCGCCCGGCTATACAAGGCAGCCGAGCGGGCAATCATGTAGACTCCGGCGGTCACCATAGTCGCTGCATGGATCAGCGCGCTGACCGGAGTCGGGCCCTCCATCGCGTCGGGCAGCCAGACATACAGGGGTATCTGCGCACTTTTCCCGGTGGCCCCGACGAACAGGAGAAGCGTTATCACCGACAAGACGCCGAAGCCTGTTTCTGCCGAGTGAAATTGGCTGTCCACTTGCTCGAACACGGCCAGGTACTCGAAGCTGCCGAAGGTTCCGAAGATCAGGAAGGCAGCCAGAATGAACCCAACATCACCGATACGGTTGACGATAAAAGCCTTTTTCGCCGCATCGCCTGCGCTCTTACGCTCGAAGTAGTAACCGATCAGCAGATACGAGCAGAGGCCGACACCTTCCCAGCCGACGAACATGAGGATGTAGTTGTCGGCCAGCACCAGGATGCTCATCATGAAGATGAACAGATTCAGGTAAGCGAAATAGCGGTAGTAGCCTGATTCTCCGGCCATATAAAGGGTCGAGTACACGTGAATCAGGAAACCCACGCCGGTGACGATCAGGATCATCACACTCGCCAGGGGATCGAACAGAAATGAGCACGTTACTTCGAGCTCACCGGACTGAATCCAGGTAAACAAAGAGCGTGAAATCACACGTTCCGGACCCGAGGGCAGCTGCAGCAGTTGTTGGAAGGCAAGTGCCGACCAGACGAAGGAAGCGGCTATCGCCCCGCAGGCGATCAGGCCCACCAGCCTGGCAGGCAGGCGCTTTCCGATCAGTCCGTTGACCGTCGCCCCGAACAGCGGGAAAAGGATCGCGATCCAGAAGTACTCAAGCATCGGCTACCACTTCATCTCATTGACCTGGTCGATATCCACGGTCTGTTTACGTCTGGCCAGGACGACTATCAGCGCCAGGCCCACCGCCGCTTCGGCGGCTGCGACGGTCATGACGAAAAAGACGAAAATCTGGCCCTCCATCTGGTTGAGGTAACGGGAAAAGGCCAGAAACGCGACGTTGACGGCATTCAGCATCAGTTCGATGCACATGAACATCGTGATGACGTTTCGCCGCGTCAGCACACCGACGAGGCCTATCGTAAACAGAATGGCACTGAGAACAAGGTAATGTGTGGTCGGAACCATAAGGATGTCAGTCGTTTCGTTTCGCCAGGACCACGGCCCCGAGGATGGCGACCAGGATCAGAATCGACGTTACCTCGAAGGGCAGCACATACTCTCGAAAAAGGAGTCGTCCCACATCCTGCACGGATCCCTGAGCAGACGTTTCACGGCCGGCCTCCTGGGCGGACTTCATGAAATCCGGGAAGGCCTGAAGGAGCAAAAGCGCGAAGAAAACGGCAAGCGGGATGGCCCAGTATGAGAGCTGTTGCAGTCCTTTAGCTTTGAAGTACTCGGATTCGGGATCGAGCAGCATAATGACGAATACGAACAGGACCATGATTGCCCCGGCATAGACGATAACCTGGACCGCTGCGATGAACTGAGATCCGAGTTGAAAGAACAGGCCGGCTACTGCGGCGAGGCAGACGATCAGCGATAGGGCACTGTAGACGGCACGCTTTTGAAGGACCACGAGGACGGCCGAACTGACCGCCAGCGTAGCCAGGATGTAAAAGACGACGTGTTCCACCTGCAAGTACCTGAAATAAACAGCCTTCCCGCCGACACCGTAACTAGAAATGTTAGTTGACGCCCCCGGTCATGTCAAGGAAGCGGCGGCGCTGGTCCCGCCACCCCGCCGCGCGCGCCGATCCGACGTCCGGTCACCGAGCAACCGCCCGCGAATCCGACGGTCGACATCATCACGATTCGGAAAGCGGATTACGCCAGTCGAGTTTCGGAAAACGCGCGAAGTCACTGTCGGCACTGTAAAGGACCAGTCCATGCTCGATCGCCAGCGCGGCAAGGTGGGCGTCTGGGACAAGATTCGCACTCGCTCGCCCGTCCCTCAGGAGGGTCCCCAAGAGTTGTCGGTGCTCGGCCGTCGGTTGCGGAATCCAGGCCCTCGGGTGGTTGAGCCACTCCTGCACCTGCTCCCACGCTGTCTCTATCGATAGCGGGCGATCGAAAAGTCGTGGATTGGTCGCGAGTCTCAAAAAGGCCAGACAGGATTCCCACGGGATTCCTACGCGACCCGGAGAATTGAATTGGGCTTCCAGCCAGTTGCGGGCGGTGGCATGTTGCGGAAGATCGCTGAACTTCGCGTACAGGAGGATGTTCGCGTCAATTATCACTGGAATTGATCCCCTTCAACTTCGGCGATCAGTTGAGCGACGTTGTCCAAGTCGGTGCGGCGAGGTTTTCCCTCGGCCGTCTTGATCGAATAAGAGGCGACCGGCGCCTGGTCTTCTTCGAGTCGATCCAGACCGGCCCGCAGCGCTTCGTTGACTAGCGTCTTCAACGGCTGGTCCTTACGTAGGCGCTTGAGCCGGGCGGCTACATCTTTGTCAAGAGTGATGGTGGTGCGCATGCATCAGCATTATAGCATCATGATGCTCACCTTTTGGAAATGTGAACGAATCGCGAGGTCCGGCGCCCAAACCGGCCTTCCGGGCCGCACAAGTTGCAGCGCCAGGCGCGCCACGTTATGATCTTGGGGCTGCTCTCTCGCTGGTAGACCGTATCTTGGTGACTCTGATGGCCAACGCACAGATCAATATCGTCCTGAAC
>Ga0209077_1000186_pt1 | contig 15963 bp, 13 predicted proteins | sample PPLLak1March2015_FD_187247 | JGI IMG/M metagenome (GOLD analysis project Ga0209077, IMG submission 187247) | Freshwater sediment microbial communities from Prairie Pothole Lake near Jamestown, North Dakota, USA - PPLs Lake P7 Core (1) Depth... | ecosystem: Environmental > Aquatic > Freshwater >... | reverse complement strand
GGCCGAGGTAGTCCTGCTCGGTATGGGCGCGTTCATGCAGAACGCCCGTACCGTCAATAGTATGATGGCCCAGATTGGGCGTACTTCCAGAGTTCTGGAGAGCGTCAGTTCTGGCGCTGCCCCTCTCTCTACGTCACTCGCTGGGCTTGCTACTACTGCTGGTGTCGCTGCTGCGGGTATTGTTGGACTTGGCCGCGCTCTCAGTATGGTCAAGGATGCTGCCACGGAGGTTCTTCAGAGCAGCGCGGCCTACCAAGACCAGCTCACGTTCTTGGGCGCTGTGAGCGATACAGCCTCAGGTAACATCTTCAAGCTGTCACAGCAGCAACTCCAGATGTCCCGCACCACCACTACGGCGGCTGCGGACATCGCTGTTCTGAGTGAAGAGTTGCTGAAGGCGGAAGTTCCATTCAATGACGTAACGGGTGGAGCACTCAAGTACGCCAACGCGCTTGTGATCGCGTCGAACGGCGAATTGGACGCCGGACGTGCCGCGGTCACAATGAAGATCGGCTTCGACGCCTTTAAATCGTCAGGAGTAACGTACGAGCAAGTAGCGAACGCAATCAACGGCGCAGCTCAGAATAGTACATTGTCCCTAGGGAACATGTCGGACGCTATCAAGCAAGGTGGCGCTACGGCAGCACGATACGGCCTGAACATCAATGAGTTCGCGGCTGCGGTCGCGTTGCTTGGTCAGGTTATCCCCTCAGGTACAGAAGCCGGTACTGGCCTGAGAAACATGTTCTTGCAGCTCCAGAAGCCTTCTAAAGAAGGCAAGGCGTTGATGAATGAGTATGGTATCTCATTGCACAACGTTGATGGATCGACAAGACAATTCGTTGATATCCTAGGCGACCTTGAACATGCGTTTGGCCCCGCCGCTATTGCACAAGGGAAGCTAACAGAAGAACAGAGAGACTACGCCCTCGCAGCTATCGCAGGTGAGCGCCAACAGAAGATTCTCTCAACACTCATCGATCAGGGTGTAGGGTCGTACCAGCGTCTGGCAGAACAAATCGCCAACACGAACGGTGTGATGGCGACGCAGGACTTGGTGACGGCTACAACTGCATCCAAGATGGAGATGTTGGCGAACAACGTCAACGCTCTCGCGCTTGCGTTCGGTCAGGGTCTTGATCCGTATATTAACGCTATTGTAGGTGCTTTACTTCAATTAGTACAAGCTATCGATCCTACGCTAACAGGCATGGATAGCCTGGGGCAGATGGTCGGTGGTTTCTTAGTTAACGCTTTCTTCGGACTTGGTGAAGTTATCGGATCGGTTGTCATTCCGATCTTCGCTTTCTTCTTTGACATGCTTGGAGCTTGGGGGCAGCTCTTTGCAGGTGTAGCTCAGGTTGTATCGCAAGTCACAAGCATCATCAGTTCGCTTCTAGTCTCACTCGCCACCATCGCTATTCAGACTTTCGGTGCGATCCTGGATGCGTGGTTCAATGTAGGCGAGGGCGTACAGCAGGGCGGTGCCTTCATCGGCAATGTCTTGAATGGTGTTGTGCAAATGGCCCAGCAGGCGGGCCAATACTTTGCACAAGGCGTTCAAGCTATGGCAATGGCTTTTGGTAACGTTGTCAATGCCATAGCAAGCGGCGTCTCGACGTTTGGTCAGAACCTGAATGCGGTTGTGCAGGGTGCTGTCCAAGCCGCCAACGGTGTAATCAACGCTTTCAACGGTCTATCAAGCGCGATTGCTCGTATCCTAGGCGGTGCGGCCAACGCTATCAACGGGTTCCTCGATGCGGCTTCCGGCATCCCTTTGATTGGGGAGCAGATCGGAGCAGCCCGAGTAAGTGTAGGTCAGTTCTCAGGAGCAACCGCCGGCGCAGTATCTGCCGCAGGCGTCTCCATAAGTGGTGTGACCGCCAACATCGGTAATGCTGTAGCTAATGTAGGTGCCGCTGTTGGGCAGGTCACACCCATCGTACAGGGTGGGCTTGAGCGGGCCGGTGGAGCGTTCAGCGACTTCGGTAGTAGGGTTAATAGCTCTGTAAATAGTCTAGGAGATACTTTCGGAAACTTTGTAGACAGTGCGGTAGCGTCCGCCACCAAACTACGCAATACTATCAAGCTTCCTGAGTTTGAGAACTACGCAGATAACATCTCTAAGCAAATTCAGAAGGCGCGCGCGAACGTCACTGAACGTACACCTGGAGGTATCCCTAAGGAATTTGAGCCTACAGGTGAGCGTCCGAGTTCGTTCCCTGCCAGTGGTGGTGGTGGTAAGAAGGGAAAGAGTGACGCTGAGAAGGCTCTAGACGATTGGGCGAAAGCGATGGAGAAGGCTGCGGAACTTCTCCATGACTTCTACGATGATATCGACAACGCCACCCGCGACACCGCGGCGAAGATGGGTAAGGCGTTCCGTGAGGCTGAGGAAGACATCGCCAAAGCAACAGCTAAGGCTGGCGCAGATGTTATTCAGGCGATGGTCGATGCTCAGGAAGATATCGACAAGCTCGACACCAGCCGCTCCATCGAGAGAGATTCTAAGGCTCGCAAGGATGCGCTTGATGACGAGCTAGAATATGCTCGTATTCAACGTGAGAATTATCTTGAGGAAGTAGAGGTAGGACACGACCGAGAACTAGAAGACCTGCAGGCTATCGAGGATAAGAAAGCCGACGCACGGCAAAAGACCTTCGATAAAGCTCAGGAAGCTGCTGCACGCGCACGCGAGGAAATCCGTGACGCTGAAGACCGTGAGTACGAGCGGTCACAGAAGCGTGCGGAGGATGCCTTTGCTAAGCAGCTCGATCTTGCCGAAGATGCTCTCGATAAGCGTCAATCGATAGAAGAGAACGCTCTTGAGGCGCAGCAGAAAGCTATCGAGAATGCGCTAGATAAGGAGCAGGAAGCACGACAGAATGCTCTAGACGCAGATCAGGATGCTCGTAAGCAAGCTCTAGAGCAAAGGCTTGAAGCTGAGCGAGCGGCACTTGAGGCTTCTCAGCAGATTCGTGAAGATGCACTCACCGAGGAACTTAACGAAGAGAAGCGCATACGCGACTATCAGCTTAAGTCGGATGAGATCACACGCGAAGCTGCGGAGGGTCGTGCCAAGGCTGAGAAAGAATACCAAGAAGAAATTGCAATCGGCGTAAAGGGTTCGATTGCAGCCGCTCGACGCAAGCAAAAGCTCGATGCCATCCAGGCAACTGAAGATGAGGCACGGAGTAACCTGGATGTCAAGAAGCAAGAGGACGAAGCTGAGCTAGCGTTTGAGGAATCGCAACAGGCCAGGCTTGCGGCACTCAGAGCAACATTCGCTGAGGAATCAGCTGCTCTCGAAACGGCGCAACAGAAGGCCAAGCAAGAACAAGAGATTGCGTTTGAGAACGAAACGCTTGCTCTGAAAGCGCAGATCGAACAAGAGATTCTTGACATGCGGACAAAGTTCGCAGATCAAGAATTGCAGATGAAGGAGCGTCACGAGAGAGAACAAGACCAGCTACACGAAGACCACGAGAAGCAGCGTGATAAGTTTAGTGAGGATCAGGAGAACGCACGTCTAGCACGTCAGAAGCAGCGTGCGGCAGAAGATCGTGCATTCGCGGAGGAACAAGAAGCAGCCAAGCAGAAGTTCATTGAGGAAGAGAATAAGAGGCAGCTTCTTGCTACACGTCAGCGTGAGGATGAGGCACGCGCACGTAAGCGCACGCTAGATGACGCTGATCGTGAGTTCCGTAAGCAAGAAGATCAAAAACGTGCTGATCTTCAGGAACAGTTAGATAACGAAGAGTACGACCGCCGCATCGATCAGATTAACGACGAGCGCGATAAGAAGATCGAAGCGGTCAAGATTTCTCTTGCCGAACAGCAAGCAGCAATCGAAGCCCAGCTCGCACAAGAAATCGCCGACCTCAACGCTCAGCTCGCAGAGAAAATCCTGACCATCAAGACGCAATACGTTGATCGTATGCAGGACTTGATGGAACAGGGCGGCGAGAACATGAAGCCGATCATCGATAATATCGGCGAGCAGATGGAAGGCGCGTTCGACGGAGCTAGATCGTCTGTCGAGAATCTCACCAAGGCACTACAGGACGCTCTCAAAGCTGCGAACGATGCGGCCAACGCCATCAGGAATATGCCGAGTGCGCCTAAGCAAACAGGCGCATCGAGCAGCGGTGGTGGGGGTGGCGGTGCAACAATCCGTGAGGGCGGTAAGCCCGGTGAGACAGCGAGTGAAGTAGCGAATTACATTCGTAATACTGGCGGATCACAAGCCGATGTCGATAAGGCATTGGGCAAGAAACAGTACGGTGGTGTTGTAGACGGGCCATTCGGTTCTCGTCAGCTCATCTGGGCACACGGCGGCGAACGTTTCGAGGGCATCGGTTCTGGTGGCGTCACAATGGCTGCGATCCGTGCCGCCGAATCGATGGCACGAAGCGGTATTGGTAGCGCGGCCACTACGACGAATAACTATAACTACAACGTCAACGCCAACTACGGTCGTACACAGACTGAAGGCTCAGTCAGGCTCGATCTGAGTGCGCTTGTCGCCATGACTTCGAGATAGCCATGTTTAAACTAGACGAGACAATCGTACTGTATACTACCGACGGTCGAGTATATCCCCTTCACACGCCTCCTGCTAGAACCGTATTGCAGGATGAAGGCTTGGGGATGCCACCTATTGAGTATGTGACCGACCGTGCCCCATTCCAGAATGGAGCCACGCTGCGTACGTTCAGTATAGCGCCACGTGTGATCCAGCTCGTAGTCATGCACAACTACTGTTCACGCGCAGAATACTGGGAAGGTCGTAACCAATTACTTAATGTTTTGCGTCCTATGTCGTATCCTAGCCCGCCGCCTCCTAACATGTTGGTGTATAACATGGGACGTGGGAGGCGTCGCGCACTCTCTGTTCACATCGAGAGTGGGCCTGGCTTCTCGCCTAAAGATGGGTGGCAGGAGTGGTCGTTCACAGAAGCTCTGAAGTTCATCGCGTACGATCCTATCTGGTTCGACCCCGCACGTAGATCACAAACCCTGCTCCCACTTGCACCCACGACTGATCTTGTATTCCCCGCTACGTTCCCGATTGTATTCTCAGAATCCGCAGGGATGATGTCGAGAATTATCTATCTGGGAACCTGGATTGAGTATCCTACAGTTACGATCACAGGGCCAATCACGGGCTTTGAGTTGGTGAATACAACATTCGACCAGTCGATTGGTTTATCTGAACCTGTGCCTGAAGGATACAGTGTGACCTTTGAGTTGCATGGCATCAAGAATGTCTTTGGTAGCGACGGCGCGAATTGGCTGAATAGGGTGTCACCTGATAGTGAGTTAGCGACGTTCGCTATCCGACCTGCACCCGCCGCTCCGGGAGGCGTCAACGAGTTCCACATCGGTGGGACGGGTGTGAACGCCCAGACCCGCGTAGTAGTGTCGTGGTTCGAGCGATATATAGGAATCTAACGATGGTACAGATTTCTCGTTTCTGGGACGGCACTACGTTAGGCGACGCCACCGTTGCTCCGTACGATGCCGGCACAGAGTTCAGCGAAGTGATGTCTGCTGTCTCAGGTGCAGCTGCTACCCCTAATAAGGGTGGTGCGATTAAGACATCACAGGGTGAGTTGGCTATCAGCTCTCCTAGCGCCGGCGTAGTCAGAGTTGGCCCCGGCGAAGGTATGGCCTACGGGGCTTGGTATAGGTCTGATACGGCGGTCGATCACACCTTTGCCACGCCTGCGGCGGCTGCTCGGACGGATAAGATTGTCTTACGGAAATCTTGGGGTACACAGACAGTTAGACAGGTTGTAGTCACTGGTGCTGAGGGTGGCGGTGCGCCTGCGCTCACACAGATTGTGGGCGATACGTGGGACGTGCCTATCGCTACGATTTCTATTGCCACCAACGGCACCATCACGATCACAGACGACCGTGTTGTTCTAGGGACGCCTCCAACAGATCAGATTCTCACTGATCCAATCATCAGAGACACCGCGTTCTTTGGCGCGAAGCCTGCGGGTATTGCTGACGCACGCATCACACGTACTGGGCCTAGTGCGTTGGCGATGCCCAATGAAGTTCTCACGGTAGGCATTTTGCAGGCCGATGGCCCACTCGCTCAGGAGCGTGCGTTCAAGACGCTCACGAATGGTGTGCTTCGTTGGTTCTGGGGCATTGCCGGTGGCTCAACTGAAGCCGGTAATAACTCCGGTAGTGACCAGGGATTGTATCGTTACGCCGACAACGGCACGTTCCTGGGGGCTGTGATGGGCTACCGTCGTAGTGATGGACTTATCACACATCACACGTTTACGAATTTCAGGACTGCTACTCAATGGGGTGACGGTCAGCGTCTAGCCGACGAGGCAGGCACGCTCGTATATCGTCGTCCTGGCGATAACCTCGCTACTGCGACGTTGGACAACGCCGGTAATCTCAATACAACGGGTAGTATGCAGGCGGGCGGTAACGTTACATCCATCGCTGGTCGTGTGCAAGCCGGTAGCTCTGCCGGTAACTACACAACGATGGATTGGAATGGTATCTTCACCGCTTACGCCAGTCAGTACATCACACTCAACCCTAGCGGTGCTTACGTCATCCCTGTGAACGGCACGGTACGACTTGGGTCTGACGGCAACCCCTTCCACGACATTACTACGGCACAAGGTTTCCGCGGTATCGGTGCAGTTGCGGTGTTGTACGGCACGAACAACATCCAGCTCTCGCCTCAAGGTGGCTTTGTGCATCCTGACGGTGCGGCCACCAGAACGTTAGGACATCCTAGCTTGCCGTGGCAAGATGTGTGGGGCTTTAATCACAGGAGCACCGGCTCCGTGCAGTTGCTCGCCAGTGGTAACGGCGATGTTGTGATAGAGAAAGCAGGCAGCGGCAGCGCTTACATCAGAGGCGGCTACGTCTATGTTAACGGTGTTGCTACGCTAGGGATGATTCCTGAAGCTGGTACAGGCGTCCTTAGAATTGGTGACAACAACCACAAGTGGATCGATGTTTGGGCACAAAACGGTGGTATTCAAACGTCGTCTGCAAGTGCTAAGGAAAACTTTAGGGGGCTTGAGCGCGGGGAAGCTCTGTATGCGCTCCGCCTGGTACACTTCGGTAGGTTCTCGTATCACTTGCCTAAGGGTGCTAGTGAGCGTATCGACCCCAATAGCGCGATTTCAAGACATCAGATCGGCTATCTCGCAGAAGATACTTTCCGTGATACTGGAGACATGTTCGTACTGCGTGATGGTATGCATGTCACACCGCAGCAGACAGCGTGTACTATCGGTGCTGCTGTACAAGACCTAGACTACGAGATGCGTGAACGCATCGTAGAGCTTGAGGATCGTGTAGGGGAACTAGAGACGTTGATCCGAGAGCTGGCTAACGGAAGGAAAGTATCGTGACAGATCAAGAACCTCAGCCTCCCGATCCGAACGAAGACCCTGAATTGGCAGCGGAGATTGCTCGCGTGCAAGCAAACGCAGCGACACCACCAGTATCTGCACCGGCCCCGGCTACAACTGCTGAATTCGCACAACCTGCCGCAGCGAGTACGCTACAAGCTGTGCCCAACAATCTGAAAGCTGCGATGGCGGGCATCAATACGGCCAAACTCGCTGCTGCATCGTGGACTGATGAGTTCTGGGCAGTCAGCGGCTACTCGAAAGATGCTGTGATGGCCGCCCTCACTAACCTAGAGCAATTGTCTGCTACGTACTACAGCGACTACGACGATGAAGCCGCGGTGTTGTTGAACAATGGCTGACATTGAAACCAAACATCAGGTTCCTTCTGCAGCCCTCCCTCGCCTGCGCGATGAGTGGATGCGTGCGGTCGGTGCCGCACAGACGGCGGAAGCTGCAAAGCAGGTGTCACAGGGGATGTTCACGCAGTACCAGCAGCATCTCGGTACGATCCTGGAGATGCTTGGCCTTGATCCTAAGCAACAGTGGTACGTGGACTTCAATACAGGTGTGATTAGCGACAAAGACCCCACACCTGCTCAGACCAACGGTACTACTGTTCCGCTCGGAAACTGATCCCGTCGAGCGACACGAAGCTCGTAGCCTCACGTACAACCACGTCGCCGTCTGATTGTACTTCTACAACCGCGTACGTTGGTGTTCCATACACCAGCGCCGCGGTTGGTCTGTTTCCGGTCGAGAGGGTAAACAGCGTCATGGGGAGTGTGACCGAACCCATCGAAGCTGTGCCTCTTAAATGAACCACGTTGCTACCGTCACGCCAGTAACTCATCTGCTGATACAACGTCACAGGCGCCCACCCACCCGGAAGTGTCGGTGTGACCGGATCGGTTCCAGGGTCAGGTGTAGGCCCAGGCCCGGCACCTGTTGGTACTTCACGATTCTCTACTATTCTTAGTCGCCTATCCAGGTTCTGAACCATCTTGGTGAACGCTTTGATGGGGAATAGAAGATCAGTTGGTATCAGAGCCATCGTGTTCACCTTTCGGATCGTGTTCGTTGGGGATGAACTTTCTGTACTGTTTCCACCCGATGAAGTTTCCCCAACGTGCAGGGACAGGTAAGCACACAGCGGCGTGCTCAAACGGGGACATGTGACCGTTTAGAATCAGTTTATCGGCAAGCTCCAGGTCTTTCGCAGTATCGTACGCTAACTTACGATTGTACGATACGCGAGCACACCGAGCCGCCGATACTGTGGCAGCCGTCAGCGGCGATAGCGATTCTCGTTCGTGCGGTAGTACGTGAGGTAAATGCCATTGCTGGTGGTCGAGCGGCTCAGGTGTGCTGTTGCTTATAGCACGCTCGATCATCTTTGCCAGCGTTTGCATCTCAGGCTGTGCGTCAGCGCGTGTCCTGAGGTGTAGGAAGTTCTCCCAGCAGGTCGCGGTAATGATCGTTGTGTGCCACATGAATGGCTCTAGTAGCCGGTTAACCAGTTGTTTATGAATACCTAAGCTCGACAACGCAGCCGCATACGACAATGCATGGTCACGAGCCGCTAGCCACAAGCTGGCGGCTTTTTGTGTGTCCTCAATCTCACCACCAGCCTGCATACCTCGTTGGTTAGAACCCCAACGCTCAGGCACTACAGGATGGTCTTGTACGCTTTTGGCTGTGACGATGACAGGTATGGCTCGTGAGCTGGCTGAGTTCCTGGATAGCATACGGTGAGTGTTCAGCTCAGCTAGTATGAATCTTGGGAACGTTGCTTGGATCGTGGTCAGACGTATGTTGTGTGGGATGCCTACAGAATCTTCTAGTACGACAACCTCAAACACCGGCCGTCGCCTCGAAGTTGGAAGTCTCTTCCTCCAGCTCTAGTGTGATGTTCTCTTGGTTCTCACTGAGTGCGATGGTGATTGCCCGTATCTTCACGTTCGCTACAACCCCCGCAAACTGACAGGTTACGATGTCGCCCAGGAAGTAGTGTCGATGGTACGCGCTGTACGGTGTCTGAATAGGATTCAATGTGAAGTTCACCAACGCACGTTTCTCGTATAGCACCTGATTCCCGATGGCTATCAGAGCTGCTAGTCTGTCTTCGCTAGATGCGTTCTGGTCTTGCTCGATCAGATTATACGGACTGGCGTTCACAACCACAGGTGGTGCTTCTACAAGCGTCGTATCACGTAGCGGCCCCTCACCAGGCCCTAACACCAACACAGACGTAATCTCGTCCGTGCGGGATAGGGTGTGTGACGGGTTCATCATGTTAGCTTGTGGCACGCCGAAGATCATTTGTGTAGGCGTGCCTGCTGTACGGTTTGTGCCACGTTGAGGCCAGTATGTACGGAACTCGAACTGATTAGTCCCTAACCATACGACATCGAAATCGACACGGTTGTGTTCACCGATGTCAGTGATTGCCTCAAGCAAGTTTCTCCAAGCATCTGCGCCTTCGTAAACCGCTGCCTGACTTAGATTACCCGCCACGGCCAGGCCTGGTGTGATTCCGTCCGTCAGACGGTTGTTCGCCGTTGTGGCGAGTGCGCCTGCGTTCTCTCGTACGTAATCCTTAATCACATCGTCAGCAGGAGCCGGGCCTTTGGCACTCCCGTCCGTGTCAGCGTAGTACCTAATACTACGTCGCTTAATCAGATCAAGCAGGCCCCGCGAATACGACGTGAAAATCTGTGAATCTGCTTCTGTAATCTGATGCTGAGGCGTCCTATGAAAGCCGATGAACTCAGTGTACCAGTCCAGGCCAGCTTCTGGATACTGACGCCGTACCTCAACCAGAGTGTCTAGCTGAAATAGGGATACAATACGAGGATCATCGAACATCGACAGAGTTAGTGTGGATGGGAGATTAGTGCGGTGTTCGATAGTACACGCCCTGAATTGTTCGAGAACGAGCTGTAGCACACCGTCCGGATCGTAGACACGGACTTGATATCCGATAGGCACGGCTAACCCTCCTGCTCTTTGACCATGTACGGCACAGGTTCGCCGTTTCTGTACATCCAAAAAGCTTCGTGTAATGTTCTAATTTCTGAGAAGAGAATCTGTGTTGTGCCCTTGCTACCTGGCAGACCGCGCAGACCGTACTTACGTCGTAGTTTCTCTAGACAACGATGGGCTAAATTGTCCTTAGCCCTACGCTCGCCCATATCGAACTGTCTGATGAATGCTGCACATGTTGCACAGGCTAACCACGAACCGCTTGATTTGTACGATAGCGGCGCTTCGGCAGCGAAACCGTAGGCGGGATAAATCATCGCCATCGGGTCGTCTGTAGGCACGTTATCAGCACAGAAGTCACATACCTTCATGTTACCTGCCGAGAGCATAATTCGTCCACAACCTCTCAATGCGTGTCGCTGTCGTTGTACCTGTCGTGTTTGAGGCACTCTCGTATGGCATGTCGATATAGTGCCAGTCGGCGTATAGCTCGTCGTACAGAGGGGACGGGTAGCCCGAGAGAGCCACTAGCCCTGTGTGCTTGTGCAGGGCCGCTGCGAGCGTACGGTGTTCGTCAGGCGTCATCTCGTGTGAGTACGCCTTTGTTTTGTCCAGGCGGCGTGTGTCGTGAACGTACGGAGGATCGCAGTACAACAACACTCCGGGATCATTATAGAGCCGGATAATATCAAGTGCCGGGTAATTCTCGACCTGGATGTTGCGTAGACGCGCTGCCACAATCGCAAGTCCATCGATCCCCGCCTGCCACTGTGCATTGTAGATCGCCATTCCATTCTGGATGCCTGCTCTAGTATAGCGCCAGGCGTTTAGTTCAGAATCAGTAATCATCTGTGCCTGAGCACGAGGCGTCTGACGAGCCATGACAAAGAACTGTCTGGCTTGTTCCATGCTTAATTCATCAGGCTTTGGTGGCTCTCTCATAGCACGGAGCGCCTCTTTACGTTCTTCCCTCGAATGCGGTGTGAGTATTAATAGTCTGATAAGTTCTTCTGGGTCTTTACGCAACACCCTAAAGAAGTTGACTACGTTATTGTCTACATCGTTGTACGTGTCGATAGAGGACGGCTCTCGATTTAAGATCACCGAGCCAGACCCACCGAACACATCTACGAAGTGACGGCACTTTGGTAATAACGGAAGCAACCACCCTAAATGACTAGATTTCCCCCCGTACCAGGGGAAGGCTGTGATCCGCTCCCGAGCCTCGCTATCAGGTATCACACCGCCAATAGGGGGCTTGGCCCCATTCGTTTCCGGCGGACGTGCAGCAATCTCTGCTCTTGCTTCGTCCAGGTATTTCTCTGCCAGTCCTGCTGCCGCTTCATTGATGATCTGTGTCTGCATAGTACGGAGTTGCTGAGTACCGGTGGAGAAAGTGCGGGGGATTTCACTCCACGCTTTCGGATTGTATGAGCGCCCGTCTGCCCCCTGAATCTGAACAGTCTTCAGTTCTTCCCGTTCCTCGGGCGGGAGCGTATTGATATCGCGTGAGGCTGTGGCGATTGATATCCCCAAGACCTGCGATATCTTAGACAGCGTGTAGCCAAACTCTTTGCGTAGGCGTACTACAAGCTCTTGTCTCTGTTCTGGTGTTAGATGCCGTCTCTTTACATTTAAAGCAACGACGTATGCTACCTTTTCTTCCTCTGAGCTGAACCTGCGTACGATCTTGTCGTACAGTGGCAGGTCAACCCCATCCTCGATCAGCTCTGTGAACGCCTTATAACGATGGTGCCCGTCGAGGATGTTTCCTTCCTGGTCGTATTCAATAGGAATCAGTACGCCGTGTTGTCTGATGTCGTCCTTGAGTTCTGCGTATTGTGCCGGCGTCATCTCCGGCATGAGTTGGTAGCGTGACATCAGATTATCTTGCCTTCTTTGATCTGATATTCGAGCAGCAGTAAATGAGCGAGGGCATCCACTTCGTGAACGGTGTGACCGGAGCCACCTTGTCCAGCCAGCAACTTACGTGCGTCGAGGATAAACGCACGTCTCGCTTGTGGTACGTTCTTGATGCACTTGATACCTAGTACGTGACAGACACCTACGATACTACCTACGAGTTGTAGGGTGCCGTTGATGTTAACGTCACGCATGGTATTTCCTATGAAGTCCTCATAGGCTACCGTAGCCGGCCGGAACTGATTAAGCATGTCCCACAACTCTGCGGGCTGTGTGATCGTCGCCGTGTGATAGGCCCCGTCGATCTTAACCGCTATGCCTGTCGATCCACCGGGGTCTACGGCAAAAAGAACCTCGCTCACTTGTCCATCTCTGAATGCGTCATTAATATGCTACGTATCTCTCTTGCTTTAGCGGCAGCCTCTTCTACTGTGTCATAGGTGCCGTACACTGTATATTTCACGTAGACTTGATACTTGTTACGGTGCTTACGTACCCCGCGTACGCCTGTTGTTGAATCTTTATGTGCGCCGTGTTGATTCTCTGCGTGCTGGTTGTTGTTCACTACACGTAAGTTGTGTCGTTGATTGTCCAGTGTATTACCGTTTCTGTGGTCTGCTTTTACTAGCAGGTGATCCTCCCCATCTATTCCTAATAGTAGCCTGGCCATGTGTTGCAGCCGCTTATTCTTGCGCCCACCTACACCACGGACAGCATATACATGCTTAGCGAGTGCGCCCTGATTGATTTGAGCGCACCATTTGTACTTCGACAACCATTCGTAGTCAGCATCATCGACTTCGGTTTGATAGCCCTGCGTGAGGGCGATTATTCTAGACATACGAGCATCTCGGCCAGTGTGATCTATAGCCGTGTGAGAATGCCCAAGCGGTGACGTATGCCGCTGCCTCTGGATCGTAAGGAGAGTAACCTTCCCAACCGGCCTCTCTCGACATCCAATTCCAGGTATTCCACGAATACTGGTACATTCCGTGATAGAGGCCATTCTTGCTCTTGGCATTCGGATCGAATGTCCCGCCCGTCTCGCATGATGCCGTCCGTCTCAGCCAATTGTAATCAACCCCGTAGTGCTGAGAAGCCCGCCAGATGAAATCAAGGGGTGTGACCGCTGCTATTGATAACGCCAATAAATTGCGCCTTCTCATGCTCCACGTCCTGCCTTCATATTTTCTGCGAACTGATCTAGCTCAGTTTTCACACTATCTAACAACGACAGATCGGGTGCGGTCACTTCGTCAGGGTCTTCTGTGTTTGACAAGCCGTTCATAAGCCCGTCGAACAGTGACAACGCACCCATGTAGAATGCGATCTTTGTCTCACGTCGTTGTATAGGGTCTGCTTTGATGGGATCGAGGACAGCATGAGTATAGTTCTTCCAGGCGTTCGCTAACAACGGAGGCTTGTTATCTGGTCGTGCCAAGATTATCACCTACCTTTACATCCACCTTCACTGACGGATAGCCGTCGAAGCGAGGCTTCTGCATGATTTCTCTGATGAGTGCGACGACTTCCTTACGATAGCGTCTATCGCTCTCTACGACGATAGCATCATGCACCATCAAGACGACGAATGAGTTATACTTTGCTAGCAACGGGGCCAGCTCGGTCATAGAGGTCAGGCAGTAATCTGAGGCATTCGACTGGATAGGGAAGTTAACCGCCTGCCGTAGTGCTTTGTGATCGAGTACCACAGGGAAACGCATCACACGTCCAGACGGAGTACGGATATAGCCCTGCTGCTGTACCTGCCGCTGTACGTCTAGCGTCCACTTACGATGGATAGGATACGTACGCCAGAAGTTATCGATGTATGAACGTGCTTCGCCTGGTGTACAACCTAGCCCGATCGGTGGTGGGCCTGAGAGTTTCTCAGCTCCCTCACCGTACATCAAACCGAACCGAATCTTCTTGGCACGCTGGCGATACTCACCCCACGCGGCTTTACTGAAATCCTGCCGCTTAACCTTGAATGCGCCTTCGGCTGTGGCGCTGTGAACGTCGCCGCTTCGTAAGTGCTCCAATAAAGTAGGATCGCGGCTTTCCGCCCACGCGAGCCAGACTTCGATCTGATTATAGTCTGCCTCGATGATTTCGTGTGTGACCGGGTTGTGTGGTACGATGGCTTCCCGTAGACGAGCGTAGTCGGCACCTACAGTGTAGTCTTTGGGAATGGTCTGCATAGCTGGGTTGTGATAGGACGTGCGGCCTGTTCTCGTGGTGGTCACAAAGGCCGATGGATGTAGCAAACCGTCCCACTTGAGATGATCCCACACCGACTTTACGTAGTCGATCATGGTATCGAGTGTACGAAGATCACGGAGTTTAGCCGCAAACGGGTGGTCGAGCTGATCGAGCGTTTCTTTGTCTAGGCTCGGCTCACCTGTCTTTGGCGAGAACTTGATCGGCTCTAGACCAATCAGATTGTAGAACAGTTTACGGAGCTGAGGGTTGCTCTGGAAGTTGACATCCTCGGCTTCCATCCACCCGTACTGGTCACGCGCCTCCTGTTGCATCGCGTTATTCATCTTGAGCCAGCGGTCACACCAATCTATCGTCATCTGGCGCAGTACCGGCTGGTCGATACTAATGCCGCGCACCTGCATCTTAATGAACGTACGGATTGCAGGAAGCAAGAGGCCATTGTATAGAGGTTCTGTGCCGTCGTCCCGCATACGCTGTCCGTGGATAGTTGACAGTCTACGAGTGTACGCCGCATCTTTGGCGTTATACTCATATAGCATAGCGGGAGGGAGCTGGTTCATGCGTCCCTTGTAATACTTCTTTACTTCCTCGTTGTACCAGCCTGCTCCCAGAAACTCGCGTGCGTTCTCTTTCAGACCATGCCTGCCCGGTCGCTCATCTGCACACACAGACATGAGCATGGTGTCATGGACGAGCGGCAACATGGTGCCAAAGTAGTTGTACAGGCCATTAATATCATACTGTCCGGCCTGGAATGTCCACTGTACGTTGAGGGGCCAGGTGAGAATATATTTCGGTAGTGTGCAGTCGGGGTCAAGGCACTTATTATTGGATCGCCAACCCCTAACGTGCGTGCCATTGCGGATGCAGTCAGGCAGTACCTCGCGTGGCAGTACCCAAGTGCGTTCAAGTCCTGCGTTGTCGAGATACGAGATAGCCAGGCAAAGAAGCTGGTCAGAATACGCATCAATCAGCTCTACATCCGGGTTGGAAGTCTCGATATCGATAGCGACCGGCCTATCTTTTGGCAGACCGCTCAAGACCTGTTGGGCGTGTGACAGCGATTTTATGAGGTTATACGAGACGTGTGCGGGTAGACCGTCTGGTTCCCAATCGAGGATGTGATTGATCTTGGTGAAGTCACGGATGATATCCTGCACAGCATCCATGCTCTGACCACGCAACGCGAACGCAGGATGATGCGTGTCGAGTACGTAACACTTGCGGTGGTCACTCCAGACAACCGAGCCTCTGGAGCCTTTCTTACGAGGAAAGCCTGTGACCGCTTCGTGTGCAATCTCGCCCATAGTTATGACCAACTTGGGCTTGTACTCATTGATCTCTAGACCTAACCTGGGAGAACAGTCCTCGATCTCATTCCAGTTAGGTGCATTGTTGTACCAACAGATTGCATTCGTAGCATAAACCT
>Ga0209077_1000185_pt1 | contig 15968 bp, 14 predicted proteins | sample PPLLak1March2015_FD_187247 | JGI IMG/M metagenome (GOLD analysis project Ga0209077, IMG submission 187247) | Freshwater sediment microbial communities from Prairie Pothole Lake near Jamestown, North Dakota, USA - PPLs Lake P7 Core (1) Depth... | ecosystem: Environmental > Aquatic > Freshwater >... | reverse complement strand
TTCATTAGCCCAAAAATACTATCTATCATTTTTAAATACCCAATGGGGACAGCTACCGTTTTTAGTTCTCCAGACTAACATTTTTATTTTTCTTTCTTGGCCGTCTGATTGGAATAATGGGGACAGCTACCGTTATTGGTTCTCCAGATTAACATTTTTATTTTTCTTTCTTGGTCGTCTGATTGGTAAAGGTCTGACACGCCTACCGAGAAGTTTTTTCGGTGCCTAGTGGTCTGCCAGTATGCGTGTCCAAAACGAATCCTATTCATTTGTTTCTCATCCCGACGGTCATCATCGACAAAGAATATGTCCTGCCGGTTATTACCGCGATGGGTAATATGATGTGGATAATCAACGGCAACGGCTCTGGCTATTCTCGGCATAATAAAATCTTATCGATGCCCATTTATTAATGTCAAATCCAAAAATACGGTAGCTGTCCCCATTATTTTCTCCATTATTTTCTCCATTATTTTCTTTATTTTCTATTTGTTCCTTTTCCTTGTTCTTGGCGGGTTGATAATTTTAAATAAATTATTCTTTTGCCCCATGCTGACGAAGATATTCCTCTATTTCTTTTTGATCATTCATTATCGCAAGTTTTAATGGTGTGTCACCCAGTTTATTTCTATTATTAATATCTGCCCCTTTGCTAATGAGCCATTCAACAACAATAGGCAGATTTTCTTTTACAGCAAGTAATAAGGCTGTATTACTCTGTCCATCAGTAGCGTTAATATTGGCACCGTTTTTTAATAATAAGTCAAGTATTTCTAATATTATCTTTTCTCTTTCTATCTTTGGCTTTCTAAATAATTTTGTATATACATATGGACCTCCTCGTGGTCTATATCCAAACTTAATGGCAGCGTGAAGTGTCGATCCCAAAGACGAATCAATAGCATTTACATTGTAACCTTGAGATATTAACTTTTTTATTTTAGGAAGATCGCCGTCTAATATGGAGATATATAAAGCCTTTCTTTTAGTTTCTTGCCATGTATATACCCATATAAATGCAAATATCAGGGTTAATATAGAAGCAAATATTATTGCTAACCATGGGCCACGCCCAAAAACAAATAATATTATTGAATACAAACCAACGAATAAGCAAATTACAACGATTATTTTCATAATAAAAGGTGCAAAAGACACCATGGGAAGAAATGTAAAGTTCAAGTGCATACCCATAAATCCTGCCAATCTATTGCCCCCTATATGGTTGTCATTATATAAAGCTTTTTGCTTAATAGGTAAATATAAGACTGATATAATCGCTAACAACCAACTTACCACCAAAATGAACCCTTCAAAGACTAAACCAAAATCGAAAAAAATAATTAAGGTTATTGTGAATATAAATCCTAATAATCCAAATAGTAAGTATAAAAATATTTGTTTAAAATATTTTCTAAAACCTGGTTCTCCAGATAATTTGTATTGCTCAGATATGGATATGAATATAAATCCTAAACTTCCTGTAAAAAAATAAATAAAATTAAAAATTATAATCATCCCCCGGTAATAATGACTTAGAGCTAGAAATAAAAAGGATACTAACAAAAAGATTATAGCAAAGATTTGAAACATTAAAACTTTTATACTCTGCAAAGTCAAAGCTGGTTTGACATTATAATTTAGCATGAACCTTTTCTTCTTAGTAATATCAAAAACAGATGAGTAAAACAACTAAAAATTGGGAATAATGAAAATTGGGAATAATGGGGAATAATGGGGACAGCTACCGTTTTTGGTTCTCCAGATTAACATTTTTATTTTTCTTTCTTGGTCGTCTGATTGGCAAAGGTCTACTCTTAATCATTATTTCTGGTTACAGTGAAAGTGCCGTCGGATTTTGCCTTGATTCTAATGGTTCCATCGGCGGCCGTAGTGTATATCTTCTTTTTAAGGTCGTAATCGACAAAATCTCTTGATGCAAGGGCAACTTTAGTAACAATCGGCTGACTTCTTTTTTTATCAATAGCATCGCTGAGAATATCGAAAATGACTTTTCTTGGATGGCCGTAATAGTATGTGGTGAAATGGTTGCGGGTGCCTTTTCCATAATCCCAATTGCCGACGGATACGACAGCAATTTCGGGCGTCATTGCTTTAAGAAGCTGGGGAGTTGTTCCATTAAAAGAGCCATGATGGCCGACATGATAAACATCGATATCTAAAATGGCCGGCTGCAATGTAAGAATTTCCAAAAAACCGGGGCTGTAGTAATCGAGCATTGTATTTGTGCAGCGTTCTTCAGCATCGCCTGTAAAAAGAAAAGATGCCTTTCCAAAGTCGACTCTTATGACAATACTTTGATTATTCTTGTTATTGAAATCAGCTTTCGACCAGCCGGGATTTTCCGAAAGGCGTGCCCACAAAACAGCAATTTTGGGATCGCATTGGCTGCAATTTATCGGGTCTATAAATTTGTTGGTAAGGCCTTTTTTATTACCTCCCGCAGTCACCTGGTCATTGGTAATTTCGCGAACGATTATGTTGTTTGATTCCGCTATTTGGCGTATCCACCGGGCGTTCGCTGTTCCAAACCCTTCGATATTTCCATTATCGATGTACCTTTTAACTGTGAAGTTTTCGCAAATTCGCTTCAATGCCGCTGTATGGTCAATATGGTTATGAGTAATAATTATAGATTCCAGGGTTTTATTTAAATCGGGCCTTTTTTCAAAGAATTTATTCAAGCAGGTGATAAGATTATCCTCATACTGCTGGTCCTGAGCGCCGGCATCTATTAAGACAGCCCCGCATGGAAACTCAAGCAAAGTGGAGTCGGCCTGCCCGACATTTATGAAATGCGCGGACATTTCACAGATGTTAGTATCGGCAGCAATTGTTTGTTTCGACGAGCAGCCAAAAAAGCAGACAGCCGCTGCTATTATCATGAAATGAATGAACTGATTAAATATTTTCATCAGCTTAAATTTAAATTGTGAAGGCATATAACAGCGATTTTCTTCAAATGCTCAAGACCCGGCCTTAGAATCGGAGAATTGAAAAATTTAGAAAGGAACTGGTTTTCATCAAGTTTTAAAAATTCATTTAAATTAAGCGCAGCTCTATCGGGATAATGAACAAATTCCTTATTCGCGCGGCACGGCGCTTTTTGCTGATAGGGACAGGCAAGCAGGCATTCGGCACAGCCAAAGAGATGATTTCCGATTTTGGGGGCCATTTGCGGCGGGACATCTGTATTGGCCTCAATGGTCAGATAGCTTATGCATTTTGTGGCATCAAAAGAGCCATCCTTTTTCAAAGCGCCGGTGGGACAGGCCTCGACGCATTTGCCGCAATCAGGGCATGAACCCTTTAATGGCTTATCCGTATCAAGTTCAATATTAAGGATGATTTCACCGAGCAGGATTTCGGGACCGAGCCGGGGATTTATAAGCATGCGATTTTTACCGATTATACCAAGCCCTGCCCTTGCAGCAAGTGCCCTTTCCAAAAGCGGTGTAGAATCGACGCAAATCTTAAATTGAACAGAGGGGCAGGTTATTGAGATAATAAAATCAGTGAGCTTACGCAGTAATTTTTTTATAAATGGATGATAATCATCATATTGAGCAAAGGCGGTAATCATGCCTACAGGATTCGAATTATCTATTTTAATATGATTTGACGGTTTATAGCTTAGGCCTAAGACTATGACAGATTTGGCACCGGGCATAAGCTTAGATGGGTCGATTCTTTTTTCGAGATTTGAATTAAGCCAAGTCATATTTCCTGCGTAGCCGGCATCGAGCCAGCCGATTAGACGGCTGACCTGGTCTTTGCTGACAGGCGAAGCATCGGTTACGCCGACAACATCAAAGCCGATTTCGAGCGCTTTTTGCTTTATCTGCTTAGTAATTGTCATTTTTTAGGATAGAAACTCGGTCGCCGCGTATTATAACAGATTAAAATTCAAAATAAAGGTAATTAGAGAAAAACCAAGAGTCGATATAAAAAAAGGCATTATAGATGGAGATAAATATGGAACAATGGCTAACTGGATTGATTGGCGGGTCAGGACTTGGTGATTTGCTGGCTGACAAAATTGAAGACGCAAAATATAATACTGTAAATACGCCTTTCGGCAAACCGAGCGACAGGATAATGATTGGAAGGATTGGAAAAAGAAATGTAGCATTTATAAACCGCCACGGACCAAGTCACAAACTATCCCCAAGTAAAGTCCCGTATGCGGCTAATATCTTTGCGCTAAAAAAAGTGGGTGCACATTCAATAATAGCTACCTGCGCTGTCGGGTCGCTTCGCGGCACAATTCGGCCGGGTGAGCTTGTAATTGCAGACCAGTTTATAGACCGGACTTTTCACCGACAGAATACTTTTTTCGATGATTATGGCGCGGTGCATACGGAAATGGCACAGCCGACATGCAGCAGGCTTGGCGATATTATTGCTGAAGCCGGCAGAAAATTAGATGTCAAAACCCATCGAAAAGGAACTTACGTCGGAATCGAAGGTCCGATGTTTTCGACAAGGGCTGAATCGCTTATGCATCGAATTTGGGGTGGAGACTTAATAGGAATGACGGCAATACCGGAGGCGAAACTGGCAAGAGAGGCACAAATGTGTTATGCACTGGTTGCCCTTGTGAGCGATTATGACTGCTGGAAACCACAAAATAAAAAGAGAGACAAGCAGGAACTTTTGCGAGAAATTATAGGCAATCTGAATCGGGCAAGCGGCAACTGCCTGAAATTGATTAATGCGATTTTGTCTAACAGGCATGAGCTGGTTTATGAAAAATGTGACTGCAGGCGAAGCCTGGATTTAGCGGTTTGGACTGACAAAAAAGCAATAAGCTGGGCAGCGAGAAAAAAAGTGTCTGTGCTTTTTGAATAGGGAGTAATTTAAGTCATTAGATTCCGCACAGCGGCAGCATGTTCTGGAGTGCCGCTTTTTGGATATTTTTTCTGCATAGCGGCGGCAACAAGACCTGCGAACATTGGCTGGGGACGAAGAGGCCTCGATGTCAAACAGGGATGTGCTTGAGTACCAATGAAATAAGGATGTTTTGGCAATTCCAGAATTTGCATAATGGGCTGACCGGGGTTCTTGCCGGAAAAAACCATACCTGCTTTTTCGAGGGTCTCAATATATTTGGGAGCAACTTCGTATCGATGTCTGAATCGCATCCTGACTGTCTTTGATTTGGCAAAAAGTTTCCAGGCAAAAGTATCGGGTTTAAGCTCGATATCGAAACCGCCAAGCCGCATATTTCCGCCGAGGCCTTCGATTTTCAATTGCTCAGGAAGATAATCGATAACGGGTTCTTTGCATTCTGAATCGATTTCAGTGCTGTTGGCCCCTTCTAATCCGCAGACATGGCGGGCAAAATCGATTATCGCCATCTGAAAACCAAAGCAGATGCCAAGATAAGGAATATTATTTTCTCTGGTATGTTTAACGCAGCAGATTTTGCCTTCCGCTCCGCGCGTGCCGAATCCTCCGGGAACAATAACAGCATCCGCATCAGCAAGATATTGGGAAACATTATTATCATTAATGTTTGTTGTATCAATCCATTTAATATCGACCTTTGCACCCAGAGCTATGCCGGCATGCTCAAGGGCATTGATGATTGAGGCATAACTATCGCGGACGGAGGTGTATTTGCCGGTGATTGCGATGTTAACGGGCTTATTTGCCGCATCGATTCTGTCTGTAAAGTCGCACCATTGAGCCCATGATTTTCGTTCATTACGCAGATTAAGGCGGTCTTCGATCTTCAAAAGACGAGCGACTTCGAAATCAAGCCCCCTGTCTCGAAGCATAGCCGGTATTGTATAAATGCTTGCTGAATCCTGCAGAGAAATAACTCGCTCTACAGGGACATTGCTATAGACACTTATTTTCTGGCGAACGGTTTCCGTTACCGCGTGTGTTGCGCGGCATGCAATTATGTCGGGCTGGACTCCAAGCTGCATCAATTGCTTAATACCTAATTGTGCGGCCTTTGATTTCTGTTCGCCAAGTGTTTGCGGCTCGAGAATATATGTTAAAGCCACAAAGCAGGAACTATTGGCGCCCTCTTCGTATGCAAGCTCGCGCATCGCTTCTATGAAGTATGCATTTTCAAGGTCGCCGACCGTGCCGCCGATTTCAACGAAAACAATATCGGCATTCGATTTCATTGCCAGATTTCGCAGGCGCAGTTTGACTTCGCCTGTAACGTGCGGAATCATCTGGACATCACGGCCGAGGTAATCGCCATGGCGTTCTTTATTGAGGACATCATTAAAAATCTGGCCGGAAGTGCAGAAATTCGCTTTAGATAAATCCTGGTCGAGCATTCGCTCATAAGTGCCGAGGTCCATATCGCATTCCATACCGTCATCAAGGACAAAAACCTCGCCATGGCGGAATGGATTAAGTGTGCCTGAATCTATATTAAGATAACCTTCGAGCTTTATGGGGGCAATTTTGAGGCCCTTATCCTGCATCAGCTTGGCAAGGCACGATGAGAATATCCCCTTTCCCAGGCCGCTCATCACGGTACCCATCACAAAAAGGTATTTCGTTTTACCGGGCTTATACCCAGGCGGTATCGGCGAGAAAAATTCACTGTCTGTCGATGTCTTGCTTACGGATGTCAATAATTCACTTTCTTTACTCATGTAATTATTCCTTCTTTGTATCTTTTAACAAAAGCCGCGTATTGTTCGGGAGTGTCGATGCCGTCGCAGGTATGCCTCACTTTTGCGACAAGTATATCGAATCCATTTTCAACAGCACGCAACTGCTCCAGTTTTTCAATTTTTTCCAAAGGACTTTGGGGTAATTTCGTAATCTTGAACAAAAAATCCCTTCTGTAAGCATATATGCCGATATGCCGGAGATAGTTCTTTAATTCGCCGATGCCCCCCTGCTGACGGTCATATGGAATAGGGCTTCTGGAAAAGTAAATTGCCTTGCCGATGCTCGATACTCGATTCTCGATACTCGATATAATTACTTTTACGATGTTGGGGTCGGCAATTTGTTCTTTTGTCTCGAATTCAGCGGCAAGTGTTGCCATTTGGCTTTTTGGATTATCGATAAGCAGCTTTGCCGCAGCATCGATATTGGCAGGATCGATTTCAGGCTCATCACCCTGAAGATTTACAATGATATCGTTATCGGAAAGAGGAAAATGGTGTGTACAGCACACCCTGCAAGCTTCCGCGATACGGTCGGTGCCGGAGGGGCAATCAGGGCTGGTCAAGATACATTGGGCTGCGAAAGATTTTGCGGCATCGGCAATTCTTTTATCATCAGCGGCGATGATGACCTTTTGAGGCAATCTGGCAAGCTTTGCCTGCTCATAAACATGCTGAATGAGAAATTTGCCGGTATCTTTAGCGAGAACTTTAGCTGGGAACCTTGTGGAGCCGTATCTGGCAGGAATTACAACTATTACTTTTGTGTCTGGCATTTCAGTAGTTTTTTTTCCAAACTACTGTGGCGATATGATAAATGCCCGCAGAAGAACTGTCAATATCCATCATAAAAAATTTTTTAGGCAGGAAAATTGATATGCAAATTTCATTTTCACAAGCCAAATGAAAAAAATGCTTTTACACAGGTAATCTGTTTTATTCAGCCATAAGCAGCAGGTTGATCGAGTCTTTAGCACTTGCCTGTGCGGTTTCACTATCAAAGCTGAATTCGTCTGAGCCGGCCTGACACATCGGGCAACGTCTCATCATCTGGTGCATTTCAGCCTGCATTTCATTAACATCTATTTTTATTTCAGTTTCTTTTATCAAATTAAGGTTGCTATCATATTTATAGAGCTTTTTGCCGATCATAATTATCGCGCCGCCATCACTGCTTGCGACTATCTTCTTCTGGAACATCGCATGAGCCATCATCATATGCATCCTGCACATGCCCATTTTACCCTTGTGGTCATACATCATCGGTTTTTCCCCCATTTTTTTGTGCATTTTCGAATTACTGTGTGAATTCGAGGCAATTGGGTCCATAGCTGCAAGATAGGCACCACTAACGACCGACACGATGATAGCTGCCACAATAATTGTTATTCTTTTTCTATTTTTAACAAGCATTTTGGCACTCCTTAAAATTTTTTAATTTTAATGTGTTTTTCGGTAACCAATGAGGGACTGAGATGTAAAAACGAAATATAGCTCAGCATTCAAAAAGAAAAATAGGGAGAATGCTTAATCAGCATAGGCAAAAACCTTATAAATACTTTATAATGTGGCAATTTGGTGAAAAAATGATGATTAATCCTTTTAGATTGAAAGATTTAGGGAAAACAAAATGAAAACGAGATCTGGTTTAATCCTTTTAATCACATTATTTGTCTGTTTTGGGCTTAGCTGCAAACAGAAAAAATCAGGCGAGACAAAATCATACAGGATTGCTGTGATACCAAAAGGAACTACGCACGTCTTCTGGCAATCTGTCCATCGAGGGGCGCTTGATGCGGGAAAAGAAGTCGGCGCCCAGATTATATGGAATGGGCCAGAGCGTGAAGACAGGGAAAAAGAGATTCAAATTATGGAGGACTTTGTCACCCAAAAGGTTTCGGGGATTGTCCTTGCACCTAATGATGATAAGGCATTAGTGCCTGCGGTAGAGAAGGCGGCCGCAGCTAATATACCATGCGTGATTATCGATTCGAGCATCCAGACAGAAAAATACCTTTCGTTTGTGGCAACAGATAATTACCAGGGCGGAGTTCTTGCTGCCAAAAGGATGGGGGAAATTCTTAACGGCACGGGGAAAATAATTGTGATTCAATTTGCGCCGGGCTCAGCTTCGACGGTTGCAAGGGTAAATGGTTTTAATGACACAATCAAAAAAGAATTCCCGGGAATTCAAATTGTAGATACTAAATATGGTTTGGACACTGTTGAAACTGCCCTTCAGGCAGCAGAAGATTTGCTGACTAAAAACCCGCAATTAGATGGCATCTTCGCATGCAATGAATCGACTTCGATGGGGGCTCTTCGGGCACTGCAAAGCTCAGGGCGTGCCGGGAAGATAAAAATGGTCGGCTTCGATGCCGGTGTTCTTTTAATACAGGCGCTCAGAAGCGGGGACATCGATTCATTAGTCGTGCAGAATCCTTATAAAATGGGTTATGAAGGCGTAAAGACATTAGTCGATAAATTGAACGGCAAGGACGTGAAAAAGCAGATTGACACGGGCGTTAACCTCATTACAAAACAGAACATCGATACTCCGGAAATCCAGACACTATTAAAATGACTGGCACAATGGCGGATAAAGAAAATCCTCCTGCTATCGTTATGAAAGGCATAACCAAGAGGTTTGGGCCGGTGCAGGCGCTTGGCGGCGTTGACCTAATGGTCACTAAAGGGTCCGTGCACGCAATTGTCGGGGAAAATGGGGCAGGCAAATCGACACTGATGAAAATCCTTGCCGGTGTCTTTAGACCTGATGAGGGGACAATTAAAATTGAGGGAAGGCCGGCGGAATTTAATGATCCGCAGCAGGCGATTGACGCAGGCATTTCAATGATATACCAGGAGCTGGATTTAGCGCAGCACCTTACGGCGGCACAAAATGTTTTCCTGGGCAATGAGCCAAAGAGATTCTCATTTATACTTGATCAAAAAGCAATGATTCAAAAGACGGCCGAACTTGCCAGGAGATTAAATTTCGATATTAACCCCCAGGCAAAAATAAAAGACCTCTCCACAAGCGATTGCCAGGTTGTGGAAATTCTAAAGGCGTTGATGCGACACGTCTCCGTGCTTGTGATGGATGAGCCTACATCATCATTATCACAGCAAGAAGCACAGCGGCTTTTTAAGATTGTCAAAGACCTTCGAAAACAGGGAATAACAATCATTTATATAACACACAGACTCGAAGAAATAATTAATCTGGCTGATGATATAACAATCCTGCGTGATGGAGCTGTCGTGCATTGCGAAACTGCCTCCAATCTTAGTATTGGGCAAATAATACGCTATATGGTTGGACGGGAACTGAAAGATTTTTTCCCTAGTCGTAAAGCAGATATCGGGCGGACATTAGTAAAAGTAAAAAATTTAACCGCCAAGGCCAAGGTAAAAGATGTTTCATTTGAGATACAAGCCGGCGAAGTTGTCGGGATGGCCGGACTGGTCGGCGCCGGGCGGACCGAAACAGCTTGTGCAGTTTTCGGTATCGACAAAAAAACATCAGGCAGCATTTACCTTGATGATATTGAAATAAAAATCTCGACTCCAGCCGATTCGATAACCAATGGGATTGCTTATTTGACTGAAGACCGCAAACGAACCGGTTTATTTTCTGGTTTATCATGCTGCTGGAATATTACATTGCCCAATCTTGATGCAATTGGTATGGCCGTAATTATAAAACCTGCCAAAGAAAACAAAATCGCTGACGATTTAAGTCAGCGTATCGGCATCAAATGGCCGGGACCAGACGCTCCGATAGATTCACTTTCGGGCGGAAATCAGCAGAAGGTCCTGATAGCCAGATGGCTTTTGGCCGAGGCAAGATTTCTGATTTTCGATGAACCTACCCGCGGAATCGATGTTGGAGCAAAAAAAGAAATTTATGCGCTGCTAAACAGCCTTGCCGAGCAGGGTAAAGCGATATTGTTTATTTCCTCTGAATTGCCCGAGCTTTTCGGGATAGCTGACCGGATTTTGGTGATGAGGAGAGGCCGGCTGGTCGGCAATCTTAGAACAAATGAAACTTCTCAGGAAGAAGTTATGCATTTGGCCGCTGTAGAAGGAAATTAGATGGGAAAACTTATCAGACAATTGCTGCCGTTCGGAAGTTTAATGTTGATTGTCTGCATCTTAGCAATATTGAGGCCCGATACATTCTTTTCAATAGATAATCTTCTCAACGTGCTTAGACGTTCAAGTGTCTACGGGATAATCGCGATAGGAATGACTTTCGTGATAATATCAGGCGGTATCGATTTGTCAGTTGGTTCGATGGCGGCTATATGCGGAATGTTTGCGGCCGCATTGATGGAGGCAATCGGCGGCGCAAATCCGCAAGGTTTTGCTCTTTGGGCGGGAACAGGGGCCGGTATTTTGGCAGGAATTTTATGCGGCCTTGCTAACGGGATTTTAATAACAAAGTTTCGATTGCAGCCGTTTATAGTAACATTAGGGACAATGAGTTTTTTCCGCGGGATTGCTCTTGTAATGCGCGATGGACAACCCATAAATATTCCGGATTACAAATATCTCGGTGAAGGTATTATCGCAACAATTCCAGTCTCGATTCTGATTTTTGCGGCTGTAATAATAATGACGATGTTCATACTCAAATATACCCCCCTTGGCAGATACACATACGCGATTGGTTCAAATCGTGAGGCGGCATTTCACGCTGGGGTAAGGGTAGAAAAAAATCTTATCTGGATTTATACGATTATAGGATTACTTACAGGAATCGCCTCGATGATACAGGTCAGCAGGACAGTATCAGCGCAGCCAACCGCAGGATTAGGACTTGAGCTCGATGTAATCGCGGCAGTGGTAATCGGGGGCGCAAGTTTATCAGGCGGTCAGGGGACGATTATAGGGACAATCATTGGAACGCTTTTAATAAGTTTTTTGCGAAACGGATGCACACTGCTTGGCATTTCGACTAATGCACAGTTGATTGTCATCGGCATTATCATCGTTGTCGCAGTAGCGGTAGACCAGTTGGCACAGGCAAAAACCAGGCAAACAGCCTGAAAAATACTTTACAAATTCAGTATTTAGTGAAAAATAGACAGCCGAGTTTAAAAACAGCTTAAAGGAATCAACTTGAAAAAGATGAAATTTAAGGAGAGACAAATTTCATGACGCCCTTCAAATATTTTTGTGCAATAATTCTTTTACTGGTCTTTTTTGCTCCAATAGCAAACGCGGCCGCAGCGGCTCCATCGGAATCTAATCATCTGCTGAGTTTATCAAAGATAGATATGGTCATAATCGCGATTTATTTTGTGGTTGTGCTTGCCATAGGATTTTATTTGAAAAAATTCGCCAGCACAGGTGAAGATTTTTTTATGGCCGGCCGCAAGATGACTGCATGGATAGCAGGCCTGAGCTTTATCTCTGCAAATTTAAGTTCGCTCGAAACAATGGGCTGGTCGGCAATGGCATATCAATATGGAATGTTAGGTGCGCACGCTTATCTCATAGGCGCGATACCTGCGATACTATTTTTGGCAGTTGTCATGATGCCCTTCTACTATATTTGCAGGACACATTCCGTGCCGGGGTATCTTAAACTTCGATACGGCGAGGGGGCACGGACACTGGCGGGAATCTCATTTACTTTTTTGACCGTAATGGTCAGCGGCGCAAGTATGTTCGCCATGGCCAAAATTTTAAATCTGCTGCTTGGCTGGGATATGAACGTAAGCATCTGGGCATCTTCCATAACTGTTGCGATTTATGTTTTTTTGGGCGGCCTTCTTTCTGCCGTATTCAATGAGGTGCTGCAATTTTTCCTTATATGGCTTGGAACTCTTCTAATTCCAATTCTGGGAATCATAAGCGCGGGCGGCTGGACTAAAATGATGGAAACCGTTCAGAAAAACGCGACGATTGTGCATCCTAATCTTCAAAATGCCGATTTCACCAGTCTTTGGCGAAACCTCGGCTCTTTCGATACCAACCCGATGGGAATCGACTGGTTCGGAATGGTTTTTGGACTGGGCCTGGCGGTCAGTTTCGGCTACTGGTGCACCGACTTTTTACAGGTCCAGCGAGTCATAGTCGCCAAAAACCTGCGTTCGGCACAGAATGGAACCGTCATTGGCGCGACATTAAAAATGCTTGTCCCAATTATCGTAACTATACCGGGATTGCTGGGGCTGGCGGTTTTGCTAAATAGCGATGGAAGCCCGATGATACTTGTGCCGGAAAGCGATGTCCGGGCAAATATAACTCACAGAACTTTTAATGATGTCTTGCCCTTATTAATGGGACAATATCTCGGACCGGGACTTCTTGGGCTTGGCGTAACTGCTATGATAGCCGGGTTTATGTCCGGTATGGCGGGAAACGTAAGCGCATTTGCGACTGTTTGGACTTATGACGTATATAGGCCTTTAATTTACAAAAAAGGCGGCGATAAGCATTATCTCAATATGGGCAGGTGGTGCTCGGTACTTGGCGTGCTGATATCAATTGGAACGGCTTACGCATTGTTCTATTTCTCGAACATACTCGAGTTTCTGCAAGTGCTTGTATTTTTCTTTATCGTGCCGCTTTTCGGAACAGTTATACTTGGTATGCTCTGGAAGCGGGCAACGCCTGCGGCGGGTTTCTGGGGATTTTTAGCCGCAATCATTGTTTCAATGAGTATGTGGGTATATGTGCATACCTTCCCTGAAGGGTCAAAGCCTCAGCCGATGGTTGTTGTTGGAAATAACGCGGTCGTAAATACGTTAGAAGAAAATGGTAAAATCCTGCAAGTCGTCGTTGAAAGCGGACAGGTACGAACTACAAACGTGGAAATAGCGATAGATGAGCAGAAAAAAACCGCATCAGGACATTATACTTTACAGAAAGCTGTTACATTGAAAGGAGATTCAAACCTGCGGGTGCTTGTTCCCGATGCGATAAAAGTTGATACAAAACAAAATGTTAAATTCGGCGCTGAAGGAGCAACAGTTGTGCTCAATCCGGATGTGAAGATTGATGCATCGTATGTATCGAAAAAATTCGATGCCGCGGCCTTCAATTTCGATCATACAAAATACATTGCACGTTCGAAAAAGGCACAACCAATGGCTGTAAACATGTATAGCGCATTATGGTCACTTGTTGTATGCCTCAGTGTTACTGTGGCTGTCAGCGCGTTTACAAAGCCAAAACCTGATGCGGAGTTGAAGAACCTTGTTATGGGATTGACTGATATTCCAGATGAAGGCCCTGCTCCATGGTATGATAATCCGAAATTATGGGCATCTGTTGTATTAATTGCGCTGATAATAATTAATATAATATTCTGGTAAGGAGATATCGATGCAACAGGAACATCAGATTCCGATATGGTTTTTTGTAGGGTTACTATTGACAATTTACGGCATGCTTATATTCGGCGCCGGGATATACAACTGGATTTATCCGCCGGCAAATGTAAAATTGACAGGGCTCCACGCGGATGTATGGTGGGGGATACTACTGCTGGCAATCGGTTTGATTTATATTGGAAAATTCAGACCATCAAAAAAGTAAGAAATTTATGAGTTAAAAATATGCTTAAAAATATACCGGAAGTGATTTCTCCAGAGCTTATGAAGGTGCTTATGGAGATGGGGCACGATGATGAAATTGTCATTGCGGACGGCAATTTTCCGGCCGCAAGTGTGGCTAAGCGGCTAATCAGGTGCGAAGGCCACGGAGTGTGCGAGATACTCGAAGCTGTTTTAAAATTTCTGCCGCTTGACCAGTATGTTGATAAACCTGTCGCTTTGATGTCTGTTGTCCCGGGAGACAAAACAAAACCTATCATCTGGGAGGATTATCACAAAATAATAAAGGCAAGCGGTGAAAAATTCACAGATTTTGAGTTCGTCGAAAGATTCTCGTTTTATGAAAGGGCCAAAAAGGCATACGCAGTTGTCGCAAGCGGTGAAAAGGCCCTATATGCAAATATAATTCTTAAAAAAGGTGTTTTATAATCATCCGGTGTTTGAAAGCGAAATTTATCTCATTTCGAAGTGACCGGATTCCTGATGCGTTTCGTAATATATGAAGTATTTGCCTCCTCTTTTAGGAGGGAATTTGTTGGCCCATGCGTTTCTAAGACTTACCCCATTTATTTCCAGCCTGTCGAGATTCCATGAAAGAACGAAACTTCCAAGCGAATCTGTTTCGAAACAGAATTTACCCGCGCCATCAATAGAAAATGGCGGGGCAATTTCGACCCTTTCGGGGCACCCTTCAAGACATGTGCAGCCGCTTGCGGTGGCGTCTATCACAGCGATGGTGACAGGAAAAGAAGCAGTTGTTATGCCGGCGTCATCGGTGGCAGTTACAATCAATGTATAAATTCCGGCAGGGACATCTTTCCACATATAAGAAAACGGCTGGAAATGATTAGTGGCGATTAAGGTGTAATTTTGATAAAAATCGACTTGCGCTACTCGCGTGCTCAAATTAACTGCTCCGGCAAAGATTAATATATTTGCCGGAGCAATAAATATATCGCCGTCGGCAGGCACGGTAATACCGACAATCGATGGCATATATTCCGGATACCCGGGATATATCCCCAAAATATCGGCCATTTGAACTTGTGATGATGTTTTCAAAAAGGAGCGATTTGGAGAGGTGATGATTAAAGAAGCTATCAATACAGCAATTACATTTGCAATTACCTTTTTCTTATTACCAAAGACATATTTCTTACTTATAGCAAAAACGCGTATCATTGAAGAAGCATCAAAATGTAATAATCTTTTAAACACAGTTAATCTTACGGAGTATATTATTTGGGATTGCTAAGATTTTTGCTTAAAAAGGCAGTGATTATTAGCCCTTAAAATTATTTTGAGATAAAGTTGAAAAGGTAATTGACAAAAAGTGACAAGTGTGGTAGGATAGAATGATTATGAAGCAGATTAACCGCAAAAAAGTTAACATGTGGTGGTGGCCTGTTGGATAAAATCCGACCGGCAGCGGGACATCTGCATTAAGTAAACTTAAAATAAGGTATTTTAGCGGCCTGTTGGATTAAAAAACAACAGGCCGCTTTTTTTATTGGCCGAAGCTGATAAATCGTTTAAAGGGAAAAAAGATGGATGATTATAAACAGATAATTGAGAACGCCAAACCGGGTGAGATAATCCCGATTGTAAAACGAATAGATATGGCAGACCCTATGGATTTCTTCGCTAAAATAACCGATTACGGAAGGGTCAAGAACTGCTGTCTTCTTGAATCAAAGGAATACCTGCGGGGTTCAAGCGCCCTTAGCTT
>Ga0209077_1000184_pt1 | contig 16061 bp, 12 predicted proteins | sample PPLLak1March2015_FD_187247 | JGI IMG/M metagenome (GOLD analysis project Ga0209077, IMG submission 187247) | Freshwater sediment microbial communities from Prairie Pothole Lake near Jamestown, North Dakota, USA - PPLs Lake P7 Core (1) Depth... | ecosystem: Environmental > Aquatic > Freshwater >... | reverse complement strand
CCTTGCGCCTCGCGCTGGCGCGGCAGTAACCAAGTTGGCCACCGGTGCGACAGCACGCACCGGTGGCTTCAGTAGCCGGGGCCGTGTCTGCGGTATTTAGTTTTCAGGGATCTGCGCATCTCGAAAACTGAAAACTGCAGAGACGGCCTGGTCATGACTTCCGGCCAACGGCCGCGCCGGAAAACTGAGTCGTGGGAGGCCCGGAGCGTATCGGGATGAGACCGAACGGCCACAAAAGACACATGCAGCGTTTTCGACCGCTACCACATCTCGACCGCAAGAGCCGGAGCCTGGAATAGAACGGCAGAACGCGTCCAGGCATACTTTCAAGACTCCAAGGGCACAATCGCCGAAAAACAGGCCTAATCCGCAGAAAACGAAACGGACGCAAATGGTTGCAGCGCTGGAGTTTAGAAGTACGCCCGGCTGGGCTCGAACCAGCGACCTTCGGCTTCGGAGAACATAGGGCCAAAACCGATAACTCCTTTATTTGCAACGCCGCTTCCCTTTTGTTCACCTGTCGAGATCTTGGATTCAGTTGGATTAATTTGATTGTTCTGGATTGTCGTGGGCACAATTCTGGGCACAAAGTTGTGGGGTGAACCCCTCTGGTGAGACAAGCGAAAAGGTGCGCATTTTTCGCACAGCATCATGAAGTCATCACGATTTCTGCTGTAGAGCGTGGCTCCGATCGCTCGGGCGCTCAGCGCCAAGAGGCAATTATTGACAAGGGCCGGCAGCTTGCTCCTTAGATCCGGTCGCTGGTCTAACAGCTTGGCCAAAACGTCTCCGGCCTCCTTCCACTGCCTGTGGCATGGTGTCACCACCCGGCCTGTTTTCTCAAACGGGCCGAGCGGTTCTTCCACGTGTTTCCTGGCCGTTCCGGGTGTCGGACACCTGCTAGAAGCTCCTGCGCGACCACCGAACTGAAACAATTACCGGAGGCTTCCCTCTGGTAAAGCTCACGAAGGATCGGAAGGGTCCCACCGCTCTGGATCAGGTCAATACAGAGATCCGTATCCACGAGGTGTTTCGCCCCATGAGAAGATCTTCTCCACGCCGCCCTTTCCGGCGACCTTCTCCAAAGACCTCAGGATCTGGTTCCGAAAGACCACAAGGTCCGAGGCAGCATCGATGGCCTCGGTCTCGGTCTTGGCACCCAATATCTGTTTGGCCTTTTGGATCTTCCTTTGGTCCAGGTAGTAGTTCTTTCTTCGCACATCCGTTTTCATGACAGTGCCTTCTTACGTTCGCCAGCCGTCAAAATCCGTGAAGAGAGCCGAGCATCACGTACTAGTGGAAGTTCTCGACCAGCATGAGGTCGCTGCCCGTTTGGTCTGCCTGGGTGTAAAGAATGGTCCGGCCGTCAGGGGAGACCGCCAACTCCGCGACGGAAGATCGTTCGATCGTCAGAACCTTCCGTACGCCGCCAGTCATCAACGGGAGGAAACAAACGTCAACTTGACCCTTTTTGTCGCTGTTTCTGAAGAAATAGATACCGTGTTCGGCGACCGCATATGGGGTCTCAGGCATGGTGGAATCGAGCACCCTAGTCTCTTCCCCCCCGCCCGCCGGCATTCTCCAGACGCTGCACCAGTTTGGATAGCCCTTCGTGTAGTAAAGAAATTTCCCGTCAGGCGATTCCTCCGGCAGGTCCCCTCCCCGCGTCGTCACCTGAACCGCAGTTCCTCCCAGGGCGGGCATCCTCCAGATTTCGCTCGAGCCGCTCCAGTATGAGCGGAAGTAGATGGACCGCCCATCCCGCGACCAGCAGGGCCAGGGGATGGCACCAGTCGGTTCGGTCGTCAGACGCCGCGGAGCTCCTCCATTCGCGCTGATCACAGAGAAGTGACCTTCAACTCCAGAAGCAAATACAACGCTGCCGCCGTCCGGAGACCATCTTGGCCGCCCTACGTATCGTTGAGAACGACCAGCACCAGGGTCGTTACCATGGCCGAAGGAAGTCAATGGCACGGCATTCGACCCATCGGGATCACAGGTCCAGATTTCGGAAGATCCCGACCGATCTGAAGAAAAGGCGATTTTTTTGCCATCCATCGAGTAGGCAGGAAGCCCGTCCCTCCTGGTGGACTCGATCAGTATGGAGGGATTCCCGGGGTTGAGGCCCGGTTGGCCGAGCTTCACCTGCCAAATATCGCCCTCCCATTTTCTAAACTGATAAGCCAGTCGGTTCCCATGCCGGGAAATCGCCGGCGCTTGGAAGTCCGCAGCGAAGGAAAGCCGCCTGGGATTGCCAGACGCGACCACCGGCATCCGCCACAAGCCGTTCATCGAAGAGAACACAATCTCCTCACTATCCGAAGTCCAGGCTAGACTCGGGTAAAACGGCGATGCCAAAGTCCTTTCAGGCGCCTCTTGCGGCTCGTAGTTCAGACCAAGGCGCAGGAACCAAATATTAGTTCCGGCCCAACTAGTGCGGACGAATGCCAGGATCCGGCCATCAGGGGAAAACGCGGGAGCGCTGTCATCAAGACCGGCGGAGCAACTCGTCAGTCTCTTCTTTTCGAATGTCTCGATCGAAAGCATTACCAACCCCGGCGCCGCGTTGGACTCTGAGGGAAGAACCAGCCATTTGGAGTCGGGCGTCCAGGCCACCAAAGGCCCAGGTAAGACCTCGTCCACCGACCGATCAAGCTCTCCGAGCACGCGCTCCTGTCCTCCCCGCTGCGGGAGGAGCATCACCTTCACCCTACCGCCGGGGAGGGCGCGTATGAAGGCGATGAAATTCCCATCCGGCGACCAGGCAGGGCTAGAGTCCTCCGCCGGATCGCTCGTCAACCTGAATGGCGGTTCCACGCCGATTTGTTTGACGTAGATATCGCAATTTGCTCCGGCATAGAGGTTTCCTTCCTTGCACCACTGGAACGCCACCTGCGTCCCGTCCGGCGAGAAACTGGGAGTGTTCTCCCACCCGGGATAGCTGGTTAACGGGACTGCCATCAGTTCCGTCACCGGCTCCATGACAAGTTGTCGGTTCATCGAGTACCAGCCGGCAATAGCGGCTAGAATTGCGACCACCACGATAATGCCCAGGATGCCAGTCCAAAGGAGCGACTTCCGAGGCGGTTGAACCGCCTGTCTACCGGCCGCAAGATCCCGCTTGAGATTCTCGAGATCAATCAAAATGTCGCGAGCCGACTGGTAACGCCTTTCTCTGTCCTTTTCGAGACACCTCCGGACGATCCGTTCCAATTCGGGCGGGGCCCCGGGATTGGATCGAGCGATCGCATCCGGTTGCTGATGCAGAATGCGGTCCATGATTTCGGTCGCGGTTCCCCCGGCGAACGGCGAACGACCCGTCGCCAGTTCGTAAAGGATTGTCCCCAGGCTGAAGATGTCCGTCCGATGATCGAGCTCGTGACCGAGCACCTGCTCGGGGCTCATGGAGGCAACCGTTCCGATGACAAGTCCGCTCTGGGTCAGTGAACTGGGGCTAGATTCTCCCGGTTGGCCGGCAACCGTCGCGAGCTTCGCCAGGCCGAAATCCAGGACCTTCACCTGCCTTCGCGTCGTGATCATCGCGTTGGCCGGCTTCAGATCACGATGGATGATCCCTTTTCCGTGGGCTTCGTCGAGCGCGTCCGCGATCTGAATTCCGACGTCAATGATCCGTCCGAGCTCAACCGTGCGCTTCCCGGCCCAATCGGAAAGCGTCTGCCCGCTCACATACTCCATCGCGATGAAACGCACACCTTCGGCTTCGCCCATCTCGAAGATAGTAGCCACGTTCGAGTGGCTGAGGGCCGAGGCGGCCTTCGCCTCCCGGGTGAAGCGCTTCATCCGCTCCTGGTCCAATGCGAGAGCCGGGGGAAGGACCTTGAGCGCGACCGTGCGGTCAAGACGCATGTCACGGGCACGGTAAACCTCGCCCATACCCCCTTGGCCGATCTTCTCCTCGACACGGTAGTGCACAAGTGTACGACCGGCAAGATCATGCGTCGCAGGCGCCTTGTCTTCCTCGAACGCTTGAGCTACGACCTCGAGCGCAGGAGACTCCAGCAGGCCGTGCGGGTCGCCGTTCTGCTCGAGCAAGGAGGTCACTTCCTTGAGCAAAGACTCGTCCCCGACGCAGGCCTTCCGGAGATACTCCTCACGTCGTCCCGGTTCAACCTCCAGGGCGGACTGATGGAGCTTTTTGATCCTTCCCCAGCGTTCGGGATTCATGCGCCTCCCTGGCCTTTCATCTCGCGCAGCAGCCAGGCTTTCGCCGAAGCCCACTCGCGCTTGACGGTCCGCGTCGACACCCCCAGCACTTCAGCCGTCTCGTCTTCGCTCAATCCTCCGAAAAATCTCAGTTCCACCACTTTGGCTCCTCGCTCGTCAAGAGCCGCCAAAGCTTCAAGGGCGTCGTCGACTGCAATCACGTCCGCTCCGGTCCTGGAGGATGGAATGCGGCCCTCGTCAAACTCCACTCTCACGACGTCGCCGCCGCGTTTCTGATAACCCCTCGACCGGGCGAAATCGACGAGGATGCGACGCATCAGGTTCGCGGAGACGGCGAGGAAGTGAGCGCGGTTTGCCCAGGTAACCTGGCTCGCATTGACCAGCCGCAGGTAGGCCTCGTTGATCAGTGCAGTGGTCTGGAGTGTGTGACTCGCGCGCTCGCCCAGCATGTAGTGGTGGGCCAGGCGGTGCAGCTCGGCGTGGACCAGTGGTATGAGCCGGTCCAAGGCGCCCTGGTCACCCTCACGCCACGCGTGAAGAAGCTCGGTGACTTGCCCCGGTGGGTCTCCCCTCACGGTGTACCTCCTTCCGAAGGAGAGCCTGATAGTCCGATTATATACCGGCCCCTCCTTTGAATCTCATACACAGGCTGCCGGCGAACTGTCTCCTACCCTCCTGGCCCCTTCTCACTACTGATCCCGCATTACGGCGCGAGGGCGGCTGCATCCGGCCGCCGAAAGAGAGGCCGTATGAGACAGGGATCAGTTGCTTTGAAGGTGACAGTGATTGGGTACATCATGATGACGATGTCCGGGGCGACCGACCGGGAGGCGAGCAGCGCAGCTTCGAGTGGTGTTCGGCTGATGGTGCGCGAGAACGGGCGGCTGCTGGTGCCGGTGGCCGTTAACGGAAAGAAGGAATCACGGTTCCTGTTCGACACTGGGGCAACGACCAGCGTCCTGAGTGAGAAGCTTGCGGCCAAGGCGGGTGTGACACCAAAGAGTATGAAGCGCGTGAGCACTTTCGCCGGGGCTGTTTCGTTGCCGGTTGGTCAAGTGGATACGGTACGTATCGGCGACCGGTCGGTGATCGGGATAGAGGTCATAGTGGCAGATCTGGCGAGACTTTTTAACCTCGATTCGGATATCGATGGAATTCTTGGTCAGGATGTCCTCTCCCGGTTCAACTACCTGCTTGATCGCCGCAAGGGGAAGCTCGAGATCGAAGAAGGCGGAAACCTCTCGTCCAGCTTATCGGGCAACCGGGTGGCTTGCGAAAAGCGTGGAGGAAAGACTCTCGTCCCGGTAGCAGGAGGACAAGTCAACCTGATGCTCGATTCCGGCAATCCCTACCTGGTGGTTTACGACGATGCCGTATCGAGACTTCACGCCACGGCGAATGTCAAAGATGAGAAAGAAGTGCGAAGCTCCATCGGAAGCCGCAAAATTCGGGCGTTCAGAATTGACTCGCTCCAGATCGGTGACAGCATCAAGCGCAACGTTGAGGCGTACCTCGCTACACGGAGTCCAGGCGGTTCGGAAGACGGCTTTCTGCCCCTTTTTGTTTTTGATTCAATTTATGTCAACAACCTGGAGAATTTCCTGATCGCGAATCCAAAACGGGCATGGGGAGGGGAGAAGGAAGGCAGGCTGGAAGAAAGCGTTGGAAAGAAGGTCTACCGGGAGTTTGCGGAGATCGAGAATCCGAGCTTAGACCACTATTTGCGGACGATTCGCCCGAGTGAGATTTCGGCAGACTTACGGAAGCAGGTTATTGCGAACCTTCCCAGAGAGGGCGAGTTGAAGCCGTCGGCAGAAGACAAAGCCAGGCTCTCGCAGCTTCAGCCCATTTTCAGTTATCACGATCGGGCGCCTATCATCGAGATCCGGGTGATCGATGTGCCACAGGCATTCCTGGGATTGCACGCGTCATTCGTCCTGCTGATCGCGCGCAACACGATGAATCTTCTCACAGCCGAAGAATTGCAGGCGGCGGTGGCCCATGAAATGGGGCATTCTATTCTTGGGATGAGTACCAGGCTGCGCTGCGAGACCGACGGTTCAGTCAATTGCAGGAGCTTGAGCTTCAATGTGATGCGATTGCCGTGATCACGTTGATTGACCTTGGTCTGGATCCCTCCCTCTTGATCGCCTCGTTGAAGAAGTTGACCAGGTTCAACCAGCGCATAGGAGCCACCGCCAACGCGCATGCTTATGTTCCGATCAAGGACCGGATGCGGTTCATTGAGGCGATGATTGCTATGGTGAAAGGAAAGATGGAGTGAAATACACGCCTACCTTCGCCAGAGAATAGCCCGGGTGTTTTCAGTATCGCTGCTCAATACCCACTATTCACAATCCGTTTGGCCTGGCTGAGGCGCTCGTCGACGAGAGTCTTAAGACGAGGATTCAGCTGAAGGCAGCGAGCGAGATCAATCTCCCCTTCCGCTTTTTTCCCTTTCAGCAGGCGAAGGATCCCGCGGTTCATGTAAGCGGTGGCGTAGTTGGGGTCTTCTGCTATGGCGATGTCGAGGTCACGCAAAGCCCCGGTTATGTCTTTGACCTCGAATCTCAAAGCCCCGCGATTGTTCAGCGCTTGTGCGAGGCGAGGATTGAGACTGATCGCCCTATTGTAGTCGGCCATGGCGCCCCCCAGATCGCCCTTCTCCTGCCGCGCCGCGCCACGGTTGTTGTAAGCCGGGGCCGATCGCGGATCGATCTCGATCGCACGGTCAAAGTCGGCCATGGCGGCTCCCGTATTTCCCTTGTCACGATAAGCGTTGCCGCGGTTGGTGTAAGCCGCCGCATATTGCGGCTCGAGCTCGACGGCGCGGCTGAAATCGCTGATCGCCGCGTCCGCTTCACCGAGCAGGCGCCGGACAATCCCGCGGTTGTTGAAAGCTTCGGCAAGATAGGGGTTAACGCTGAGTGCCTGGTCGAAATCGACAATCGCTTCCTGGAAGCGGCCTTTGCGCTGTTGAGCGTTTCCACGATTGTGGTAAGCGATCGCCAGACAAGGATCCTGCTTGATCGCCGAGGAGTACTGTTTGATGGCTCCGTCCAGATCCCCTTTTCGATATTGGACGCCGCCCAGCTGAAAGTATTTTTGTGCGGCGCCGGCTGATTCCGGCCGGACCGCCGTTTTACAGCCTACCACGCTAACGACCGAAGCCGTTCCACTCCGAATTTCTTCGGACGCCTGAACGGCGCCTGACCCCTCCTGTGTCGTTCCCTCAGACTGAAACCGCCTGGTATCGTGTGCGTGCAGGGCGGAGTGAGAAAGGACAAACAGCAAGGACAAAAGGAGATGGAACCTCCCCATCGTCGTTCTCTGAGTCATGTTTGATCCTCCTTGGGGCAGTGGTCTAGAATCACTGCACACAAGACAGATTTCCCGATAACCACCACCGAACCAGCCAAACTGCCTGTGATGCAGACTTTAGGAGTCAGGGGATGAGGAAGTCTTTTGGATTTCCTGAAATGACTTGAGGATTTTTCTAAATGAATTCTGAATCCTCACATGACGCTTCGCTGTCATTGCCTTGCTACAGATTTGGACCTTATAAGGTGGACCCCTCTGAACGCCGCCTCCAACACAACGGCGTCTGTGTGGAACTGACCCCGAAGGCCTTCGAAACGCTGTTGCTGCTACTCGAAAACAGTGGTCACTTGCTCAAGAAGGAACATTTCATGCGCAGCCTGTGGCCCGACAGCACTGTCGAAGAGGCCAACCTGGCTCACTACATTTCCGAGCTGCGCAGAGTCCTTCAGGAGAGGTCACCCGGTGAGAAATTCATCCAAACAGTACCCAAGCTGGGCTACCGTTTTGTCGCTCCGGTCGAAACCATCCGGTCACCGGGAGCGCAGACATCCGATCGCTCCTCCGGAGCGCCTGGCGCTGGTGTTGCTCCTCAGGATGGAAGTTTGCGGCCGCGCTTCACGGAGGAAGGCGTTGAACCGGCGCCTCGCTTGCGAAAGCCCGTCTGGATCTTGCCGGCCGTGCTCATAGCGGCTCTTTTGGGCGCAACGGGGTGGTGGCTCTTATGGCCGACGAGAGAATCGAAGCCGGTTCTGGTTGCCGTTCCCTTTACCACGCACCCGGGCGCCGAGTTCGATCCAACATTTTCGCCCGACGGCAATCAGGTGGCGTTTGCCGGTTTTCTTGAGGAAAAGGAGCCCGAAAATGCTGACATTTACGTGAAAAGCGTGGGGTCAGATAAGCCGCTCCGACTCACCTTTGCCCCCGAGCTGGACCTCCAACCTTCCTGGGCGCCGGACGGCAGCTACGTTGCCTTTATCAGGTTGAAAGACGATCGTTCCACCATCTACACGATCCCCCCTCTCGGGGGAGTGGAGCGCAAGGTTTATGAGACCAAACGCCTCTGGAAATCCGGGCTTAACGGGCGCCTTCTCGCTTGCACTCCCGACAGCAAAGCCATCGTCATCTCCGAAAGCCGGTCGCCCGAGGACCCCAATTCACTTTTTCTGTTGAGGTTAAAGACGGGCGAGAAGGTGAGGCTCACATCGCCTTCCGCGGACGCCATCGGCGATTGCGACCCCGTCTTTTCGCCTGATGGCAGGGTTCTCACGTTCGCTCGGGTCCAAGCCGCCCGGTCGGTCAGCGCTCTGTACAGGATCGATCTCTCCTCTGACTTGACGCCTGTTGCAGAACCTGCGTCTCTGACTGACCGGATGCCGGTCAGGCTTGGAGATTTAGCCGGTCACGCATGGAGCGCCGACCGCAGGGAGATCATTGTCTCGTCAGAGCGCGGATTCCACTCGTGGGATTTCTGGCGAATCCCTGTGAATGACCCGCAACGCTCGACACGGCTTGAATTAGCCGAGGAGCGGGGCCTGGGGCCAGTCATTTCCGGCCCTTCCCGCCGGATGATCTACGTCAAGGAGCAACCAGGCATAGCCAACATATGGTATCTGGAGGACTCCGGCCAATCCGAAAAGCAAGCGGTCCCCACCAGATTGTTCGGCTCAACCCAGTGCGAAGGTCTCTGCCAGGTTTCTCCTGACGGGGCTAAGGTCGCGTTCGAATCGGTCAGGACCGGATTTTCGGAGATCTGCGTTTCGAACAGCGACGGATCCGGGTTCCTCCGGCTGACCGACTATAACGGTCCTCGTTGCGAGTTTCCGGCGTGGTCGCCCGACAGTCGGTGGGTCGCCTACGAGGCTCGGCCGGAAGGTCAAAGCGAGATCTATGTGATCTCCCCCGAAGGAGGGCAGCCTCGGAGAATCACTTACGACCCCGGCGACGATCTCGGGCCGACCTGGTCGCGTGACGGGCGATGGATTTACTTTACCTCCAATCGAACCGGGGCTTGGCAGGTTTGGAAGATGTCGACAGGGGGAGGCGATCCGGTTCAAGTGACCCAGGAAGGTGGCTGGTTTACGAGGATGTCAGTGGACGGCAGAACTCTATTTCTTGGAAAGCCTCCACCCGAGTGGGGCGTCTATCGCATGCCCGTCGAAGGAGGGGCGCAGGAACTGTTCCTGCCCGATGGGCTCATCGATTTGTTTGCGCCGGCGGCACATGGGTATTACTTCTGGCGAATGAAGGGGTCGGGCGGGTCGGTTTTCGGGTATCCTGATGGCAGCCTGGTGTTTCTCGATTCGTCAACAGGCGCGAGGCGCGTGGTTACTGTCACCGATCAACTACCGACGTCTGTTTCCCCGTTCCCCGACGGCAAGCGCATCATGTTTTCGCAGATGGGCCACCCCACCGCTGACCTGTATCTCGTTGAAAACTTCCGCTGAATTCCGAAAATGCCTACAGGACAGAGGACTCACGGAAGAGGCACTCGTCGACTTCAATCGCGCAGTCGAACAGAATCCTGTTTTCGCACCTGCCTACAATAATCGGGGCGAGGCGAAACAGGAAATGGGAGACTCAGGGTTTTTGTTCGCTACGACATAGTCGACCGCCGTGATGTTGAACTCGCCACGCAGAAAGATCAGAAGATTCAGACGTACCTTGAGCGTCCCACGGGCACAATTTCGGGCACAAAAGCCGAAAACTCGCCCGTACTCAGGGAATGCAAAGGGCCGCAAACTGTTGTGAATGTTTGGTTTGTAATACGCCCGGCTGGGCTCGAACCAGCGACCTTCGGCTTCGGAGGCCGACGCTCTATCCAACTGAGCTACGGGCGCACACTTGAGAGAAACTCATATTACCAGAAACAGGCAGAGACGGTCGATTTCAAATCCGCGGCCCGAATCCCTTCTGTCGGATGCAACTTCGGGCCACGAAAAAGGCTAGTCAACAGAGCTTTTCGCTTGTCCCATCGCCTGCGCGGACTTAGAATCCCCGGGGTTACGCGGCCCGGCGGGGTTTGGGCGGAGTTTTGGGATCGGCCGGGGCAGGATCGAAGGAGTTTCGGGGACACAAAACTTAATTCCTTTGCTCACGGGGAGGTTGGCCGCCAACGGGTTGGGAATTAAGTATTATGTCCCCGAAACTCTCCCGAAACTCGGGATTGCGCAGATGGGTTGCGAATCGGGTATTATGTCCCCGAAACTCGTTTAGTATAATCTGACTCTTCTGGAGGATTAATCGTGGGACAGATGGAAGCAGATGTCCGGTCAGCGGGTGATGTGATCATCCTCGATCTGAGAGGTCGCCTGGTCTCGGGCTCGGGCGATCAACTCCTGCGCGATTCAATGAATGAACTGGTCGCAGAAGGATGGAAGAAGATCCTGCTGAACCTGAGCGAGGTCTCCTCCATCGACAGCGCCGGAATCGGCGAGCTGGTCGCCAGCACCAAGATGGCCGGCCGCTTCGGCACGAACGTCAAAATCCTCCGGTTCGGCGACCGCGTGCGCCATGTGCTAGCGATCAGCCGCCTGCTACCCCTCTTCGAAGTCTATGAAGATGAGCGCGAGGCCCTGGACAAGTTCGCACAGTTGGCCGCGCAGCCGACACCACCGCAAGGAAACAAGTCGCCCAAGTAGGCGTAGCGACAAACCGCAGTGCGGACGAGACATCCGCGATCCATCGCCGGTGGCGACGAGTTTCGGGGACACAAAACTTAATTCCCCTGCTTACGGCGATATCGCGCGAACGGATTGGGAATTAAGTATTATGTCCCCGAAACTCTCGCTGCTACAGCAGCATTTCCTGGTTCCAGCCGACGGCGTCGACCTTGATCTGCGCCAGGTCACTGACTCCCAGCTTGTGGGTCACGTCGGCCGCCTTGACGCATAGCGGCGGCGGCGACAGCGGCCAGGGCTCACCACGGAGCGCCCGGCGCTTCTCTGTGATGATCTTCAGGCAAATGGACTCGACGGCCACCGGATCGACACCGGCAATCAACCCTTTGTATGGCCACATGTAGCGCGGGTCCGGCTGGGGTCCCTTGTCGCACAAAGGACGAAGCGCATCCACCAGCACAAGCTTCGTTTTCCCCTTGACGTCGGGTCGGCTCCAGATTTCCCCGAGCTTGACGCTGTCCGCCTCGTGGTACGCCGACGGATTGCCCGAGAACATAATGTAGTTCTTCAGAACCGTGCCGATCCCCGTCAGCCAGTGGGCTTTCAGCCCGGGCAGGGAGATCAGGGCCGTACACTCGCGAATGGCCGAAGCAGACCGTCCCTGGGCCATCACGATGTTGCCCTCCGGGATCCCTGCAGCGACGAGCGAGGCTTTGACGGCCTCGACCAGCTCATCATGCGTTGGATTCAGATGTGGTGTCGGAACCAGACCGATTCGATCCTTCGGACCGACCAGCGACAGCCATGCGCTCTTCACGTCTTTGGCCCCGGTCACACGTTTGACCGTTTCTTCGAGCATTGCATTCAGAGCCGCAGCATTGACGGACAGGGCCTCGGTCATTGCCTTCTGGTCCCTGACGACCACTACCGTGGCAGACCTTGCCGGTGCCGCACTCGCCCGGACGAGAGTCCCACCTACAGCGATTGCCGATGCCGTTCCCCGCACGAAATCACGCCTGGTCAGTATTGATGCCTGGTTCTTCATTTGCCCTCCAGCTTTGCGTTCTCCACTTTGGTGATGAGCGACCCGGATTGGTTCAGAAATTTACGCGCCGTTTCGTCGTCGGGGCAATCGAAAGCGACGGCCAGAAAAGCCCCCGACCGGGCGATTCCAACCCATCCCTCTTCGATTTCGACGGTCCTGCCCTGGCCCTCAAACCACTCGAACCCTTCAGACGCCCGCTTGGGTTTTGACAGGTAAACCTGCTCGAAGCTCGTCCCTCCCTTGAGCGCCGCTTCGCCCGTCGGGTACTTGACGACCAGGAGCCTCGGCTTTCGTTGCTCTCCGCCGCCTGGCCGTCGGTACTCCGAGGAGGCCGCCTCGCACGCCGGCCCCAGATCGAGGATATTGCGCGTGGCCAGGAAATACACCGAGTTCAGGACCAGGTGGGAGCGGAAAAACGCCTTGCCGGAAGAAGCGGGAGCGTAATCGCCCACTGCGTCCGGCAGCGCGGCCATAATCGCCGGCGGAGGAGCCGACAGCTTCCCGCCGCCGCTGGCGACTATCTTCGCAAGCTCGGTGATCGCCTGCTTCGTCGCAGCGGTATCCTGCTCGGCCAGCATGCGAACGTAGATGGGTCCGGTACGCATCCGAAGCAGGCCGGAACCGAAGAGCGCGGAAGGCAGTCGTCCTACAGTAGGTCCCGATTCCAATTGGGACGCGGGCTCTTGTCCGACTCTTTCGGAAGTCCTGGAGTCGGAAGTAGTGGGCAAGCGTTGTCCGACTCGGAAGTCGGACCAACTTAGGCCTATCACCTCGTCCAGCACTTCCCCGCCCCAGTCAAGCGACAGGAGACCGAAAGCGTCATCCGGGGATTCCATGAAATACAGCTCGACAAGAATCGGGCCGTTTTTTTCGGACTCGTATTCGCGGACCTCAAGCTCCCGGAACCGGTACCCGATGTACAGCTCTCCGGCCCCGTCCATGTAATCGAAAATCGTTTCCCGGCTGATCCGCTGTACGGTTCCGGACTGCTTCCACCCGAGAACCTCGAGCGGCAGGCGAATCGGTGACATTTGCAGCTTCCCGTCCTGACTGGCCATAATGGTTGCTGATGTGTCCGTCAGCGGTTCGACGCCATCCAGAGCGGTCACTGGCTGGACTGCGGACCAGCTGAAGACGAACATCAGTAAAATCGACCTGACCAGCGAGCGAACATGAACGGACACGACTCAGTCTCCGATTGATTTTTACCATAGAAACTGATTAAAAAGGGGCGCAATCTCGGCTCTCTGGATCCCGAGAGGACAACTGTCATGATCTCAAACGAATCTCTCGAGCAGGGGCAGGCAGCAGGACCTTCATCGGGACACGGCACCTGGGACCTATACAGGAACCTGCTGGACAACCTCCACGATGGAGTCTATTTCGCCGACCGCAACAGGGTGATCAGGTACTGGAACAAGGCGGCCGAACGCATAACCGGGTACCAGGCCGGCGAAGTTATCGGATCCCGCTGTGAAGACGATATCCTGTCTCATGTGGACGCCGGGGGATGCAGCCTGTGCACGGCTGACTGCCCTCTGTCGGCTGCTATCGCAGAGATTGCCCCGAAAGAGAGGGACGTGTTCCTTCACCACAAGGAAGGCCACCGTGTCCCCGTCTGGATACGGACCAGCCCGGTGCTCGACGCAGAAGGCCAGGTGATCGGGGCGGTCGAGCTCATGAGTGACAACTCAGCCAAGCTCAACGCCCTTCAGCGGGTCGAGGAACTGCAGGAGCTGGCATACATCGATCCCGTCACCATCACTGGAAACCGGCGATACGCCGAGGTGACGCTTCAGAATCGAATCGACGAGCTTCAACGCTACGGCTGGTCCTTCGGCGTGCTTTTCGTGGACTTGGACAATTTCAAAGATATCAATGACCGGTATGGCCACCAGACCGGCGACGACGTCCTGCTCTTCGTCGCAAAAACACTTTCCTCCAACCTCCGCACCTCGGACTTCGTGGCGCGCTGGGGAGGCGATGAATTCATCGTGATCGTAACGAACGTGAGCGGCAGGGTCCTCGCCTCGATGACGGACAAATTGCGTCTGCTCATCTCCCAGTCTTTTCTGCACTCCGAGAAAGGGAGGATCCGGGTAACGGTATCGATCGGCGGCGGAATGGCGCGGGCCGATGACACACCGCAAAGCCTGCTCAGCCGGGCGGATAAGTTGCTCTACGCAAGCAAATCCAACGGCAAGAATCGGGTCCGGCTGGAGCAATGACGTCCTCTCGCAAATTTTCACTCGCCTTCCTGCTGGCTCTGCTGCTCAGTGGAAGCTTTTCGCTGGCCGCGGTCGATCCTCGCCTCGAGTACGTCGTCCAGGTTGCGGATATGGCGGAGGCGGAGATCCACGTGAGCTTGACCATCGACGGGAGATCCGGCACGACGAGTCTTCGAGCCGTTCCTTCCTACATGGACAACCCGGTAGCCAAGGCGCCGGACGACCCGGTCCGAAATCTGACGGTTCGCGATTGGCAGACGGGGCGCAGCCTGGAGATCCGGTCGCGCAAAGTGCAGGGCGGCGAGCGCGTCTTCACCTTTCACTCGCCATCAGCCAAGGTGAAAGTCGACTACGATCTTAAGATCGCATTCAAGGAAAGCCTGCAGACCGAACGGTATCCGATCAGGATTCCGTACATGAATCCCGAGAAGGCCTGGCTCTACGGGAACTACATCTTCTGCTACCCGGAATGGGACACGCCCAAGCAGAAAGTGGTCGGGGAGACGCTCTCGATCGACGTTTCCTTCGAGATCCCCGAGGGAATCAATCTGGTCGGGGTCCCGTCGCGCTGCTCTCTCTCGACGGTTTACCAGCTGATGTCGCTACAATTCGGCCTCGGGCGCTTCCACACCATCCCCTTCCAAGCTGCCGGCGCCGATCTGTTCCTCGCGTTCGAAGAGGCGGATCAGTTCACTGAAAAGGAGAAGCAGTCACTGCAGCAATTGCTTGAGACCTGCTTTTCTGAGGTAACCCAATTCTTCGGCGGCTCTCCAGTGTCCAGCTTCACCCTGTTCGTGTTCCGCGATCAGGGGATCGGGGGCATGGAGGGGACATTCTCATGCCAGGTATACGCGCCAAAAGATCTCGACCTGGCCGATGATACTGAAGCCCGAGTCCGGCTGTTTCGTGCGGTTGTGATGCACGAGGTGTTTCACACTTGGAATCCGATCTTCTTATTCGCCGTCGACGACCCGTGGATCAAGGAAGGGATCACCGGCTACTACGGCGAGGTTTTGAGCGTCAGGTCGGGTCTTATGCGACCGGCGGATCTAAACGGAACGTATTCCTACTACTTCCGGCAACTCGACGAAAACCCGCTCTTCAGGACAATCGCCCTCGCGGATCCGCGGATCTGGCTCAACGAGTACCAGGATGAGCGCTGGCGAACCCTGTCCTATGACAAAGGAAAAGTCGTCGCTGCCCTGCTGGACCTCGCGATCCGGGAAAAGACCGCGAATCGCCGCAGCCTGGACGACGTCATGAGGCATCTTTACAGCGCCTATCAGGGGCGGGCGTACACGCATTCGGCGCTGGTCGAAGCAGCTGAACGGGCAGCCGGGGGCGATCTTACTCATTTCTTCAGGACGAACATCCGGGGGACGCGGATTCCCAGCCGGCGAGAGGTAGAGCGAGCCCAGAAAAGGGGTGAGGAACTCGAAATCTGGAAGACCGAGCAGCCCGAGCTGGTCCCCTAGCGATTGCGGATTTCGGATTTCGGATTTCGGATTAAAAAGGACAGGCGAATCGGCACAACAGAAGTCAATACCCCCAGCCGCAATCCGCAATCGGATCATTCCGCATTCGGAGGGCGGCGGATCGGGATGCGGGCGAGGACCTTGGTCCCTTTTGGCCTTCCCCGTTGAATGGTCAGCTCCCCGCCAAGGT
>Ga0209077_1000183_pt1 | contig 16137 bp, 20 predicted proteins | sample PPLLak1March2015_FD_187247 | JGI IMG/M metagenome (GOLD analysis project Ga0209077, IMG submission 187247) | Freshwater sediment microbial communities from Prairie Pothole Lake near Jamestown, North Dakota, USA - PPLs Lake P7 Core (1) Depth... | ecosystem: Environmental > Aquatic > Freshwater >... | reverse complement strand
TACCAAGTACCAAGTGCGTGCCGCGCGCACGCGCGCCCCCCGCTCGGCGAACGGTTGTCATGTGTGTCAGTATATCATCTCCTGACACACAGCCTCCATTTGATTTTTAATCAAATAAATAGACGGTTTGTCTGGACTGTCAGTGTGTCACTCTTTATACTGCATGGGGTCGGCAGGATGACGCCGACGTCTCTAGTACCGAAGGAAACCACCATGACACTATCGTTTGAAGCTCCCGCCGTTCCCGCCAACGTCGAAGCCCTGTTGCCGGTGGCGCTCGCCGCAACCGATCCTTTCCTGCAGAAGGCGAAGGGCGCTCAGGAAAAGATTGTCACTCTCAACGTCGAGATTGGCAAGGCGTTCGGCGCGGCGATTGCGGCGGCCCACGTCGAGCCGCTCGGCTATACCGCCTTCTGCGATGCCTATGAGGGAGCGCTGATGAACCATTGCAAGGCGGTGCTGGGCTATGTCACTGGCAACGCTGGGCAGGTGATGTTGCGCGCCGCCAACCTGCAGGCGGCTGGCAAGGCAATCCCGACGCGCGCCGCCGTGCTGAAGAAAAGCGGAGCCGAAAAGCCCCTGAGCGACACTGCGTACCTCGAATTGCTTCGCGAGGCGCAACGCAAGGCCGGGCTCTCTGTCATCAAGGCCGGGAGTGGCGGGGACAACCGTACCGACGCGCAGAAGGCGGAGGCCGCCGCTAAGGCCGCTGCAGTGGCTGCAGAGGCCGCCGCGAAGGCACCGGCACCGATTGCACCTCCCGCCGCTCCCGTAGCGCCTCAGGTGGCTGGCAAGCCCGCTAGCGCCGATGCCGCGCCGCCGGTGCCGCCCGCCATTGACACCAAGAAGGCGCGGGAGGATGCCGCCGCGATGCTGATGGGGAACGCGAAAAACGGGGACCTGTTGCTCCGGGCGCTTACCTCCCGCAAGGCGGCGCTGATTGCATGGCTGCAGGAAAAGCCCAAGGCATAGCGCTTCCCTCACCTGATACCTCACCCGCCATGGCTTCGGCCATGGCGGGTTTTTTTGTGCCTAGCGTCTAGGGCATTTGATTAAAAACCAAATGATATCAAAGGGATAGCAGGTGCCCGCCCGGACATGGCCAGCGCGACCGGCGAAGGCGCTAGGGGACTAGGGCAGGGGGGTGGGGGGAGGGGTATGGGACCATGGCCCCGGCCCACGCAGAGACATACCCCAGCCGCTTAATGCACGCACCATTTTCAAACCGACTGTAACCATGGTGACACTTGACCGCTACACACTGACACACTACGCCGGTCCCATGGCCAACTGGCGCGTCGTTCCGGGTCTTCCCCTCCTTGTTTCCGACGAGGGCGAGGTGTGCTCGGGGGTGAAGATGTTCGCCTTTCCGCTCCGGGCGGACCCCAACATAAAGGGGTATCTGCGTGTCAGGGTGGTCATCGACGGCGTGCGTTATCGCTACTTCGTCCACCACCTCGTGCTACGTGCGTTCGTCGGGCCCCGGCTGCCGGGTATGGAAACTAACCACGACGACTTCGACAAGACCAACAACCGGCTGTCGAACCTCGCCTACGTGACGCAGAAGGAAAACTCCGACCACTATCTGGCCACGTTGTAGATCAGCAGGGCTGCCCCGAGCACCACCAAGGCTATCCACCCCCAAACCAAAATCGGGTCAGGACCCGTATCCATATCATCACGCATGTCAGTGTGTCCTATATCGCCAGAAACTCAGTACTTCTACCGAGGCCGCCTGACCCCTATCCGTCTGCCTCATGTGGTGGTAAACCACTGCCATGGCGTCAACCCCAGTCCGCCCGCCATTCACGCCCCCCGGTCGTACCAATGACCCGGCCAATCGTGAGCGTGGCCTGTCCCCTACGGGACTTCCAATCGAAGTCCCTGCCGCGATCACTCCCCGCTCCACCGTCGTCATCAGCAATGGGCTGGTGACTGCGAAATCCCTAGGTGCAACTCTAGCAGAGGAGGCCCGCCGTGCCGCCCAGCTTCGACAGACCCAGCCGTTCATCTCCAGCCTTGCCGCGCACGTCCGATCTGCTTTCACAGCCGCCTACTCAGCCCGATCAAGCCAAGGCATTGACGACCGGATGGCCTCGGCCCTCTTGGCTCGACGAGGGGTATACTCCCAGAGCAAGCTCTCCGAGATCAGAAAGATGGGCGGCTCTGAAGTCTACATGAACCTGACCAGTGTCAAATGCCGTGCCGCCTCCAGCTGGCTGCGCGACATCCTCTTGGCCACTGGCGTCGACCGACCTTGGACCTTGGCCCCGTCGCCCGTTCCGGATGTCCCCCCGGAGGCCGACGAGCAGGCGATAGTTCAGGCCGCCGGGGTGATCCGCGACGCCATGATCGCGGGCACCCCGCTTAACCCCGATCAGGAGCAGTCCCTGATCAAGACCCTCCGCGAACTGAAGGACGCGAGGGTCAAGGCGTTCGCCCGCGATGCCGCTGGCAAGATGGCCGACAAGATGGAGGACCAGCTACTCGACGGCGGCTGGCTGGAGGCGGTTGCCGCCTTCATCGACGACATCACCATCTACCCCGCCGCGATCCTCAAGGGACCGGTACTCCGAAGAAAACCGAAGCTGACCTACAAGCCGCAGCAGTTGCCCGCCGTTGCCGCCAACGACATCGGCTCCCCGTCCGGCCCCGCCCAAGCCAGCCAAGCGACCTCCTCCGGTCCCACCCCCGGCGCTCCCACGGTTGAAGTTCAACTCGTGGTCGAGTTCGAGCGCTGCGACCCGGCTCTGATCTGGCCCAGTCCCGGCAGCAAAAACCCCAACGACGGCTACATCATCGAGAAGCATAGGCTGTCCCGCCGCCACCTCACTGAACTGCTCGACGTCCCCGGCTACGACAACGGCGCGATCAAGCTGGTGCTGGAGGATCATGGGCGCGGAGGTCTCGCCGACTGGACCAGCTACGCCGCCAGCCCGATAGCCAGCGCCAAGGGGCTGCCCGGCGTCGCCACCGGCACCCACGGCGGGCGGGAGGGCAACGCCCCTGCCGATACCCGGATCGACGCGCTACAGTTTTTTGGGGCGGTGTCGGGGCAGATGCTTCGCGATTTCGGCCTGTCCGAAGGTGAGGTCCCGGACGTAGCCAAGGAGTACGAGGCGGAGGTCTGGATCATCGGGACATATGTGATCAAGGCGGTGCTCAACGGCGACCCACTCTATCGCCGCCCCTACTATCGGGCTTCGTACGAGGACGTGCCGGACAGCTTCTGGGGACGTTCGGTCCATGACTTGGTTGCACCCTCCCAGTCAATCACCAATGCCCTCGCTCGGGCAGTCGTCAACAACGCCTCCATAGCATCCGGGCCGCAGGTCGTCATCAACACTGACCGCTTGGCCAGCGGCGAGAACATCACCAGCCTGATCCCGTGGCGCATCTGGCAGGTCACCACCGACCCGTTCGGGACCAACCAGAAGCCGATGGAGTTCTTCCAGCCGGACAGCCGGGTCAACGAACTGATGCGGGTGTTCGAGTTCTTCTCCAACCTCGCCGACGAGTACTCGGGCCTGCCGAAATACCTCGTCGGCGATGCAGGCGGGGCCGGTCGCACGGCGAGCGGCCTCTCCATGCTGATGAACAACGCCAGCCGGGTGATCAAGCAGGTGGTCGCGGGGATCGACAGCAACGTACTGGGCCCCCTGCTTGAGAGGCTCTACCAGTACAACATGCGCTATGCACTCGACCCCGCGCTAAAGGGCGACGTGCAGGTGATCGCCCGTGGAGCCTCGTCACTGGTCGCCAAGGAGAGCGCCCAGCTTCGCCGCACCGAGTTCCTCGCCGCCACCGCCAACCCGGTCGACATGCAGATCGTCGGGGTCGAGGGTCGCGCAGCCCTGCTGCGCGAGAGCGCCAAGGCGCTCGACATCGACACCGACAGCGTCGTGCCCCCCTTGGACGTTATCCGCATGCGGTTGGCGCAGGACGCGATGGCGGCGCAGGCCACCGGCCAGATGGCTCCGCAGGCGGGACCGGTGCCGCCTACTCCGGTCAGTCCCGGCGGGCCCAGCCCGTCAGGCCAGAGCCTGATGGGCAGCGAGGCTCCGATCACGGACAACTTCTCGCCGCCGAGGCAGTGACATGAGCACCGAGAAAGCCGTCGCGCTAGCCATGCTGATCGCCGGGGTCGTCATCCTCCTCGGCATCGTCCTGTGGCTGATCGGGTAATGGCGACCGCTCCCCAGCCGCCGCCGATACCCAAGACTACCGGCATCAACTACACGCCGGTTGGTTCACTCGAACCCTACCTGCTGTCGCGCAAGTTCGTCGATCTCCAAGTCGGGCCTCTTGGCTCCGGCAAGACCTTGGCGTCACTGATGAAGGTCCCGCTGCTGGCCTCGTTGGTGACGCCATCCGTGCACGGCGTGCGGCAGGCTCGCTGCGCTATCGTTCGGAACACCGCCGCGATGCTCGCGGATGCGACCATCCCCGACTGGCTGCGGCAGTTCCCGGATGGAACAGCAGGGACTTGGTGGAGAACCGAGAAACGGTTCGAGCTTAACTACATGGGGCAGGACGGGATACCGGTCGAGGTCGCAGTCCTGTTTCGCGGGCTGGACGATGCCGCCGACGTTCGCCGCCTGTTGTCCCTGCAGCTGTCGTTCGCCTTCATGGACGAGTTCAGGGAGATCGACCGCTCGGTGTTTGAAGCCCTGCAGGGACGCGTTGGCCGCTACCCCGACGCGATGCTGGTGCCGCACCGCCCCGAGTGGGGAGTGAACGTGCGCGGCGAGCCGATCAGCGGATGTGTCGACGAACTTGGCCGGGAACTCGGGCAGGTGTTCGGCTCGACCAACCCGCCCGACGAGGGCTCCTACTGGGAGGGAATACTGAGCGAGCCGCCCGGCAACATGGACGTGTTCATCCAGCCGTCGGGTCTCAGCCCCGAGGCGGACTGGAGGCAGTACCTCCCGGCCAACTACTACGAGAACCTGATGGAGGGTAAGTCTCAGGAGTGGATCGATATCTACATCCACAACAAGTCCGGTCGCACCCTCTCCGGCAAGCCGGTATGGCCCGGCTTCCGGCGCGACTTCCACGTAGCAAAGTCGACGACAGAGGTTATCCGCGACCCGGCCTATCCGCTGATCATCGGCGTTGACGCAGGACTGACACCGGCATGCACCATCAACCAGCTACACCCCGGCCATCGCCTCATCACCCATGCAGAGATCACCACTCGGGACAGCGGCGCACTGCGCATGATCAACGAACACCTCCGCCCGCTGCTGGCGACGCCGAGGTTCAACGGCTGCCCGGTGATCGTGATCACCGATCCGGCGGCGATGAAGCGAGCGGAGACTGACGAGCGGTCGGTGGTCGACATCTTCATCGCTGCTGGCTACCGCACCCGCCCTGCGTTCACCAACGCCATCGTCGGGCGGGTGTCGGCGGTCGACTATTTCCTCGCCCGGCAGGTCGACCAGAAGGCGGCGCTGCTGATCGACCCCAGCTGCGTGGTGCTAATCGCCGGGCTGGCCGGGCGCTATCGCTACAAGATCAACAAGATTGGCGAGACCAGCGTGCTGCCCGAGAAGAACCAGTGGAGCCACGTCTGCGAGGCGCTGCAGTACGCAGCCGTCAACGCTTCGGGCGGGGCGGTGTTCGGGTCTAAGGCGCAGGTCGCGGCGAAGCCAGTGGAACTGGCCTCCGCTGCTGGCTGGACCTAGCGGTCTTCGGCCACCGAGGCTGCTGCCACCAGCATGTCGTAGATGGCTTGGGGCGTGCCGGACACGTCGAACGCGCCGCCAGTCGTGATCACCGTCACCGTGCCGCTGTCCAGCGGGTAGATGCCGATCACCGAGCGCACATCGATGAAGGCATACTCACCGTCCCTGAGTTCGATGGGGGTCAGGTCGAGCAGCGGCGATGCAACGGGGGGCTCCTCCGCCAGCGGCGGGGCGGGCTCGCCGCCACCCAAGGGAGGTCCGCCACCACTCTCAGCGCGTGTGTCTTTGCCCATGATCATTCTTCCTTTCCGAGTACTATTTCGTCAAACGCCGGATATGCGTGTGCGGGTACTACCTTCATGTCAATCATGGGCGGAATAGACTGGGGTTGCTGCCCTAGGTTAATAGAAATTGTGAACTTCGGTTCGACCGTGCCGTCCCCGGCCTGCGGCCCCTGCCTGACGCCAGCGATGGAGAATATCTCCGCCGCCATCTTGAGTACCTCGGCAGGCGCGGTCTCGTTGGCGGTCAGCTTGCGGTACATGACCATCAGCGCGTCTGGGGATATCTTGAGGGCGAGGCCGCGAACCAGTTCGCGGGCCTGACGCGGGTCGTCGGAGCATAGCTGGGTGAACGCCTGATCGTCGAGACTATCGAGCGTCACCATCGGGTCCGCCGGACCCAATGCTCCGGGGCCCATCGGGGCGACCCGGAAGGCTACTTCGTCTTCTTCGATTTTCCGGCCTGCCTCAATGCTGCGGCGACTGCCTGCTTCTGGGGATGGCCAGCCTTGACCATCTCCTTGATGTTGTCGCCGACGGTCTTGTTCGACTTGCCCTTTTTCAACGGCATGTCAGCCTCCTACGCGCGAACCCTGCCGTCCAGTATCGCACTGTCGATGGCGTTCTGTATAGCCTCCTGCTCGCCCTCGCGACCCCTGTAGGTCCCGCGCAGGATGTCGTTGGTGAAGTTGCGGATGTCGGCTGCGGTCCAAATCTGGTCGGCAGTGCCGCCCTGCGGGACACCGCCGCCACTTCCCGAGCCCGGCGATATCTGGGTCTCCAGTCCGGCTGGGACAGCGCCGTTGCCGGGCTGCGGTTGGGGAGCGGGCGGCGTCGGAGCAGGCTGACGGGGGGTAATGCCAGCCTGCTCCTTGTAGGAATTGAACAGCGTTGCGGTACGGTCCGGATCGCGTGCCTCGAACGCAGTGTTGAGGAACGCCTGCCGGGGTACTCCGGCCATCGGGTCCATCTCGCCCAGCCAATTCAAAAACCCCTGATCGACATTGATCGTCTCGTAGTCGGGCACCAGTTCCCTCAATCGTGTGAGGTAACGGTCGACCTGTACCTGTCCGGTGGTGGCCCCGACCTGTTCGACCTGCTGCCGGAGGGTTGCGTTCTCCTCCCGTAATCCGGCGGTCATGCCGCTTGCCACCACCGTGGCTTGGCGGCGGATGAAGTCCGCCAGTTCCGGGCCGAAGTTCTCGATGTCCTCGTCGGTGACCAGCGGTGCCTCGGGCGCAGGCTGCGCTTGCGGCTGCGGCGGCTGCATCTGGTCGAGCCGGTTGAGGACCTCGTTGAGTTGTCCGCGCGTCTCGCGCAGTTCGCCACTGAGACGGGGGACCTCGCTGTCGAACTTGCCCTTTAGGGTCTGGTACTTCTGCTGCCAGTCGCCGTCGTCGCCGGGGGGCGGAGGCGTAAGGTCTGGAGCCTGCTGTGGCGCAGGCTCAGGTGCAGGCGGAGGTGCTCCATTACCAGCCTTCTCAGCCGTGCCTTCCGTTCCAGCTGCTGGCTGTCCCGCGACTTCGGCATCGTGTTCCTCGGCGATGCGCTTGGCTTCTTCGACGTGTTTCGGAGGCATCGTTTCATCCCAACTTTCGTAGAGTATCCCGTGCGCCGTTAACCTCGGAGAGTAAACCTTCCAGTGCCTGCGCGCTGCCCTGCAGCTGTCGCAACCTGTCGACGTCGGGGACGGTGGAGAGGTTGAACTTGATCGCGTCGACCTCGCGGTGGATGCGGGCCGCAACGACCCGCCACGCGTCTATGCGTGACAGCGCCTCCATGGCGACAAGCTCATCCTGAGAAAGTTTAGTGACGGTCGGCACACCTGTTAACTAGCATATTGCGCGACCGAAACGCCAGAGCTATAGTGCTGGCCACATCGGAGCAGACCCTGCGGGCGCACGACACACGGGATACCGCCGACACGGCGACCCCATCCATCTCCATCCCAACCTGACCCATGGAGGGTGTCATGCCGTATCCGGTACAATCCCCGCAGAACACTACCCCCGCATATTCGGGCACGTTCATTCCCACGCTCTGGTCGTCGAAGCTGATCGTTAAGCTGTACGCCACGACGGTGTTCGGCGAGATCGCCAACACGGACTACGAGGGCGAGATCAAGAGCATGGGTGACAAGATCATCATGCTGCAGGCTCCGTCCGTTTCGATCAATCCGTACACGGTCGGCCAGAACCTCGTGTACGAGGTGCTCGCCCCGAACAAGGTCGAGATGGATATCGACAAGGGCAACTATTTCGGCGTCAACATCTCCGACGTGTACGAGGTCCAGTCGGCCCCGAACCTGATGGATATGTTCACCAACGACGCGTCGAAGCAGATGGCTATCGCCATTGACCGCGAAGCCCTGAAGTACGTGGTCGGCACCGCCGACCCGAAGAACATGGGCGGCACGGCTGGTCAGATTTCCAGCGGCTATTCGCTGGGCACCGACGCGGTTCCGATTGCGCTGAACAAGGATACTATCGTCGGCCTGATCACCTCGATGGCGGCGGCGCTCGACGAGCAGAACGTGCCGGAGACGGACCGTTGGCTGCTGGTCTCCCCGCGCGTTCGCAACACGCTGGTGAACTCCGAACTGAAGCAGGCGTACCTGACGGGTGATGCCCAGTCGACGATCCGCAACGGCAAGATCGGCATGATTGATCGGTTCACGATCTACGTGTCGAACCTGATGCCGCAGGGTCTGGCGGGCTTCAACTTCGACGGCACGGTCAATGCCGGTGCGGTTGCTCGCGAGGCAATGCTCGGTGGTCACAAAATGGCGATCACGTGGGCGAGCCAGATCGACAAGGTTGAGAGCCTTCCCAACCCGACCGATTTCGGCACGCTGGTGCGTGGCCTGTGCGTCTATGGTCGCAAGACGATCAAGCCGCAAGCGCTCGTACTGGGGATCGTTACCCGGTAAAGAGGGTGAGGGGAGCATTGACGGCGGCACCGGAATTGCTCTCCTCATACCTGTGGAGGGCTTATGGTCGCCGCCAGTGCCATCATCAATCGTGCCCGACTACAGGCCATCGACGTGGGCAAGATGCGTTGGCAGGACGACGAGCTATTGCTCTGGCTCTCGGACGGTCAACGCACAATCGTCGCTATGGCCCCGTCCGCCTCGGCCAAGACCGACATCGTACCGCTCGTAGGGGGGACTAGGCAGGTCCTGCCGGTTGGCGCGTACATGCTGCTGTCGATCCTCCGCAACGTCGACCCGACGACGGAAGCGCCGGGGCGGGCGGTTCGGGTTTCCAGCCGCGAGGTGCTCGATACCTCCGACCCGGATTGGCACCTGCATTGCCCGGCGCAGACTGTGCGCAACTATGTGTATGATCCCGCCGAGCCGCTCAATTTCTACGTCTGGCCGCCGAACAACGGCAAGGGGAAGGTGCAGCTGATTTACGCCGCTGACCCGCCCGAACTCGTGGCTGTGGATAACGACATCACCGTGCAGCCGCTCTACCAGACGGCGCTGCTCGACTACCTGCTGTACCGGATGCACTCGAAAGACAGCGACTTCGCTGCGGGGCTGCAGCTGGCGACCAACTTCCTGCAGTCCTTCATGGGCTTCATGCAAACGGGAGAGACGACACAATTGGCAGCCAACCCCAACCTGCAACTCGGTCTTGTTGACCCGTCGATGAAGGCCACGGCCAGATGATCAAGCGCTGGGACGAGATGTATGCGCTGGTCCGGCCTTACGTGCCGGATGCGCCGGAGCTTGCGGTTACCGAGGCGCTCAAGTCGACAGCGGTGGACTTCTTCGAGAAGACCCACGCGTGGCTGTACAACTCGGTGGCGATCCCGGCGGAGCAGGGCATCTCGGACTACGAGCTTGACGTGCCGAAGGGCGCGGTGCTGGTCCGGGTTCATCAGGCTTGGTACGACGGCAATGAACTGCAGCCGCTCGGGGAGGATACGGTGCAGCTGATGTCGCGGCGCTACTGGCTGATGTCGACCGGGGGACCGGCCTACTTCAGCCAGCAGGAGCCGTGCACTCTGCTGCTCCTGCCATCGCCGTCGACGGTGCAGGCGGGCGGGTCGCTGATCCACACGACGCTGGCGCTTCGCCCGTCACGGGACGCGACAGGTTTGCCGGGCGAACTGTGGGATCGTTACGGCGATGCACTCTCGTACGGCGCGCGGGCGCGGCTGCACGAGATACCCAACCAGTCGTTCTCGGACGATGATCAGGCAACCAAGTTCCGGCGCATGTACTACGGCGCAGTCGGGTCCGCCCGCGCCGACCGTAACCGGGGCCTCACTCGGGCGACGCTGGTCGTGCGCCCCAACAGGATGGACTGAGATGGCGTGCCGTGTTCGCCTCATGCAGGGAGATACCCAGCCCAGTGTTGTCGCCGCGATTAGCGACGAGAATACGGGGCCGGTCAATCTCAGTGATCCGGCAGTCCTGCCATACATGAAGTTTCGGCAGGTAGGAACGATTGACACACTGCAAACAATCCTCGGCGTGAAGCTGCCCGGCGTGCCGTCCTGCTCAGGCGAGATCGACCCCGGCGAGGGGCTGCCCGGCGAGGGCGGGCTCGTGCGGTTCGATTGGCCGGTCAACGCGCTCAACGTCAAGCCCGGACAATATGAGGGCGAGGTGTCGATACATGAGGACAATTTCATTTTGACGGTGCAGGATCGTATCCAGTTCGTAGTCCGCGAGACGTTCGCCTAGAGGGAGGAGTGGCATGTCGATCTCCGGCGGCCCGATCTCCTCGGCTCCCATATCGGGCAACTTCGGTACACGCACCCCCCAGAACTGGGTAGTTACCCTCAACGATAGCGTCATCGCTACCGACTTGGTGTCGATAGCGGGCGGCAATGCACTGACGGCTAACGACGGGGTCACCGCCGTTGACGGGTTCAGCCGCACGGTCAGCTATATCCGTACGAGGGCGGACACGGCGGCGGTAGTCGATGCCCTGACCAAGGCGTTCGCCCGGCAGCGGACGCTGGCCGACAGCGTGGGGACGAGCGACAGCTTCTCGCGGCAGATTTCCCTTGCGCGGACGCTCAACGATCTCACTGGCGCAGTCGACACCTTCACCAAGGCGCTGCTCATTGAGCGGACGTTCGACGACACGGTAGGCGTGGAGGACGCGACAGGCGTCACCCGCAAGATTGCGCTCGACGATATCGTTACGGCGATCGATCATATATCGCTGCATCCGACACGCGCGCTGATCGACAGCGTTGCGGCGCTCGATACGATCACGCTGACGCTGGACCGCACGTCAGTTCGGCTGGAGGCATGGCCGACAATTTGTTACGTTGCGGACGTGAGCACGTCGGCTACCTACCGGCTCACCGCTGATCCGTCTTCGCAGCTGTTCATTGATGGTGTTGAGGAGTATTCCCCAGAGGCAAGGAGCCCGGCTCATGCAGAGTGAAGACACAATCAGGATCGTGGGTCAGCTGGACATTGTTCTGCGGGACCGAAGGGGACGCATCAAGGCGCGTCGCAGGGTCAAGAACCTCGTCACTACGGTAGGCAAGAGCGTCATCGCCAACCGCATGCTGGCGGGGCCGTCGCTGGGAGCGATGACCCACATGGCGGTTGGCACGGGGGGCACGGCCCCGGCGGTCGGCGATACGCAGCTGGCGGCGGAGATCGCCGGGTCGCGCACGGCGCTGACCTCGGCGACTAATGCCACTACCGTAACGACCTACGTCTGTACGTTCGGAGCGGGGGTTGGGTCGGGCGCGCTGCAGGAGGCGGGACTGTTCAATGCCGCATCCGCTGGCCAGATGCAGAACCGGTCGACCTACACGACAATCACCAAGGACCCGACGGACAGCCTGTCGATCACGTGGACCGTGACCATTACCTAAGGGGGTGTCATGCCTGCTCTGTTCGCCAACAACGCCACTGGTCCCCTCGCCGCATCCGTCGGCCCCGGCATTACGACCATCACCCTGAGCAGCGGCTACGGCAACGCGTTCCCCGCTCCCGACAGTGCGAAGGGGGAATACTTCCACGCCACGCTGGTCAACCCGTCCAACCAGATCGAGATCGTCAAGTGCACGCAACGGATCAATGACAGCTTCGTCGTCCAGCGCGGGCAGGAGGGGACGACGGCGCGCACGTACGATGTCGACGACAAGCTGGAGCTAAGGATCACGGCGGCTGGCATGGCCAGCAAGATGGATGTGGAAGGTGGCGTTATCACCGGGCCGTTCAAGGCGTACGGCAGCGTCGAGCTAGGCGACAGTGCGCTGGACATCATCACCATCCGGGCCGGGTCGCTGGTGATCGGGTATCCGTTGGCTGTCAGCGGGGCCGCGATAGATTTCCAGAACCCGGTGACTGTCGGCGGCTCGGCGCTGCTGACCGTGAACAGCACCAACATCCTGTCGAACAAGACCATCGACACGGCGACAGGCAACATCATCCGCCTCGCCGGTAACCTGCTGACCGCCGCAGCCGGTAGCGCCACGCTGACTTTCCCGAATACGACCGACGTGATGGTTGGCCGCGCCACCACCGACACCCTCACCAACAAGACCATTGTCGGGCTGGCGGCGGGGTCGACGATCTACACCATCACGGGCGGCGCGCAGGCTGTGATCGGCTACCGCGACGTCCCGCAGAACCGGCAGGATGGCAACTACGCCATTGGTCTGAGGGACGCGGGCTGCCACGTCTACGGAAAGAACACCGGGGCGCAGGGGATTACGGTCCCGGCGTTCGCGCTGGTGCCGCTGCCCATCGGCATGGCGGTGACCATCGTCAACAACGGCACCAATGACCTGAGCATCGGCTCGGGCGGACCGATCCTGATCCACGCCAACTCGTCTGTTACCGGCACCAAGACCCTGCCGCCGAAGGGGGTCGTGACGCTGCTGCATGTCGAGAACGACATCTGGTTTATTATATGAGCGGTATCCAGCAACTCCTGTTCGCCACCAAGGGACTGGCTGGGCTGCCGGGCGTGATCTCCCTGCATGACCAGTCGATGCTGACTACCGGGAGCAACACTGCGCAGCGGGTCGGGTATGAACTGGGCTCCAATGGCAAAGCCTCCATCGCCCCGCTCTCTACGGCTGGTGCCGGTACGGTGCTGGAGCACTGGGTGGACCCACTTGGAGCGGCTGGAAACTTCGAGGTTTACACGACGACCATAAGCGGAGGCCCGGTTAACGGGACGCTCGGTGCGTGGCTGCCATTAACCGTATCGCACCAGTGGTATATCGTGGCGAATACCTCTATAAACCAGTCTATCACTGCTAGGATCGCTGTCACCGTTCGCCGCGTGGGGCAGACGACACCAGAGGCAACAGCGTATGTCGATATGATCTCGCGCAAGACATAGGAGGCTTTCGATGGCAACCCCGAAAAACATTGGCGGACTGAAGTCCTTGGGCAAAGCGACCAAGCCCAGCAGCCACGTCGTTGAATACTCCGCTGACCCGCAGGGTGGCACCTTCGCCTCCGTGCCGCGTCCGGGTAAAATAGGCGGCGGCAGCGCAGCCCCGATCTTCGGGAAGGGAAAGAAATCATGACTGGCAAGCGTGTCGACGACATGGACAAGACCGAAATCCGTGAGGTCGGTGAGAGGCTCTACTCTGGCACCAAGGACGCCTACACTGCAGGCGGCACGCTGGTGGCCACGATTGATGGCAACATCGTTTCGTTGGGGACATTCACGGGCGGCACGTTCGAGATCACTGCCGACGGGCGCAAGCGGGCCGAGGAGATGGGCCTCGTACGCAAGGACGATGAGCAGGAGCCGGTGACCGGCGCAGCCCCGACCTACCTGCCCTACCCCGAGGTCAACGTGCCCGGTGCTCCGGGTGTCGGCGGGGAAGCCCAGCCGACCGGCCCGGCGCAAAACCCGGAGGAGTACAAGGATTTGTACCCCGACCGCTATCCGCACACGAGCCTGTCCGAGCAGCAGCCGATGATCGGCCACGAGGAGGAAGGCGATCCGCGACAGCAGACGGCGGACAAGGAGGGAAACCCACAGGCTCCGCCGGAGCTTGAGAAGGGTGCCCCGCCCGAAGTCACGCCGTACATGCCGGACGATGCGCACCGGGTGATCCCGGAGCATGTCTCGACCGGCTCTGGCGATATCCCCCCGAGGGACGAGGCCGACCCCAACATGGGGTCAGTCCTCCCGACGGAGGCAGACGACTTCGACGAGGACGGCACGCGCGTCAAGCCGTTGGAGTTGAAGACGCGCGAGAACGTGCCGCACCCGTCGCAGCCGATTGCCGGACAGCCGCCGCAGCCGACCCATCTGGAAGGGTGGTCGGACACTGCGGCCACACTCCCGGCGATGAACTTCGGTGACGGACCGGTGCATCCGATTGCGCAGTCGTTCCCCAGCCCCGGCGGAGGCTCGCCCGAGTACCCGATCATGCCGGGACCTGCGGGCACCCAGCCGCCGCCCCCGCTCCAGCCGGGTGTCGGGGTGAGGGCCGAGACACCGCGACCGCCGCTCAAGGCAGGCGTGCCGGAGCAGGAGGGTCGGCAGCTGCCGCCGTCCTACGACCCGCCGCGTCCGCCGCAAGCGGGCGACATTGGCCTCAACCCGGCCAAGCCGGGCGATGCGAAGAAGGTGAGGAAGGTCGATCCCGAGGCGCAGTCGGAGCATGTCTCGACTGGCACGGGTGACCTGCCGCCGCCGCCTGAGGGCCTGACCGAGGATGAGCAGGCCGCTTGGAACGAGGCGCACCTGCAAGCGCAGGAAGCTGCGCAGGCGCGGGTCAACGCGGAGGCCAAGGTGCGCGAGGCGGCGCAGGCGAAAGACACCGACGTGTCGGCAGGCACTCCGCTTCCGACCCCGCCCGACGAGAAACCCACGGGCGCGTCGGGGCAGCGGGAGAAGGAGGCCGAGGCCCGCAAGCGTGAGGCCGACCGCGCTGCCGAAGCAACGCGTCAGGGCGACAAGGACCGCGCCGAGAGGGCGGCACACCCCGGCGTGGGGCAGCGGCTGAAGGACGCGGTGCTCGGCAAGCCGGACGACAAGAAGGATGACAAGTCGTCCAAGCCGAAAGGCAAAACGCAGGGCAGGCAACTCAAGCTCGACCTGAAGGACAACGTGAAGGCGACGTCGAAGGCGAAGCCCAGCTAACGAAAGCGAGGGGCAGGTGCCGAAACTCACCATCGACCACTTCGATGGGCTTGTACCGCGCCTGAACCCCACGCTTCTTGAGCAGGGACAGGCGCAGCAGGCCGACAACGTCAAGCTGTACTCCGGTGCGCTGCGGGCTTGGCGTGGCCCGCTGCACGTCTACACCCCTCCAGTGGGCACCGCCCCCCTAACGATCTACAAGTATTACACGGCTGGCCCGTCTTACTGGCTGACATGGGATACGGACGTCGACATCGCGCTCAGTCCCGTCGTCGGCGATACCGACTACCGATTGTACTACACGGGTGACGGCCCTCCGAAGCAGATCAACAAGGACATGGTGGCGGCTGGTGCACCCGGCGAGCCGTACCCGCAAACGTGGATGCCGATGGGCGTGCCGACCCCGGTCCCGCCACTGGTGGCAACTGCTGTCGGCACTGGGACGGGAGTGATCGAGACCCGTGTCTACGTCTATACCTACGTCTCGACGTTCGGCTTGGTGTCGCAGGAGAGCGCACCATCGCCGCCGTCCAATCTCGTCGACGTGCAGCCGGGGCAGACAGTTCAGCTGACCGGGTTCGATGGCGCACCGCTGCCGGACCCCGAGTACAACATTACCCACACCCGCATCTACCGGTCGGTCACTGGCGGCACCAGCGATGCCTACCTGTTCGTCGAGGAGATACCGATCTCGGTGTTGACCTACGTCGACGACAGCACGGCAGCCGAGCTAGGAGAGCCGCTGACGACCGAGGGCTGGACACCGCCACCCGATGACCTGCAGGGGCTGGTGACGCACCCCAACGGCTTCTTTGCCGGGTTCATTGGCAGCACGATCTACTTCTCTGTTCCCTACTATCCGCACGCGTGGCCCATCGCTTTCGCAATCGCGGTCGAGGACGACATTATCGGGCTCAAGGTGTTCGGCGCGTCCATCGTCGTGATGACCAACCGCTGGCCGTACATCCTCAACGGCGTCGACCCGGCGCAGATGGCGGTCGAGCGCGTGCCGATCATCCAGCCGTGCGTGTCCAAGCGGTCCATCGCCAGTGACGAGTATGGCGTGCTCTA
>Ga0209077_1000180_pt1 | contig 16198 bp, 13 predicted proteins | sample PPLLak1March2015_FD_187247 | JGI IMG/M metagenome (GOLD analysis project Ga0209077, IMG submission 187247) | Freshwater sediment microbial communities from Prairie Pothole Lake near Jamestown, North Dakota, USA - PPLs Lake P7 Core (1) Depth... | ecosystem: Environmental > Aquatic > Freshwater >... | reverse complement strand
TTGCCCCTTTGCCCCTTTGTCTTTCTGCCCCTTTGTCCCTCTGCCCCTTTGTCCCTGACTTCCTGTTTGGCGCATAATACTGTCAATCAGGTGGCAGATCGCCGCCAACCACAGGAGGAGATCCCTCATGAAACGAATCGTCACCACTATTGTCGTCGTCTCGCTGTTGGTTTCGCCGATTCTCTCGCAGGCGCCTGCCGGGCCGCCCAAGCCGGGACCCGAGCAGAAGGCCCTCGACTACTTCATCGGGACCTGGGCCTTCGAAGGCGAAGAAAAACCCAGTCCATTCGGACCCGGGGGTAAGTTCTCCGGTTCCGAAACAGCCGAATGGTTTCCGGGAGGCTTTTTCGTGGTCAGCCGGTCAGATTCGATGGGCCCCATGGGCGAGAGCAAAGGCTATTCTGTCCTGGGTTACAACTCCGAAACGAAGAAGTACACCTACTACATGGTCAGCTCAATGGGCTATCAGATGTCGGCTGAAGGCACCCATGCCGGAGACACCTGGACTTGGTCCCACAAGGATACGATGGGTGGAAAAGCTCTCAGCGGCCGCTTCACCATGAAGATAGTCTCTCCGACTTCCTACACGATGAAGTACGAGCTGTCGACCGACGGAGGGCCGTCTCAGGTCGTGATGGAAGGCAAGGCCACGAAAAAGACCAGCTGAGAATGCCTGGCTGGAGCCGACCCCAAGGACCGCAGGGACCCAAGGACCTCAAGGACGACAAGGAGGCGATTCTTTCTTAGATCCTTGATTTGCCTGAGGTCGTTAGCCCGGATTTCTCACGCCGTGCTCGGGGCAACCGCCGTGAGAGCCGCGCCGCCGCCGACACAGCGAGGGTGTTGAAAAAGGTTGGAAGCGCGTTCCCCCGGCTTATTGACAGTTTTCAACGCCGAAGGCGTTACGTAGCAAAGCCCGGGGTTGCCCGCGTTGTGTGCGGGCAACCCCGGGGTTGACGGCGGGAAGGATCCAACCCTGAAAGGGTTGCGTAGTAGTGCGGTACGCAACCCCTTCAGGGTTGGATGCGTACGCACACCCCTACCCAGGGTTTCCCGCACACAACGCGGGCAACCCTGGGCTTTGCTACGTGACCCCGTTGGGGTCATTTCGGCAATCCGCTTGACGGAAATAACACGTAAGGTTACATTTTCAACACCCTCGCAGCGAGGGTGTTGAAAATGTCAACTCTTCTATTAATAGGCGGATAGACCGGCGAGTTCCCGGGGGGCGAGATCGAATGGAGCCGCGCACGACAGCGAGAGAAGCGAGCGAGAGTAAGCGGACCACCTGACTCGCTCCACTGCTTCGTATTCAATGCATCGACTTAGCGAATGATTGGTGGTCCGCTTACTCTCGCTCACTGCCGTTCGCTTTCGTGCGCGGCTCCATTCGATCTCGCCCTCCGCACGACATCAGCCCATAGCAAGTCCGTCGGCTACCGCCCAAGCAACTCAAGCAGCAGCCTCGGAGAATCGGTCATGATCCCGGTCGGATGAAGATCCAGGGCCCGGCGCAGATCGGCAGGCGAAGGACTGCCCAGAACGTTAACGAACCACCGGGACGCATGTGCCCGTATCACCGCCTGATGGCGCTCGCCGCAGCTGCTGAGATCGAGGCTCAGGATTGCATCCGGGTGTCCGGCCAGGACCACGTCGCTCGCCCCGGGGAGCAATCCAAGCTGGCCGATATCAATGATCACCCGGGCATCGGGATCCAGCCGGCGAATTCTATCGATGTCCTGGGGGCGGTAGGCCCTGTAAAGCACAGACTTGCTGAATTCCTCCTTGCGGACGACGCGGACAATCGGTTCAAAGTCCGTTACCTTGACGTCCAGATAGAGTATCGCCCGGCCCCGGACCACGGAGATCGCCTCTTCCAGAAGTGGAATCCTTGTTCCTCGAAACCCTTTCGAGAAGGCCGCGCCTGCATCCAGCTCCCGGAGCCGTGCCCACGACAGCGCGTCGACTCTTCCCCTTCCGGCAGTCGTTCGGTCCACCGTGGCGTCGTGTATGAGAACCACTCGGCCGTCCTGGCTGAGCCGGACGTCGACCTCGACGATGTCGCAGCCCATCCGGACGGCCGCCTCGATGGCTGGCAGCGTGTTTTCCGGGGCCTCCAAGGCGGCCCCGCGGTGAGCGATAACGGAGACCTGGTGTGCGGTCTGACCCGCAATACGGGACGGCAACCCGAGCACCAGGAACGCGAGGAGCGGCAGGGGCAGAAAATGGCTCGGCCTGGTCATTGGGCTTCGCCCTCGATTCCCGTGACCGGCTTTTGGACGACGGCGCTGCCCCGCCACATCAGCGCGAGCGCCCCAAGAGCAATCGCCAAGGAGCTCGCCTGCGCAAACGTGAGGACACCGAAAGTCAAACCGCCCGAGTCGCCCCGGACGAACTCCAGAAAAAAACGAAACGTGGCGTAGACCGCGACGGCGAGAAGAAAAAGAAAATGGCGTGGCAGCCGAGTGCGGCCGGGCGCCACCACGATGGCGAGAACAAGACCTGAGTCAAAGAGCGCCTCGTAAAGCTGGGTCGGGTGAACCGGGAGACTTGAGGAGGCAAAAGCGTCAATGAAGCCAGCTCGCAACTGACCATGGTACGCCGGGCTGGACGGACCATAAGCAACCGCCCAAGGCAGGTCGGACGGTTTCCCGTAGCAGCAGCCGTTGAGGAAGCATCCGACGCGCACCAGGGCGGCCCCGAGCAGCAGGGCCGGCGCGGCTGCATCGGGGAAATCGCCGACTTCCCAACGCCCCGAGTGCCAGCGCCTGTAGAAGGCTACCGCGAGCGTCGCGCCAACCACAAAACCCCAGAAGCTCATCCCGTCGGCCCAAACCCCGTACTGCGCGGAGAACCAGACTCTCGCCCCGAGGATGCCTCCCCATATGCCCAGCAGGTAAGTCTTCCTGGCGAGCGCGCGATCGTCCGATCGGCGCTCTGTAATCCACATCCCCGCCACGACCGCAACGGCGAACAGGGCGGGCCAGACGATCGTCATTTGATCCTCATCCAGCGGGCCACGGGTTGTCAGTTTTCAACACCGATGTAGACAATGGAAGCAATTTCCTGCTTGTTTCCCTTCTCGTCGGTGTATTCGCCGTAAAAGACGACCGAGGTCGATAACTCGCTCCTCAGGACCTCGACTTGGTTGGACTTCGACGTGTCGGGGATCCTCCCATAGGTGGTGTCGTCCTGGGAGGGCCCCCGCCTCCACGTCACTGGACGTCCATTGACATCGGGGGCCAGGTTGACGCGCGCCGATTCCCTGGTGTCGCTTCTCGAGAATAACACTCCGCCCTCGGGATGCTTCTGCGTCGGGTCAACCACGGTGACGTCCTTAACCTGGGTTGGGCCCCAACAGCCGAGGAGTACCAAGCCTCCCGCCGTCGCGGCTGCCAGGGACGCGACCAGGAGCGCGTAGTGGAGGAACCGGGAATAACGAGTGTTGTCTGCTCTCATTGGAGTCTCACTGTGTCGCATAGGAAAGTTGGCGTTCGATGCTGAGCCGGGTCGTCGGAACCATCGTTCTCCGGGGTTGTGACAGGACCTTGGTGCTGAACCTGACCTGTTGCCCCGCCCCCGACGGGTTCCTGAAGATCGGCGTCGTGAAGTTGATGACAAAGTTGCTTGTCGTGGGCATGACGTAGGAGTACGAGCTTTCAGTTGGTTCCATCCGAAACTTGTCCGTACAGCTCTTGCAGATCGTGATCAGGTAATCCGCTTTCGTATCGTCTGGTTCGATGACGTCGACGAGCAGTTTATCCGCGTCCGACGACTTCACCTTCAGCTGGTACTCCAGGGGGCTCTCCAGACCGGCGGTTCCGAGGACGGCTCCGGCCGCGAACCCGGCCGTGATCCACTCGCCCTGCGAGGGGGTCGAATTGACCTCATGGAAGGCGATTTCACCCGAGCGCTGAGCTAATTCCACTCTCAGGCCGGTTGTTCCCGCCTGGGTGCGGCTGGCGGGCGTCAAGGTGAGCATAGGAGCAAAAGGCACAAGCAGGGTATAGTCGTTTGAATTCTTCCCCCCGCTGGCAACTTGAAGCGGTCCTGTTTTGATGTTGTCCGGCAACTGAACCAGGAGGCTGGTCGTGCTCGCCTGGAGTACCGTTGCGGCGACGCGGGAATTGCCTTCGACCGTCACGCTGTTAGCCGCGGGAGTCGAGGAGAAGTTCGAGCCCTGGATCGAGATTTGCTGCCCACCCACGACGGTGGACGGCGTCACCGAATGGATCTGCGGAGCGCCGGACGCGAGCCCTCCGGTTGTCAGCGTCCTCGTCCGAGAGCACCGCAGTGCGGTCCCGCCGGGCAGCGGGTCGGACACGTGGTCTTCCGTGATGGTGATCTCCGTACCCGCTCCGGGGGGCAGACGGACCAGGTCAGGCAGCAGATCAAACAACCCTGCAAACGACATCATGATGTCTGGCTCGCCCTTGCTCTGACCGGTCACTTCGAACTTTACCCCGCCCCCCGGCACGTTTGAGACTTTTACAAAGAAGGGTTCCCAATCGGAAACGCCATCGGTCGTCAGAGGGCTGAAGAACTGGGCGGCGGTGGCATCGGAGGAAAAAACGAAGCACTTGCCCATCAGGAGGTAGACGAGGACCTGCGTGGACAGTTGGCCCACACTTTGCCCCTTCTGGAACTTGGACAGGTCGACGCTCCCCTTGTTCAGGGTGATCGTACCTGTCTTCAGAGGGATTTCCCCTGCTAACTGCCCCAGTCCCATGCGGAAGGCCGGAGCGGTTCCTCCGAGGAGAGTAGCTGGACTAATGGTCACCCGGGGACCGAAGTTGACGACGAATTGTGCGATCGGCGCCGAGGTAAGGTACGCGCCGTGCGACAGGAGGGTCAACCCCGCCACCTCGCTTGGAGCATACCCGCCCAAGCGAGTCACCCAGGCCTCCGCCTCCAGGCGGCCGGAGAAGTTCCGCCCGGTTACGGCCGGGACATCGGAAAACAGCTCCGGGACGTACAGGGCAACGTGGCTCAACGGGGCAAGGTCCATGGTCTTCGTGGCCTGGATCTCCGGTGAGGCTCCCGCACGGCCCGTCAAAGTAAGCCGCACTGTGACCGTCTCCCCAGTCGGATTGGTCAGAGCAAGGGCCGTCGAGCTGTCTGCCTGCTCCTGAACATAGATCGCCGGCATGGGCGTCAAGGGCGAAGCGGGCACTCCGACATCTGCCTGGAGGGCGCCGGTGGCAGCCGTTGTCACCGTGAGGGCCGCTCCACCGCCCAGCGGCGCCTGAGGTGTGACGCGCGCCCATCCGACTTTTCCCGGATTTGTCGTGCCATCGGACTGGAGTGCCAGCGCGCCGCCAGCGGGTACTGTTACGGCAAACTCGTCGCTGCGAGTGCTCCCTATTCTCAGCGCCAGCGCGCCGCCTCCCTCTGCGAACAGCTCAACTGTCGCGCTGACCGGGGTGGCCGAGTTGTTGATCAGGAAGAAAGACGTCTGGAGCTTGAGCGTTCCGAAGACGCCGTCACCGATGCGGGCAAAGACCAGGTCCTCTTCCTCGTTCTCAGCTGTCACTTCGGGAACCGCGGGCAAAGAGGTGTAGTTGAATCCCTGGGTCTGAAGTGTGACCACCGCGACCTGCGGTGAATCGCTGGTTATCACCAGCACGCCCTTCACGTTCGTCCCGGCAGCTCCGAAGACATCGTCGACAAACTCTGCCTTCTGGCTGAGCTTCGCCAGGGCCCGGGTAACGGTAGCGACCGAGCTGCCGTCCATTCTTCTGAGGTTCAGCGAAAGGTTCGCCTGCGCGGTGCCATCCGGATTGCATACGGCGAATGCCGATCTTTTCCCTCCGGTGGTATCGACGACGATCATCAACTTCTTGGCGCGTACGGAATCACCGATCCCGACTTCCGAAATGAATCGACCGGCGGAGTCGAACGTGGTGAACTTGCCCGCACCCGAGATCTGGACGTCGGATCGGACTTCCACCCAGCCCACCACTACGCCACCCGTGCCGTCCGTATCGAGTCTGAGAGTCGCTCCGGCCGTCAGGGTGAAATCGAAACTGCTCCCCGTGCCCAGGTTGGTTGCCACGGACATCGGCTGGCCGGTGTTCTGCCACAGATAAATCCTCCCTGTGGCAGTGGCGCCGCCGTTGTTGATGAGGGTCACGCTGGCTTTGATGACTACTCCTCCGCCTGCACCGTTTGCGAAGTGCGGAAACGTGAGAGTGTGTCCTGACGCGAGGTCCGCTGCCGCGGTCTTGGGGCCGGGCCGGGCGACGATGTACCGAGCGAGTCGAGGATTGTCCTGCAGCAACGCGGTCACCCGCTTGTACCAGGGCGACAGGACCGGACCCTCCAGGGATTTCAGGACCGTCTGGGCGAAGGCCCGTTCCGCTTCGGTGGAGGCCACGTTTGTGCCGTGCAGCGCATCTCGCGCCAGCCAAACGAATCCAAGCGAAACGAGGAGGATTAGAGAACAGAGTGCAAGGGCGCGACGGGGCATGCTTGGCTCCTTGCGCTGGCTCTCGAGAACGGGAGGGAGGCCCGTCAGCGCGAAACGGAGTCTAGCAGAGCCGCGAGCTAAGTGTAAACATAAATGGCGTTTGCACAGACGATGGTGGTCTGCTTACTCAGTGGGCCGACCGGCGGGACTCGGCACGAATCGCGCCGCTTGCGAAATCGCAAAGAGCCGCGCACGAGAGCGAGCGAAGCGAGCGAGAGTAAGCGGACCACGCATCCCACCCCGGGGGGCCCTCAAAACTACTCCTGGATATCCTCGGTCGGATCCTCGTAGACTTCCATCTGCGGCCCCTGCCTGTTGAGGGCGCGGTTCCTCGCGATCGCGATTACGCTCCATTCAGGCTCGGCGGATGAATGCGTTCTCGGGGACATTTTCGCCACCCTCTTTCGCTCGCGGCGCAAAAAGTAGCGTGCGTTTCAGAATCCGCCGTTCAGGGCCGATTGGGCCTGGCGGAGAGAATCAGCCTGACGACGTCGAGAGGAGGGTCGTCTCCCTTGGCCGTCAACCGCTGGAACTTCGCCAGGTACTCGGTATCGCCGGTTGCGATCCCGGCCAGAGCGTAGAAATAGGCATAGTCGGACGAGAAACTCGTAATCTGCTGTTTCTTCCACCTGGTCGGGTCTTCAATGAACGGGAACAGGTATCGCACCGCGGTCAGAACTCCCGCTCCTTCACGGGGTTTGAAATGCCACAGGTCCTCTCCCCTGACTTCGGCGATCCGGCAAAGCAGTGTAAAGGCGTTCAGGTTCATCGCCGAGTAACTGAGTGACCGCGTCCGTGCTTCCTCCCGCGGGCAACTTCCGTCCGGCTGAATCTGGCTCGGCACCAGGTATTCCTTGAAGAGCGCAGAGGTCATTGCATAGTTGCCGGCATCGCCCACGAAGAGGCTGTACGCCGCCGCCTGCACCGCCCACCATGTCGAGTGGTTGTTCCCGCTCTTCTTCTCGCTGATTCCCTTTTCGCTGGTCGTCAGCCACTTGATGTAGTCCCGGAACCACAGCCGCACACCGTCGGCCTCCTCCGCCGGCCGCAGGCCGCTCGCCCGCAGCATCGAGAGTCCCTGAACGGCCCAGATCAGGGGAACCGTGTCTATGATCCCGGTTCCACGGCCGGTTGTAACACCCCGGATGGCCTGCCCGTATTCCAGGTGAGGATTCATGCGCGTTGCTGGATCGATGAACCAGACACGCAGAACTTCGGAGGCGCGACGGGCTGCATCCGCATCATCGAGGAAGTACGCGGCGAAGCCGAGATCGTATACCGCATCGCTCATCTCCCGAAGGTGGTCGTCGTTTTCAGTGAAACGGTTGGGATTCCGTTCCCCGTCCCGCCGGATGTATGGCCCATTCGGGTTCTTCGGATCCGGCCACCAATATGGTCCTTCGCTGAAGAAATCGTTCTTGGCAATGGCAACTCCTTCGGGCCGGCTGAACGTCACGCTCCACGGCCCCTTCCCCAGAGACGCCCGTGCTTCCTTCCGGATGGACTCAACCAACGGCTGAAGCGAAGGATCTCCTTCGCGGATCCGTTCCCGCAGCTTCCGGGCTTCGGCGGGTCTGAAAAGGATCAGGCTATCTTCGGCGTCGGCGGCAGTGAGCGGCGACAGAAGTGCCACAAAAGCCAGCAAACAAGGCAACCTCTTCATCATGACGTGACATTAAAGCACGACGGGGCGCCAGAAAGCAGTCGAGAATCCCCGACAACAAGAGAAGGACACCAAGGACACCAAGGACCTCAAAGACCACAAGGACAGCAGCCATATGCACTAAGCGCCGGTCGGCCCTTGTTGTGCTTTGATGTGTGGTTGCCCTGCGGCGCTTTCCGAGCGATCATGTGCAACACAGGAACAAGCGAGAAAGGAAAAACGCGATGATTCGATTCCGCCCACGAGTGGCTCAGCTCACCGTCGGTGTCTGCCTGGTTGCCGGTTTCGCCGGTCTTGCTTTTGGACAGGACACTTCTCCGGCCGGTTGGTTCAAGGCCACTCAGGTCGCCGAAAAAGTGTGGGTCATCGACGACCACGGCAACGACAACATGTACCTTGTGGAGGGCAAAACCAAGGCCCTGCTGATAGATACGGGCATCGGCATGGGCGACCTGGCCAAGTTCGTCCGGTCACTGACCAGTCTTCCGGTGACGGTCGTCAACACGCACGGGCACCCGGACCACGCAGGAGGGAATTACCAGTTCAAAACCGTTGCCGCTCACCCGGCGGACTTTGAGCTTATCAAGCTGTTCAGCAGCAAGGAGTTTCTGAAGAACAGCGCCCAGCGTTATCTGAACGGCCCAGCCGTCCCCGGAACAGTCACCGTGGCCGAAATAGAAGCCTCCAGCCCACCCGAACTTCACGCGATCAAACAGGGCTATGTGTTCGACCTGGGCGACCGAAAGTTGGAAGTGGTGGAAGTCCCGGGTCACACGAAAGGGAGCATCTGTCTGCTCGACACTGCTCACAAGCTGCTGTTCACAGGCGATAACGACAACCAGCTTGTCTGGCTGTTCCTTAAGGACTGCACACCGCTGGATGTCTACCTCGCGACGCTTGAGCAACTCCAGGCGCGCAACGAGGAGTATGACAGGATACTGCCCGGCCACGGTGCGCCGCTCGATAAGGGCTTTATCGCCGATCAGATTGCCTGTGTCCGCACCATCCTGGACGGTTCCTGTAAAGGCGAGCCTTATCAGTCATTCGCCGGAAACGGACGCTTGTGTCGCTATGGACGAGCCTCCGTCGCCTTCGACCCCCAAAACCTCCATTCGCGGAAGTGAGGTTCGGGTCGAGAGTAGGTCACTGCCATGCGGCCAGCTGGCTCGATACTGCTGGCGGTGTGTAGTGTCCGACCGTCGGCTGGCTCGGTGTTGCAGCTTTTGCGAGTCTCGTTGGTCCGACTTCCAAGTCGGACATTCGCCATGCGTTCAGCTGGCTCGGTGTTGCTGGCGGTGTGTAGTGTCCGACTTGGAAGTCGGACCAACGTACACCGGCAGGCGCTGCTGCCTCCCCGCTGGCTCTGACCCGCCGGCCTTGACTCGAACTCTCTCCTTGACATTCTACAGGAGCGGCGGTACGCTTCCATTAGAATATCTAGGAGGCGAAGATGCCGACTCCCAAAGAGGACTTGCTTCAAGGCACGCTCGACCTGCTGATCTTGACGACCCTGGCTCTCGAACCGATGCATGGCTACGGGATCTCCGTGCGGATTCAGCAAATCTCCGAAGACGTCCTCCGAGTTCAGCAAGGATCCCTCTACCCCGCACTCTACCGGTTGGAACAGAAGGGTTGGATCACCTACGAATGGGCGGCGTCGGAAAACGGTCGGAGGGCCAAGTACTATCGCCTTACCAACCAGGGGCGAAAACAACTCCAAACCGAGAAGGAAAGCTGGGAACGTCTGTCGAGCGCGATCAACCGGGTTGTTAGAACCGTTTAGGGAAGGAGGCGCCGATGTTCGCTCTGGTGCATAAACTCGCAATCGCGTTTGGTAGTCTGTTTCGCCGGAAACGACAGTTCGAGGCTGAAATGGACGACGAGATTTCCTTCCATTTCGAGCAAGTCATTGAAGCGAACATAAAAGCTGGAATGACGCCCTGGGAAGCGCGACGGGCCGCTCGCTTGAGCTTCGGCGGGGTGGACCAGATCAAGGAGGAATGCCGCGATACGCGCCCGACGAGAATCATCCGAGAAGCAATCCAGGATTTGCGTTACGGCCTGCGCACGCTCGCGAAAAGCCCCGGATTCGCAGTTGTTTCCATCCTCACACTGGGGCTTGGTGTCGGTGCCAATACAGCCATCTTCAGTTTAATGGATGCAATCCTTCTCAAGGATCTTCCGGTTCCCAATCCTGAAGAGCTGGTGATAATAGAAGCTTTCCATGGCGAAAAAGGGCGGGATTTCAGCTACCCCGTGTTCCGGGACATCGCTGCTCGTCAAGAAGCATTTTCGGGTATTTTTGCGACGGGCGGAGCGGAGTTCGTTCGGGTCGGAGTGGAAGGAGTTGGAGAGGTATCGTCCCCGGAAATGATCCAAAGCCGGTTTGTATCGAGCAATTATTTCTCAGTTCTGGGGGTGAATCCAATCCTGGGAAGGGTGTTCAACGCAGGGGATGATCAGGAGGCAGTGATTGGTTACGGGTTCTGGCAAAGGCAGTTCGGCAAGGATCCCTCGGTTCTCGGCCGGGTCATCACGTTGAACCAGGCCTCGTTTGTCATTGTTGGCGTGACGGGGCGGGACTTCTATGGGGAGTCTCCAGGCAACAGGACCGACTTCTGGATACCTATCGAAGCACAGCCGCGGACGCAACAGCGGAATCTTTTGGAAGCGCGCACCGCCGCGTGGTTCCGTACCATGGCCCGACTTAAGCCGGGGGTCGCCCCCGGCCAGGCCCAAGCGGCTCTGACGGTCCTTTACCGTCACCTGCTGGCCGATGAAATCGCTTCCGGGACAGGGAGCCTGATCCACAAACCGCCCCGTCTGGAAGACACGCGCGTCGGTCTGAGCCCGGGGAGCAAGGGCCACTCTTGGCATCGGCGGCAACTTTCGCAGCCGCTACGCCTGCTCATGCAGGTTGTGGCTGTGGTTCTGCTCATCGCCTGCTGTAACGTGGCCAATCTGCTTCTCGCGCGCGCCTCATTCCGGCAGAAAGAGATCGGCATCCGACTTGCGCTCGGGGCGGCGCGTCTCAGGCTGGTTCGCCAACTGTTGACTGAGAGTCTCCTGCTCGCCGCAATGGGCGGAGCGGCAGGCGTCGGTCTTTTCTTTGCGACTCGCCACGTGTTCCTGACGATGGCCTCCCTTCAACTCGATCTTCGACCCGATTGGCGGATCCTGGGGTTTGCAGCCGCGGTCGCCTTGCTGACCGGACTTCTTTTTGGCCTTGTGCCGGCATTGCAGGCCACCAAAATGCGAGTGGTTCCGTCCGGTCAGATCGATTCGGCCGGACATTCCCGTATTCTCGTCCCACGCCTCCTGGTTGTCGTCCAAATGGCACTGTCAATGGTGTTGCTGGTTGGTGCCGGTCTCCTGGTGCGGACGCTGCTGAATTTCCGGGACTTCGACCCCGGTTTCGTCCGCGAGAACGTGCTCTTGTTCGAGCTGGAACATGAAGACTCTTCAGAGACAGCGACGGACCGCGGGCTTGGCGGGGTGATTCTTGAACGTCTTAGCGCTCTTCCCGCCGTCCATTCGGCGAGTTTGTGCGACTCGAGTTTTTTCAGTGGCTCAGCCAACACTTCGCCGGTTCGTGTCCCGGATTCCGAAGTGAATCCGGACGCCGACGGAGAAATTCGAACGGAGCGGGTTTCGCCGCGGTATTTCGAGACGCTCGGTATGCGTCTTTTGATGGGGCGTGAATTCACTCCGGCGGACAATGCTGTGGCCATCATCAACTCGGCACTGGCACGCCACTACTTCCCGGGACAGAATCCGCTCGGGAAGCCAATCTACCTCCCCCGGCTTGACGAGCAGCGACGCTATATCCCCTTTTCTCCGAAACTGGAATTGGAGCAGGCGGTCGAAATTGTTGGGGTTGTGCAGGACGCCAAGTATGACGATTTGCGACAGGTAACCCCTCGAATGGCCTATCTGCCTTGGGTACCCGGCCCCTCGTTCGATTATTCCTCCGTTGTGGTTCGGACAGTCACAGGACCCGCCACCCTGGTGAAACCGATTCGCGCGACCCTCCGACAGATCAACCCGAAACTGATGGTCCGGGAAGTGAAGACATTGGAGGACCAGGTGAACCAGAGCCTGGCTCACGAGCGGCTTATCACGGAGCTGCTGACTTTCTTCGGGCTGCTTGCCTTGGCACTCGCCTGCGTAGGGTTGTATGGACTGATGTCCTATTCGGTAGCCCGCAGGACTCGTGAGATCGGCATCCGCATGGCTCTCGGCGCGCGTCGAATCGACGCCCTCGCGATGGTATTGAAGGGCGGGTTGACGCTCGGTGTTACCGGGATTGTCTTGGGCCTGCCCGGCGTGCTGATCGCCACGCGGCTGGTCGAGCACTTCCTGTTTGGTGTCAGGCCTTTCGATCCTGCTACGATCGCCATGGCGGTCGCTCTGCTCCTCTTCGTCTCTTTGACCGCCGGCTACGTGCCTGCTTATCGTGCCGCTCGGGTCGACCCGGCTCTGACGCTGAGAGAGGACTAGCCCTTTTTTCGGGAGCGGCACGCGAAAAATGAACCTGGCTCCGCGTACGGCGCTGTCCCCGAAAGGAGACAGAAATGAAGAATGCCTGCTCGGCTTTTCAGTCTTCACTCGTCCTCATTCTGACATCGGTTCTGGTTCTGTCGGCCCAGCTTCGACCGACACCGCCGACCATCCGCGTGAAGATCACTGAAGTCCCGGTCGAAGTCATCGTGCTCGATTCAAAGAACAGGCCGGTGCTGGATCTGCGCGAAGGTGATTTCACTATCCTGGAGAACGGCGTTAAACAGCGGCTGTCGCATTGCCTGATCGACCGATTTGACCAGGCGCCAGAGACACCGACTGGCCAGGACCGTATAGCGGCGTTGTCGAAGTTTGGCCCGACGGGCCATCGAACGATCCTTATCGTTCTGGGCCGCGGCCGTCACATGTGGTTCGACACCCTGCCGGTTCTCACGGACTTCATTGCGAACCAGCTTGAACCGAACGACCTGGTTGCCGTGATGGCCTACAACCGGGCGACGGATTTCACGACGGATCGGTCCGCTCTCACCTCGGTCCTCAAGCGTTACCAGGAGAAGGGCGGGGATATTGAGGCAACACTCGAGCTGCGTCAGGCGGGCCTTCAAGCCGTGTATGGCGCGAGGGGATACGACGATGAGCTCCAGGCTCAAATCGACAGCATATTTGGGACAATCAGGACTCGAAGACTCGTCCCCCAGCGATCTCCGGAGGCCAGGGACCACGCCAGAAATGGACAGGAGTCTTTGCAGATGGCCGAGCGGCAGGCGGCGCTCGACCGCCGGGCCGGCACCGAGGAGTTCCGCCGCGGTGCCGAGGGCAAGTTTCCCATCAAGTTATCATCAGGCGGCCCTGACTTCGATTCCTTCGAGAAGGTAGAATTCCAGCTCCTCACTGACTTCAGCTTCGAGGATTACATCTTCTACCGTGCTTCGACCGAGCAGGACGTGGAACACTTGTTCTCCGCTATTCAGTACCTGCGTTTCCTGGACGGCGACAAACACCTGATCTTCCTTCATAACCAGGGCCTCGTCCTGCCCAGGCTCGAGCATGAGAAGAGTCTGGCCAACCTGGCGAGCGATGCCCGCGTGCGCTTGCATGCCGTGCAGACAGGCGGCACATGGGTGCCGGGCGACCAGGTCATGAGAGGGTTCAGCACGGGATCGGGCGCCGGTGTTGCTGAAATGGGGACGAGTGGAATAACGGACACACGGTCCATCGCAAGCTTCCGCAGGAACGCGGGAAGCGGACGGCTGTCCATGAACACGGCTCTGGACCGGACCGAGAGACTGGCCCAAATGACCGGAGGCCTGGCGTTTTCCCACCGAGACATCCGGCCTTCGCTTGAAGCGATCAACATGTCGAACCAATCGGCCTACTTGCTTGGGTACCGCCCGCAGAACGAAAAGCAGGACGGCGGATTTCGGAGCATCGAAGTCAAAGTGAACAGGCCAGGATTGCGTGTCTTGCACCGGCGAGGGTATTACGCCTACGAGATCCTGCGACCGTATGACCGTCGTCAGTTTATGGCGCATGCAAGAATCGCCGCTGCGCTCGAATACGCCGATTCGATTCCCGATCTGAAGTTCTCCGTGGAAACAAAGGCGGCCGCAGGCGAATCCGGCCAACAACCTTTCGAAGCTGTGGTGGGCTTTCTCCCGCCGGCGGACATATTCTCCACGGACGGTGCCGGGTTACACCGGGGCAGCCTGGCGATCTCCTATTTCGTCTTGTCCGGCAATCAGGAACTGATGACGGAAGCCTGGGACGACCTGGAAATGAATCTGAAGGAAGAGACGTTCCAGCGCGCTCTGGCCGGCGGAGTCCGCGTTCACAAGAAGTTGACTGTGCCGACCGACACTTCGGCGGTCCAGCTCAAAGTGGTCCTGTACGACGCCGTCAATGACCGCCTTGGTTCACAGGAAATCCGGGTCAAATTCTGAAGCGTTTTCTCGCGTGGAGGGGATCGTCGCATTCACAACGAGATGGTCGCTGCTAGGCTGCGCTTCCGTTCATCAGGTGATTCAGGATCAGCCAGTCCAGCTCTTCGTAGTCGCGCTCTGCAATCAGCCCCTCGACCCGTTGTCGATCGAGAGACCTGGACAGCTCCACGAGGCGCAGGAATGTCCAAAGACTGTTCCGCAGGTGTTTGGTGGCCAGGTGCTTGGGCTGGGTCCGCAGCGCCTTGACATCCAAGCCAACCGTACCGACCTCCCAGAACCGATTCTGATCGAGGACCCGCACCTGGTTGAATGCCGACCGCAGGTTTATGGAACCGAACGAACGATCCTGATCGAACTTCAGGCCGTTCTGGTCGTTCAGATGAACGCTCCAGAGCTTGCCGAACTCCATGGCGAACCCGATCTCATCCGCCGGGTCCAGGCCCGCCAGGATCGAATGGGCCGACTCCATAAGCACGCCCACTCTGCTCGGGTCGTTGGATTGAAACCCGAGCGCCAGGGCATGTCCCATTGTTGGAATGAAGGCCAGGTCCATCGGCTCGTTCGGTTTGGGCTCTATCGCAATCCGGAGCCCGGGAGCATAGGCGAGCAGTCCGTTGACCGCCTCCAGGAGTTGCCGTGCCGCCTTGCCGACGTCCTTCGCCTCGCGCATGTACGTTCCCTCACGGGCAAGCCACAGAACCATCAGGTCGGTTCCGAGCTCATCGGCAATGTCGGCGGCGCGTTTCGAGCGTTCAAGCGCATAGGCGCGCGCCTCGGGATCATTCGAGGTGTAAGCTCCATCAATGGTCTTCGGGTGTTCCCAAAGCCGCGGCGCCACGAACTCGGCCTTCAGTCCGGCGTCGTCGAGCAGGCGGCGAACCGATTTCGATGCCGAGCGAATCTCGCCAGGCGAGAGCGCGTCCATCTCAGGGACCGCATCGTCATCGTGAAACTGCACTTGATCGAACCCGAGCTCCTTGTAGATCCCGAGCTTCTCGGCGAAGCTCCTGGTCGGCCGCACGGTCGGCCCGAAAGGGTCAGCCCCCTCGTGAATATTCCAGGGACCGAAAGAAAAGCGGTATCCGTACTTCTCCATGTGATCCTCCTCGACCAGAGTGAACGCTTTTGGCACATGACTCAAGCCCCAGGGGGGCTTTACTCGGGAGTGTTGCATAAGGTCGCAGAAGTGCGTTCGGCCCACAGGTATTGACGGACTTGCTATGGGCTGATGTCGTGCGGAGGGCGAGATCGAATGGAGCCGCGCACGAAAGCGAACGGCAGTGAGCGAGTGCCCTCTTGGGGTGTGAGATCGACAACCGGGCCGTAAAGCGGCGGATTCTGAACCGCGAATCCGCCCTACGACTGGGTGCTTCCGCACGGGCGGGCGGTCGTAGGGCGGATTCGCGGTTCAGAATCCGCCGCTTTACGGCCCGGTTGGCAAAGGATTTCCTCTGAGCCGCGCCGCAGGCAGTCCCGAGAGGACCACTGCACGGAGCAGCGAGCACTGAGAAGGTGTGAAAGAATCGGGAGACGAGGCGAATGTACGTTTTCGACCCCAGGCGAATGTACGTTTTCGACCCCAAGGGGGTCGCGTAGCAAAGCCCA
>Ga0209077_1000178_pt1 | contig 16348 bp, 12 predicted proteins | sample PPLLak1March2015_FD_187247 | JGI IMG/M metagenome (GOLD analysis project Ga0209077, IMG submission 187247) | Freshwater sediment microbial communities from Prairie Pothole Lake near Jamestown, North Dakota, USA - PPLs Lake P7 Core (1) Depth... | ecosystem: Environmental > Aquatic > Freshwater >... | reverse complement strand
TCCGACAATAAAACAGTCTATGCCCAGCATGGGAATGAATATGAAGCCCTGATCGCGCGCGAGGATCATCAGGGAAATATTCTGCGCGCGTTACTGGAAATTGCATCCCTGGATGACCGCGTCGTTCTGGATGTTGGCGCTGGCACCGGGCGCCTAGCCTGTATGCTTGCCCCGTTCGTTGCGCGCGTCCATGCCTTTGACATTGCCCCGGACATGCTGCGCGTCTGTCGTGAAAAATTGCTCGCGAGCGGACTTACCAACTGGCAGGTTGAAATTGCGGATCACCGTCAATTGCCCGTGGAAAATCATTCAGCCGATCTGATTGTCTCAGGCTGGAGCGTGAGCTATCTCGCGATCTGGAATCCCGAATCCTGGCGGGCTGAATTGGAAAAATGGATGGGGGAGGTGAAACGCGTCTTAAAGGGAAACAGCTTTATCATCCTGTTTGAATCGCTGGGTACAGGTTATGAGTCGCCAATCGAGTTGAAGCAACTTATAAATTTCTATCCCTGGCTCGACGAAGCGGGTTTTCAAAAAAAGTGGATCCGTACAGACTATAAATTTGAGTCGCTCGAAGAAGCCGAATATCTCTCACGCTTTTTCTTCGGCGATGAATTGGCCGACAAGGTGAAACAAAACAATTGGGTGATCCTGCCTGAATGTACAGGGGTTTGGTGGAAGAAGATCAACTGAAAGCCTGTGCGGGCTTTAAGCCTTCATAGGGCTGGGAGACTCCTGCTTCCTGAATCCATTCCTGATAGCCATCACCAGTCCCACGAGGATCAACACAAGGGTTGCACCGGCGAAGAGCCACTTGACCAGAGTAAATATTGCAGCCAGCCATGCCAGACTCGCAGGCGTGGATGGATAAATCGAGAGCATGGCCACAATTCCAAGATTTTCGAGCAGGTCGAACAGCCATCCGCCGAATGGAACGGCGTTCAATTTCTGCATCGGGCTGTTTGCTGCGAAGCCTCTTTGGAACAACCATGTGATAAGCAGGGAAAAGAATAACGTGTAAACAATCGGGTAGATAATATCGCCCGTTAATTCGAATGTACGATAATCGGCGCAACCCTCATCGCCATAGGCTGCGACCATTGAATAGACTTTTTCAGGTGTATAGAAAATTTGCAGATCAATAGGTCCGAGTCCGCCGGAGGCTGCTTCGATTTTCGCCTGTTGATTTGGGAGAACGACCGCGTTGAAGAACATCTCTCCGGCGAGAAAGATCAATACCAACCATCCATTTGCATACTTTCTAAAAACTTCCGAAATCTTGTTGAACATATTTTTACCTCCCAAGTAACTTAATGATTTTTGTTGCATTCAACACCAGAGATAAAAAATGAGATACTCACTGGTATCAAGGAAGCTTCGACCACGTGACTCGGCGCCATTCAGCTCACTACAGCCCCGATGCTTTTCGGGAGCGCGAGGTAAGCCTGCTTAGCCTGGCCAAAGCATGGGAGCCATAAATGAAACGATCACTGCCACGATCAGGGTAAGCGGCACACCCACGCGCACGAAGTCTGAGAATTGATAATGACCGGGTCCGTAGATCAATAAATTTCCGTGATGCCCTATGGGAGTAAAGAAAGATGTTACAGCAGCCATTGCCACGGTCACTACAAAGGGCTGCGGTGGAAGACCCAGGCTCTGTGCCAGGGCGATCGCAATCGGTCCGAAAAGAGCCGTGGTTCCGGCATCAGACATCACCTGCGTAACGAGTCCCGTGACGATAAATAGCGCCATCAGAATCCAGTGGATTTCCCACCCGGATACAAACCCTTGAAGCCAGCCAGCCAGCAGGTTGGCAGTACCGGTTTCCTGCATTGCCAAACCCAGAGGAATAGCGCCGGCAATAAATATAAAAATGCGTGCATCGATGGATTGGTATGCCTGTTGTGTAGATATGCAGCCACTGAGTATCATCACCAAAGCACCGGTGATAAAAGCGACTTCCACGGGAACGATACTGAATGCCGCAAGAAGGATAGCCAGGATCATGATTATCCCAGCCAGTCGTGCCTTGTGGAGGGGTTTGGGTTCCCCTCGAAACGGGACCAACAGCAGGAAGGAGCGATCGTCTGAAATTCGTTTGATCGCATCCGGATCACCTGTCATCACAAGAACATCCCCCTCGCGCAGTCTCACGCGTGATAGTTCCGTTCGCAGCCAGCCTTTGCGCCTCCAGACGCCGACAATGATGACGCCATAGTTGTCGATAAAATTGACTCTCCCGATGGTCTTGCCAATCAATTCCGACCGTGGAGCAACCACCGACTGGACGAGCCTCTCTGACAGGTCTTCCTTGACGTTTTCATTTTCCTGGGTGGATGAAACCGTCTCTCTATATTTTTCCAGCGGTTGAATCGCAATACCGGGTTCCTTGTCGATCGTCGCGATTTTGTCGGGATTCGTTCGGATCACAAGAACATCGCCAGCCTGGGTCTTCTTGGTGCCGAAGGGTTTCTCGCGCGGCCGGCTGTTACGATACCAGGCAGATACTTTGAATTCTGTAGGCTGCTGTTCCTCCACTTCCTGAATCGTTTTGCCAATTAATGGTGAATCGGGCAGCAGAACCAATTCCGTGTGATATCCATCCAGACGAAAGTGATCTACTGAGTCATCGCCACCATGGCGATTGGGAAGCAGGAATCGGCCCGCGAACAAAAAGAAGAGGGCTCCGGTCAACGACAACGCCAAGCCGATCGGCGCAATCGAAAAGATCCCCAGACCACTTTGACCTGCCTGCGTCAGCAGTCCATTCGCAACAAGAAATGCCGGTGCGCCGATCAGCGCAATGGCAGTACCCAGTGAGGCTGCGAAAGCCATCGGGATCAATAACTTCGATGGTGGAATCTCATTCTCTCGAGAGATATTTAACATGATTGGAAGCATAATGGCGGTCAATGCCACGTGACCAACAAAAGCCGACAAAAGAGCAACAGATGGCATTACCACGAGGATGATCCGCTCGAAGCTGCTGCCTGCCAGAATCTTGATCCAATTACCCAACCGTTCTGATAACCCGGTATGTGAAAGCGCCCCACTGAGCACAAACATGGCTGCCAGGATAATTGCCGGTTCGCTGCTGAACCCTGAAAGAGCGCCTTCCGGATCAAGTATCCCGGTTAGACCAAGCGCCGCAATAATCAGTATCGCGGTCAGGTCGATTCGTAGCCATTCCGTGAATAGCAGGACAATTGCTCCTACCAGAATGATAAATAAATAGATCTGGTTCAACTCAATGCCATCTAGCATAATAAGCATTCCTCACAACGGTTAAATTTTCAAACCTCTGGGCTACAAGGAAAAGGTGATGGCTGGATGCAATGATCCCCACTGACTAGCGCTGTCCTTATTTTATCAGTGCTTCTGGGTGGTTTTCAAGCGTATCAAAAATCCGCTCTTTATGTCTGCCGAGCAATTCCATACCCTGGATTTCATCCATGGTGAAATAACCGAAATCCGTGGTTTCATTGCTCAAGCCGAGTTCTCCCCCAAGGACTTCTGCTTCGAAGTGCAACGCGACGATGTGGACTTTGTTCCCATCCGGATAGATGACCAATTGATCGGGGTGACTATAGACGCCGACCAAACGCTTCACGCGGACGCTCAGGCCTGTCTCCTCGCTAACTTCCCTTTCACACGCCTCCGCCGCGGACTCGCCCGACTCCATCCGCCCACCCGGCAGGCACCATTGCCCATTGTCTGTGCGGCGGGTCAGAAGGACTCGTCCCTGTTCATCGAAGATCGCGGCGGAACAGCCGATTCGTAACTCACCCTGCTTGCCTAAACGAGGACCGTAGAGAACTTGAGTCATGCAGACCTTCCATATCTTTGGAATGTATCTTTCCCAGGAAAGTATATCAATGATTGCTTGTTTAAGTTTCCTTGTCTTTCCCTGCAATCTGACCTATACTTGGCGCTATTAATCGGATGAAATATGTCTGAATTTAGAAATACTTCCCGTTTCTTTAGCCATCAGAAAACAAATTGGCGTTTGTTGATACAACGATTAATCATCTTTTCCTCTCTTGGTGTCCTTGGCTTATTTGTGACCTGGCCCTGGCTCCCATGGGTTAACCCACCGAAAACACAAACAATTGTAATTTATGGATTTAGCATTTTGGGGGAAGTCATGAACGAGGAAATTCTTCCCGCATTTCAAGCTGAGTGGGAACAGCAAACCGGTGAACGAGTTGAGTTCATCACTTCCTTCGCCGGGTCTGGAACGATTACGAATCAAATTGTTTTAGGAGTGCCTGCCGACATCGCTATTTTATCCACTGAATTGGATGCATACCGTCTGGTTGATAACAATATTTTGCAGAAGGATTCCTGGCGTCAACTGCCTAACCAGGGGATTCTTAATCGGTCCCCTTTTATCATTCTCGTACGAGCTGGAAACCCTAAAGATATACATGGATTTGAGGATCTTTCGAAGCCGGGAGTTGGAATTGTGCATCCTGATCCTCTCACGTCGGGTGGTGCCCAATGGGCAATTCTGGCTGAATATGGGTCGGCATTACTGACCTCGCAAGACGAAGAACAAGCCTATGACCAATTGGCTGGCATCTGGAAAAACGTCGTTGCGCAAGCGGCTTCAGCCCGGTCTGCGCGGACTCAATTTGAGAATGGATTTGGCGATGCGCTGATAACATACGAACAGGAGGCACTTAGAGATAAGAGCCTTGGCAAATTAACTTCAGAGATCATTTACCCTGAAAGTACGATCCTGAGTGAACATACGGTGGTGGTGATCAATAAAAATATTGAACCGGATGAACGTGAAGTGATCGAGGCTCTGCTGCAATTCTTGTGGAGCGACAAGGCGCAAAGTCTGTTCGTGGAACATGGCTACCGAAGCGTCAATGAAGCATTGAATGAGGCGAATACGAATTTCGGATTGATCGCCAGTCCATTTGTTGTAAATGATCTGGGTGGCTGGCAGCAAGCTAAACAAGAAATCGTCGATTCTCTTTGGAAGGAAAAAGTATTAACGGAGATTACCCCATGAATGCAGTTGATGTAAAGGCGCGACCTGGTCGCCCGTCAGGATTTGTTCCAATTTCCATCCTGCTGGCGATGATATTTCCACTGCTCATCATGCCACTGGCGGCAATCTATTTCTTTGCGGCAAGCAGCGGATTCGAAGGGTTCATCGATACTTTGCGCCAGCCGGATGTTCTTTTTGCATTGCGTTTTTCTCTCCTGATTGCATTCGCGACCGCCCTCATCAACGGTGTCCTGGGGACATTCACAGCTTATGTGCTGGCTAAGTATCAGTTCAGGGGTTCCAAAGCACTTAGCATTATAGTCAACCTTCCGGTAGCGATCCCAACCGTTGTTGTGGGTACATCTCTTTTACTCTTATGGGGACCGATTGGCATACTGGGCCGTTTTCTTGACCCGCTTGGTATTCGTCCCATGTTTGCTCCTGCCGGGGTGCTGCTTGCCCACTTGTTCGTTACATTCCCATACATGCTGGGTGCAGTAAAACCGGTGCTGGATGAATTGGAAAAAACGTATGAAGAAGCAGCGTACACCATTGGTGCAAGCCGTTGGCAGACTTTCCGTTATGTGCTCCTGCCTGCATTACGTGGTGGTCTCTTCGCAGGTACATTACTCACATTCGCCCATTCGCTAGGCGAGTTCGGTGCAACGGTTCTTGTCAGCGGAAACCTGCGCCTGAGAACACAAACGGCGCCTCTTTACATTTTCGCTCAATTCGAAGCCGGGAATATTGAAACTGCCAACACTGTAGCAGCGATCCTGGCAACGTTTTCATTTCTACTCTTCTTCCTGCTCCTCCGGTTTACGCAAAAAGGTTCTAAAAGGGAGCAGGAGTAATGTCCATCACTCTAACCGATATATCAAAACGCTTTGGCGATCACCTGGTCGTTCATGGAATTAACCTGGAAGTTCAAAACGGGGAATTGTTCGTGCTTCTGGGTGGAAGTGGAAGTGGCAAGAGCACGATTCTTCGCATGATAGCGGGGCTTACAGCTCCGGATACCGGCACAATCAAGTTAAACGATTTGGATGTAACAAATTTGCCACCTCAGAAACGGAATACAGGTTTTGTATTCCAGAACTATTCCATTTTCCGCCATATGACCGTTGCCGAAAATATTGAATTTGGCTTGCGCATCCGCAAGGCTGGGACAGACGAGAAAACTCAACGGAGAGAGGAATTATTGGACCTGGTCGGTCTGACCGGTCTGGGAAGCCGCTATTCAGACCAGCTCTCAGGAGGACAAAGACAAAGAGTGGCATTAGCCCGCGCCCTGGCTTACAATCCGGCGGTTCTGCTTCTCGATGAGCCTTTTGGAGCGCTGGACGTCAAAATTCGGGCGCAACTTCGCGAGAGCCTGCAGGAGATACAGGAAAAGTTGAATGTGACAACCATTCTCGTTACTCACGATCAGGAGGAAGCCTTCGAGCTGGCAGACCGGATCGGAATTATCGAAAAGGGAAATCTCATTGAAGTCGGAGATCCTGAAGAGCTGTATCACCGCCCAAAGACGGAATTTGTGGCAACATTCATCGGAGGTGGAAATGTGCTGGTGGGACGCGTCAGGAAAGATCAGATTCAGTTAGGACCTATCAGCCTGCCATTCCCAAAGGATGCGCCAGTTCATCAGGAAGGGAGTCCGGTGCGAATTCTTATCCGACCGGAGACCATTCTCCTGCGAAACAGTAACTTCCGTTTGGCACGAGATATAAAGCTGTCTGTTCAGGGTCAAATTACCGAACGGATCTTTACAGGTTCGCATCAGCGCCTTCGCATGGAGGTCGATAGTTTACAGGGCTTCTGGCCAGCCACATCCGGATACGGCAAGCAGCTTACACGGATCGAGACCATCCAGCCGAACTCGCCAACCGATGAACAATTCCTGCCCGGACAGTCAGTTTGGCTCGGTATCAAAAAGTATCATGTCCTTGAACCGACGAGACTAAAAGTGCTTATTTGTTTTGATCCCAAAACTAATGAGAACGCATCTCTCGAGTTTGGCTGCCGACTGGCTGAGTCGGCGCGTGGACCGGCAACTCTTTTAGCCGTGGTTGGGTCGGATATTTCCATGGATGAGGTGAAAAGCAAATTTGAGCAAACTAAGTCGGGATATTTCTCACATCTCCCAAACATGGAAACAAAAGCACGTCAGGGCAATGTACCAACCGAGATCATTCTCGAGACGCAGGAAGGTCATTATGAAATCGTGGTTTTAGGGCAGCAGGGAAAATCTCCCGGCAGAGGATTAAGTATGATGGCACGTCAAATTCTTACGAGTATCAACGTGCCGGTTTTACTGGTCGAAGCTTCCCGCCCGAAGATCGAACGAATTTTAATTTGTACAGCTGCCGGCGAACCCGGCAAAATGGATGTATTGGTTGGTGGACGGATTGCCAGACAAACAGGTGCACAGGCAATGGTACTGCATATTCCCCATCCGGAATCATCCCGGGTCGCTCTTCGGCAAATCGAGCGGCATCTTGGTCAAGCAAAGGATACACTCGAGGCATTAGGGGTTCCGACCGAGTATGGAATTAAAGAGCATGCCCATCTTGTCGAGGGCATTATACAGGAGGCAGAGGAGGGAGATTACGATTTAATTGTCATTGGTGCGTCTTTTCAACCCCATCCCCATCAGCTCCGCTGGATGGATATAGCTTCCCAAATTATTCAGAGAACGAATAGGCCCGTTCTGGTTGTTCCTACAAGCTTTTAGTTAATCACTCTGTTAAGTTCCGTCCTTATTGCTTCCTGCCTATCCAGTTGTTTATGTGGTGCTTTCGAAAGTTTAGAGATTGATGAGATAAGCGGTAAAATTGCACCAGTCCAATGGCTCGAAACAAAAATACAACCGGCATTTCAGTGCGTATTAATAGTGAAAGCAGTCGATTGCGCGCACACAATGAAACTGTACCCGAGCGGCTGAGTGATGAAATCCTGGTGACTCAAGTTGCTCAAGGCAGTAGCGCCGCGCTTGAAGCGCTTTATGACCGTTATGCCTCAACGGTTCTAGGCATTTCTCTTAAAGTAATCGGTGACCAGGCTTCGGCTGAAGATGTGTTGCAGGAAACGTTTTGGCGCGTATGGAAAAGCGCTGTGACTTATCAACCCCAGCGCGGCTCGTTTACGAGCTGGCTTTTCAGGATTGCACGCAACCTTGCCATTGATTCCTATCGTCGCCAGACGGTACGTCCGCAAGAAGTGTACATGGAAGATGGCAGCGATTCTATTCTTGAAGAAATGCCTGATCCCGGGACGGATGTGGCAGAGCAAACTCAATCGATTCTCAAGAATCGACAGGTGCGCCAGGCATTAGCGTCTCTGCCGCGATTACAACGTCAGGTCATTGAGATGGCTTATTTTTATGGGATGACGCGACAAGAGATCGCGGAAGCGACCGGGGAGGCGCTTGGAACAATTCACACTCGCGCTCGTTTGGCAGTACAGAAATTACGTGAAGAGCTGGATAGAGAAGAGTTCGAAGGATAAGAATGGATAAGCACATCGAGGAATTACTTCCATTTTATGCTCTTGATGTATTGACTGATGAAGAGCAAAAGCTTGTCGAAGAATATTTGGCGGAGCATCCTGAAGCGCGCCAGCAGGTCGAAGAAATGAGCCGCTCGGTCTCAGCGTTGCCAGCGAGCGTATCGCCTGTGGAGCCGCCGCGTCGTGTCAAGGCTGAGCTAATGGCGCGCGTCGCCTCGGACGCGGAGGGTCGCGCCCGCGCCTCGTCACAGAGTCAGCCGTCCCGCCGCGTGACGCGCTTCGAGAATTTTTTCCGGACGTTTGGTTTTACTGCCGCAGCGGTTGCAGCTATTTGGATCATCGTGTTGAGTATCCAGGTTTCGCGCCTGCAGAGTGAAATATCCAACTTGAATAGCCGCCTGGCAGCCCAATCGGAATCGCTCGATCAAATCATTGCAAACCTGCCTCAGACGAATCAAGCGAATGTAATTACTGTTTCTTTGAAAGGAACAGAAGTCCAACCTCAGGTGCAGGGCCAATTGATTGTTGATCCGGATAGCCAGTCTGCGGTTTTGGTGATTTCGGGTTTGCCTCAACTGGAAGCCGGACGAACGTATCAGGTTTGGCTGATCAACGGCGGCGCACCCATAAGCGCAGGCTTGCTTAAAGTGGATGAAAATGGACAAGGTGTGTTTATCGTTAACTCAGAAGAATCAATTGGGTCATTCGATAATCTTGGGATTTCCGTTGAACCTGAGGGAGGCAGTGAACAGCCTACAGGTGATATTGTGGTGCTGAGCGAGCTGTAACCACTTTTTATTCCCCTTAAGAGTGTTGAGAATCATTTCTCGGCACTCTTTTTGTTTTCATAGATGCAAAGCGAATTTGTCTACGTATGGATAGATAGGTATACCCATTTCGGATCCGATCATCACTCAGATGAAGGAGGTAATCCAATTGCCCCAAATACCCATCACTTCTTCCATCTTATAGGTAGTTCCAAAAAATTCTGTTTCTTGAATCTCAAAAGGAGTAACCCATGCGTAAGTATTTTAATGGTGTTGTGGTGAGTTTGATGGTGATTGCGCTGGTTCTTGGCCTTGCGCCCACCTCCTCAAGTGCAGCCAGCCACCGCGAAGCCCCTCTGATCTCCCTCGATCCCACCGCCGATATCACCGATTTCTTCATGTTTCGTAGCTATGAATCCGGTCGGGAAGACAGGATCGTATTGATCATGGATGTCATCCCGGGTGAAGAGCCCAGTGCCGGTCCAAATTACTATAATTTCGATCCTACCGTGCTTTACACGTTCAATATTGACAACAACAAAGATGGCAATGCCAATGATGTCCGCTTCGAAATCCAATTCAAGAATGAATTTCGCGGCGTCAACCGAGATTTGGGCTTGTTCCTCTCGTATGTTGCATTGCCGCCGATCACTTCACTGGATGGCGCTGGCTCTGAAGGTTTGGGTCTTCGCCAGACCTATACAGTGACCATGTTCAACAAGGGCAAGAAAACAGTCCTGGGTAAGGATCTGATCGCGGTTCCGTCGAATGTTGGTCCCAGGACAATGCCAGATTATGATGCACTGGCTGCCCAGGGATTGTACGGAATAAAGAATGATGTGCGTGTGTTTGCCGGACAGCGCGATGATCCATTTTACATTGACCTGGGCGCCGTTTTTGATACGCTCAATCTTCGTGCCCCCGGCGTCGATATGCTCTCTGGATTCAATGTTCATACGATTGCGCTTGAAGTACCGGCTAGTTTGCTTACCACAGATAAAAAGGGACCGGGGGATACTGCCCAGCCTGTCCTTGGCGCATATGCTGCTACTTACCGCCATTCCGTCCGTGTCCTGAGCCGAGATGGTGATGATGATGACGAGCGCGGTAACAATGGCAAGTGGGTGCAGGTGCAGCGCCTGGCGAATCCGCTGGTCAATGAAGCCATCATCGGTACAGTGGACAAGGACAAGTGGAACGCGACCGATCCGTCGAAAGAGAAGCAATTCGTGGAATACTACACTAATCCACGCCTGGTAACCGCGCTGGAAGCAGTCTTTACAGGATCAAATGCCGAGCCGCTATTTGATCTGCGGGATGTGCTGCTCACCTACACGGCGGGCAACTACTCGAAACTCTCCGAGTTGCTGCGCCTGAATATCAGTGTGGCGCCCGTTGCTCTTGCTTCGCAGAGTCCGCTGACGGTTCTGGGCGGCGACAACGCGGGCTGGCCGAACGGCCGGCGCCCCATAGATGATGTGACCGATGTAGCGATCCGCGTGATCGGGGGCACGGAGTTTGCGACAGCTGGCGATGCAGTTGATGCGAACGATATGCTTCTGCCTGACGCGTTCCCCTTCCTGTCAACCCCATGGGATGGATTCGAGCGCTCCCATCAGAACCCGTAAATTTGGTTTTGGCAACGAGGGTGAGGAGACCCCCTCACCCTCAATGTGCCCTGTCTTTAATTCTATACTAACCTTGCACAAAATTGGTCTTTAATTAATGTCATTATTTTGCCGGTTTTTAATGCCTCTATCACTTTTGCAATTGTATAATGAATTCCAAACGTCCGCTCGCGAAGTGCCCTCTCGTCATAAAGAGGCGCATAATTACAAAGTTGATACTACGCTGCTAACGAGTGCTTCACTTCACGCACAGATACAGACTCTGCACGATCAAATCCGAATATGATCGATTAGGGATGGTTGATCTGTATGAGGCGCGTGAGACTGACGATCCCTCATTATCATTGAATTGAACAGTCCTCATTAAGCGCTGGCTTTTGCCTGTTATGAATCGCTTTCCGCCTCAAACAGGGCAAACTCACCGCGAGACGGAGAGGAGGTGACACTTATCAAAAGAATGGTGGAATCAGGTCATACCCATTGTTTTTAAAATGCGGAACAAATCAGCCTGCGTATTGATAGATGTGTGATGTACGCATCCGAGAATTGCTCTTGTAGCAAGGATTTCGCTGCCTTGTCAAAACTGCGCACAATAAAACCGCATTTACTGAGAGTTTGAAAGTTACTTTATTGGTTTATAAGGAGTCAGCCATGCATAAGTCAGTTAATGTACTTGTGGTGGGACTTACAGTAATGGCATTGATGGTTGGAACTGCACCAGCCACATCGAGCGCAGCCAGCCACCGTGAAGCGCCTCTTATCTCCATGGATCCTAATGCGGATATTACAGACTTCTTCATGTTCCGCAGTTACGAAGCTGGGAGGGAGGACGCCATTGTGTTGATCATGGATGTCATACCCGGTGAAGAGCCGAGTGCCGGACCCAATTATTACAACTTTGACCCGACCGTGCTCTACACCATTAACATCGACAATAATACAGATGGCAGAGCGGATGATGTCCGCTTTGAGTTCGAGTTCAAGACCCAATTGCGGATCATCGTGAATCAATTGGATCTGTTCCTCTCCTATGCGGCTCTTCCGCCGATCACGTCACTGCAAGGTGAGGGGGCTGAAGGTCTCGGTTTACGTCAGACCTATACAGTAACCATGGTACGCAATGGTGAACGCAGAGTTCTAGCCAGAGATTTAATCGCTGTTCCCTCCAATGTGGGACCGCGTACCATGCCTGATTATGAGGCTCTCGTCCAGCAGGGTATCTATGAATTGGATGATGAGGCACGCGTCTTTGCCGGTCAGAGAGATGATCCATTTTTCATCGACCTTGGCGCGATATTCGATACGCTTAATCTCCGTAGCCCTGGCGTGGACATGCTGTCTGGCTTCAATGTTCATACCATTGCCCTTGAGGTGCCTGCCAGTTGGTTGACCAGTGATCAGGAAGATGCCTCGGATACCGACTCGCCTTTGTTGGGAGCTTATGCAAGTACCTATCGCCGAACTACAACCGTTTTACGTGACGATAATGGTGATAACAATGACGATAATGGTGATGACAATAATGATGAAGAATTGGATGATCGCCGGCAGGGTGAAGGTGAGTGGGTACAAGTACAACGATTGGCAAATCCACTTGTGAACGAGGTCATCATTGGTACCAAGGATAAAGACCGTTGGAATTCCCTTGATCCCTCCCAGGAGAACCAGTTCCTTAATTACTATAGAGAGCCGCGCCTGGTTACAGCGTTGGAAGCAGTCTTCAGCGTGGAAGCCGAGCCGCTCCTTGATTTGCGGGATGTTTTCCTAACCTACACCCCTGGTCGCTACGAGCAAGTTTCCGAATTATTGCGTCTCGATATCAGCGTGCCGCCTACACCTCTGGAGAGCCAGAATCCGCTGACGGTATTAGGCGGCGATGATGCGGGCTGGCCCAATGGTCGTCGCCCGATTGATGATGTGACCGATGTGGCAATCCGCGTCGTTGGCGGAGTGAACTTCGCGGATGCTGGTGATAATGTCAATGCGAATGATTTGCCTCTGCTGAATACGTTCCCCTTCCTCGCTACCCCCTGGGACGGACTCAACCGTATCCATCAAAATGGAGAGGGTGCACCAATACCCTCTCCAACACCGATTGGCACAGGAACAGTGACACCAACTGGATCTGTTACTGTTACAGGCACAGTATCCCCAGAACCTACAGGAACCGCCACTGCGACGACTACACCGACTCTTCCTGCAACCGAAACTGCTACAGCAACCCCAACCAACACTCCGGCTGATACAGCAACCTCGACACCGACCTCCACGCCAACTGACACTCCTACAAATACTCCCACCAATACGCCTACACCAACACCTTGAGGTCCATAGAACAACAGAACGGATAATGAGTGGGTCGAGATGGGAGTACTCTCGTCTCGACCCACTCCCGACAGGCCGAACCGAAACTGTGTAAAGAGGAACTCTATGCAAATTCTTTTTCAAAATCGATCGTTCAATCGTGTCATTATCTTGGTCTTTGTGAGCGCACTCATTATTTTTGTCTCATGGAGATTGATACCGGTCCGCGATCTTTCCTCCAGTGTGGAAGATGTATATGGCTACATGATTGACTCTACATCGCGTACCAGTACATCAACAGACACTCTGATCCAGACCCTGCAAGAACGTCTTCGAACAAATCCAAACGATTGGCAGTCAGCCAGTCAATTGGGACTGGCTTTTTTACAAAAGGCGCGTGAGACGGGTGATCCTACTTATTATCAAAAAACGGAAGAGGCTCTGCAAAAGGCATTGTCTTTGCAGCCAGATGATTATGCCGCCATGAGTGCGATGGGCGCGTTGGCTGTGGCACGTCATCAGTTTTCCTCCGCGCTGGAATGGGGTGAAAAGGCAAGACAGATCAATCCCAATCGCACCTATGCTTATGGCGTAATCGCAGATGCTCAGATCGAATTGGGGCGTTATAGCGAAGCTATTGAAACACTGCAAGCCATGGTGGACTTGCGACCCGATATGAGTTCCTATTCACGCATTTCCTATATCCGCGAATTGCACGGTGATATGGATGGCGCATTGGAGATGATGCGGCTCGCAGTGGATAGCGGTACATCCAATTCGGAGAGTACTGCCTGGGGGCGGACGCAATTAGCCATTCTTTACTTCAATATGGGCGATCTGGATCGCGCGGAACTTGAGTATCAACGAACGCTTCAGAATCGACCTGATTATGTTTACGCCCTTGCAGGCTTGGGACGTGTCCGAGCGGCGCAGGGGGATATGGATGAAGCGATCAAATTGTTGAATCAAGCGGTTGGCATCATGCCACTGCCTGAGTTTGTGATCACGCTTGAGGATCTGTATCATGTTGCAGGTCAGGAGGATGCGGCGAGTCAGCAGTATCGACTCTTGGCGACCATTGAGAAACTCTATCGTGCGAACGGAGTGGATATGGATATGGAAATCGCTTTGTTCAATGCCGATCACAATCAAAACTTGGAAGAAACCCTGGCGCTGGCACGCGAGGCGTATACAAAGCGTCCAAGCATCCATGGAGCTGATGCGTTGGCATGGGTTCTTTATAAAACTGGCAATTATGAAGCGGCACAAAAATATTCGGATGAGGCATTGAAGCTTGGAACGAAAGATGCGCTGAAATTATTCCATGCAGGGATGATCGCTCTCGAGATTGGTGACAAAGCTCAAGCGCGTACATATCTTGAGCAGGCGCTGACGATCAATCCAAATTTTTCCATTTTATATGCGAATGAAGCGAGAGAAACGCTACAAACACTGGCGGATCAATGAGCAAGAGGTCAACATGAAAAGATTTCGACGTATAGCGATTTCGACGATTACCCTTCTGGTTTGCTTTATTTTTGTCCCTGTTGCTTTTGCTCATCCGCTTGGGAACTTCACGATCAATCAATATGCCGGATTGCAGATCAGCCACGATGCAATTGTGATCGATTATGTGCTCGATATGGCAGAGATCCCTGCGTTTCAGGAAATAACGACGTTCGATGCAAACAGAAACGGTCAGGCGGATGCTACCGAGGCTGCCGGATACCATGCTGAAAAGTGTCTCTCGCTCAGACCGGACCTAAACTTATTCCTCAACCAAAAAGCCCTGGATTTAACCCTGGCAGCTTCCGCAGTTAAGTTCCCAGCTGGGGTCGGTGGACTACCTACACTGCGGTTGTCCTGCGAGTTTCGAGTTGCTTTTGATTCGGCGTCAAGTACCAAACCTGAATTGTCGTTTGTTAACAACGCATTCCCAGATCGCCTTGGCTGGAAAGAGATTGTAGTGATCGCTGATGGCGTATCGCTGCAAGGAGAATTTTCTACTACAAGTTCGAGTAACCGCCTTACCGATTATCCACAGGATTTGCTGACCAGTCCGCTTGAACAGCGTGCAGCTACGTTTGAAATCGTATCGCTTGTCGCCCCTGCACAAAACCTATCTACCGTGCCTGCTGATCAAGGCAAATCTACATTGGCACAGCGCAATGATGCATTCACACGCTTGATCCTGTTGGAGGAAATTAATCTATCGACGTTATTACTTGCCATTGGAATCTCTTTCATTTGGGGCGCGATGCACGCAATGACGCCCGGTCATGGCAAGACAATTGTCGGGGCATATCTGGTCGGTTCACGTGGCACGCTGAAACATGCAGTCTATCTTGGGCTGACCACGACGATCACGCATACACTGGGTGTATTCGCCCTGGGATTGATCACGCTTTTTGCAGCTCAATTCATCCTCCCTGAACAGTTATATCCGTGGATGAGCCTGCTCTCAGGATTGTTTGTAGTGGGGATTGGGGTCAATCTTCTTGCGAGCCGATTTAAGTCCTCCGGGCTGGGTCTTGGGCTTTCCAGGTTCAAGGAAAGCCTTGCAAATTCAAGCCGATCCTACTCACCAGTATTTCAACAGACTCATGCAGAGGGGACTGGTCATAAACATCAGTATGTATCGAATTCTTCACACGAACACATCCACTCACATGGTCGTGGACATTCTCATGAGCATGGACATGAGAATCATGAGCACCAACACGATCATGACCACACTGATCATTCTCATCTGCCGCCCGGCGTGGACGGTTCGCCTGTTACCTGGCGCAGTTTGCTTGCGCTCGGTGTTTCGGGGGGATTAATCCCCTGTCCTTCGGCGCTGGTGGTCTTACTTGGCGCGATCGCTTTGAACCGGATTGGCTTTGGTTTGATTTTAGTATTGGCGTTCAGTTTGGGGTTGGCTGGCGCTCTGACTGCCATTGGAATGATGTTCATCTATGCCGGCAGACTCTTTGAGCGATTCTCATTACAAGGGAGGATCGTCCGCCTGCTGCCGGTATTGAGCGCGTTATTTGTTTCAATGATCGGCGTGGGGATTCTTATCAAGGCATTGATGGAAATTGGGATTGTTTGAAATTGTAGTATGGGCACAGCGACGCATCGTCTTCGCCCGATGT
>Ga0209077_1000177_pt1 | contig 16362 bp, 11 predicted proteins | sample PPLLak1March2015_FD_187247 | JGI IMG/M metagenome (GOLD analysis project Ga0209077, IMG submission 187247) | Freshwater sediment microbial communities from Prairie Pothole Lake near Jamestown, North Dakota, USA - PPLs Lake P7 Core (1) Depth... | ecosystem: Environmental > Aquatic > Freshwater >... | reverse complement strand
ACATCCTGGACCACTGACTCTGCACTGACGGCGTCCTTGAGGATCCGTTCGGCAAACGAATAGACGATGGCCGAATAGCTGTCGTAGAGCTTTGACAGGGCAGCAGCGTCTCCTGTCTTAACCTTCTCCAGCAGGTCTGTTTCGACACCCATGGTCCCTGTAACATCCAATCATTCAACCGGCTCGAAATCAAACCGGGAGCGCCCGGCTCAGAACGACACGGGTGAACCGACTTCCCTGGCACGGTACAGGACGTCCGGGTCTTTGACGCCCACGGCTAGAGCGGTCTGCATATGGCGACGGGCCTCCTGCTTCCTGCCGTTCCGGTAGAGAGCCCATGCATAAGCATCGAGGGTGTACACGTCGCGGCGACGGCCGAACTCCCTTTGCGCGATCTCAAGCGCCTTCGCCGGGTTCCGGTGGGCCAAGTGGAAAATGAGCTCTCGGTTTGCGTTGTCCGGTTTGTCAGTCTCGGCAAGCGCGTCCTGCTCGAATCTCAGGAGAAGCGGCCCGGCCTCCCTGCGCCGCCCGGCCTTCATCAGTGTCTCGGCAAGCTGGTACAGATTCTCCGGATGGGGTGCCTGCGCGTAGCGCTGCCGCAGGAGACCCACAGCTTCATTGAACCGCTTCTGGACTTGCCGCACCTTGGCAAGTTCCCCGAGCGCATAGTGGTAGTTTGGAAAGTGAGCGAGGGCCTGGTGGAGCGCCCGCTCGGCGGCCTTTATCTTTCCGGACATCAGACATAGACGGCCTACGTGGGTGGAGATCCAAGCGAGATTCTCTGTCTCTTGTGGCGCCGTGCGCTGATAGGCGAGCTGCATGAACTGGATCGCGCCTTCGAGGTCGCCGAAAAGCTCCCGCAGATAGGCGGCGCGCGTAAGACCTGCAACATTGCCCGGCCGAAGATCCAGCATCCACTGAGCAGCTTCTTCCGCCTCCTTGTAGTTACCGAGCTCAGTATTCGCGTCGACCAGGAACCCGTAGACCATCACATCATCCGGAAAGCGCTTACGGAGGCGCTCCGCCTCTTCCAGGGCCTTCTGGAACTCATGCTTCCCGAGGAGCACCCAGACGCGAATCTTCAGGGCCTCATAGCTGCCGGGGTCGAGCTCGAGCGACTTCTGCAAAACTGCTTCAGCCTGGTCATAGAACGACGGATCGGACGTCTCACGAGCCCGGCTGGACAATGCCCAGGCGAGTTGATTGTAGGGGCCGGGCGTGGTTGGGTTCCGGTCAATCGTCTCTTCGAGCCGTTTGATTTTTTCCTGGGCCGGAGAGGACTGGCGTGTTGGTTCCCGCCCACTCACATTAATGCTGATACTCAGCGCCAAAACCAAGCATGTAAAGAGTCTCATATTCGCCTCCAAGGTCTTGGGAGCATCGGGCTCCGGCCTGCCTTGTGCCGAGCTGGAGTCCGATGCTCCGAGGTGGTTGCTCATCAGTCGACAGGTCCACCTCCGGGTTCGCCAGGGTCAATGTGACGGCGATTTCGCCCGTCCGGACAGTGCGCAAGGTAAGGAAACTGGGGTTGGTAGGAGGCATCGTTGACGTTGACGCCATCGCCCAGTCGGCCATTGACGTCGGGATTGAAGCCGGGGAAGGGCGCCAAGACGCCTCCCACCCCCACCCGGAGAACGACGTCGACTACGTCATCCTGCAATCGGCGACCGTTTGGAAAACCGGCAGGATCCCCGCCAATGAGGCCCAGCCTGTTCATGGAATCAGGCGGGGTAGCGGGGACTCCGGTGTTCAGACGGAGAAGATCCGCAATCGGCCCCCCGGGGGTCCCCTCTGCTGCAATCGGTGGAGCGTAAGTGACCAGCGGTAACAGATCCGTGCGAGGCGCGACCGGCACGCTGAGGGCACCCCCATACAGCGCTTCAACAACCCGCACGATGGCTGGATCCAGGAAGAAATCGGCAAACTGAGAATCGCGGCGCGGGCGGTCCATGCTGAAACGATCCTTGGAGCCGATCCCGATGATCAGTTCGTTGATCAACGGATTCCCGATTCTCTGGACTTGCCGGAAGGGTCCGGAGGCAAGCGTGGGAGAAGGAGAACGGCGCACCGTTTCCCGGCGCCGCGACGTTGTGGCCCAGATTCCGATTGTAGCGGCAAGCGATGTCGCCGGTTCCACCTTCCCAGTGGAAGTGAGCAGTTCAATAGGTACCTCAATCGCAATCGCGTTCACTGCGAACCCCGAGACCGTATCGCTGGCGAAGTTCTGTGGGGCAACGTCCTCGGCAGCCGTAAGAACGCCCGGGACCCCGCTCCCAAGGGTGCGAAAGTTCGCCGTATCGAACGCGGCGCCAAGATCGATCCAAAACGGATCGTCCGTCGTACCCGCGAAAACTGAAACTCCTTGTCCGAGATCGTACGTGCCGGCGGCAAAAAGCGCGGCATAATCCATCGTCCGGGGACCGGCGTTCGCCGGCACCGCGAACAACGATGACCCGTCCGCGCGTTTCAGGTCGGCTCTCTTGTTGCCTTTGATCATCGTCACGGTATAGGTCTGTCTCTGATTCAGTCCCAGACTCTCGAACGAGTTAATCCTGGGCGGGACTACGAGATTCTGGGTGCCTGGTTCAAAGGCGCCCTGGTCGCCTGCACCAGCCAGTGCGGTAAACAGGCCGGGGAGCCGGTAGTCGGTCTCGAAGCGAAACTGAAAGGTGACGTCTTCCACCGCGTCATGGTCGTTATCAACCTTGATCTCGTAACGGATCTCAGGGTCGAACGGAAAGAAAGTCGGTCCGTTGGCCGGTTCGAGCAAAGGATCGACGCAGAGGATTATCGTTACTTTGCTGGGCGGGGTATTGGGAGACTGGTCGGGAGCGTAGCTGACGAACGCGTAGAGGTCGGTAATGTCCGCCTTGTGATCAAGAGCGGTGATAGGAGCCTCCCGGTGGTTCGATCCGTGGAGATAAAGCGCCATTGTCAAAAACAGAACCGGCGCGGTCGCAGTCCTAAAGGCAAGGCTTCTAATCATGGGGTAAACTCCTTTGATACAAGCGAGATGAACCAGTCGGGTCCTTCTCCAATCGAAAGGCTGGTCATCCCAAGGTTTGCTCAATATACGAAGGAACTGAGACGGTTGGATTTCCAAAAAGGGACTTTTGCGGGTTTGATCTCGCGTCCGACGCAGGAGTCAGCAGAGGAGGCCGGTCGCAATTCGCGTGGCAGAGAACACTCGGCGCCGTTCGGCTGACGACGCGCAATGTGATAAATTGTTTATTATTCTAACCCTGCATTCGATTGGAGATACTCGCATTATGATGGATTTATCACCCGCAGCTCTGATTTTCGTCCATGTTATCGGCATCGTGGGGGTGTTTGCCGCCGGCTATCACCTCGGACAAAGGAAGACCGAGATTCAGCCACCTCCCCGCGTGAGAAGAGTTCGATAGCAGCTCACCCCTCAAGCAAAGAGGCCAGAGCCCACGGAAGAAACCGTCGACTCTGGCCTTTTTTGCTTTCCCATGCCCCCGGTTCGAGGCGGTTATTCAATTTCTTCTGTTTCGAGAAGACTGCGGCGCACGAAGCTGCCGTTCGCGTAGCAATCAATGATGCACTTTTCCCCGCTCCCCGAGAAGTGGACATAGGTGACTTGGTCTTTCCTTTCGGAGTAGCCTCCAGCCAAGGCCCCCAGCGTTGGGTATCGAAAGTGTCGGTTGTGGCCTGCCTGTTCAAAGTCTGGATATAGGTAGAGAGTGAGGTGCCCCGTCGAATCAAACACCGAGGCGTAGAACCGACAGATCCAGTCTCGAGTCGCTGGAGGTCTCGAATTATGGAGTGCTCGCTCTCGGTTGTCAGCAGGAACGAACAAAAAAGCCAGAGTCAGCCGAACAATATCCGCTTCGCTCCGGCGTTATTCCGAAAGGGACTGACTTTGTCAGCCGCGTTATGGCCTCCCATTGCGTCCGACCCCAAATAAGGACCCCACATAACAGCGCCGCAGGCCCGAGAGCTAGAACGAACAAACGATTCTTCGGGATCGCGCTAGACTGGTTTCATGAAACCAGACGGATTTGATCTCGATGACGCAGTTGCCCTGCTCGAACGGACGCCGGCGTGTCTGAGTGCCCTGCTCTCCGGCTTGCCCGAAAAATGGGTGCGGGCGACAGAGGGTGAGGGTCGGTGGTCACCGTACGACGTGATCGGACACCTCATTCACGGCGAACGTACTGACTGGATCCCGCGCGCCCGGCACATTATTGCCGGCAACACTCGACCTTTCGAGCCTTTCGATCGTACCGCCCAGTTCACCGAGAGCCAGGGCAAGAGCCTGCGTGAGCTGCTGGCGACGTTTGCTGAACTCCGCGCTGAGAACCTCTTGGCGCTGGCAGCTTTGGATCTGACGGAGCGGGACTTGACCCGCAGAGGCCTGCATCCCGAGCTTGGAGAGGTCAGTCTCGGGCAACTGCTGGCGACATGGGTGGTACATGACTTGGATCACGTGACCCAGGTAGCGCGGACGATAGCCAAGGCGTACGCTGAAGCAACCGGGCCGTGGAAAGTCTACCTGTCGATCCTGGGCGACCGCCGTTGACTGTAGCCGACTCCCGAGCCGGACATCGACGGCTTGCGCGCTGGCGGCTAGTTCCAACAAAAAAGCCAGAGTCAGCCGGACGATCCCGGGTGGCTCTGGCTTTTTTGTTCAGCACGAAACGCCGCTCAGCCGCGATATGTACGGAGCGCCTTCATGTAGTTGGCGCGCTCGAACGCTGCAGGGTTAGCGGCAGAGGCTTGGCTCATACTCCCCTGCATCTGCTTCACGGATTCGTACCCACGCTCGGACAGCCATGCGGTCAAGTCACCAAGAACATTCTTGATGTGACCGATGCCGTTCTTGTAGAGGGCCGAACACATCATCGTCACATTAGCTCCGACCAGCAGCATCTTGATCACGTCGTCGGATGTATGAATGCCGCTGGTGGCCGCAAGACTGAGATTGAGCCTGCGCGATAAGATCGCGATCCAGCGCAGGGGAAGGCGCAACGCCTGGGGGGTGCTCAGAAGAACATTGGGCGTTACTTCGAGGCCTTCCAGGTCTATGTCCGGCTGGTAGAAACGATTGAAAAGAACCAGACCGTTCGCCCCGGCTTCCTCCAGCCGCTTGGCCATTCCTGCGAACGCGCTGAAGAAAGGGCTCATCTTGACGGCCACAGGAATCGTGACCTGGCCTTTCACGGCCTTCAGGATGTCGATGTACAGTTGTTCGATCCGCCCGGCTGAGGCTGAAAGATCGGTCGGCAGGAAGTAGATATTCAGCTCCAGCGCGTCGGCGCCCGCTTCCTGGATCAGCTTCGCGTATCGCACCCAACCACCTTCGGACGAACCGTTCAGACTGCCGATGACCGGGATCCCAAGCGCTTGCTTGGCTTTTCGAATATGTTCCAGGTAACCGTCCGGCCCGACGAAGAAGGTTTCAGGCTCGGGAAAGTAACTGGTCGCCTCGAAGAAGCTCTCCGTTCCCTGGTTGAGCCGATCATTCAGCTCAAGGCTGTCGTGGATGATCTCCTCTTCGAACAGGGAGTAGCAGACGACTGCGGCGGCTCCCGCATCTTCCATCAGACGCAGGTTGTCCAGCTTTTCAGATAGGCTCGACGCCGAGGGGACCACCGGGTTCTTCAACGTCAGCCCAAGGTATGTAGTTCTCAGATCCATGGCTTTTCCATCCTTTTTTGTAGTCTCAGGGGCCTCGAAACCCGAAACCCCGGAGTCCGTACCTGTCGTCTACTTCTGCCCTTCTTCGGTCGAGAATGGCATGGCAGCCAGATGTTCGTAGAACCGCCGGCGCTGGTTGACGTCCTGCTGAGCCAGAATGATGAGGCGCTTGGCCTCTTCAGGCTTGCTCTTGGTCAACATCTTGAACCGATTCTCGCGATAGCAGTACTCGGAGACCGGGATCTTGGCCTGCCGGGAATCCAGCTGCAGCGGGTTCTTGCCTTCAAGCACCAGAGCTGGATTGTACCGGTAAAGCGGCCAGTAGCCCGAGTCGACCGCGGCTTTCTGCTCCTCGAGAGCGTGCTCCATGTCGATTCCATGCGCTATGCAGTGCGAGTAGGCAATGATGATTGACGGGCCGTCGTAGGCTTCGGCCTCGAGGAAGGCGCGCAAGGTATGCTCGTCCTTCGCCCCGAAGGCTACGCTTGCCACGTAGACGTTCCCATAACTCATCGCCATCAGACCCAGATCCTTCTTGGCCAGAGGCTTGCCGCCAAAGGCGAACTTCGCGACTGCTCCCCTGGGGGTGGATTTCGAAGCCTGTCCTCCGGTGTTCGAGTAGACCTCGGTGTCGAGCACCAGGACGTTGACGTTGCGGCCGGAGGCCAAGACGTGGTCCAAACCGCCGTAACCGATGTCATACGCCCATCCGTCGCCGCCGATGATCCACACGCTCTTCTTGACCAGCATGTCGGCCAGCGAGTTCAACTGTCGAGCTTCGGTGGTTTGGAGTTTCTCAATCTTCTCCCTCACCAGGATGACCCGGCAACGTTGCGCGAAGATCTCAGCCTCGTCGTGCTGTTGCGATTCGAGAATGTCTTTGACCAGCTCGGTTCCGATCTCGGATTCCAGTCGCTTAACCAACTCGCGGGCATACTCGGCCTGCTTGTCGATCGAAAGGCGGAAACCGAAGCCGAACTCAGCCGCATCCTCGAACAAGGAATTGGACCAGGTTGGCCCTCGCCCGTCTTTGTTGAAGGTGTAAGGCGTGGTCGGCAGGTTGGCGCCGTAGATCGAGGAACAGCCCGTCGCATTAGCGCATACGGCGCGGTCCCCGAACAGCTGGGTCATCAGTTTGAGATACGGCGTTTCACCGCATCCGGCACAAGCACCGGAGAACTCAAACAGCGGCTGCAAGAGTTGGCTGTGCCGCACGAGGCTGGGGCGCAGCTTGGTGCGGTCCACTTCCGGGATGCTCTTGAAGAAGTCCCAATTGACGCTTTCCGGCTCGCGCAGGGGCGCCTGGGGCTTCATATTGATCGCCTTGACCTTCGTCTCGGTCTTGCTCTTCGCCGGGCAGACATCCACGCAAACGCCGCAGCCGGTGCAATCCTCGGGGGCTACCTGGATTGTGTACTTCATCCCGGCGAATTCACGATCCTTGGCATTGACCGACTTGAAAGTCGCCGGTGCCGCCTCGGCCAAGGCCGGTTCGAAAATCTTCACGCGGATAGTGGCGTGCGGGCAAACCAGCGCGCATTTGCCGCACTGGATACAGATATCGGGCTCCCATACCGGGATATCCTGGGCGATGTTTCGCCGCTCCCATTGGGTCGTTCCAGTCGGGAAAGTCCCGTCAGCGGGGAAAGCGCTCACCGGAAGCTCGTCGCCCCTGCCTGCGATGATCATCGCCGTGAGGTTCTGGACGAACTCGGGCGCTTCCTCTGGCACCGCCCGCCGCAGGTCGAACGTCGCGGTAACGGAGCTCGGGATCTTCACCTCATACATGTTGGCCAATGCCTGATCGACGGCGTTGAAATTCATCTTGACGACTTCTTCACCGCGCTTGCCGTAGCTGTGCCGTATGGACTCCTTGATCGCCTCAATGGCCTCCTCGCGCGGCAGAACGCCGGAGATCGCGAAGAAACAGGTCTGCATGATCGTGTTGATGCGCACGCCGAGGTTCGCCTTGCGGGCCACGTCGTAGGCGTCAATGACGTAGAACTTGATCTTCTTCTGAATCAGTTGCCGCTGAGCCGTGTGAGGTAGTTTGTCCCAAACCTCGTCAGGACCGTAGGGGCAGTTAAGCAGGAAGGTCCCACCCTCAACCAGGTTCTTCAGGACGTCGTATTTCTCCATGAATACGAACTGATGGCACCCGACGAAGTTCGCCTTGGTGATCAGGTAGGATGACCGGATCTGCCTGGGCCCGAAGCGCAAGTGCGATACGGTCACCGAACCAGCCTTCTTGGAATCGTAGACGAAGTAACCCTGACCGAAGTTGGGTGTGCCTTCCGCAATGATCTTGATGGAATTCTTGTTGGCACTGACGGTTCCATCCGAACCGAGGCCAAAGAACATCGAGCGAACCACGTCGGCCGGTTCGGTGGAGAAATCCGGATCGTAGTCGATACTCGAATTGGTGACGTCATCCACGATCCCGACGACGAAGTGGTTCTTGGGCTCCGCTTTCTCGGCGTTTTCGAAGACGCCCTTGACCATGGCCGGAGTGAACTCCTTGGACGACAGACCATACCTGCCGGCGAGAACCATCGGTTTTCCGGCCCCGTTGAATGACATCTCGACCAGCGCGTTAACTATATCAAGGTACAGCGGATCGCCGGGCCCCCCCGGCTCCTTCGTTCGATCGAGAACCGTCAGCTTCTTCACGGTCTTGGGCAGAGCGGCGATGAAGTGCTGCATCGAGAAGGGACGGTAGAGGCGAACCTTCAAAATTCCGACCTTCTTGCCCTGGGCGAGGAGGTTATCGACCGTTTCGTGAGCCACCTCGGCTCCCGAACCCATCAGGACAATCACGTTCTCAGCATCCGGAGCGCCGACGTAGTCAAAAAGCTTGTACTGCCGTCCGACCAAGGCAGCGAACTTATCCATGACCTCCTGCACAATTCCAGGGCAGGCAAGATAGAAGGGGTTGGCGGCTTCCCTGTTCTGGAAGAAAACGTCAGGGTTCTGCGCGGTGCCGCGGATAACCGGACGATCCGGCGAAAGCGCGCGGGCTCGATGGGCCAGGATCAACTCGTCCGGCAACATCGCTCGCATGACCTCGTCTTCCAACTCCTCGATCTTCGCGATCTCGTGTGAGCTCCGAAAACCGTCGAAGAAGTGAATGAATGGAACGCGCGACTGCAAGGTGGCCGCCTGCGCGATCAGGGCCATGTCCATTATTTCTTGAATGGAGCCCGATGCCAGCTGCGCCCACCCGGTCGAGCGGACCGACATCACGTCGCTGTGATCCCCGAAAATCGACAGACAATGCGTCGCCAAGGTTCGAGCCGCCACGTGAAAGACCGTGGAGGTCAACTCGCCGGCGATCTTGAACATGTTCGGGATCATCAGGAGAAGACCCTGGGAGGATGTGAAAGTCGTCGTCAGCGCGCCCGTCTGCAGGGCGCCGTGAACCGCTCCGGCGGCACCGCCTTCACTCTGCATCTCCTGAACATACGGGATCGTTCCCCAGATGTTCTTCTGTCCTTCCGCAGAGTTCTGGTCGGCGTACTCGCCCATTGCCGACGACGGCGTAATCGGGTAGATGGCAATGACCTCGTTGGTCTTGTGCGCCACATAACCGGCAGCCTCGTTGCCGTCGATTGTTACTAGTTTCTTAATCATACCGTTCCCCACTAAGTTGTTACGTATTTCAAATGCGAAAACCGGACCGTTAAAAGTGTTTGATCATACACCCTCCGGCCCTCTGTTGTCAGACCGTTTTCTCTTCGCCGGTGTCTTCCTTTCGCTGTTCGACACTGCTTTACTGCAAACAACGTGCCCACCCTTTCCGGGCGCAAGAAGCCGAACCACCGGGCATTCGTGGAGGACCCGGCCGCGGCTTTGAGGCATATGCCATCTGGAGCCTCGGGTTCTTGGGTGATATGACGCAAAACGTGCAAAATCGAGGTGGGTGAGTGGGGGCCAGAGGCAAAAAGAAGGGACACGAACAGTCGGTGATGGTCCGAAACTGTCCGTGTCCGTCCGTTTGATTGGTAAGGACTACTTGGTCGCGGCGCCGTTTTGCCCGCGTGCCACGACGATGTCATTCTGATCGATGATCGTGTACATCGCCTTTTGCAGAGAGGTCAGCGCCCTCTGGTAATCGATCAGGGCGCGAAGCTCCCGGACTTTGGCATCCGCCAGCTGACGCTGGTATTCCAGAACTTCAAAGTTGGTCGACAAGCCTGCCTCGAACCGCTTGTTTTCGCCGGCGAGTTGTTCTTCGGACAGCTGTCGGGCCACCTTCGAGGTTTCCCATCCCTTTCGGCGAGTGTAAATACTCTCGTAGGCGTTTCGAACGTCGACCATCACCGTCTGCTGGGTGTTCTTCATCCGGCTCGTCAGCTGACGCTCGTTGATCACGACCTGCGCCCGCTCCGCCTCGGATGCCCGGTTGCGGAACGGCATCTCGATCGTGACACCCACCTGGTAGTTCAAGTAATCAAAACCGAAGGCCTGACCCCATGCATTGCCGAACCGGCCATACAGGGGGTGGGCGGGGTCTAACACGCTGGACCCCTTGGCGTCGGGAACGCCGTCGCCGTCGGTGTCGATAAGCTGAGTCCTGTAGACATCTCCGGCCGACCCGATGTTCCACATACGGGCCGTCAGGTTGACTGCGGGTTTGCCCTGATTTTTGTAATACGCGCGGTCTACCTCGTTCTGTTCGAGCCGGTAACGGGCCTGGGCCAGCTCGGGTCTTTGCTGCAGGGCCTTCTCGATCGCCTGATCCAGCGTGAGCGTGAGGTCCTTCATTTCCGGCAGATCACTTGGAATGACGCTGATGTTCCAGATGCTCGCCTTGGGATCGGGGGCAAGAAGCCGCTTTAGATTGTTCTGCGCTTCGATGATGCCGACCTCGGAGCTGATCATGTCCTGTTCCGAGTTGGCCACCGCTGCCCGGGACTTGGTGATTTCAATCGGGGCCATGACGCCGATCTCGACACGTTTCTGGTTGTTCCGGTGCTGGACGATCGCGAGCTCCATGGCCTGACGGCGGGTCTCGTGGTTCTCGATCGCATAGACCAGTTCCCAGTACTGGTTTTCGACCTGCTGAACGATCGTGGAGACGCGTTCTTCAAAAACGCTGTCGGCGATCTTCTGGTCCAGATTTAGTACTTTGAGCTGTCGCTCGGTCTGGGTCTGCCGGAACCCCTTCAGGACCGGCTGGCTAAACTGAAAGTCCAGGGTGCTGGTGACCCCGGGATTGAACGTCTGGAAGGTACTGTTGCTGGACGTCCGGCTGTTATCGAAATTGAGTGTGAAAGCACCGCCGCCCGGCACCTGTTGCAGCAACTGCGTGTTGAAGTTCAAGCCGTCTCCGGTGGTTATGGGGACGCCAGCTCCAGCATCGAGGATATTCGTCGAAGGACGCTTCGTCTCTCGCCAGCCAACGCTGAAAGTAAATCGTGGATCGTAGAAACCGCGGGTGCCTATGATCCGCTGCTTGTTCAGATCCTCGTTGAAATCCTCAATCGCGATTTCCAGGTTGTTGGTCAGCGCCAATCGAATCGCATCCTTCAGGTTCATGTCAAGAAAGGCGCCCTGTTTCTTCGTCCTGGCGATGTAGGATTCGGGCACCTGAACCGGGGCGTTCTGGTCCGTTGCCGGTTGAACGCTCGGCTGAGGGGCGCTCGGCTGAGCGGCGGTTGGTTGGGGCGCCTGCTGGGCCACGACGGGAACGAGGATGAAGCCCAGAACAAGCAGGATGCAGACCACGGATATTCCTGAGGTTTTCATACGATCTCCAAGACTTGATTTATACCGCAAGTCAATTGTCTTCACTTGCCGTTGGTGTACGAAAGTACGACGCAAATTGTTTCAAGGAACGCAGGATTTTGCAATCAAGTAACAGGGATTCCTCGACGCCTGGGGGATAGGCTCGACGTGTAATTGAGGGCACCGAAGGAAGAAATGAGGAAGGACAGGAGTCGGGACTTCCACACCTTGCGATGCGGAAGTCCCGTCCGGCTGGCCGGAAGGAGGATCGCTGCTGCCAAGCCCTAAGGCTCGTTATCGTCTTCACCTTCGTCTTCGGTCTTGTCCGGGTCCGAATCACGCTTTAGAGTCGGACGATTGGACGGGGTTCCGTCCTTCTTGAGGGTGGGTTTCTCGGATTCGGTTCGATCCGTATTCGTTTTGCGCTTCAACGTAGGCCGCTTCGCCGAGCCAGACTGCCCGCCCTGTCCAGGAGCGAGCTGCTTGCTGTCGATCTGGATCAGCCGAGATTTGACCCGGTCAAATTCCGAGGTCGTAACCACGTACTCTTCCTTGGCCGGCAACTGCGATATTTCGGTCTGCACCAATTCGATCCGGTTTTCCAGAGTGGGGTGAGTCCGCCAGAAGCTGGCCATGGACCCCGGCTTGTTCTTTTCCTTGGCCTGCAGCTTCTCGAAGAACGTGATGAAGCCGGCCGGATCATACCCGGTGTTCCAGGCATACTGGGTTCCGAGTTGATCCGCCTCGGACTCGGACTTCCGCGTGATGCCAAGGACTGCGAGCGACAATCCCATGCCCAGACCCTGTTGCATGGCCATCTGGGTCCAGTAGCCGCCCACGAACAGCAGTGGCAGGGCGCCAAACTGAAGAAGCTGTGCCTTGGTCATCCGCTCGGTGGCATGACGCGCCGTCACATGGGCGATCTCGTGAGCCATGACGCCGGCCAACTCACTTTCGTTCTCGGCCTCCAAAATCAGCCCTTTATTCACGTAAAAGTAGCCGCCGGGCAAAGCGAAGGCGTTTACCTCATCGGTGTCGACGACCTTGATCACGAACGGGACCTTAGCATCGGAGTTCTTTACGATTTCCTGGCCGACCTTGTCGACGAACTCCGTCACAACTGGGTCTTCCACCAGTCGAGCGGTCTGTTCGAACATCTCGGCGTACTGGGCGCCGATCTGAATCTCCTTTTCGAGAGAGACAAAGTTCGGAAAGATGCCCCCGATTCGTCCGTTGATGTCCCGGTTGCCGATTTTATCGACGTCGCCATGCTTGCGGTCCGCGTAGCCGGCTCCGACGGTTAAAAGCAGCACCAGAACCAAGCAGGCTGCTGACTTGAAATGCTTTTTCATCCGCATATTGATCCTCCAACCTAACTCCATTATAGGCTATTGAAGCTCCTTTTCTTCAGACGGATTGTCTGTTATCGTCACGAACTTAGACGGGGAAAACGGCAAGATGTTTCAACGCTAAATGATAAGCCCTGAACCGTCTTTTATGCGCTTTGAAGCGGGGGCAGGCCAATTCGGCGCCAGAGGCCGCCTGGCGAAGTGGCGACCGCTGCTCGATCCCGCATGACCGCGCAGCCGGTTTGAAATCCCACGCGAGGCCACACTTCATGATGAAAATTCTGACCGCCGAGCAAATGAGGCAGGTGGATCGGCTCAGCACCGAGCGGTTCGGAATCCCGAGTATCCTGTTGATGGAGAACGCTTCTGTCCAGCTGTTCAGGGCGCTCGAAGAACGCTTCCCTGACCTCGACCGGCGACGCATCGGGATACTTGCTGGAAAAGGAAATAACGGAGGAGACGGCGCTGGACTTGCCCGTCAGCTCATGCAACGGCGAATTTCCCCCGCATTTGTGCTGCTCGCCAAAAGCACCGATGTCACGGGGGATGCGCGGATCAACCTGGATATCCTGCTCAAATCAGGGCTCCCCGTCATGGAAGTGCGCACCCCGTCTGACTGGGTGCAGGTTCGCCCGGTGCTCGACCAGTGCGATATCGTGGTGGACGCCATTCTCGGGACCGGCTTGAGCAAAACGCCGGAGGGGCTGTACCGCGAGGCGATCGAGTGGATCAACCAATCGTCGGCATTCGTCCTCGCTGTGGATATCCCCTCCGGAATGCCTTCGGATTCATGTGAAGGCAATAACCTCTGCGTGCGGGCCGACCTGACAGTCACTTTCACGGCCCCGAAGATCGCCCATGTGCTCAACGGCGATCAGGAGGCACTTGGCAGAGTCTCCGTTGTGCCGATAGGAAGCCCGCCGCAACTCCTCGATGACCCGGCCTTCAGCGTCGGACAGATCGACGCTGAGATGGCCCGGCAGTCCCTTCCATCTCGTCGTGTCAATGCTCACAAGGGGGACTTCGGACACGTGGCCCTTGTCGGCGGGTCACCGGGAAAGGCAGGGGCAATCGCGCTGTCAGCCGCAGCCGCCCTCAGGACCGGATCGGGGCTTGTTACGGTTCACGTTCCGTCCACCGTGCAGCAGGTCGTCGCCTCGGCTCGACCCGAGATCATGACGGCCGGACTCGCGACCACTGCGGAGGGGACCTTTGCACTGGCAGGGCTCCCCGAACTGATTGACGACCTGCGCGCCCGGGATGCGGTTGGTGTGGGGCCAGGCATCAGCCGGGTGAGCGAGACCGCCCAGTTCGTGCGCCGCCTGGTGCACGATTGTCCTGTCCCGATGGTCCTCGACGCGGACGGGCTGAATGCTTTCGAGGGCGCCGCACCGAGTCTCAGAATCGCAAGTGGGCAGGCCCTGGTCCTGACGCCTCATCCTGGAGAGTTCGCACGACTGACGGGCCTCCCTCCCACCCGCATAGCGGCAGATCCCATCGGCTGCGCCCGCGCATTCGCGACCGAGCACCAGCTCTGGGTGGTACTAAAAGGCTTCCGCACTCTGCTGGCTTCCCCTGACGGCCAGGTTCTCGTATGCCCGCGCGGAAACCCCGGAATGGCGACGGCAGGCATGGGTGACACGCTCACCGGGATCTTGACTTCGCTGGTCGGTCAGTACGCGGCAGCAGGCAGGACGACACCTCAGGACATGACCCGCTCGCTGGCACTTGGCGTTTTCGTTCACGCGACGGCCGGGGACCGGGCAGCCCTGGTTTCCGGCTACGAATCGCTGGTGGCTGGAGATGTGATCGAGCATCTTGGTATCGCATTCGAGGAAATCCGTCACGGCACGGCCCAGGGACGGATTGGCTGATTCATGGCGACCTACCTCTCGAAGAGCGAGATGGAGACCTTCCAAACCGGCGAGCGCGTCGGGGAGCGGATCCGGAAGCCAACGACGATCCTTTTGTTCGGTGGGCTTGGGGCTGGAAAAACCGTCCTGACTCGCGGAATCGCAGCCGGCCTCGGCGTCGCGGACCCTTCGTCCGTCCACAGCCCATCCTTTACACTCGTTAACCAATACCCGAGCAGCCGCGGAACCCTCGTTCATATCGATCTCTACCGCTTGGAAACCACCCGCGACCTCTACTCGATCGGAATCGAGGAATTCCTCGACGGGAATTCGATCGTGGTGATTGAGTGGGCCGAAAAACTCCCCTTCGCCGTACCCGACGCAGTGGTGATCAAGATCCATTTGGGGCGGGAACCCGACCACCGCACGATTGAGGTGATGGGGGATGACCGGCTGACCGGCTGACCAGGTGCGAAGAAATCGGCCGTCCATTTTGGACTGCGGCGGCAGAGGGCCGTCCGAAGTGTTATCAGGACGCCCGGCGACGCCGCTTTCCCCTGTAAAGATCCCGCAATTCAGGCTGCTCGGTCAGGCAAGATCCCGCTCAGGGGAAAGCGGCGTCGCCGGGCGTCCGCAAACCGCGCGGCTTGCCCTCTGCCGCCGCAGTCCAAAATGGACGGTCGGTTTTTTCACACCGTCTGAACGACTGGCCAAGTGTCTGTGCTTCAATTGTCGGCTGGGCAGCCGGCCAGCCGGGGAGCGGGCAGTGCAGTGGGCAGTGGGCAGCCGGTCAGCTGGTCAGCTGTCGGGCGGTCCATCCCCCCCTCGTCGGTCAAAACCGAAAAAATCTTCAACTTTTCTTCGTATTTTTTCCGACTCGAGCGTTAGTAGCTATGTGAGGTCAGCTATGAACGAACGAGGAATCAGCTATGTAGAGGTCTTGATCACCTGCATGTTGCTGGCGGTTTTTGCAGGCGCCGGCGTCACATCGGTGAACGGTTTCAGACGAGCCGCGGATCTTCAGATGTCGTGCCAGACCATGGTGTCAGACCTGAATCGAGCGAGAATCCAAGCGATCTCGTCCAATCTGCCAGTGTCGGTCATCGTCAGGCCGGACCGCCTCGCGTACGCGGTCGTCGAGGCGGGCGATACCGCCAGGTGGCGGCTCCTGCCGCGAGGTGTCCGGCTGGCAACCTCTCCCGCCCGGCCAGTCACCTTCTATTCCAGGGGCGGGGCCGCTCCCGCAGGCTCCTTCACGATCGCCAATTCCACTGGACAGGTTCGGATCGTGGTGTCACCGCTGGGGAGGGTACGATGGACGGTCGGCTAAAGCAACGCCTGAAGCCCTCACGTCATCAGGGCGGTTTCACTCTCGTTGAGGCGGTCTGGGCGATCCTCGTGCTGAGCATCATGGCATTAGGCCTTATGGCTCTGGCGAGCCAGGCAATCCAAGCCCACCGCAGGATTCTCGACTCGAGGATCGCTACAATCCGGACATGGAACCAGGCGACCGATTTCCAGGCGGGCCGCACCAGAGGAGAGGAATTTGCCCCAATCCCGGGACGGCGTCCCATGCAGAGAATGACGCTCAGAAATACACAGGGCCGAAAATGGGAGGTTCTGCGTGCCGGAAAATAACGAAAAGGGTGCCGGTCTCGTGGAAGCAATGATTTCAATGGTCATCTTCCTTGTCGTGACGCTCGGAGCACTCGGTTTGGTCGACCGCTTTCAGTCCCTCGCCTGGAACCTGAATCTCCTGCAGGAAAAGG
>Ga0209077_1000174_pt1 | contig 16483 bp, 16 predicted proteins | sample PPLLak1March2015_FD_187247 | JGI IMG/M metagenome (GOLD analysis project Ga0209077, IMG submission 187247) | Freshwater sediment microbial communities from Prairie Pothole Lake near Jamestown, North Dakota, USA - PPLs Lake P7 Core (1) Depth... | ecosystem: Environmental > Aquatic > Freshwater >... | reverse complement strand
AACGTGGCGCGCCGGCGTCGACTCTGGTTGGCGATATCGCGGCACAGCCGCAGCCCATTATCCTGTATCAGCGCGATGCCCTGCAGCTGACGCGCGCGCCCTTGCCGGGCGAACCATCCAGGGTGGACGAGGACGGCAATGCTTTGATTCCCGCGCATATCTCCTGTATCCAGCCGGAAGTGTTCAACTATCTCAAGTCCGGTCATCGCGTGTGGATCGACGATGGGCGCATTGGCGCGGTGGTGGAGTCGCTCAACGACGAAGGCGCGTTGCTGCGCATCACCCATGCCCGCGCGGAAGGGGCGAAACTGCAGCCGGAAAAGGGTCTGAACTTTCCCGACAGCGAATTCGATTTCCCCTCCCTGACCGAGAAAGACCTGCATGATCTCGATTTTGTCGCCGCCCATGCCGACATGGTGGGCTATTCCTTTGTGCAGACGGCGCACGACATGGAGCAACTCATCGCCGAGCTGGCCACGCGGGGGGGCGAGAAAATCGGCATCGTGGCCAAGATAGAAACCCGCAAGGGATTGCACAATCTGCCCGAGATCATCATTCGTGGTGCGGGCCGGCATCCTTTCGGCGTGATGATTGCGCGTGGCGATCTGGCGGTGGAAATCGGCTACGCGCGCATGGCGGAAATCCAGGAGGAAATCCTCTGGCTATGCGAGGCCGCCCACGTGCCAGTGATCTGGGCGACACAGGTGCTGGAGGGACTGGTCAAGCAGAACTTCCCCTCGCGTGCCGAAATGACCGATGCCGCCATGGCGAATCGGGCAGAATGCGTCATGCTCAACAAGGGGCCGTTCGTACTTGATGCTATTGCGGTGCTGGATAACGTGGTGGAAAAAATGCAGGCCCATCAGCAAAAAAAGACATCGCAGCTCAGGGCGCTACATTGGTAAATTCCTTGGATAATGTGACGCTTGACTGTGTCAACAACAGGAGCGAAACAGGAATTCCGGATGAGTTGCGGGACGATGCGATCTCCTCGTCCTACGATCTGGCGCTGTGCCATTAAGGATTTACTTCGCTTGGAATAACATCATGAACACCTTGAAAAAACTTGAAAAATGTCTGATCGGAAAGCCCAGATACGGAAGTAATGAATTTTTTAGGCGCTTGGTCGAGGCGCTTTGCCTGAGGGGAAAGCTCGATTTGGCGGAACTTTATGAATTGCCATATGACGATTTCAAGTTGGCACTGGAGATCATGCAAGACTGGCGGCTCGATCAATACACCAAAACGAAAGAGCGCCTGCGCGAACTGGTCATGTTGCCGAACGTAACCGAGTAATTTTACGAACGAAAAGCTGATGAAATATCAGCCACGTGGAATATTTCTTATATTCTCAACAGGTTGGCGCTGGGAGATCCAGAACGATGATTCTCTACGATCAAGTCATCCAGGCCCTGGGTTGCCAACGGTGCCATGTTAGGATATTTCAGGATTTTGCTGCCAGATGTGCCGATCCATTCCTTGATTTTCATCAGGTCTTCCACGGAGATGACGGTTTTGCCGGTTTCATGTTTCCACATGGAGCACAAGTCAACTGCTAGGGCAAAGGTCAGCGCCCGGTTGTGGTAGGTAGCGGCCAAGATAATTCTCCTGAAAAAGACTAGCGAATGCATAAGACTCTACCCGAGGTTTGTTGCATTGCGATGACAGTAAGGTATTTGATCTGGGAAGGAAACTGTGCGTTATTCCGGGTAACTTCGCTTGTTGATATACAGACTGTTGCCCAGTATTTTTTTAGCCATTTTCTTGGCGTCCGCCGCCACGGTGGAGACTTCCATATGGGAGCTGAACATCCCCGGAGTGACCTTGACAGCACCGATGGAAAGCGAGGTGAGCGCGTTGAATTCCTTTTCACCACGCCGATTTTCCGTTACATAACCGCCGCGTTCGTTATCGCTGATGCTGAAAAACGGAATGACGGCTGCGCCGAATTTTTCCAGGCCACTGCGGCAGCGCTCCTCCCAATCCAGGCTGCAAAACAGGGCGATGAAGTCGTCGCCGCCGATGTGGCCGAGAAAATCCAGATCCGGGTCGCAAATTTCGGCAAGTATCTTCGCGCTCATCTGGATCATGGCATCCCCCTTGCTGAAGCCATACACGTCGTTGAACGGCTTGAAGTGATCCAGATCGCAATAGCAGGCGACAAACGGGATTTGTTGATCCAGCAGTTTGTCGATATGTTCGTTGATCGGCATGTTGCCGGGCAAACCGGTGAGGGGGTTGGCATAGCGGGCGGCCTGTAGTTGCAAGTCCGTTATTTCGCGGATCAGGTCGTGGCCGGTGCCAATGCCGACGTACAGGCCGTTTTCGGTAAAAATGAAGCCATTGCTCAAATGGCGGCGGTCACCCGCGACCAAGTGACTCAACTCCTGGATGCTGATGTTGACGTCCACGATCAGCGGGTCGGGATCCATGAAGGTGATGCAAGGTTTTTTTCCGTATAGTTCGCGGCGGTAGGGTCTGGCAAATCGGTCGATCATAACGCTGCGACTGATCAGGCCGATCGGCGCACCGTTTTTTACGACGGCCACCTCCTCAAGTTGCGGATTGGCTTCGAAGGCAAGAAAAACGTCTGTATTGCGGGCGTCCGATAAAAAAAATGGCGCTTTTATCAGCAGTTTGCGCCCGACCTGGCTAGCGCGTTCGTTGCCGGATATGGTGTCCTTGGCGGAATGGACCGACAGCGCCTTAACCACTCCGGCGGGAATGACCGAAGAGGGTTTGTCCGTCGGACGACTGATGTGGTAACCCTGACCAAAGGGAATGCCCATCCCGTGAACCACGAGAAGCTGGGCGTGAGTTTCAACCCCTTCGGCGATCACCTGGCAGCCCACGCTTTCGGCTTTTTCCTGCATGGATTTTACGAATTGGGCTTTGGCTGGATCCTTGTCGATGTTCTGGATGAAATGACGGTCTATCTTTACGAAGGAGGGGTGAACTTTGGACCAGTCACCCAGCATTGAAAAGCAGTCGCCCTGATCGTCGATGGCAACCTGGAGTCCGAGCGAAGAGTAGTGGCTAATGATTTCCAGCAGTAAATCCGGGTTGAAATCGAAAACCGGTTTGTTTTCCGACAACTCGATCACGGTGCGGGCTGGGTCCAGGCCTGCTTGTCTGATGATCCCGATGGTGTCGTTGTTATGCAGTTCGTGCATGGCGAGTACATCGGAACTGCGGTTGAGGAACAAAAGGCCCTGCAGTTGAAGTTCGACAAAACGCTCCGCCACCAGTTTGCAGCAAAGATTCTCGAGCTCGGGGCCGATGCCCGATTGCCGCGCCAGCCAAAACAGCCGGGTCGGCGAATGCAGCAGACTGTCGGACGGGCCGCGGATCAGGCCTTCAAAACCGAAAATACGGCTATTCGAGAAGTCGATGATGGGTTGAAAAAGAACAGTCAGGTTCTGGTGTTCGATAATGTCATACAAGGTACGAATTGGTTCAGAGTGGATGCCTGGCGAATGCTTGCCACTGGCCTCGATCTGAACCGGGCTAATGCTGTTGACGATGCTTTTCATGATGGGCCGCTAACGCTAATAAAGATGGGAACCACGAAGTCCCCCCGGGTTCAGTATCCCTATTGCTGCCCTAAATGTCGGGCAACACCTTTTGTTCCGGGCGTGAAGTTCGCCGCTTTGAGAGTGAAACGGGAGGGTTATAAAGAGGACCTTAACATCCCTTTATTGCCTTGTTGTGACAGGGCAATGATCAGCAGAGATTTAGTTCAGGCCTTTTTCAAGCAGATAAAGGGCGAGCGCCTTGTCGTCATGCAGAATGTGATTTTCCGCGCAGTCGGTGAGGAAAGCGGTGACCAGCACGGCGCGGTTGAAGTCTTCCGGTTTGAGCGCTTCCGTCATGGTAACGGCCTGGCTCAGTAATTCCCGGTGTTCGGCGGCGTGTTTTTCCCGTCCGGGGAAATTGTGCTGGTGCATCAAGTCTTCTTCGTGGGCGAAATGCTCCCCGGTGAAGCGGATGATGTTTGCCATATGTTGGCGCGCCACCTCACAGTCACAGCAGCGCTCCACAACGTCCGCCAGCTCGTTGATCATGTCCATCAACCCACGATGCTGGCTGTCTATGGAAGCGATGCCCAGGGCATGGCGGCTATCGTCCCATGACAAGTGGAATTTTTGCATGGTCGGTGCTCCTTAGTCAGGAAGCGGGTTGACTGCTCCGGTTGGAAACGCTTCTGGTCCGTTCGGGGTAAGACCAGCCGTTGCGCCATGCGCCGACTACCAGCGTCGGGTATTCGGGGCGGCCCAGGCTGCCGTTGTAACGGCCCAGGGCACGGTAGAGGTCGCCGCGTTCAATATCCAGATAGTGACGCAGGATGGTGCAACCATAGCGCAGATTGGTGCGCAGGTGAAACAGATTGTTTTCGCTGGTTCCGATCAGCTTTACCCAGAATGGCATGATCTGCATGAAACCGCGCGCCCCGGCGCTGGAAACGGCATATTTCTTGAAGCCGCTTTCCACCTGGATCAGGCCGAGTACCATTTGCGGATCAAGGCCGGCACGCGAGGCTTCGTAATGTACCGTTTTGAGAAAATCGAGGCGCGTGGATTGATCCGGAATACGTTTTTCCAGACGGCGCGACATTTCGTCAAGCCAGTTTTTTTCTTCCACGGGTGAAGAAAATGCCATGCGTAGCGGGACGCTGTCACTCACTGCCTTGTAAAGCGAGGCCCGCACGCTGGCGGAGAGTGGCTCATACATCTGCGCCCCGGCCATGGCGGCAGAGGAAAGAAATAACAGCAATAAGACTATCAGTCGTTGCATAGCTTCGATTTTACGAATTCCAGCGCCGAATTCAAGGCGATGGCCTGCGCTTTTTCGTCGCGCCGTCCCTGATATTCGAGGTTGCCTTCCTTCAGACCGCGCTCGCCCACCACGACGCGGTGCGGGATGCCAATCAGTTCCATGTCGGCAAACATCACGCCGGGACGCTCGTCGCGGTCGTCCAGCAGCACTTCGATGCCCGCCGCCTTGAGTTCGGCATAGAGCTTTTCCACGGTTTCCTTCACCAGTTCGCTGCGCCCCATGCCGATGGGCACGATGGCTAGTTCGAAGGGGGCGATGGAACGCGGCCAGATGATGCCGCGCGCGTCGTTATTCTGCTCGATGGCGGCGGCCACGATGCGCGAAACGCCGATGCCGTAGCAGCCCATTTCCATGACGCAGTCCTTGCCGGACTCGTCGAGGAAAGTGGCGTTCATGGCGGAGGAATATTTGTTGCCGAGTTGGAAGATGTGGCCGACTTCGATGCCGCGGCACAGTTCCAGCGTGCCTTTGCCGTCCGGGCTGGGGTCGCCCTCGACCGCGTTGCGGATGTCGACCACTTCCTTCAGGTCCGGCAGGTCGCGGCCGAAATTCACGCCGCTCAGGTGGAAACCGTCCTCGTTGGCGCCGCAGACGAAATCGGCCATGTTGGCCACGGAGCGGTCAGCGATGACGGGGATGTTCAGCCCGACCGGACCCAGCGATCCGGCCCTGCAACCGGCGGCAGCGAGAACTTGCGTGTCGCTGGCGAAGCGCACAGCCTCTGGCAGTTGGAGCAGTTTGCTTGCCTTGACTTCATTAAGCTCATGGTCGCCGCGCAGTAGCAGCGCGACTACGCCGCCATCGCGGCCTTCCACCAGCAGGGTCTTGATAGTTTTTTCTGCTGGCACCTTGAGGAAGTTGCATACTTCCTCGATGCTGTGCTTTCCCGGCGTGGCAATTTTTTGCAGCGCCTGTTGCGGTGCGGGGCGTGGCGCACTTGGCGAGACCGCTTCGGCCAGTTCCACGTTGGCGGCGTAATCGGAAGCAGGGCAGAAGGCGATGGCGTCCTCGCCCGAATCCGCCAGCACGTGAAACTCGTGCGAGCCGGAGCCGCCGATGGCGCCGGTATCCGCTGCCACTGCGCGGAATTTCAGCCCCAGGCGGGTGAAAATGCGTGAGTAGGTTTGGTACATGACTTCATAAGTCTGTTCCAGCGAGGCGCGGTCGGCGTGGAAGGAGTAGGAATCCTTCATCACGAATTCGCGCGCACGCATCACGCCGAAGCGCGGACGGATCTCGTCGCGGAACTTGGTCTGGATCTGGTAGAAGTTGATCGGCAACTGGCGATAGCTCTTGATCTCGCGCCGCGCCACGTCGGTGATGACTTCCTCATGGGTAGGGCCAAAACAAAAATCACGATCGTGGCGATCCTTGATTTTTAGCATCTGCGGGCCGAATACGTCCCAGCGCCCGGTTTCCTGCCACAGTTCTGCCGGCGTAACGGCCGGCATCAGCAGTTCGATGGCGCCGCTCTTGTCCATTTCGTCGCGCACGATGTTTTCCACCTTGCGCAGCACTTTCAGGCCCAGCGGCATCCAGCTGTAAAGCCCGCTGCCCAGGCGCTTGATCAGGCCGGCGCGCAGCATGAGTTTATGGCTGACCAGCTCGGCTTCAGTCGGTGCTTCCTTGAGAGTGGAGAGAAAAAATTGGGATACGCGCATGTTATGATCCGGACGGTTCTAAAGATGAAGAGTTAAGCATTTTAGCATGGGATTTTTAAGTAAATGGCGTGCCCGCAAGGGGGAGGAAGGTCCAGGCGCGGTGGACGTGAGCGAGCGCGATGGCGTGCGCTACCTGCATCTGGGCGGCGTCACGGTGCAAAGCGCGATGCGCATCAATGCGCCGCACGAGCTGGAACTGGCTTACACCCGCACCATGATGGGGTTCCTGCTGTTTCGTGAAGTGCCCGACAATATCCTGATGATCGGTTTGGGGGGCGGCTCGGTGGCAAAGTTCGTTTATCACAAGCTGCCTTCGGTCCGGACGCATGTGGCCGAAATCAGCCCCCAGGTCGTGGCGGCTGCGCGCAGCCATTTTTTTCTTCCCGAAGAAGACATACGTTTTCATGTCGAAATCGCCGATGGCGTGGATGTAGTGCGCGCGCGCGCTGCTGACTGCGATGTGCTGATGGTCGATGGCTACGACGACCGTAGCCTGGTCGAGGCGTTGGCGAGCCAGAGTTTTTATGACGACTGCGCGGCGGCGCTGGCAAAAGATGGCGTGCTGGTGGTCAACCTGTGGAGCAGCGACAAGCTGTTCGATGTCTATCTCAAGCGCATCGAAGCCAGTTTCGACAGCCTGGTCGTGTGCATGACCACGGCGCGCTTGAGCAATGTCATCGTGTTCGGCTTCAAGCGTAGCCCCGGCAATCCGCGCTGGCAGGATCTCAAGGAGCGGGCGAAGCAACTGGAGGCGCAATACGGGCTGGAATTCCTGGATTTTGTCGATGCCTTGCGCAGTCTCAATGTGCATAGCGAGAAGCGCCTGCTGGTGTGAGAGGCGCCTCCGCAACCCGCGTGGCTAGGCGCGGCTTTCATTGCGGGGCGAAATGTGAAAAAATTGCGGTAATTTAACGAATTCAAAGTGATGTTCAAAAATGATTGACCAGGACGGTTATCGCCCCAACGTCGGCATAGTTCTGTGCAATGCCAGGAACGAGGTGTTTTGGGGTAAGCGGATCAGGGAGCATTCCTGGCAGTTCCCGCAGGGCGGCATCAAATCCGGCGAATCGCCGGACCAGGCTATGTTCAGGGAATTGCACGAAGAAGTCGGCCTGCTGCCCGAGCATGTGCGTATTCTCGGGCGCACCCAGGACTGGTTGCACTATGACGTGCCGCAGCACTGGGTCAAGCGCGAGTGGCGCGGCAGTTACCGTGGGCAGAAGCAAATCTGGTATTTGCTGCGCCTGGTCGGGCGCGATTGCGATGTCAGGCTGCGTGCCACCAGCCACCCCGAATTTGACGCCTGGCGCTGGCACCATTACTGGATTCCCCTCGAATCGGTGATTGAGTTCAAGCGCGAAGTGTATCGCCTGGCGTTGAACGAGCTTTCCTCTTATCTTGAGGCGGACAAATTGCCGGACGTTGTGCACGGCTGAAGATAAAGACCGGGGTTTCGTGCCATCAAATATTTTGATTAAACGAGGTTAGTCGTTCGCGTAGCATTACGCCTAGGGTTTCGTGCCCGCTTTATCAACAAGGAGAGTTGCGCGTGACCAAAATTGAATACACCCCGATCGCTGCCGCAAAACTGGAAACCGGGGCTTCTTTTCATCGTACCGAGCGTACTTTCGACTTGATCAAGCTGGATGATCCGGCCGTTGCGGTGATGACGGATCTCAAGAAGGTGAGTGCGTTGACGATTGCCGAAAGGGCTCCCATCGATGCTGCCGCTACGCGCATGAAGCACCGCGGTGTGCGCTTGTTGCTGGTGGTGAATGACGACGATACCGTGGTCGGGCTGATCACTTCGACCGACTTGCACGGCGCCAAGCCGATCCAGTATATCCAGAAGCACGGCGGCACTTATCATGACATCCTGGTGCAGGACATCATGACGCCGCAGGACAAGCTCGAAGTGATTTGCATGGACGACATCAACCGCACCCGCGTTGGTAATATTGTCGCAACCTTGAAGCAGGCCGGACGTTCCCACGCCCTGGTGGTAGATCGTCACGAGCGGGAAAACAAGCAGGTGATTCGCGGGATTATTTCCGCATCGCAAATCGCGCGGCAACTGGATATCGAAATCCCGACCACCGAAATCGCCAAGACCTTCGCCGAGATCGAGGCGCTGCTGGCAAGCGCCTGATCAATTGCGGGAGAACCCGCCCTCGCTTTGACGCCAACAGAGGCAGGGGAAACCCTGCCTCTTCTTGTTACTGCCGCACTGATCGGGTATTTTGTTAGCTTATGGAACTCCCGACTAAAGAACGCACTCTTTCTCTGCACCTCATCCTGGTGGGTGCGTTGCTTGCATTGCTGCTCGCGGCCGGCTGGTACTGGACGCGTGAGAAACCTGTCGCCGTAGTGGTGGCGGAAGTGCTGCTTGGTAGTGTCGAGGCAACGGTGGCCAATACCCGGGCAGGAACCGTCAAGGCGTGCCGTCGTGCCCGGCTGGCTCCGCCGTCCGGCGGGCAGATCGCACGTTTGTTGGTGCATGAGGGTGAGCGCGTCACGGCCGGTCAGGTGCTGCTGGAATTGTGGAACAAGGACCTGTCTGCGCAGGAAAAAGTGGCGCAGCAACAACTCAACGTGTCCCAGGCCGGCATTCAACAGGCCTGCACCGTGGCAGCGCAGTTCGAGCGCGAGGCGGATCGTACGCGCCAGCTCAAGGCGCGCGGCTTCGTCTCCGATGCTCGCCTGGATCAGGCGTTGTCCGATGCCAGGGCGCGGCGCGCCGCTTGTGAAGCCGCTCGCGCCGATGGCGGCCAGGCCAGGGAGCGTATCGCTGTCGCCCAGGCCGGCCTGGATCGCACCCAGCTACGCGCACCTTTTGCCGGCATCGTGGCCGAAGTGACTGGTGAGCTGGGCGAATTCACCACCCCGTCGCCTCCCGGTATCCCCACCCCGCCTGCCATCGATTTGATCGATGATTCCTGTCTCTATGTCAGCGCGCCGATTGACGAAGTGGACGCGTCCCATGTGCAGGTCGGGATGGTCGCGCGCATCACCCTGGACGCCATCGCCGGGCGCCATTTCAACGGCAAGGTGCAGCGCATCGCGCCCTACGTGCTGGACCTGGAAAAGCAGGCGCGCACGGTAGAAGTGGAAGTGCAATTCGACGATCCCGAGGCGACCAAGGGGCTGCTGGTGGGTTACAGCGCAGATGTGGAGATTGTCTACACCACCCGTGCCAAGGTGATTCGCATCCCGACTGCGGCCTTGCTGGATGGGGAGAAGGTGCTGGTGCTGCGCAGCGACGGGCGACTGGAAGAACGCCAGGTTCAGACCGGCCTGAGCAATTGGGATAATACCGAAATCACGGGTGGCCTGAAGGCCGGGGAGCACATCGTGACCTCGCTCGACCGCGCAGGGGTCAAGGCGGGAGTACGCGCCGAGGTGGAACAGGCAAGCGCAACTAAATCAAAAAACGGCAGTTAACCACGGAGCACACGGAGGCCACGGAGGAAAACACATGCTCGGATAGGTTGAGTCATTTATTATCGTTCTGATAAGAGTGGCAAATCGCCTTCATCCCGATTGTTCTCTGTGATCTCCGTGCGCTCCGTGGTTACAATTGCTTTTTATAGGCTAAACCATGATCCAGCTCTCGGGCATCCAGCGCGTATTCCAGGTGGGTGATCAGGAAGTCCACGCCCTGCGCGATATCGATCTGTCCATCGGCGCGGGGGAATATCTCTCCCTGATGGGGCCGTCCGGCTCGGGAAAATCTACCTTGCTCAACCTGATCGGCTTGCTGGACCGGCCCAGTGCCGGTCTTTACCGGCTCGACGAGCATGACGTGACCGGCCTTTCTGACGAGGAACAGGCTCAGGTACGGCGCGATAAAATTGGTTTCGTGTTCCAGTTCTTTCACCTCATCCCGCGTCTTTCCGCTGCTGCGAACATCGAATTGCCCTTGCTGCTGGCTGGTGTGCCGGCCGAGGAGCGCAACAGTCGCGTGGCCCGCCTGATCGTGGATTATGGCCTGACCGGGCGCGAGACGCATCGTCCCGACCAGCTTTCCGGCGGCCAGCGCCAGCGTGTCGCCATCGCCCGCGCCACGGTGATGCAACCGGCGGTAATTTTGGCCGACGAGCCGACCGGCAATCTCGACCGTGCCACCGGGCAGGAAGTGATGAGCATCCTTGAAGGGCTTGCGGCCAAGGGGGTGACGCTGATTCTGGTGACGCACGACCCGGAAATCGGCAACCGCGCGCGGCGCAAATTGCGCATGGTGGACGGCCGGATCGTGGCGGACCAACGGGCATGAAACTGACCGATGTACTGCGCTTTGCCTCCGGCAGTCTGGCTGGGGCGCGCGCACGGACCTTGTTGATGGTCGCGGCCATGGCTATCGGCGTGGCAGCGGTGGTAGTGCTTACTTCGCTTGGCGAGGGCGCACGGCTTTATGTGGTCGGCCAGTTTTCCTCTCTCGGCACGAATCTGGTGATCGTCCTTCCCGGCCGTTCCGAAACCACCGGCAACCCCGGCATGTTGCTGGGCGAGACGACCCGCGACCTGACTCTCGACGATGCGTTGAGCCTCACGCGCAGCCGTGCCATCCGGCGTATTGCTCCGCTCAACGTGGGTTCGGCGCTGGTTTCCACGCATAAACGCAACCGCGAAACACCGGTGCTGGGTTCCACTGCCGACATGCTGGCCATTCGCCACATGAGCATGGGGCAGGGCCATTTCCTGCCCGGTGGCGATCCGCGCCAAGCGACGCCGGTATGCGTGCTGGGCGCCAAGGTAAAAAACGAACTGTTCGGCACCCAGCAGGCAGTGGGCGAATGGCTGCGCATTGGCGACCGGCGATTCCGCGTGATTGGTGTGCTGGCATCGCAAGGCCAATCCATGGGATTCGACAGCGATGAGCTGGTGATCGTACCCGTTGCTTCGGCACAGATGCTGTTCAACACCTCGTCCCTGTTTCGTATCCTGATCGAGGCCCGCAGCCGCGAGGATATCCTGCGCGCCAAGCAGGATGCAGAGGATATCCTGGCCAAACGCCACGAAGGCGAGCGGGACGTGACCGTGGTGACCCAGGACGCGATTCTCGCCACCTTCGACCGCATCTTGCGCGCGTTGACCCTGGCGGTGGGCGGGATTGCTGCCATCAGCCTGGCCGTGGCCGGCATCCTGATCATGAATGTGATGCTGATCGCGGTTTCCCAGCGTACCCAGGAAATCGGCCTGCTCAAGGCAATTGGCGCGGCGCCGGGGCAGATTCGCGTGCTGTTTTTTGCCGAGGCGGCGGTGCTGTCTCTTGTGGGCGCGCTGGCCGGCCTGGTTCTTGGTTTTATGGGGAGTTTTGTTATCGGTAGTCTTTATCCGTTACTTCCCTCCACCCCGCCCTGGTGGGCGGTTCTGGCTGCGTTCGCCACCGCGCTGGGAACGGGTGTCCTGTTCAGTGTGGCGCCGGCACGGCGTGCTTCGCGGCTCGACCCGGTCGAGTCCCTAGCCAGGCATTAGTCATGCTGATCCAGGATTTCCTGCCTTTTACCGCGAGTTCCATCATCGCCCACCGCCTGCGCAGCTTCCTGACCGCGCTGGGCATCGCCGTCGGAATCGCGGCGGTGATCCTGCTGACTTCCATCGGCGAGGGGATACATCAATTCGTGCTATCCGAATTCACCCAGTTCGGCAGCAATCTCATCGGTATCGCGCCGGGCAAGTCTTCCACGCGGGGCGGTGCTTCTGCCGGCATTATTAGCTCGGTGCGCCCCCTCAGCATCGAGGATGCCGAAGCGCTGCGGCGTGTTCCCCATGTCGAGCATGTGGACCCCAGCGCCCAGGGCAACGCCGACGTCGAAGTCGGAGGCAAGTCGCGGCGTGTGACGGTGAATGGTGTCGGACACGAAATGGCGGAGACTTTTCGCATGAAAGTACAGGTCGGGAGTTTTCTGCCTCCCGACGACCCCCGCGCAGCTAGGGCCTTCGTGGTGCTGGGGGCGAAAGTGAAGCAGGAGTTGTTCGGCGCGGCCAATCCCCTCGGCAGTCGCGTCCGTATCGGCAGCGAGCGTTATCGCGTGATCGGCGTGATGGAGGCCAAAGGGCAGGTGCTGGGTCTTGATCTGGATGACACGGTGTATATCCCCGTGTCCCGCGCGCTGGAACTGTTCAATCGAGCCGGCTTGATGGAAATTCACGTCACCTATCACAGCAATGCGCCGCTGGAAAAGGTGGTGGAAGGGATAAAACAGGTGCTGCTGGCACGCCATGGACGCGAGGATTTCACCATCACCCCGCAACAGAAAATGCTTGAGGTAATGGGCTCGGTGCTGGACGTGCTGACCTTCGCCGTGGGTGCATTGGGGGGCATTTCCCTGCTGGTGGGTGGCGTCGGAATTTTGACTATCATGACCATGGCAGTGAGCGAACGCACCAGCGAAATTGGTCTGCTGCGTTCGCTGGGTGCCAAGCGCAGCCAGATTCTCGCGCTTTTCCTCGGCGAAGCGGCCTTGCTCGCCGCCGTGGGCGGGGTGGCAGGCCTGGTGCTGGGCGTTGGCTTGGCGCAGTTGCTGCATGCGCTATTTTCGGCCCTGCCGGTGCATACACCGTGGTCGTATGCTGTGCTGGCGGAGTGCATTGCGGTCGGCATCGGCCTCGTCGCCGGGGTGTTACCGGCACGGCGCGCTGCCATGATGGACCCGGTAGAAGCGCTGCGGGCCGAATAATTTAATCAAGAATTTTAAGGAAGTCGCATGACCGAACTATTTTCCATCGCCCGTTTGCCGCGCATCGAGTTCGGTGCCGGCAGTGTCAAAAAATTGCCTGACATCCTGGCGTGTTACGGCAAGCGGGTGCTGCTCGTGACCGGTGGCCATTCCTTCCTTGGCTCGCCGCAATGGGAATGGCTGGGTGCGGCACTGCAGACACAGGGTTTTACTTGGGAAATTTTTCGGGTAACGGGTGGCGAGCCCTCGCCGCATCTAGTGGACGAGGCTGTCGCAGATCTGCGCGGTGGGCATTTCGACGTCGTGTTGGGCATTGGTGGCGGTAGCGTGCTGGATGCGGCCAAGGCCATTGCCGGATTGCTCAAGCCTGGAAATTCGGTGATGGATCATCTCGAAGGTGTGGGGCCGGAACTGCCTTATCGTGGTCCGGCGACACCGTTCATTGCGGTACCGACGACTGCCGGAACGGGTAGCGAGGCGACCAAGAACGCGGTGCTCTCGGTACACGGTACAGATGGTTTCAAGAAGTCCTTCCGCGACGAACAACTGGTGCCGGAGTATGCCGTGATCGATCCCGATCTGCTTGCTTCCTGCCCGCCTCACCTGATCGCTGCCAACGGCATGGATGCCTTCACCCAGTTGCTGGAATCCTTCGTCTCCAGCAAGGCGAATCCGTTCACCGATGCGCTGGCATGGTCCGGTATGGAGGCGGTGCGGGACGGCCTTGTTGCATGGTACGACAATGGACCGGGTGCGTTAGCAGAGCGGGAGAAGATGGCTTACGCTGCGCTGCTCTCCGGCATTACCCTGGCCCAGGTGGGGCTGGGCTCGGTGCATGGCTTGGCTGCGCCGCTTGGCGCTTTCTTCCCCATTCCTCATGGCGTGGCGTGCGGCACTTTGCTGGCAGCGGCAACGCGTGTGAATATCGAGGTCATGGTGGCGCGCGAACCAGCCAATCCGGCGCTGGCAAAGTATGCCCGCGTGGGGCGCCTGTTGCATGGCATGAAACATATGGATGATATCGCGGCACGCGGCGCGCTGTTGCAGTCCCTGGAGACTTGGACCGAACGCATGGACCTGCCGCGCCTGGGCAAGTTTGGCGTGTGCGCGGCGGACTTGCCGCGCATTATCGTCAACTCCCGTGGCAGCAGCATGAAGACCAACCCCATCTTGCTTTCTGACGGTGATGTAGGCGAAATCCTACAGGCGCGATTATAATCGACGTCTCTTTTTGTTTCCATGGCAGAAACCGATGACGTTTTCCACCCAGCTCTCATCTTCCGTCTTGTTGAATGCGCTGCGCGAGCTGGATGCCGGCAATACGAGCCACACGTCATGGCTGAAGGATCTGCACCGTGCCATGATTTGTGGCGGCGCGCCGAATCCCGCCGATTTATTGACGGATGCTCACTGCCACTGCAAGTTCGGTCAGTGGTATTACCAGCGCGATTACCCTGAACTGCAGGATGGGGCGTGGTTCGAGAACATTGGTGCTTTTCACAAGACCATGCACGATGGCGCGCGCACCCTGCTAAGCAGAAAAAATGATGGGCAGCAGATTTCTGCGGACGAATATGATGAGTTCATGGACCTGGCCATACGCTTCAAACTGGAAGTGAGCGGACTGCAGACAGATATCATCAGCAAGGTGTGCGTGGTAGATCATCTTACCGGGGTGTGGAACCGCAATGGCATGCTGCACAAGCTTCAGCAGGAGCATGAGCGCATGGTGCGTAGCGGCACTTCCTGTTGCGTATGCATGATGGACCTCGACTATTTCAAGCGGGTCAATGACGAACACGGCCATCTCGCCGGAGATAAAGTGCTGCATGAGGCGATCAGCTTATTCAATGGCAAGCTGCGCAAATACGACTCGATTTTTCGCTTCGGGGGCGAGGAATTCCTCTTTTGCCTACCCAATGCCGAAGTACAGGACGTGGTGAAGACCATGGAACGTTTGTGTGCCGAACTGGCATCCCATCCGATCGACCTCAAGGAAAAGGGCATTATTCACGTCACTGCTTCGTTCGGCATTGCAGTCATGATGCCGGACGAAACGGTGGAAGATACTATCGGGAAAGCTGACCACGCCCTGCTTTGCGCCAAGGCTTCGGGGCGCAACCGGGTATGCCTGTGGGACTGCCTGGGCGATAAATCCCACCCTGACGGCGAATAAATCAGATTCTGGGATGTCTGGTAGGGCTGGACCAGTTCCTTATATTGGGGGACAAATATAAACAACCCCATAATTATTGATGCAGATCAATGTCTATGTTTCCGCTTGACGGCAATCTCCCGGTTGTCGTGAGTTTCATCGTCCATTGGTAATTAAATTATAAGGGGGAGATATGAAGCCAAAGGGGATTGCCGCCGCCATTATTGGCGGCTGTTTCATGATTCACGCGCCGGCATGGGCTGAAAGCCCGAGTCAGGCTGCCATGCTGTCAAATACCTGTGCCGGTTGTCACGGCACCAACGGAACCAGTGCCGGGCCGAGCATGCCTACCATCGCCGGCATGCCTGAATCCTATCTGCTGGAAAGCATGAAAAAGTTCAAGAGTGGCGAGCGCCCGTCAAGCATCATGGGGCGGCTGGCAAAAGCCTACTCGGATGAGGAAATCAAGATGGTGGCAGATTTCTTTGCCAAACATCCTTTCGGGCGCGAGAAGCAGGAAGTGGATGCTGCCAAAGTTGCTATCGGCAAACAGATTCACGATCAACGCTGCAAGAAGTGTCATATGGATAACGGCCGCGACTCCGAGGATAGCGGAATTTTGGCTGGACAATGGAAAGAGTACCTCACAATCAGCATGAGCGAGTTCCGTTCCGGCAAGCGCAAAATGCCTGAAAAGATGGCGGAAAAAGTCGAGGGCGAAGGCAAGCTGACGCCTGAAGAGGTGGAAGCCATAATCCATTTTTACGCCAGCCAGCAATAAGGAGCCGATCATGAATCGCAGAAATTTCATTCAACTGGCCGGCATTGCCGCGGGTCTTAGTATGACCTCTTTTTCCATCATTGCCCGCGCGGGCGAGGTGCTGCCCAAAAAGGGCCGACGCGTGGTGGTGGTGGGGGGGGGGTATGGCGGCACCATCGTGTCAAAGTATATCCGCATGAGCGATCCCTCCATCGAAGTGGTGATGATCGAGCGCAACAAGACTTTTGTCTCCTGCCCGTTCAGTAACCTGGTGATCGGCGGCAGCCGCGATCTCAAGGACAACATGATCACCTACGATAATCTTGCCTCCAAGCATGGTATCCAGGTGGTCTATGATGAAGTGACCGGCATCGATGTGGCGGCAAGGCAG
>Ga0209077_1000173_pt1 | contig 16506 bp, 12 predicted proteins | sample PPLLak1March2015_FD_187247 | JGI IMG/M metagenome (GOLD analysis project Ga0209077, IMG submission 187247) | Freshwater sediment microbial communities from Prairie Pothole Lake near Jamestown, North Dakota, USA - PPLs Lake P7 Core (1) Depth... | ecosystem: Environmental > Aquatic > Freshwater >... | reverse complement strand
TCGATTTACCTGTTCCAGAATGGCGATGTCGAGGATTAGCCCCGGATTAGGCGGCATTTCTCACGGCGGCGAGCCAACAACACGTATTTTGGCGACGGCCTTCTGGAGCGCGGACGTCCCGTCCGCGCTCCAGAAGGCCGTCGCCGAAACGCGTGTAAAGACTCCGCTGAAAAACACTGCGTGCGCGCTCCGAAAATCTCCGTGGCGCAACCGTGAGAAATGCAGGTTAAAATTCCAGCCGAAAGGACACGCCTCGTGTACATTGGCTCGCTTTTACGACCGATTCGATATTTCCCGCTTCTGCTCGTCTTGTTTTTTCTCGTCACGACGATCCCCTTTCGCAGCCACTTTCCGATCAATTGGGACGCATCTCAGTTCGTCCTCGGCGTGCGGCACTTCTCGCCGCCGATGCACCAGCCGCACCCACCGGGGTACCCCTTGTTTATCGGGCTTGCCCGGATAGTCAACTGGACAATCGACTCACAGCATTTCTCCGTGCTGACCGTGACATGGATCTTCGGGCTCGGGGCAGTGCTCGCGCTCTACGGGATGGGAGTCTTCCTGTGGAAGGCGCACTGGGCGGCTTTCCTTTCCGCACTGGGCTTTCTATTGAACCCGTTATTTTGGTATTACCGCGAAACCGCGCTCACTTACACAGTGGATGCCTTCGCCACCCTCGCGGTGGGCGGTTTGAGCTATGCCGCCCTCCAGAATCCCCGTCTTCAGTATCATGCGGCGGTCGCGCTCGGGTTGCTGGCGGGGGTGCGGCCCTCCGTAGCCTTGCTGCTCGCTCCGCTTGTCTTTTTCCCCTCCATTCTGAAAAAACGATACCGGCTTGGCCTGAACGCCTTCTTGCTGCTCGTCGTGTCGATTCTGGTATGGCTGATACCACTTGTTGCCCTGTCTGGTGGGTTCTTTGAGTTTCTCAAGGCGGCGGGGGGACTCGCTGAATCCGCCGCCCGGGGAACTTCCATGCCTTTCGCAGGGATCGGTCCAGTGCGACAGCAGACGGCTGCGATCATTGACCTTATGTTCGCTTCCTGCAACCTCATGTTGGCTGCCGCCCTGGGGGGCGCGTGCCTTCTCTTTCGAGACCTGTTCCAGAGGGGACGGCTGCTCGCGGGCCTTGCGTTCATCGCCTTTTGGGTAGCGCCGCCGCTCCTGGTATTCGTTTTCATCCACCTGGGTCAATCCGGATACCTGCTCGTCTTAATACCGATTGTGTACGTCTTGACTGGTCGCCTTTGGGTTCAGGTGCTAAGCATGAGAGGCTGGGCCAAGGTTGCCGGGTTGGCGGCCCTTACAGGCGCGCTCCTGGTGCACGGCTTGCCTTTTCTCTTCTTGGCTCCCCTTCATAGTCGGATGGGAGTGCCCCTTCAAAGTGATGCGCCGAGGATGAACGCTTTCGTCAGTCAGTACAGTGCCCAGGTAATCCGGCAAAACGACCTCAAGATCGCCAGTATGACCGAGATCATCCGGTCTCACCCAGCCACCCGAACGCTCGTCATCACTGCTCCCCTTCTGGCCTCGCGGACGGACTCCGCATTCGACCCGCAACCGGATGTATTTCGCGCGTTAGGGACGACCTGTCCCGAATACGCCATCTTCCACGTCACGCCTCACTTGCTGTTACTCCGCGATTCTCGGACCGTGCTCCTGTCCTCTCCTGTTACGATCAGGAAAGGCGGAAGTACCTTAGTTTTGCTGGTTGACGAGATCCCTGCTCAGTTCCTCCCGAAGGGCGTCCGCATTGCTCAGAAGAGCCGTCCAATTAGTTACTTTGTCGGGTTTGCGGAAGGAGAGTTTGAATTCCTCGGGATCCGGTTCCAGCCGGCAAAGGAATAAGCTCCGGCGGCTTGTGTCTTGTCGCGGAAACAGGTTGACCCTTCGCCCCCGTCTTGAGGTCCGCAGTACCCAAGACGACGGAGATGAGCCGGCTGCACCTCGTGCGCAGGTGAGCTGCCTTTCGCTTGAGAAAAGTACGCCCACTGCCTGACTCACCGGCTTGCGGGGTTTGATAAACTGTCACGCTGAATGCGTTATTTCCTTTCGTTGTTCGCGGCTATCAGCGACCGGCCGGCGTTGATCTGGCGGAATAACGAGGTTTCATATGGATCGCTGCTGCAGCAGATAACCGAGGGCAAAAAGCGTCTTGAGGAGCAATCTGTCACGGCCGGCGCGGTCGTCGCTTTGTGGGTAGATTCTCCAGTATCTGCCGTAGCGTGGCTGCTGGCGTCACTGGACGCTTCCCATACCGTCATTCCGTACGCGGGCACCTCCGGCTCCCGTTTCCGAGAGATTCTGGATATCGCTGAAGCCGAGTGGGTCGTTGACCTCCGCGATGAAAAACCCGATTGCTGCCGGGGAACCGAGACGACCGGAACTCACCCCCTGTATGCCAGGCTGCGTGAGTCTGGGCACCCCGGACTTGTTCTCTTTTCTTCCGGATCCACGGGAAAGCCAAAGGGAACGGTCCTCGACGCGTCACGCCTGCTCAAAAAGTACGAGACACGCCGACGAGATCATCGGACCTTGGCCTTTCTTCTGTTCGACCACATCGGAGGGCTGGACACCCTCTTCTACGCACTTTCGAACGGAAGCTGCCTGGTTTTCCCGGAGGAGAGGACCCCTGACGGCGTCTGCGCGACAATTGAGAGACACAGAGTTGAAGTGTTGCCTGCAACCCCTAGCTTTCTGAACCTCCTGCTCTTGAGTGAAGCCCACAAGAGGCATGATCTCAGCTCTCTTCGGTGGATTACATACGGGGCCGAAGTCATGCCGGAAACCACTCTTCGGCGGTTGGTTGACTTGTTCCCGAACGTTCGGTTCTTGCAGAAATACGGGACAACGGAAGTTGGGACACTCCGTTCGAAGTCGCGAGAACCTGGTTCCCTCTGGCTTCGCATAGGAGGCGAAGGCTATCAGACGCGTGTCGTCGACGGCATACTGCAGATCAAGTCCGAAGCTGCAATGCTGGGCTACCTGAATGCGCCGTCGCCAATCACCGAAGATGGCTGGTTCGATACCGGCGACGAGGTCATTCAGGAGGGGGAGTACCTGCGTGTTCTCGGACGAAAGAGCGATATCATCAACGTCGGCGGCGAAAAAGTATTCCCCGCCGAGGTCGAGGATGTCATCCGGCAGATGCCAAATGTGGCGGAAGCCATCGTCTATGGGGAGGCAAACCTGATCTTGGGGCAGGTGGTCTGTGCCCGGGTTACTCTCGTCTCCCCGGAAACTCGAACCGAATTCTTCGAAAGGCTGCAGGGCCATTGCCGTCCGCAGCTAGAACCGTTCAAGATCCCGGTCAAAGTCGTTCTGGCTGACGCTCCGCCTCTGACAGAGCGACTCAAGCGGACAGGTCCACGAACCGAACGTGACCCGGTCTAGTCACCGGCCGCGGTGCCCGGTTAGAACAGTACTGCATCGGACGGACTGCAAAATCGTGTCTTGCTTGAACCCAGCGTCTATAATGAGGACGTTTTGACCCGACGCTACAAACGAGTCCCGGACTGGTTTTACTTTTTCGGCCTCCTGCCGTTTTTGGCTCTCTTTCCGCGCAAGTGGGCCGCGCCGATCCTGAGGTGGCAGGGGAAGCATATTCACGATGTTCAGGACTTCCACAGGACGCTGGTCTACCGCAACATGAACGAGCTCCTAACGACCCGCCTGTCGCCTGCAGAACGGGCTGCGGCCGCCCGCAAGACCTTCGATGTCTGGGTATGGGAGGACTTTGAAGCGTTCTACTTCCCTTTCTGGAAGTCTTCGAACATCGATCGCTACTTCACTTTCGAGGGGTTGGAGAATCTGGACCGAGCACTCGAGCAAGGAAAAGGCGCACTTCTATTTTCGGGTCACATCGGGTCAACTTGTGCGGCGGTAATCGCACTTGCACTTAAAGGATATCCGCTCCATCCACTGATTCACAGCTCGCCGAACGATCCGACTATGCCGGCGGCATTTCGCTCATATGCTCGGGTCAAGATCCACTGGATGACACAAAGGAGCGGCCAAGAGCCAGTGGTAGTGGCCTTGAACGGGCCGGCCGAAGCAAACAGTATGGCGGCTGTCGACATCTACCGGATCCTCTCCCAGAACCATTTTGTGTCCGTGGCTATGGATGTTCCACCGCACCTTGCAGATAACCGCGAAGAAGTAGACTTTCTCGGACACAGGTGCTGCTTCCCGGTAGGGCTGCTTAAGCTTGCCTACCTGAGCGGGACCCCGGTGATCCCGTATTTTTCGTGGAGGGACCCGGAGGATTGGACGCGGCAGAGGTTACGTGTCCAGCCGCCCATCCAGATCAGCCGTAACCTGAAGAATGATCTTCAGAGATGCGTGGACCGGCTGAGCGATCAGATAATGGAACGGCCCGAACAATGGCTTTCATGGGATTCATTCGATCATTTCCGTGCACCTGCTACCGTCGGAGTCAAAAATGGTGAGTCGTGAGGAGATCCTTGGTTCAATCTTCCGCGTCATAGATCTTTTTAATCGACAAGCGCCGGAGAGCGAACGATTGGCAAAGTCAGAAGACACGGTGCTGTATGGGCCGGACGCAAAGCTTGACTCTCTCGGTCTGGTGACCCTAATCGTGAACACGGAACAGCAAATCGCCGACGACTTCGGTAAATCCGTGAGCCTGGCGAACGAGAAGGCACTGTCCGAGCGAAACAGTCCGTTTCGAACAGTTGGGTCTCTCGTGTCTTACGTGTCCGCTCTCATAACGGGGCAACAAGATGCCTGACCGACCGCCCGGTGAATCGAGCGTTGCCCGGCACTACGACGCGGTAACCGACGCCTGGCAGCGAGTACTCGGCAGCAACCTTCACTACGGCTGGTTTGAAGAAGGTGACGACCTGGAGGCGGCCACCCAGAGACTTACAGACCAGATGGCATCCATGAGTCCACTGCCTCCGGGATCTGACGTGCTCGACGTCGGTTGCGGCGTCGGTACTCCGGCTCTCCGACTTGCGGCCAGCCGGGGCTATAAAGTGACCGGGATCTCGATCAGCAGCCGAGGTGTGGATCTCGCCCGGGAATCAGCGACCAGGGCGAGCCTCGCCGGAACAGTCCGATTCGAGCACCTGGATGCCCTATCGACGGGCTTTTCGGACGGTTCTTTTCACCTTATCTGGCTGCAGGAATCGTCCCATCTGATCCGCGACAAGACGACGCTGATGTCGGAGCTGTACCGGCTGCAACGGCATCCGGGTCAGTTGCTGTTGTGCGACCTCATGTTGGGGCGAGCGATCGGCCTGCCGGAGGTCTACCAGAGGAGAGACGACCTGACGATCTTAGAATCGGTTTTCGGCAAGGTACAGGCGGAAAGCATCGGGTCCTACGGTTCTTATCTTGCGCACGCGGGGTTCGTGGAAGTCGAGACTCGTGATATCACCGAGCAATGCAGGCCGACTGTGACCTGGTGGAAGAAGAACCTCCACGAGCGCCGGGCCGAGATCCTGCGTTATATTTCCGAATCGGACTGGAGTGACTTCGTCCGGGCCTGCGACGTGATTGATAGGATGTTCGGTGAAGGGTTTTTGACTTACCAGATCATGAGTGCCTGGAAGAAGTAGCTGCCCGCAAGACAATCTACGGCTGGACAGAAACGGAAGCTCCATATGAGCGAAACCAGAGTCATGCTGATCACTGGGACCAGTCGCGGTCTCGGACGATACCTGGCCGAGTACTATGTCTCAAAAGGTTTTACAGTCCTCGGCTGCAGTCGAGGACAGTGCGATTTCACAAATGACCGCTATTTTCACACCTGCCTGGATGTCGCGGACGAAGGCGGGGTGCGGGAACTCTTTACACGGATCAGGACCACCCAGCGCAGACTGGATGTTCTCATCAATAACGCGGGCACCGCGAGTATGAACCACGTGCTGCTGACCCCGGTGGAAACCGCGGACAAAGTCATGCGCACAAATGTGCTCGCCAACTTCCTGTTCACTCGGGAAGCGGCAAAGATAATGCAGACAGGAGGCCACGGAAGGATTGTCAATCTGACGACCGTTGCGGTTCCCTGGAAGCTGGAAGGGGAGGCGCTTTACGCCGCGTCGAAGGCTGCAGTCGTAAGCTTGACTGAGATTCTGGCGAGAGAACTGGCAGCGTTCAACATCACCGTAAACGCGGTCGGCCCTTCGGTCATACGCACCGATCTCACTCGTTCTGTACCCGAGGAGAAGCTCCAGCGTCTTTTTGCACGCCAGGCAATCAAGCGGGAAGGGACCGCTCCGGACGTGGCCAACGTGATCGACTTTTTCATCCGGCCGGAGAGTGACTTCATAACCGGCCAGACCATTTACCTTGGTGGCCTTTGACAAACAGGCGAACCGTGACAGGGTCCGCGGACCAAGGCTCCTGGCGCTGGTGGCAAAAGGGGGTGATCTATCAGGTCTATCCTCTCTCTTTTGCGGACAGTAACGCAGACGGAAGAGGGGATCTGGCCGGAATTGCCGGCCGTCTGGATTACCTCAAGTGGCTGGGCGTGGACGCGGTATGGTTTTCGCCCATCTTTCCATCGCCCATGGCTGACTGGGGCTACGACATCGCCGATTACACGAGTGTCGACCCGGTCTTCGGGACGCTGAAGGATTTCCATCACCTGGTCGAGGAAGCACACCGTCAAGGCTTAAGGGTGCTGCTTGATCTCGTTCCGAATCACACATCCAGTCGGCACCCCTGGTTCCTCGAATCACGTGCTTCCATCGAGAGCCCCAAGCGTTCCTGGTACATTTGGAAAGATCCCGGTCCGGGTGGTGCGCCGCCAAACAATTGGCTGAGCATCTTCGGCGGCAGCGCGTGGGAGTGGGACGAGACGACGGGGCAGTACTACTATCACGCCTTCCTGAAAGAGCAGCCGGATTTGAACTGGAGGAACCCGGAGGTTCAGGAGGCAATGCTCGAAGTGATGCGCCTCTGGCTCGACCGGGGCGTCGACGGCTTTCGAATTGACGTGGTCTGGCACCTGATCAAGGACGCGCTGTTCCGCGATAATCCAGCAAATCCAACTTACACGCCTGATCAGTCGCCGTACCTGAGCCTGCTGACGACCCACTCCGCCGATCAGCCCGAAGTCATTCAGGTGATCTCTCGCATGAGGAGCCTCGTCGATGAGTACCGGGACAGGGTACTGATTGGTGAAATCTACCTCCCCATCGAGCGCACGATGCGATATTACGGTTCCAACGGGTCGGCCCTTCATTTGCCGTTCAACTTTCAGCTGATCCAGCTGCCGTGGGATCCTGAAACGATCGGACAGGCCATCGATCGATATGAAGGCATGCTGCCTGTTGACGGCTGGCCCAACTGGGTGCTCGGCAACCACGACAAGTCGCGCGTAGTTACTCGGGTCGGCCCCGCGCAGGCGCGCGTGGCCGCTGTATTACTGCTCACTCTGCGCGGAACCCCGACGATTTACTACGGCGAGGAGATCGGCATGTCTGATGCCGATATTCCTGAAGACCGCATGGTCGATACCCGTGCGAGGCGACAGCCCGGTCGAGGGCGCGATCCCGTCCGCACGCCGATGCAGTGGACGGACGGACCAAATGCCGGATTCACCACCGCGGAACCCTGGTTGCCCGTAAATCCCAACTACCGGCAGGTGAACGTCGAGCGCGCGAGCACCGACACTCGGTCCATGCTCGCACTCTACCGACGACTCTTGATGCTTCGGCGGTCGGAACCCGCGCTGAGCGTCGGGGCATATCAGCCTTCCGCGGCCCCGGACGGAGTCGTGGCCTATCGACGGATCGCGGGAAACACGTCTTTTCTGATTGCCCTGAACTTCACCGGTTCGCGCAGGGAGGTGGACTTGGGAACGATGTCCGGTCTTATAGCGCTTTCGAGCATGCTCGACGACGCGGGACAACCGATCGGCTCAACGCTCCTTTTGCGTGAGAATGAAGCGGTTATTATTGCGCTGAATGAGTCATAATCTGGGTCCTGGTATGAACAGAAAGCGGTTGACCATTCTTTTCCATGCGTTAGTGGTATGGCTGACGATCTTGCCGATCCTCGGGCAAACACCCGACCAGACTGCACTCCTGAAACAAGGATCGGTGGCTCCTCCTTTTCGGGTCCGAGGGCTCGATGGTCAGCATCTTGAACTGGCCTTAATGCGCGGCAAGGTCGTTGTCTTGAACTTCTGGTTCATCGCATGCCCACCGTGCCGCGAGGAGATGCCAAAGCTCAACCGACTGGTCGACAGTTACTCAGGCCAGAACGTCGCGTTCATCGCGTTTGCTCTTGATCCTTCCCAGCAGCTCAGGAGCTTCCTTGCGAACACCTCGTTCAAATACACGGTTGTCCCTAACTCGACAAAAGTGGCGATCAACTATGGTGTTCGCGGCGCGCCCACTCACGTCGTGATCGATAAGCAAGGCAAGGTCCACTGGATCGGATACGGAGCATTAGATGATCCGGAGCGGGAATTGGCCCGGATTATCAACGAAGCCCTGTAGTTTGAGGTTGGGCGCCTACTCGGTCCCTTCGAACGCCTCAGAGTTGACAAAAGCCCCTCGCACGGATTACTAGGGTCTTAGGCTGATCTGCCGGCTGCCTGCACAGTTGCCGGCAATGGAACAAACGGGTCGCAATTGGGAGCATGGCAATGGACCTACGACTCGAAGGGCTGATTCAGTTTCTGGACCTCAACACCAAGCTGTTCCGTAACTGCCTCGACGGCGTCTCCGACGAGGTGGCGCAACGACAGCCCAACCAGGACACCAACAGCGTTGCCTTCCTCGCCTGTCACGTGGTCGACGCGCGGGATTACCTGGCTCAACTCGTCGGTGTTCCGCGCACCACGCAGCTGCGTGATAGCCTGCAAAGCTATGCTGCCGTGGTCGCCTACCAGCACGAGCCTCCGCTTTCCGAAATCCTTGACGCCTGGTCGCTCGTCACGCCAAGACTGAGAGAGCGGCTGCGGAATCTAGAACCGGACGCCCTCGATGCCCCCGCCCCCGAGTCTTTCCCGGTCGAAAACCCGACTTTGTTTGGGGCTCTGGTTTTCCTCCTGCACCACGAGTCGTACCATATCGGGCAGGTAGCCCTGGTGAGGAAGTACCACGGCGTCGGGTCGATGCGTTACGGGCACCGCGCACTCCTGTCGCGACGGTAGTGCGAAGTGCCTTTTCAGTGTCACCTCTTCTATTAGTAGGCGGATAGACGGGCGAGTTCCCGGCGGAGGGCGAGATCGAATGGAGCCGCGCACGAGAGCGAGAGAAGCGAGCGAGAGTAAGCGGACCACCTGACTCGCTCCACTGCTTCGTGTTTAAATGTCTCGACTTAGCGAACGATTGGTGGTCCGCTTACTCTCGCTCACTGCCGTTCGCTTTCGTGCGCGGCTCCATTCGATCTCGCCCTCCGCACGACATCAGCACATAACAAGTCCGTCAATACCTTTGGGGAACGCACTTCTCCGACCTTTTGCGGAAAGAAGAGCTTTTCGGCCCGGTTGGCGAGCTAGCTAAAAAAGACGCCCGGCCGCGCGGGCCGGGCGTCTCGAGTGTGGCGATGCTTAGAAATCAACCCGCAGGTTGAACTGAATGAGCCGGCTCAACCCACGCTGCGACCCGATCTGTCCGAAGCTTGCGCTGGTCGGATCAGTGTTCGGTCCGCTGAAATTCGTGTGGTTGAACAGATTCAAAACGTCCATCGAGAAACTGGTGTTCAACTGCTCCGTCACTCGGAACCGACGCAGGACCTTCAGATCCCAGGTTTCGATTCCGTGATTACGCATTTTCGGGTACCGATCCGGGGTCATCCGGACGTGGTAGCTGCCCGGCTGCTTCGCACTGCGACCCTCGAATCCGACGAAGGTCGAAGGGGGATCGCAGTTGGCGCCCAGGCTGTTCTGCGTGCAGTAGGCCGCCTGAGTCGGGTTGTTCCCCGGGTTCCAGGTAATATCCTTGCTGAACCACTGGTGAATGTCCGAGCCCCACACTTCATCGTGCTTCCAGAGCTCGTCAAGCTGGTTGATGTCGCCGTAAAAGAACCGGTTGCCGAAGCTGAGCGGAGTCCCATCCTGCCACTGCCAGATCCAGCTCGTCTCCCAGCCTCCGACAACCTTACCGACGACTCCTTCCTTGGCCCAGCGGCCGTTCGGACCGAAAGGCAGCTGGATAATCGCTTGCCAAACCAAGCGGTTGGGACGAACGTTGTCGCTCTCCCTCCAGCTGAGCTCGGTGTCGAACTCGTTCATCCGCCAGTCCTTCTCCTTCGTATTGAACGTGTGCGTCCAGAAGAAAGCGGTCTGGAAACCGCTTGACATCCGGCGCTCGATGCTCAGCGCGAAGTCATTGTACTGGCTGACACCCATGCCGTCCTCGAAATCCTGGCCCGGAAGAGCATAGGTCCTGATGTTTCTCATCTGCGGGAAAGGACGCAGCAGTTCGTGCTTTCGCACCGTGGTGCTGGTAAAGAACCCCTGCGTGCTCATCCACTGGTAAAGGACCGGATTGCTGGTCTGCAAATCCGCGAAGTTGCTCAGGCGGAAAGGATTCGGGACCGTCTTGTTGAGGTCGTCATCAAGCGCCTGGTTGCGCGCGTTACCTGTAGCCCAGTATTGCTTCGGCAGCGCGTCGAGCCGATACCGGTTGTCGCCGCCGGAACCCCACTGTCCGACCGCCATAGCCCCCTCTGCCCGGGCGCCGTTGTAGGCTCCTTCGAAAACCATGCTCCACGGAAGTTCCCGCTGGATGCCAAAACGCCACCGCTGTTGGATAGCCGGCCGGAAATCGCGCGGGTGAGAGTCATCCCAGCCGCGGCCGACCTTCATCATGGTTCCGATCGCGTTGCCGTAAGGCTCGTTGAAACGGGTTCCGTCCGCACGAACCGGGAAGGGATCGGTGACACCGTTCGTGGTAGCGCTCAAACCGGCGGCCGAGCCGAAGAAAAACGTCTGGCCACGGTCGGTCGTGATTGTCGTGCTCGTTCCCTGGCTGTAGCCGTCCTGGGGTGGTCGGAAATTATTCGAGTTCAGGGAGTCCATGAACCAGCCGTAGCCGGCCCGGATGACGGTCTTGGGCATGACCTGGTAAACGATACCGATGCGCGGCAAGAACTGGTTAGCTCCGTCGGTAAAGGTATCGTTGAGCTCCCCTAGATAATGCGTTCCGCCCAACACCTTGAACGAGGCCGGATCCGGCAGGCCGGCAACCGGCTTCGCCGAAGCGGCGTTGTCGGCGTAGACCTTCGCGTACGCCGTTTGAGCAGCCGCGGTAATGGGCAGGACCAGCGTGGAGTCGAACTCGCCGCTCAGCCCGCGGTTGAACCGCTCCGAGATACCGCCTTCGTGTTCGAAACGAAGGCCGAGGTTGAGGCTCAATTTCGAGGTCACGCGCCAGTCATCGTGGAAGTAGAAGGATCGGAATGGAGTCGACCAAAAGGCGTCGTCGTTCGTGTCAAGGCTGATTCCGGTTGGCAGACCCATCATGAAGGATGCCCACTCAAGACCGGTGTTCACGGAAACGTTGTCCGTGTCGTCCTTCCGCACAAAGTCTCGCCGGAAGCTGAATTGGCCCGAGGTATTGCCCGGGGCCTGCCGAGCCGTCCAGTAGCGACGCTCGCTCCATCCGTACTTGAACGAATGGTTGCCCATGATCGTGACCATCGCCAGCCTCAAATCAGCCGTCGTGCCGCGAGTCTCAATCGCAGGCCAGCCGGCGCTAACGTCCTCGACGCCGTTTCCGCCTTCATCGAAGTCCAGCCGAGGCATCATCTTGTAGTCACCGGCCCGGTCGTCCATGTACCCGGGCAGGCCAACGTCGGTCGGCTTGAACTCCGTGCGGGTGGGGCTGACACTCCCTTCGTTGAACCGCGTCCAACTAGTGCCCAACTGAAGAATGTTGTTGTTGTTGATCGTCCAGGTCCAGTCGCCGTTCCCGCCCTTGTTGATTCGCGTCAAACCGTTCCTGTGCAACCCACGTAGAGTCTCGTACGTCCAGTCGTATTCGTCGGCCAGACGATGGTTCCAGTACCATTTGCCGTTGATCCGGTGACGGTCGGAGATGTTGTAATCATACCGATTCAGGATCGAATTGAACCTTTCGTCCTTCGGCATGTTCGTCGCGTAGTAGTTGTTCTGGCCATCCAGTTGAACAACGCCTGGGACGTCGTTTGGCACCGGATACAACTTCTCGTAGAACTTGTACATCGGGTTCAGAATCGGGATCCCAATGTTGCCAGGGAACGGGTCGCGCACGACTTTTCCGCCTTCCAGGCGAGCTGTGCGCGGGTCGTAGATCTGGTACTTGCCGGGATTCAGCGCGAGGAGGTCCGAGAAATCGCCTTGGCGCCACGACATCCGCGGAACCGTGCGATAGATGGAACTGGTCGTCTCGGTCTTCTTCTGGTAGATGCCGTTGTAGCTGAAGAAGAAGAAGAACTTGTCCCTTCCGTCATATAGCCACGGCAGGCGAACCGGGCCTCCGATGGTTGCTCCAAAGTTGTTGGACCGTCCGGGAGCCTGTTTTTGAGTGTCCTTCGTGATCGTGCCGTCTTTCAGCTGCTTCTCATAGGCGATGCGCGTGAAATGCGGGGTCGCGTTCCAACGCTGCTGCCAATGCTGATCATAGAGCGAGCCGTGGAACGAATTGGTCCCGGTTTTGCTCATGACGTTTACAACCGCGCCCGATGTGTGGCCGACCGAGGCATCGAAGGCCGCGGTCTGCAGCGTGAACTCCTGGACAGCGTCGGCCGGAGGAACATATCCGACGCGCCGGTCGGTCCCCGTTACGGGCGCACCGTCAATCGTGTACTCGTTCTGGCCGACGCCTCCTGAGGTGCCAAAGGCTGAGGTCCCGCCGTTGTCGAACGCCTTCCGGTATTCCGGCTGGCCTGTCCACTGCATGCCGGGCGCCAGGGCGGTCAGGGTAAACGGGTTGAGGTCGTTAAATGGCAAGCTGTTAATCTGCGCCGTGTCGATGACGCGGCCGGCGGATGCGGTCGTCGTATCCAGCAAGGGCGCTTCGCCACTCACCTCGATGACCTGCTGCACTTCACCGACCTCGAGTTTGATATCGATGCTGATTTTGCTCGCAACACTGACCGTAATGCCCGAGCGCACGTACTTCTTGAAGCCCGGGATCTCCGCGCTCACGGTATACTGGCCGGCGTCCAGCCAGGGCACTTCGTAGAACCCCGTGTCGCCCGAAACCGTCGAACGGGAGCGGTTCGTCTCGACGTTCGTCACGACGATTTCGACCCCGGGTACGACCGCGTTCTGAGCGTCGGTAACGGTTCCCAGGATGCTTCCGCGCGACTCCTGCGCGAGAATGGGAACGTTAACGGCGCCCAAAATCACGGCGCAGAGGACAATAATGCTGATTCTCCTCATCGGTCTCCTCCTTAGATGTGGTTCGGAATAGGACTTGAGAAAGGTGACACACTCATCCTCAGCCTCGATTCCTGCCTTCGAGGCTGGCACAACATCCTGTTGGCGGGCCTGGGATTGGCCGAGACACGAAGTCTCATCGACTTCACGGAGGCACTCTACTACTTGTTTGGAGAAATCGCACCGTAAATTTAGGTTAAAAATGCCGCCGCGGGTGACTACTGAAGTTGATGCACGCAACGGAATTGCGCCTGCTGGGGCCTGGCGGGTGATTCGCGAGGCGCTCCCGGGCCGGGCCGCCCTTTACTCACTTTGAAGTAAAGACATGGTTAGTTCCACACTTAACAACGTTAACGCATTGGCGGACGCGGCCCTCTGGAGCGCGGACATTGAGGGTGTCGAAAAAGTCCCGAGGCGGTTGGCTCCAAGTTAGCCCTCAAGCTTAGTCAAGCGAAGGCAGCGGTCGAATGGAGCCGCGCACGAGAGCGAGCGAAGCGAGCGAGAGTAAGCGGACCACCTGACTCGCTCCACTGCTTCGTATTTAAATTCATCGACTTAGCGAATGATTGGTGGTCCGCTTACTCTCGCTCACTGCTGTTCGCTTTCGTGCGCGGCTCCATTCGATCTCGCCCTCCGCACGACATCGGCCTACCGGGCGATAATCTCGTAGGCGATCGGCTCGACGTGGGCCACTTCCTCGTCGTAATCGATCATGTGCACTTCCAGCAGCACCTGAAAGTGCGAAGGAAGGTTAGCTTGGCTTTCGAGCCCCATCCTCTCGAGGAGCGCCTGCACCTGGTTCTCGGTTGTCAGGAAGTCGCCCGCGCCCTCGATAGCACGTCCGTGGTTGCCTGATATCACGGTGGTGGCGCACCCCGCCCGGACTCCGGGACGACGCGTGACAACCGCATACTCGGTCACCTTCTCGAGCTTCCCATCCTTGTACCGAGAGCCGGTATAGCATTCGGGCTCGCCAGGCGCCGGACGCGTATTTACGATCGTCTCGGCGGTCAACGCGAATTTGTTTTCGCCCTGCAGCGAATCGACAAAAGGATTGGTGCGGGAACTGCCGAGGAAGATCAGGTTGGATTCGCGCAGGACATTCCAGGATGCGAAGCGTGAATTCCGAGTCTCGTACCGCACTCCGAGCAGGCCGAACATGCGAGACATCGACAGCAGGCACTGCAGCTCTCCGGCGGAGACAAAATGGAACGAAGGGTTGAAGTCTGGGGACGCCAGGGTACCCTGAAAGCGTTCTTTCAGTTGATCGAGGCCGTTGTGCACGTCGTTGACGTAGATATTCCTTACGAAATTGCCGCGGTCGTCTCTGAAAAAAAGCAATTCCGTGAAGACCACTATGTTAGGAAACAGGTTGTTCACGTAAGGGCGCCAGAAACGCTGGAGGGCGGCTGACGTGGTGTCCATGCTCTCTGCTGGCTCTGTCGTCCGCACTTCCTCGAAAATCGCCCGGTACTGGCCCTTTGGTATCACGAGACGATAGGGCAGGCTGGCCCCCTCGGTATCGAAGAAGGTTTGCAGTCGCTCGCGTATGCTGGCGATATTGACCCGTACGATCGGGTCGGTCTTCGGATCAAACGAGGAAGGCCGGCCCAAGGCCTGGATCGCTATGTCATACTCTTTGAGACTCCCCCGCCCAGGGTTATCGGCTCGCGAGCAGAGGTACTCGAGGATCCGCTTTAAAGAATCCGCGCTCGCAAACTGCCGACTTGTCAGTATTCGCCGCAGGATCTCCCGCTGTTCGCTCGTCATGATGCTCGATTGCTGCCCGGACTTCCATACGGGCGGACGGGAAGAAGTTATCAGAACTTCACCATACAGCCAAGAGCCGCGTCGGCCCGGTGTAAGGATCGGGAGTAAAAGACCCGTTTTACTCCCAGTTACTTACCATCGTTCCCGGGTGTCTGGTACAGTTCCGAGCGGATGGGCATCTATCGAGGGGGCGATGATCAAGCTTGCCTGTTCCACGCTTTGTTCCGAAACGCAGCGATCGGTCAGGCCCTGGACATGATCAGCAGTCGCGTAGAGCGCTTCTTACCGCAACGAAGGAGACAATAATGAAGGCTTTGGTCCTGGAACGATATAACAACCTCGTCTACAAGGATGTCCCGGAACCCAGCTGCGCGGATGACGAGGTTCTCATCCAAGTGAAAGCTTGCGGAATCTGCGGCAGCGACGTACACGGCATGGACGGGAGCAGCGGGAGACGGATTCCCCCGATCATCATGGGCCACGAGGCGTCGGGGATCATCGTCAAGGCAGGAGTGGACGTACAAGACTTCGCGCCTGGCGACCGCGTGACGTTCGACTCGACGATCTATTGCGGCGACTGCTTCTTCTGCCGCCGAGGCGAGATCAACCTCTGCGACAACCGAAGGGTCCTGGGCGTCTCGTGTGGCGACTACCGCCTGCACGGCGCTTTTGCCGAATATGTAGCGGTCCCCCAGCGCATCCTGTACCGGCTTCCTGAAAAGCTCAGCTTCGAGCACGCAGCGATGGTGGAGCCTTGTTCGATCGCCTTTCACGCGGTCCGCAGGGCTCGTGCCACGCTAAACGATACGGCGGTCGTGGTGGGCGCCGGGATGATCGGGCTGCTCGTCATCCAGTCGCTGCGGCTGGCCGGCTGCGGGCGCATCATCGCGGTGGACGTGGACCAGGACAAGCTGGACCTTGCCGGTCAGTTCGGCGCGGACATCGGCTTGAACTCGGGGTCAATCGACGCAGTGGAACGAATTCGCAGCGAAACGGCAAACCGGGGGGCGGACCTCGCGTTTGAGGTGGTTGGAACTGCGGCACCGCTCAAAACCGCTGTCTCGGCGGTCAAAAAGGGCGGTTCGATAGTCCTCGTCGGCAACCTGGCAGCGACGGTTGAGTTCCCGCTCCAGTGGGCGGTCACAAGAGAGCTCACGCTGTTCGGCAGCTGCGCCTCGCAGGGCGAGTACCCCGCCTGCCTGGACATGATCGCCCGTGGCTCTCTTACAGTGGACCGTCTGATCAGCGCCTGCGTCCCGCTTTCTGAAGGGGCGGCCTGGCTCGACAAGCTTTACGAGAAAACCCCGGGGCTGATGAAGGTGATCCTGCAGCCAGGGCGGTAGTCGCCCTGCGCTTGTGGGTTGCCAACCGGGCCGTAAAGCGGCGGATTC
>Ga0209077_1000172_pt1 | contig 16510 bp, 8 predicted proteins | sample PPLLak1March2015_FD_187247 | JGI IMG/M metagenome (GOLD analysis project Ga0209077, IMG submission 187247) | Freshwater sediment microbial communities from Prairie Pothole Lake near Jamestown, North Dakota, USA - PPLs Lake P7 Core (1) Depth... | ecosystem: Environmental > Aquatic > Freshwater >... | reverse complement strand
CGCAGCTATGGCCTCCGCCTTGTTATTCCGACGGATGGACATCGCCACTCGCGCGTATGCAGCCTCCGCCTCATTCGAGACCTGGGAATCCTTGAGAAACGGCTCGATCTCCCTCAGTGCACCCGGGTCGGCAACGCCTCCAAAGGCGCCAAGCAGCAGCTTTCTCGCTTCCGGTTCCTTCGCCGTCGCTGACACTTCGCGGAGCTTCGAGAGCCTGTCCTGTTCCGGCACTCCCGACTGAGCCATCACGAGACGGACGTAGCCTCGAAGTCCAAGCACGCTGTACAGCTCCCTGTCAGAACTTCGAGCGAGGTTCAGAAGGTCAGGCAACGTGCTCTGATCGCCCCACTCGGCGAGGAGCCGAACGGCGTTGTCCCGTACCTCCGGATCGTTGTCCTTGAGCCCTGCACGGACGGTATCCATCGCCTTCGGGCCGCCCAACCGGGCCATGACCCGGAGCAGCTGGTTGCGCGCTTCGGCCGGTTTTCCGGCCATCGCCGCGAGCAGCGGGTCAATTTTCTGCGCAGGATCGGGGTTGCGTTGCGCCGCAGTCTGGACCGCCTGCTCGGCGGCTGACTGCTCCCGGGGATTATTCGCCTTGAACATCAGCTGGATCAATTCGTGCAGCTGATCCGGGCCCGCAAGGTCATTCAGCGCCCGCCACGATTCGAGCCGGACAGCTGGGTCAGAATCCTGCGTGCCCGCCATCGCGTCGCCAAGCGCCGGCTTATACTTACGGAGCGCCAAGACCCGGATGGCTGCTGCCCGCAGCTGTGGGTCGTTGTTCTTCAAATACCCGGCGATTGCTTCATCGACGCCGGATCCGCGAAGCAACCTCAGGCTTTCGGAGGCACTCCGGCTTTCCTCCTGTTCCGCTTTGATTGATTTGAACAGCGGATCGACGGTCCCCTGGTCACCCAGCGTCCCAAGGGCCCGGATGGCTGCAAGACGCACGGCCTGATCGGTGCCAGGAACCAGCAGTTGAGTCAACGCCGCGAGCGCGGATTTGTCGCCCCGCAACTCGAGGCTGCTCACCAGTAGAAGCTGGCTGACCGGCTTCGCCTGGGGGATCGCCCCCACAAGGGCGGAGGTAACATCGGGGCCGGTCAGTTGGTTCACGAACCGGGCACCCGCATTTCGAAGCACCGGACTATCGCTTTGGATTGCTGCGACCAACGCCGCAGTCGCTCCCTTCCCTTCCGCCCGCACCAGTCCGCCAAGGGCAGCCGCCTGAACGACCGCCGGCTGGGTTGTCGCGGAAAGGTCCCGGTAGATCTGCGCGGCGGCCGCCTTGTTGTTCGCGGCCAGCAGGGAATCGGCTGTCATGAGATAAGCATCCGCCCAAGTGGGCTGAAAGCGTTCCGGAACGCTGAGGGATTTCAAGGCCCTCGCCGCTTCATCGCCCCCGATTCGCCCGATCGCAGCGATCGCTGACTCGACGATCCCGGGATCCTGGTCCTTGACCAGCGCAGCCAGGAACGGCAGCGAAGTTCGATCTCGCAGGTGGCCAAGCGTGTTGACCGCCTCACGTCTCTCCTCGCCTTTAAGCGCGGTCAGCCGGTCCCGGATCAAGCGGGGGACTTCCGGACAAGGAAGGACTTGAAGTGCCGCCAAGGCTGCATGGGTTATCTCCCGGTCGGGAACCAGTTGAGCCAGGGGCAGGGCGCTTCGGCAACTGCCCACCCGGGGCATCAACAACGCGGCCGTCTGCTTGGCTGCCACGGTTGCCTTACGCGAGCCAAGAACCTGGAGCAGCGTCGCCTCGATCGCTTCCCGGCCCTTGCCGTCGGCCTTTCGGATCTGCTCCTCGATCAGGTTGAAGGCGGCCCGGTCCTGTCCGTACTCGTACTTGATCAGGTCATCGACCGCCGCTTCGCCCTGCTGGGCGCGAACACCGGCGGGCAGCAGGCTGAGCGCGGCGAGGACGACAGCGCCGCAAATGCAGTTACCGATTCTTCTCATGGATAACTCCGGAATTGTGTCCGACTTCCAAATCGAACGGGGTCCCAGTTGCGAGTGGGACCCGTAAATGGCTTGGGCTACAGGTGCCAGGGGCTCCGCATCGGCCGATAGAGCATTGCCTGGGCACCCACGTCCTCCATCACCTTTTCCTGGACGGGGTCCCAGCGCAGCTTGCGCCCAAGTTGCATGGAGATGTTCAACAGATGGCAGATGGTCGCGGAGTGATGTCCTACTTCCACCGGCGCCATCGGGTTCTGCCGGGTCTTTACCGCGTTCAGGAAGTCCCGATGATGCCCTGGGCTGCGCCCCAGCTGGATCTCGTTCGGTCCGATGACTTCCTTTAGCAGAGAAGCGGGCTCCGCCTCGAGATTGCCGCCATGGACATGAATGAACACCCAACCATCGCTTCCTTCGAACTTGACACCTCTGGGCTCGTCGGTGCCTCCGATCATCCGGACGCCGTTCGCGTATTTGCATTCAAAATTGAAATTGAAAAAGGTACTCCACAGGTCGCTTTGCGGCACCTGGCCGCCGGCTTCGTACTCGATCGGTGTGGTGTCGTCGGTCCCGTTGCCGAGCTGCGCCAGATCGATTACGTGCGCCCCACGATCGGTCATCTCTCCGCCGCCATACTCGATGATGAATCTCCAACCGAAATGACAACGCCTAACGGTGTAAGGAAACCAAGGGGTATGGCCCAGCCACATGTCGTAGTTCAGGACGTCCGGGACCGGCATAGGAGGGTGCGGCGCTTTGTCATTGAGTACTGCCAGGTGATGAGGCTCGGAACAAGGCAGGTTGATCCGCATGGTGTGCAGCTTCCCAATTCTGCCGTTGCGGACCAGCTCGCATGCGTAACGGGCATTCGGCCTGGAACGTTCGTGGCTTCCTGTCTGGAGGACTCGACCGTACCTCTTGACCGTGTCAAAAAGCGCTCGGCCTTCGGCAATCGTATTCGTCAACGGCTTCTCGCAGTAAATGTCCAGGCCGGCTTTCGCCGCCGCCGTGGCAATCAGGCCGTGCCAGTGGTCCGGCGTGCAGACAGTAACCGCGTCGATTCCGCCGTTCGCCAGCAACTCCCGAAAATCCACGTAGTTCTTACAGTCCTGGTTCTCGTAGCGGGCGTTGACGAGCCCGATTGCGCTCTTAGCGTGCGCGGTGTCGACATCGCAGACCGCGACGATCTGGACGTCCGGCTCGGCCATGAACGCCTTGAGGTTGAAGGTGCCCTGACCTCCGGTTCCGATGCATCCCATGACAATTCGGTTGCTCGGTGCCACCGCGCCATCGGCGCCACGCGCCGAAGCGGGGACGATGGTTGGAAACCCGACGGCCGCCGCGCCAACCGACGCCTTCACCACGAAGTCCCGACGGTTTATTCGTTTCATGATGTTTCTTATATCATGGCGACGATAGCGACCCCAAGAACCGCAAGGACAGCAACGACAGCGACGACAGCGACGACAAGACCGATATGGTCTAACGCTTTTGTCGCTGTTGTCCTTGTTGTCCTCGAAATCCCTGAGGTTCTTGGGTCGCCGCGGTCGGTTATCTCGGGTGATCCAATTCCAGGCCAACGCGGAAGCCCACATACGCTAACTGATAAGCCTCAGGGGCGCTGCTCCGAGCTGCGGGACGCAAAGCCGGCTTGAAGTTCTTCCACGACCCGCCGCGCAAGACACGCGCCCGGCCGGTCAGGGGGCCACGCGGATCTTCGACCGACGCCTGATCATAGGGTGCATAGTAGTCGAGGCACCATTCCGAGACGTTGCCCAGCATGTCGTAGAGGCCCCATCCATTCGGTGATTTTGCGGCCACCGGGTGGCTGGCACCTTCGGCGTTATCCGCGTACCAGGCCGCCTCGATGATCGGGGAAGTATCGGTGGCCTCGCTTCCTTCGGCCCGGCAGGCGAGTTCCCATTCGGCTTCCATCGGGAGCCGATATGTGCGTCCCTCGCGCTCGGACAGCTTCCGGCAGAACTCGACCGCCTGCGTCCAGGAGACGCTGTCGACCGGCAGGCTGTCACCTCGATTGGCACTCGGGTTGTTCCCCATCAGATCGGCCCACTGCTTTTGGGTCACCTCGGTGGTCGAGATGGCAAACGCGCGCGTAATCCGCACGGTGTGGAGCTTCTCCTCCTGCTGCCGCATCGGCTCGTCCGCGGGGCTGCCCATGCGAAATTCAGCAGGACGGACCATAACCAGAGTCATCCCGATTGAATTGGTGACGGTCTCGGCCCGGGGGGAGACCAGAACGCAGAAAAGCATAGTGAGGGGAGAAATTTTGATGTGCATAGGAAAGGGACTCCCGTGCGCTAGCAAGAGTTTCGGGGACACAAAACTTAATTCCTCTGCCTACGGGGAGGCCGGATTAACGGTGAGGGAATTAAGTATTATGTCCCCGAAACTATCAGTCGCTCAGCCCTTTGGGCAGGGGCTCGAGGCGCTCGTTGGCTTTCAGCATCTCGTCCCAGGTTGCTTCGCCGTGTTTGTAGGCCGCCATCCGCCCGAGGACGGTCGTTAGATTGCTGCGGACCGAGGGGGCAACCGTCGCGTTGGAATAGTCGCCTTTTGTCACGTTCTCGTAGAACGCGGCAATGTTTGCGATTGCGCCGTTCGGGTACAGGTTGTCGACCTTGCCGCCCTTGAAAGGCGTTTTTCCGCGGATACTGACGTCGGCGAAATAATGGGTGTCGATGGTCCCCTCGGTGCCGTACATGCGGCAGCAGATGTCGTCCCAGCCCGCGCCCAGTTGCTTGGATGCAAAACTGACGATCACGTCGTTCGGGAAGGTGTAAATCACGGAGAAGTTATCCCAGCAGTCACCCGCGGTCCGCGCTTTCTGCCCCCCGGTTCCCACGGCCTTGAGCGGATGGGCATCGAGAATCCAGGTGGCGACGTCCAGCGAGTGGATGTTTTGCTCGGTGATCACATCGCCGGATAACGCTCGGATCAGCCCCCAGCCGCGCAACTGGTTCTCGAGCTTGTTCGGATCCGGCTTCAGGTGCTCGGCATGCAGCCCCCATGTCGGGCCACAGATGTAGGTAGCCTCGCCGCTGATGATGCGTCCGATGTCCCCATACTGCGCCCGCTTAACGGCTTCCCGATACAGAGGATCGGTGCGGGTCTGAAAATCAACCAGGAGAACGCGTTTATTCGCTGTCCCTTTCTTCCCTGTTTGTTCGACCGTCTGACACCCGGGCGCGTCCACCGCGATCGGTTTGGCCAGGTAAACGTGCACCCCCGCGTCAATTCCAGCGGCGGCCTGCCAGGGATGGAAATAGGGCGGACTCTCGATCGCTACTGCGTCCGGTTTGGTGTCCAACAATCGCTTGTACGCGTCCAGGCCCGTAAACCGTCGGTTGGCGGGCACCTGCAATTTGTTCCCCGCATCGTCGACGCGGTCCTGAAAATAGTCCGCTGCCGCCACGAGGTTGTAGCCGCCATGTTTCTGGAATAAACCGGCGATCCACGTTCCTCTGACACCAGATCCGATCAGCCCCAGGTTGATTTTGGAATTCGCCTGGAAGCCTCGGACGGTGCTGGCCTGCATGATTGCCGGGGCTGCCGCCGCGGCTGCAATGAACTGCCTCCGGGTGTGCTTTCGTTCAGGCATGGGCTTCTCTCCTTTTGGGGCTAAGGTGCCACAGCCCCGAGCGGGATACCAGAGAATTCTTGGGCGAGCCGAGGGCCCGAGCGCGAAGAAATCATTTATGAGGTACTGTATTAGGAAACACCAAGCCACACGGGCCAAGCTGGGAAAGCATAGCAACATGCTCGACACGCCTAAAATAGCTGAGAACCCTTTGCGGGAAGGCATCCGGCTGGAAAAAACAGGGGGGCCCTGCCTCGTCGTCATATTCGGAGCGACCGGCGACCTGGCGAGGCGAAAGCTCATTCCGGCGCTTTTCCGTCTGGTTCAGCAGCGCCTCCTGCCCGCTGAATTCGCCGTGCTGGGGCTGGGTCGAACCCAGATGGACGACCCCGAGTACCGGGCACGGATGAGACAGGCGGTCGAGGAGTTTTCCGAATCGCCGAGCATCGACGAGGAAGTATGGGCCTCCTTCGCCAATGCGCTGCACTATCTTCCTTCCAACATCCTTAACCCGGATGATTTCCCGAGGATCAAGCAGCGGCTTGCGGAGGTCGACGAACAGCACGGCACGCAGGGCAACTGGCTCTACTACCTCTCGACCGCCCCGGAATTCTACGCTCCTGCTGTTGAACATCTCGGACGCTCGGGGATGGCGATATCCGAACGGGGATGGACCCGCGTCATTATCGAGAAGCCGTTCGGGTCCGACCTCGAGACGGCAAGGCAACTGAACCAGCAGATCCTCCACCACCTGGACGAATCGCAGATCTACCGAATCGATCATTACCTCGGAAAGGAAACCGTCCAGAACCTGCTGGTTTTTCGCTTCGCCAATGGCATTTTCGAGCCGCTCTGGAACCGACGCTACATCGATCATGTGCAGCTGACCAACGCGGAAACGGTCGGGGTGGAGGGGCGTGGCGATTACTACGAGAAAGCCGGCGTGGTCCGTGACATGATTCAGAACCACGTTTTTCAGATCATCTCCCTGATCGCCATGGAGCCACCCGCCCGACTCGACTCCGAGTTTGTCCGCAACGAGAAGATAAAAGTGCTGCACAGCGCGCGGCCTTTTACGCCCGAGCGCGTCGGCCTGGAGTGCGTGCGCGGACAATACGGGCCGGGCGCGATCAATGGTGCACCCGTGCCCGGCTACCGAGAGGAAAAGGGCGTCTCCCCGGATTCGAGCACCGAGACATTCGCGATGATCACCATGTATTTCGACAACTGGCGATGGTCCGGAGTGCCGTTTTACATCCGCTCGGGCAAACGTCTTGCCAAGCGAGTGACGGAGATCGGGATCCAATTCAAGGCGGCGCCACACCAGCTGTTCAGCTCGGCACTCGAGCAGGGTACGCCTAACCAGCTGATCCTCCGCCTGCAACCGGACGAAGGAATCACGATGCGGTTTGCGGCCAAGGTCCCCGGCCAGACGACCCGTATCCGTGACGTCAACATGGATTTTCGTTACGGCGCCTCGTTCGGCGTCCCCCTGGCGGAAGCCTACGAGCGCCTGATTCTCGATTGCATCCAGGGGGATTCCACTCTGTTCGCCCGAAACGATATGACCGAGCGCGGCTGGGAGCTCGTGATGCCGATTCTGGAGGCGTGGCAATCCAGTCCCGCAGGCCAGTCGTTTCCGAATTATGAGGCGGGAAGCTGGGGACCGGGGGAGGCGCTCGAGTTGCTGAAGGCGACCGGCCGCGCCTGGCGCCGGACGTAAATCAGCGGGCAGCGGGCAGTGGGCAGCGGGCAGTGGGCTGCGGGCAGCGGGCAGTGCGCAGCGGGCAGTGCGCAGCGCGCAGTGCGCAGTGCGCAGCGCGCAGTGCGCAGTGCGCAGTGCGCAGTTGTGAGTAGTCTCGGTTGTCAGTAGTCAGTAGTCAGTAGTCAGTTGTCAGTGGGCAGTCATGTCGCATATAGAGCAAAGAACAAGCACCGGGACGGGTGTCGACCCCCAGGCGATCGAGCGGCAGCTTACCGAAATGTGGCGCGTGATGACCGAAAGCCCTGGTTCGGGACCGGAAGCCGCGGTTACGCGAGCGTGCATACTGAACCTGATCACCTGCTGCACTCCGTCGGACGATCGACAACAACTGGAGCAGCTGTTGGATGAGGTAACGGAACTCACTCCGTGCCGGGCCTTTGTCATTGTCCTCGAACCGGACAGCTCCGAAACCGCCATGGATGCCTACATTTCCAGTCGCTGTCACCTGTCCGCCCGGGGCAGCAAACAGGTTTGCTGCGAGCAGGTCACGATCGAGGCGAAGGGGTCTGCCGTGAACGCGGTCTCGTCGGCCGTTGCACCGCTGCTGGTCTCCGACGTCCCCGTGTTCCTTTGGTGGAATAGAACGCCCGCCGTGGAGGAGCCGGTCTTCACACGACTGTGCAACCTGACAGACCGGCTGATCGTTGATTCGGGAACCTTTACCCGTCCATACCACGGCCTCCTGCGCCTTTCGTCGTTCATCGACAACCCGACGCTCTATCGACCGCTGAGCGACCTGAATTGGGGCCGCCTGACTTCCTGGCGGTCCCTCGTCGCCAGCCTCTGGGACGTCGCGGAGTACAGGCCGTTCCTAACCAAAATCGACTCGGTGATCCTTGGATACGATGCACCCACCGGCTGCCGGGAGATTTCGGCCAAGGCGCTGCTTGGCTTGGGGTGGCTGGCCTCCCGGCTGGGTTGGCGCCTGATTGACGCACAAACAACGCAGAACCCGCCGGTCACCCGCCTCACCTACCGTTGGCCGTCCGGGACAGACATTCGGGCGGAGGTGGTTCGCTCCGGAGAGCCCGAAGGGCGAGAGGGCCCGCTCACGCGTTTGGTTCTCTCATGTTCGGCGGCCGGTCATCCGCCGGCCGAGTTTCGGGTCGGGCTGAAACAGAAAGGATGCAAGCTCGAGACGGTCAGCAACGTGGGCGGACGGCTGGAGATGGACCGGGTGCTGCAGTACGAGCCGCGAAGCGATGGGGTCCGACTGGCCGCCGAGTTGGCACTTCTCGAGACAGACCGGGTCTACGAGCAGACGGTGCGGTCCGCAGCCGAAATCGCAGAGGCCCTGCACCAGGCAAAGAGCCCGGGGAACCGGAAGGACCTCAAGGACTTCAAGGACTGAAGACCAACCGTGCCCTTCACCTCGTTTCCTTGAGGTCCTTGAGGTCCTTTCTTGTTCTCAGAACGTGTATGAGGCGCCGATGAGGGGAGTTAAGTCGTCCCGAAGGCCAGCATCATCCAGCCGGAAGATCAGGCTGAAATCGACCAGCAACTGCCTGACCGGATTGAACTTGACGCTCACCGCTCCATTGTTCTGGTTAAATGACTGGCCTTGGAGGAAGCTGATGTTCGGGCTCGTAAACCCGTTGTTGCTCCACGGCTGGTACTGCACTCGCTGACTGTCGATGACCCGCTGTCCGAGAAAGTCAAAAGCAACCGTCGCCTTCGGGTGGACTCCGATGTCCACACCCGCAATGTAAAGGAACTGATCAGGGAGATCCGATTTAACCCCGGCTACGGGATCACCGGCAAGAATACTGTCGCCGTTGAACTGATATCCGATGTTCACATGCGGAGAAAATCGGCCAAAGGGGAACGACATCACTGCGAACGGCTTGAAACCGAAAGCTCCCGTGCCCAGCAGATCCTCTTCGTCACCGGTAGGGAAACGGACGTCGGCGGCCAGGGCGAATCCCGCGTGCTCCCATCGCTTTACCGTTCCTTTGACCCGCATGACGATGTCTCCGATTCCGCTTGCCGTTTCCGACTGCGTCTCGGTCATCGAGTCCAGATCACCCGGAAACCGGTGAATCAAGGGATCGTTAGCAGTGCCAATCCTTTGCACAGTAGCCGTCGAAGACAGGCTCAGATCTGTACGAACGATCGGTACCGCCAAGGACACATCGAGCCGATCGGTCAGGCCGAAGGTGAAAAATGCGATGACTTCATCGACGGACAAGTCGATATTGGTGTCTGTCGTCACCACGTCATTTTCGAAGTCAAAAACCCGGTCCGGGATATCGATATGTCCTAGGACAGCGGGCACGCTGTCCAGATCCTCACCTTCCAGTTTATCGAAGCTGAAATGCTGGTAGCTGATTCCGACAGTGAACTTGTGGCGTCCGATTGTCTCGGCCCGCTCGGACAGCACAGGGCCAAAGCTCTGCGCCGACCGGGTCAATGTACCCATTCCTGGATCAAGCGTGTAGGTGAATCCGGATGCCGGGGAAGGGAGTGGCAAGGCCGTAAGTTGCTGCATCAGGCTGGCGTTGAACAGGCTCAAGGTGCCGGTCGAAGCATTGCTGAAGTGGGCCTGGTGGCTCGGGGTATTGATGGGGGGCGCCAGTGTAACACCCTGAGTTCCGAACAACCCGGGAATCAAAGTCGACAGCTTGGACCGGTTCTGGCCAGTCACGAAGCTGGAGCACGCAAGGAAGACCGTCATAACCAGCAGTAACCTCTTGGACATTTTTTTCTCTCTCCTTTTAAGCGAACCTATTGATTGCAGTAATAAAACCTATTGATTGCAGTGAAAAACGGACCAAGGAGAAAGTGACTCAGGGTCGCTGCTATGAGGGTCATTTTGCCGCACTACTAAAACGATAAGACTGAATAGCCCACGACGAACCGTTACGTGCCAGCTGGAACCTCACCGTACTGCTCTCCCTCTCCAGTGGCTTTCCGTTGATCGGAGTGACCTGCAATCGTCCCGATCCAGTCGCGACTGCCGAATCCTGGTTGATATCGATTTCCGAAGCTCGCAGGCTTAACTCCACGGCCTGACTGGCTTCGAAGGTGGCTTTAAAACCCCGCTCGGTCTCCGAATCGATTCCCGGCCACAACGCTTTGAGTGCCCGCAAGTCACGTCCGGAGTATGCTTTGGAGAAGGCCGACACGACGCCGCGAACGCTCTCGTGATCCTGGGAGAGAACCTGGTAACGCTTGAGCGAGCGTTCGAACGCAGCCGCCGCCTGATCGAACATCCCCTGTTCAAACAGGGAGACGGCCTTCGCTTCCTCGGCAGCCGCTTCGGCGTCTTGCGCGCCGAAGGTCCCTTTCGCCGCATCCAGCCGCCGGCGGACCTGCTCCGCGTTCGTACGCGCCTGGGCGATTGCTGCATCACGGCTGTCCTTCTCCTGCTTCCTGTTCTCCTGCGTTCTGGCCGCCGCATCAGCCGCGTCTTCCGCCAAACGCGCGGCGGACCGGAAATCCTGCTGAGCGCCACTGAAGTCACTTGCGGTCAGTTTTCGGCGAGCTTCCCCGGCCTTCGCGTCAGCCTGGCGGAGCAAGTCAGGCGCAAACTGTTCGGCACCAGCCGAGAGCGCCTTCGCTCGGCTTTGATCGTAACCTTGCTGTGCCTGCACCGCAGGTTGCCTTGCCGCTTCCAGCCGCCTCTGCTGTAGTAGGGCGGTCGCCTGCTGGTCCGCGCTCACAAAGGCATCCTTCGCCTCGGTGAATTTGGCGGTCGCTTCGCCAAACTGGCTCTTCGCATAAAGACCTTCCGCCTCAGTTTCGACGCGCCCGGCCCGTCCAAGCAGGTTAGGAGAGTCGGCTGCGCTCGTCTGCGCTCGAGCTTTTGCCTCCCGCATGCTTGTGCGGGCCCTATCCGCGGCGACCCTCGCTGAGGCCAGGTTGTTCAATCGGGCCGCGAGTTGAGCGGCCTCTTTGTCGGCGGGGGCGAGTTTCAGAACCGCGTTCAGCCGGCGGAGCGCCTCTTCGGACTTTCCTTCGGAAATCAACGACCGAATTTCGCGCTTGCCCGATGCGATGTCCTCCAGGTTCTTCTCCGCTGCCTGCTCGATGCGTCTTGCTTCGGCATTGCTGCCCGACATTCCCAGCACCTGGCGCGCCAACTGAGAAGCACCCGCGTAATCCTTCTCCCTGAGGTTTTTCGAGGCCTGCTCAAGGAGCGGGGAGACTTCATCCGCAGGTTCCTCCTTCGGGTTCGAGGGCTTCGGCGCCGGCGGAATGTCCACCACCCGTGGCTGGGGATTCGCAGCGGTCGGAGTCTGTTGGACTGGGACTTGGGGGGGCTCGTTTTCGTTTGTCGAGACAACCGGCAGGATGCCGAAAACCGCGACGGAAAGCGAGAGAACGCCCGCGACGGCGTAGTAAGCCAGCCTCACGTGCTTGCCGCGTTGGATCGCTGCAGCGTCAACCGCCTGCTGTCGTGCTTGTGCCGCATCGCGGTTTTCAGCGTCCAGGCCGAGAACGACATCCAGGTTTCGAAGCGCCGCACGATATTTCCGCCGCTGGATCGCCGATTGGGCCGCTTTCCACGACACGGCGATCTTGTCGCGCCGTTCTCGTTCGATTCTTTCGGCTTCGAGCACCGTCGAGGCCCATTGGTGGAGTTCCTGAAGCTCGGCATGGCTGGGTTCCAACCCGAGCGCCTCCCGCGTCAGTCCGGCACACCTTTCGGCTGCAGATTCTTCCTTCGCCTCCCGTGCGGCAGCCAGCAGTTTCTCCAACTTGTCCAGGCGCTCAATTTCAGCCTGAGCACGGCCGGCCGCCTGCTCGAGCTCCGCTGCGGCCTGCGCGCCGGGGTCAATCTCACGGGCACTTGCAGCTGCCTGCAGGGCATCGGCGATCCGACCCGCGGCTAGAGCCTCGCGTCCCCGAGCCAGAGCGGCTTCGAGCTTCTCCGAACGTTCGCGGATCGCCCGTTCGGCCTTGCTGCGCAGCTCCTCCAGCGTTTTGTCGGAAGCCGCCATCGCCAGGCCTTGGTTGCACGCCTCTATGCACTTGACGTATTCACCTTTCTGAAGGTGCGAACGGGCCGTGGATCTTGCCGCCTCGATGCTCTTCTGCCGCTCTGCCTCAGCCCGCTTTCGAGCCTCGTCGATGGCTCTGCGCGCCGCCTGCTTGATCGCGGTTGCCTCCCGATTCGCCGCATCAAGGGCCAAAACATGATCCGCCATCACCAGGGCGGCGTCGAAGTCCTCGCGTTTCAGTTTCTGAGCCGCCTCGGCAAGCATCGAGGCCAGCCTTTTCCCCTTCTCGATGCCAGCTGTCGCTGCCGCGCGGATCTCGAGCAATTCGGAGTCATTCGGTTCGAGCCGCAGTCCTTCAGAGGCGACCGCTTCAGCCTCACTCCACGATTCTCCGGCGCGGGCGTCACGTGCACGCTTGCGCAGGACGACAAGAGTCTCGGCCCGCTGGATCTGCTCGGTCGCTCGTTGTTTCAGTTCCTTGGCCTTTGCACTGCCGCTGTCCAAAGCCAGCACGGCGTCGGCCGCCTCGACCGCGCCTTGCCAGTTGCTCTCAGAAAGGCGAGCTTCACATTCGGCCAGGAGCTTCTGGATCTTCGATTGGCGCTCCAGGTACGCCCTGGATTGCTCGAGAAGCCTCTTCAGCTCCTCGTCTTCGGAATCGAGCGTCAATCCTTCCTCGCAGACCGCGATCGCCTCCTGATGGCTGCCGCTCGCCGCCAGAGCGGCGGCCTTCTCGCGAGCCCGAGCGATCCGCACGTTAAGATCCAGTGCAGCCTCGGCCTCTTTCTGGATTTGCAGCGCCCCGGACTGCCTGGGCTGCAGTCGCAAGACGGCCCCGGCAGCCTCAACGGCATCGCTATATTTCTTCTGCGACAGCAAACGAGCCGCCCTTTGGAGTTCCTTCTCAGTCTCCGCGATCCGATTGGTCAGGTCGCGTGTTTCCCGGGATTCCCCGTCAACCGCTATTGCAGCCTGCAGGGCCTTCCTGGCAGCAGCGTAATCCTCTGCCTCCCAGCTCGCTCGTGCCGCGTGCAGCAGTTGCCGCTGCTTTTGCTCCTTACGGACCCGCTCTTCGATCGACTGCCTGAGCTCGATCGCCTCTTTCAGTTCCGGATCGAGGTCCACCGCTTGTTCGATCAGGTCGCCGGCCTTTTGGTATTGGTTCTGCTTGAAAAGCGCGACCGCCTGATCGAGCAAATTCCGGGCCTGCCGGCCCCGCGTCAGCAATGCCTGCGCTTGTTCACGAAGCTCAGCGGCTTGGGCGTTTTCCGGATCAAGCTCCAGGATTTCGCCCGCGAGGGCCCCCAGCTTCTCGAAATTTCGGCCGTCTTGCGCCTTACCTATTGCGTCCCAAAGGGATTTCAGCCGGTTCTCTCGTTCCTGCCCGAGCCGCGCTTCTTTCTGCAACCCGCTGACAGCGGGGTCCTTGAAGCCCAGGGCAAGCAGTTGTTCGCAGGAAGCGAGAGCGGCCGAGTATTCCTTCCGGTCCAACTGCTCGCGAGCCGCGGTCAAGAGCCGGCTGATCTCCTGCTGCTGGCTCAGCGCCTGACGGGCGCGATTGCGAAGTTTGCCGAGATCTTCGTTCGCCGGTTCCAGCTCAAGCGCTTCTTCGGCCGCCTTGGCGCAAGCCTCATAGTCCGCCTGGTTCCAGGCCTGCTGGGCGGCTGATTCCAAGGCGGCCAGCCTTCTGGAACGCTCCAGCCGGTCGGTCGCCTGCTGTTTCAGATCGGTGGCCTCCTGACAATCGGGGGCAATGCCAAGAACCAGGTCGCACGCTTTCACGCATGCTTGCAGATTGCCGCGCTTCCAGGCAGCCTTCGCCCCAGACAGCGCCGCCTCTACTTCTGTACGTTTTTGTCGCTCCGTCTCGGCTTTCGTCAGTTCCTTCAGGCACACCGACCGCATGGAGAGCATCTCAGGAGTGACCGGGTATTCCTTTTCGATTTTTTCCAGATTCCCCAGACACGCCTGCCACTCGCCCTTTTCAAACAAATCTCTGGTGGTTCGATACGCCTCTTGAAAGGCTTGGAATTTGTCGAGGTTGTCCTTGAGAGCATCGAGTTGCCGATTGGCAGCGGAGAACCGAATCAGCAGGCTGCCATAGTCGTCGCGTTCCGCGGAATTAATGACGGTCGACTGGTCCGCACTGCCCGCGTTGCCCTCAACTGCGGGCGCAATCGTCGCCTCGTTCAGCGCAATCTGGTCCAGGCCCGCTCGATCGGTAACTCCGGCTTCGTTCAGCGCAGTCTCAATGGCCGCTTCCACCTTCGCAATGCTTTCAAGAAGCGCCGCTCGGCGGCCGGGGAGACTCTTGACGAACTGACCAAGCGCCGCACCCATCCGCCCGCAGTCGTCAAAGCGGTCGCCGGGTTCTTTGGCGAGCGACTTGTCGATGATCGATTCCAACTCGGGATCACAACCCGGCAAATAAGTCGAGAGTTTCGCATGAGGTTCGCGGATGATCTGAAAACAGACCGTGGCGGGTGTCTCCCCTTCAAAAGGACGACGATACGAGAGCAGTTCGTAAAGGATCACCCCGACGCTGAACAGATCGCTCCTCCCGTCGATCTCGCGGGCGCCCTTGGCCTGTTCCGGGGACATGTAATAGGGTGTGCCCATCAACATCCCGGTTCGTGTCATCTCGGACGATTCCAGCCGAGCCAGGCCGAAATCGAGGATCTTCACTTCCCCCAACCGGGTGATCCGGATGTTGCCAGGTTTGATGTCGCGATGGACAACACCGTGAAGATGGGCGTAGCACAGGGCGTCACAGATCTGGATGATGAGGCGGACCTTCTTTTCGAACGGCAGGAAGACCCGCTGCTTGATGAGGTATTTGAGATCCTCCCCTTCCACATACTCCATGGCGATGAAGGGCCGGTCCTTGTCCTCGCCCATGTCGTAAATGCCGATAATATTGGGGTTGCTGAGCCGCGCAGCAGATCGGGCTTCCCGGAAGAACCTCGCCCGGAGCTCGTCATCCAATTCTCCGGACGTGCTCATCACCTTGATCGCGGCATACCGGTCCAGGATCGGGTCGTAGGCCTTGTAGACGACGCCCATCGCCCCGCGTCCCAGTAGCCCTTCGATCTTGTATCTGCCGATTAAGTGGTCGGCCATGCATCCCCTATTGAGGCTCGGAACTCCGGTACCTCACTAAAACGGCAGTGCTGTTGTCCTCGCCTCCCGCCTCGTTGGCGGCCGAAATGACGCTTCTGCAGCTCTCTTTCGGATCGGTCGAAGCCGCCAGCAAACGGCACAACTCGAGATCCGCTAGTTTGTCGGTCACCCCGTCAGAGGCCAAAAGGAGAAGATCACCCGGGCGCAGCTTCAACTCGTGTACGTCGACATCCAGGCGCCCGCGGGCACCAACCGCCTTGGTGACCACGTGCCGCAATCGGTGCGTCTTGGCTTCGTCCTCCGTGATCAAACCCTGTTTGACCTGTTCGTGTACCAGGGTGTCGTCTTCGCTCAGCTGCCTGAGATCTCCTTCTCTGAGCAGATACAGGCGACTGTCGCCGACATGGCAGTAAAAAGCGGTCTCTGCCCGGATCCAGACGATACACAGGGTGCAGCCCATACCCGCATATTGAGCTTTTTGCTCTGCCGATTGCGTCACTTTGAGATTAGCCAGCAGTACAGCTGTCTTGAGGACGTTGTACTCGTAGGGAATCTGGACGTTGAAGCCGAAAGGCCACGTCATTTCGTGCGGTTCATTCGTGAGCCCGACGAAATCGCGGACGGCGTCGACCGCTAACTGAGAGGCGACTTCACCAGCAGCGTGGCCGCCCATTCCGTCTGCCACCACGAACAGACTGGCAGACTCCTCTATAAGGTAGGAATCTTCGTTCACCTGACGCTTCCGGCCAACGTCAGAGAGTCCGGCGCTCTCGATCATAGCCCCCCTTCCGAATACGCGAAATGTCGACCGGTAGATTCAGACACTAGACGACGATATTGTAATCCTTGTATAGATTCTAGGTTGATTTGCCGAGAAGATAAAGCGGCGAGTTGGCAGGGGTCGGAAAGGACCACAAGGGCCGCAAGGGCCGCAGGGACACCAACGACAAAAGCGTTTAGCCCAGCCTAAGATCAGAGAAGTGCGGTCGGCCCAGAGATATTGACGGACTTGCTATGGGCTGATGTCGTGCGGAGGGCGAGATCGAATGGAGCCGCGCACGAAAGCGAACGGCAGTGAGCGAGAGTAAGCGGACCACCAATCATTCGCTAAAGCAGTGGAGCGAG
>Ga0209077_1000171_pt1 | contig 16524 bp, 9 predicted proteins | sample PPLLak1March2015_FD_187247 | JGI IMG/M metagenome (GOLD analysis project Ga0209077, IMG submission 187247) | Freshwater sediment microbial communities from Prairie Pothole Lake near Jamestown, North Dakota, USA - PPLs Lake P7 Core (1) Depth... | ecosystem: Environmental > Aquatic > Freshwater >... | reverse complement strand
GCGCAACATTACCGCCTTGCCGTGGGTTGAGGTTTACTACCCCGCCTCTTCCGAAGTCACGAGCCCGGTTTGGTCTGGACGCTTAACTTCCGACGCGGTAAGCAAGATCATCGAGTCGCAGGCCCGGTCGCAACTGGTGCGAAGGCTGCTGGATGGCGAAGTGGCTGTGTGGGTCCTGGTCAAAAGCGGTCACAAGGCGAACGACCGCCGGGCGCTGGATTCCCTGACGGCTTCGCTGAAGAAGGCATCCTCGACGCTTCGGATCCCGGAAATCGGAACTGACCTGAATGGGGACCCTGTTGCGGTGACGGACTTCAAGAGCTATCCCGTGCGGTTCAGCCTGGTGGAGATCGGCCGGGATGATCTGGGCGAAGAGCTGTTCGTCAAGGCCCTTCTAGCGTCCGAGCCGGATCTCCAACGGTATGACGAGCCGATCGCCTTTCCCGTCTTCGGCCGCGGCCGTGCGCTTTACGCGCTCGTCGGCAGCGGCATTCAAGAAACCACGATCCTGGAGGCCTGCCAGTCGCTGGTCAATTGGTGCTCCTGCGAAATCAAGGCGCAGAACCCCGGTACTGACCTCCTGATCTCGGCCGATTGGTCGCGGCCCTACCGCGGCAAGATGGTCAAGGACCCCGAGCTGCCCTTGACCGGGCTGAGTGGTTTTGTTCCAGGCCAGGCCGTTCAGGCAACCGAAAACCCAGACGCGAAAGTGGACATTCCCTCGCCACTTGCCACTCGCCACCCGCCACTCGCCAAACCAACTCCCGCCGCGTGCGACGTTCGTCCGGCGGCTGCAACAACCGTAGCAGCCACCGAACCGGCCGACGGCTCGAAGACGCAACGCCCGCTTTGGCGGAACGTGCTCTACACGGCTGGTGGGGCAGGCATCGTAGTCGTGGCCCTCTCCGTACTTGTCACGCTGAAAAGGAAGAACCGCCTATGACCGTCTGGCAGCTGGTGATCAAGGAGATCCTTCGGCGAAAGCCGAACTTTGTCTCGGGTCTGGTTGCGGTCACGCTGTCCGTCGCCGTTCTGGCCGGTTCACTCACGATCCTCCGGCTTCATGACCTGCGGACTGAACAGATCGTCGTCCGAAAAGAACAGGAGACCCGGCAGCGGATGAAGTTGCTGGAAGACGATTATCGAAAGATCATGAAGAACCTGGGCTTTAATCTTCTGATCATGCCCGCGGACCAACGATTGTCTGACTTCTATGCGGACGAAGTAGTGTCTTCCTATATGCCGGACAGTTATGCAACCCGGCTTGCGCAGGCAAAAATAGTGACCATTCGTCACCTGCTGCCCAGCCTCCAGGAAAAGGTCAAGTGGCCGGAGAGGAAGCGAACCATCGTGCTGATCGGGACACGCGGGGAAGTGCCTTCGCTGTTCCGCGACGCGCGGGAGCCGATCCTCGTCGCCGTTCCCACAGGTCACGCGGTGATTGGTCACGAGCTGGCCGAGACTCTGGACATCAAGGCGGGCGATCCGATCATCCTGTTCGGCCGCAAATTCATCGTGAGCCAATGCAACGAGGAACGCGGCTCCAAGGATGACATCTCGATCTGGATCGATTTGGTGCAGGCGCAGGAAATACTGGGAAAGCCCGGGCGCATCAACGCCATCCTGGCTCTCAAGTGTCACTGCGCGGGGAACGAGCTGGCGATGGTGCGACGAGACGTGGCCGCCGTGCTGCCGGGCGTTCAGGTCATCGAACAGGGTTCCAAAGTGCTGACGAGGGCGGAAGCCCGCGACCGGGCCGCCCGGGAGGCTGTGGAAGCGGTCGCAGCTGAGGTCCTCAGCCGCAAGCAGGTTCGGGAGGAGCAGGAGGAGTTCGCATCGATCCTCGTCCCGCTCGTCCTCGTCATGAGCGCGCTATGGATCGGCTTGGTTTTCTATGCCAACGTGCGCGAGCGTCGCAGCGAAATCGGGGTCCTGAGAGCGCTCGGGGCTCGTTCCAGCACGATACTCCGGCTGTTCCTGACCAAGGCTCTTCTGATGGCGTCCACAGGCGCGGTCGCGGGATACGGGCTCGGGGTCTTGGTGGGAGTCATCCGCCAGGGGGAAGTGAGTATTTCGCTTTTCGAACCACGCCTGTTTGTCTTGGCTGCCTGCACTGCGGTAATCCTCTCGCTCGCCGCCAGTTGGCTCCCGGCTTACTACGCTGCCCAGCAGGATCCTGCGGAAGTGCTGAGGGAGGAGTGATCGGGATGGTTTCGCTTGAGAGGGTGACGAAGACATATCCCAAAGGCAACCTTCGGATTACAGCGCTCGCGCCGCTCGATGTCACGGTCCGGCCCGGTGAATTCGTTGCGCTCCAGGGGCCGAGCGGGAGCGGCAAAACCACGTGCCTTTTAATTGCCGGGGGATTGCTCCGTCCCGACAGCGGGAAGGCGTCGGTCGATGGCCGTGACTTGTATGCGATGTCGCGCAACCAGCTCGCCTCTTTCCGCTCGGGGAACATCGGGTTCGTCTTTCAGCAGTACCATCTGATCCCTTACCTGACCGTGTTGGAAAATATCCTCGCGCCTGAAGCCGCACAGGGGGAAGCCAAAGACCCGGGACGCGGACGGGCGCTTGCGGAACAGTTCGGTCTCGAACATCGGCTCGATCACACACCGGGCGAGTTGAGCGCTGGTGAAAAACAGCGAACCGCCCTCGCGCGCGCTCTTCTGTTTAATCCCAAGGTCCTCCTGGCGGACGAAATCACCGGGAACCTGGACCATGAGAACGCGCAAATTGTCCTGGGTTTTCTCAGGGAGTATGTCGGAAGTGGAGGGGCCGTCCTCCTGGTGACGCATGATCGCGAGGTCGCCAGTCAGGCCGGCCGTGTCCAATACCTTGCCTGCTGTACGGAAACGGAGGCCGCACGGTGAAGAAGTTGGTTAAGCCGGTTCTGTTGCGAGTGCTCGTGTTCACAGCGCTGTTTTCAACGGTCCTCGCTTTGGACTGGCCGATGTGGCGCTACGATGCCGGCCGAACCGCCGCGTCGCCGGAAGAACTGCCTGCCGAGCTGCACCCTCAGTGGATTCGGCAGTATTCCGCGCGCGAAACTGTCTGGGATGATCCCCTGAACCGGGATCTCATGCCTCTCGATGCCGTATTCGAACCAATTGTTCTTGGGGACACTCTCTACATCGGTTTCAACGATCGCGACAAAGTAGTGGCTCTCGACATCCGAACCGGGGCCGAAAAATGGACCTTCTACGCCGACGGGCCGGTGCGGCTCCCTTTGGCTGGCAGCCGCAACCGCCTCTATTTCACCAGCGACGACGGTTATCTTTACTGCCTGGCCGCAGACACCGGAGCTTTGCGCTGGAAATTCAGGGGCGGGCCCAGGGACAGGAAGATCCTCGGGAACAAACGGCTGGTATCCAGCTGGCCAGCGCGGGGCGGCGTGGTTATCTACGGCGAGACGGTGTACTTTGCGGCCAGCATCTGGCCGTTCATGGGGACGTTCATCTACGCGCTGGAGGCACAGACCGGCCGGGTGCTTTGGCGAAACGAAGGCACCGGCGCGGATTACCAGAAACAGCCGCACAACTCTCCGGCGTTTGCCGGCGTTGCCCCGCAGGGCGCTCTGGTGGCCGTGGCCGACCGGCTGCTCATCCCCGGCGGTCGATCGGTCCCGGCCTGCTTTGACCGTAGGACCGGCCAATTCCTGTACTATCACCTGTCCGAGTACAACAAGACCGGCGGCGCGTTCGTCACCGCAAACGCAACTCACTTTTTTAACCATTACCGGGATCGGGAAACGGACCTCTACGAGTTGGGCACCGGCAGACCAGTGGCGCGTCGCCTCGGGAAGTACCCGGTTCTGTCGGGGTCGCGATACTACATGTCCGGCGACTCGATCGTTATCCGCCGGGCTCGCCAGCCCGGGACCCCGTACTTCACGCTGAAAGCGGACGCGACCGGCGATCTGATCCGGTCCGGGTCGCGGCTCTATGCCGGCGGAAACGGCCAGATAACCGCGGTCCAGATTCTGCAGAATGGCAAGTTGGCGAAATCCTGGGTTAAAAAGGTGGAAGGCAAGGTCGGACGGCTGCTGGCTGCCAGTGGGATGCTGTTCGCCGTGACAGAAGACGGCAAGCTGATGGCCTTCGGGAACAACCCGGTCACCGTCCAGACGTATGCCGAAGAGGCGATCGCGTCGCAGCTCTCGCCCGAAAGCCTCGGACAGGCGCGTTCAATTCTCGAGGAGACGGGGGTCAAGGAAGGCTATGCCCTGTTTTATGGCGAGGGAAAGGGAGACTTGCTCGAGGCGCTGGCGTCCTCTTCCAGCCTCGATATCGTCGCCTTGGTCCCCAACGCGGAGGAGGTCGAAATCCTGCGACGCCGTTTCGACAAAGCCGGAGTGCTGGGGAAACGTATCCACGTCCTCCAGGGGGACCCCGGTTCGTTTGAAGCGCCACCCTACATGGCCTCGCTGGTCGTGCTCGCCGACGGAAGCGCCGAGAACGAGGCCGACCTGGCGCGAATCGAGCGCTCGGTGCGGCCCTACGGGGGCAAGATCTGGATGCCTGTTTGGAGTGCGGCGGCAACGAGAGGCCGAAGCTTTGTGAGGCCTCGAGGCGACGCCGCTTTGGCTCGCAGCGAAGCGGACGGGCAGCCGACAATCAAACCCCAAAACCGCGATAGCACGCATGTTGAGGAGGTCGCTCACACTCCCGCTTCGCGGGGAGGGGAAAGCGGCGTCGCCGGGAATCCTCCGGAAAGCGTCGGATCCCCTCTGCCGCCGCACTCCATAAGCGCGCTCCGGACGGGCATCGTCATCAGCAGAGAGGGCCCGCTGCCCGGCGGCGCAGCGAATTGGACGCATCAGTACGGCAACATTGCCAACACCGTAAAATCGGACGATCAGCTCGTGAAATTGCCTCTGGGCATTCTCTGGTTTGGAGGCAATTCCAACCTGGACGTCCTGCCGCGCCATGGCCACGGCCCGCCCGAGCAGATCGTGGACGGTCGCCTGATCATCGAAGGGATCGATTGCATCAGCGCCCGGGACGTCTATACCGGCAGGGTGCTTTGGAAAGTGCCTCTGGAGGCTTCCGATACGTTTGGTCAGTACTACGACAAAACGTACGACGAAGCAGCGCCGTTGACCGTCAAGACGAATCAGCAGCACATCGCCGGCGCGAACGCCCGGGGGACCAATTTCATCGCGACCACCGACTGGGTCTACGTGGTACAGGGCAACCGCTGTCACGTCCTGGACATCACGACCGGCGAAACCAGGAAAACCATCTCCCTGCCTGCTCAAAGCGGCGGCGAGCCGGCCAGGTGGGGCTACGTCGGCGTTTCCGGTGACAAGCTTATTGCGGGGAGCGACTTCGTGGCTTTCTCAAGCAGCTTTCCTTTGCCGGAGGTGATCCCGGATAAACCATCCGCCGAGACGGCCCGACAACGCACCAAGCTCGAGATCTTCGGCAAGTTCGACGATACGGCAAGCAGGTCGCTGGTGGTCATGAACCGCCAGGACGGATCGGTCAAGTGGCAGATACAGGCACGCTACGGGTTCATTCACAACGCGATCGCGGCCAGCGACGAGGTTCTGTTCTGCCTCGACAAACTTCCGCCTGCGCTCGAAAAGCGCTTGCGCCGCCGCGGCCAGGACGCCCCAACCGACTATCGTCTGATGGCCCTCGACCTCGAAACCGGGCGAGTCCTTTGGGAACAGAATCGGAACATCTTCGGCAGCTGGCTTAGTTACTCGCGCGAGCATGACCGCCTGCTGCAGGCAACCCGGCCGTCGCGTGACATGCTCACGGATGAAACTGGCGAGCGGATGGCCGTTTACGTGGCGTCGAGCGGGAAACTGGTGTGGGACCGGGAGATCAAATACGCCAATCCGCCAATCCTGCACGGTGACGAGATCATCACGGATCGGGCCGCCCACAGTCTGGCCACCGGGGAACGCCGGCTGCGCGTCGACCCGGTGACCGGGGAAGATATGCTGTGGAGCTACTCTCGCACCTACGGCTGCAACTACAACGTCGCCAGCGAGCACCTCTTGTCCTTTCGTTCCGCCGCTGCCGGGTTCTACGATCTGCTCTCGGATGGCGGGACTGGCAATCTGGGTGGGTTCAAATCGGGCTGTACTTCCAACCTGATCGCCGCGGGCGGGGTTTTAAATGCGCCGGATTACACCCGAACCTGCCAATGCTCTTACCAGAACCAGACGTCTCTCGCCTTGATCTACATGCCCGAGCTCGAGTACTGGACGACGAACGACTTTGTTTGGAACGGCAAGCCCGTCGAGAGGATCGGCATCAACCTGAATGCTCCCGGTGATCGCGTGGCCCCGGACGGTACCCTCTGGCTCGATTTTCCCAGCCTTGGGGGGAAATCGCCCGACATCCCGATTCGGTCCAACACGGCCAAGACCCGCGCCATTCGCAGGCACTCGCTCAGCCTGTCATCGAACGGGCAGGAATGGGTGGCGGCTTCCGGATTTGCCGGGCCCCTTAAACTGGACATTACCTTGTCCGAGCCGGCTGACGAAGGGTCGTATACCGTCAAACTTCACTTTGCAGAGTTGGAAAACAGGAAGCCCGGCGAGCGGATCTTCAATGTCCGCCTGCAGGGGCGCGAGGTCCTGCAACATTTTGACATCGCAAAGGAAGCGGGAGGGGTTGATACCCCGGTCGTGAAGACCTTCACCGAGATCCCTGTGGAGGGCGTGCTCACCGTCGAGTGTCTGCCATCGTCGCTCACTGCCCCCACCGCTCCGCCGCTCCTGTGCGGCATTGAGGTTGTTCTCGAAGATTAGTTTTATGGAATTCATATGCATGCCCGGCCTCCCTTTGGAGTGCGGCGGGGGGCGGAGTCGGCCTTCCGGACCGCGCATGCTCGTCGCCCATCGAGCACGGACATCCGGCCTTCTGGAGCGCGGACATCTTGTCCGCACTGGGATCGCGGACGTCCCGTCCGCGCGGCGGGCATCCTGCCCGCCGCTGATGTTGTTCGATCTGCTGCAAGCTCCGAGAACGCCGGGCAAGATGCCCGGCGGGCGGGCAGGATGCCCGCGAACCCAGTGCGGACGGGACGTCCGCGCTCCAGAAGGCCGTCGCTCTCTTCGGTGGCAACGTCTCCTCCTCGCGTGGGTCCTTCTTCTGCTTGCTCTCTCTCCCGTCGTCGCGCAGGACACAGGCGGTCAAGAGACGATCAGCAAGGTGCTGGCGCCGGTCTATGCCCCGCTTGCAGAGCAGATCGTCACCGATTTTGACCTGCACGAGAAGCGAGGGACCGGCATCGACGTCGGCAGCGGGCCGGGCGATCTGATCATCGAGCTGTGCAAGAGGACCCGATGGATGCACTGGGTCAACGCCGACATTGATCCCCGTGGGTTTGCGGGTTTTCTCCAGAGGGCGAAGGATGCGGGCTTCCAGGGAAGGGTCAGCGCAATGCTGGCCGACGCCCACGATCTTCCTTTTCACGATGGTTTCGCCGACATCATCGTTTCCCGCGGTTCTTTCCCGTTCTGGAAAGACAAGCGCAAAGCCTTTGGCGAAGTGTACCGGGTCCTCAAACCTGGCGGCATTGCATTTATCGGGCGCGGGTTCTCGGAAAACGTCCCGGTCGAAGTGGCGCGCCAGGTGAGGGACAGGCAGCGACGAAACGGTAAAGAGCCGGTCTACGACGTTGACGAAACGGCGGCAGAGCTCGGCAAGATAATGCGGGTTCTCAAGATCGAGGACTATCGGATTCGCATCCCCCGGCCCGAACACCGCGGCGATGTCAATTACGGGATTTGGATCGAGTTCCGGAAGCCCGCGGCGGGCCGAACACCTCCGGAGCTCCTCGACGCACCGCGCCGGGAATCGGCCGGCCTGGAGCTGTCCACGACGACGATCGAAAGGTCCGATATCCAAAAGCAAGGCGCGCAGACGCTCGTTGATGCGCTCGAGTTCGCGCCGGGCGCCTGGATCGAATCCCGAGGGCGAAAGGTCAAGCAGTTCGTCTCGCTGCGCGGCCAGAAGTACCCGTACCCGGAATACGCCGTCGACGGCGCCCTGTTCAGGGAGTTTCACGAAGTCCCCTACTTCTTGTCTGCCGCGTCCATCGAACGGATTGAAGTGATGCGCTCCGGGGGCGCCATGCTGGCCGGAAACGCCGGACTGATCGGGGTGATCAACGTCGTCCCGAGGCGCTACGAACGGCGCGAGACAGACGTCCAGATCGAGTACGGCAGCCTCGGGACGGCCAATGCGCGCGTTTCCCATGGGGGCCTATTCGGTGACTTCTCGTACGGTCTGGCTGTAGACGGCTACCGCACCGACGGCCCGGAGGAGCGCCAGGGAGAAGAGAGGTTAACCAGTTACTATGCGGGCCTGAGCTGGAGCGGATCTGACTCGCTGTCGGTCAGGACTCATCTGTTCCACATCGGCGGCAGGCGGGGAATGGTCCAGGCTCTGCCTCCTGCAACCCGCAGACTTCAGACGGCAGTGGAGTCGTTCGATCCCATCCAGTCGAGCTTCGGGACAGTCAACGCCCTGTACCGGCCGAACGAACGCATGTCGACCCAAGTGGTTCTGGGTTACAGCGACCGGCATAATACGGCCCTGGCCGAAACGGCGACCGGAACGACTGCGACCCGCGACTGGGACCGCGAGCTGACGGCCAACGCCATCCAGTCCGTCGCCCTGAGTGACAACAATGTGCTGCGGGTGGGGATCAACTTCAACCAGTGGGTCGCTCCTTACGGCAAGAGGTTCTACTCGGGCCGGCGTTCTGACCTGGAAACATATTCGCTTGCCGTAGCCGATGAGCATCGGCTGGGTGCTTTTGTGTTCGATACCGCTATCCGCTATCAGAGAACCTACGTAAACGAATACGGGGCGTTCAGCATCGAGGAAAACGCTGGTCCGTATCGAAACGTCCCCTCCGTCGTTAACGAATGGGAGCCCCCGGTGCTGTCAGGCAGCCTGGGCGGCGCTTACTACTTCAGCGATAACTTTTCCGTGCATGGCAACCTGGTCGGCGGCACGCTTGAACCGCGACGCGGCACGCTGAGTGCGGAACTCGCGCCTCCAAGGAAGGAAGGGCGCCTGATGGCGGACCTCGGCTTCCGGCTGTCCGATCGCCGGTTCGGAACCGGGACGCTTTCTGGATTCTTCGTGCGAAGAAGCAACGGAATCAATCTGAGCGGGGCCACCCAAACGGTGAACGGGCGCCTCATGGAGCTATACGAAAACCGTGACCAGGACTCCAGGGGTATCGAGCTCGATCTCCGTTCGCGTCGCTTCCAGGGCCTGTTCCAACTGTTTATGAACTTCACCGTTCTGACCGCGAGGATTGAAACCGCAGACATGATGCGGTCGGACGACGAGGTGCCCAATGCCATCGCCGGCGGGGGAATTTCAGCCTCCCGATGGAGTTACGAGCTCAACGTGTTCTGGAAATTCATCTCTTCGTATGAAAGCCGTCGCTTTGCGGAACCGGCCGTCCCGCAGCCGCTCGGCGGTTTTCAGACCGTGGACCTGATCCTAGGGCGACGCCTCGGTGCCGACAAGCAGACGCGTATCTACGCGGAAGTGAAGAACATTGCGGACAGAGCCTACTCCACCGTAGTGGGATACCCGGACTACGGTCGTCGGATGATCATCGGCCTGGAACACGGGTTTTAGGGACACGGACAGTCCGTGTCCTTTCAATCATCGTCGCTACTACTATCCGCGTTCCCCGCCGGATCATTGGCCGCGTTGGTTTTCGGCAGCCACCCCGCCAGCTCGTCGCGGGTGGAGCGAAAACGCGGATCTGCGGCGACGTTCGTCCATTCCATCGGGTCAGAACGGTGGTCATAAAGCTCCTCGGTCCCGTCTGAATAGCGGATATACCGCCAGTGCTCGGAACGGACCGAATGGTTGCCCCGTCGGAAAGTCGTCAACGTCGGTCGCTTCCACTCCGCATCGGGTTGCCTGAGAAGCGGCGTCAGGTCGTATGCCTCCAGCTGGCGGGCGGGCAATCCACAAAGACTGATCAGGGTCGGATACATGTCCTGGAGGTTGACCGGTCTTGTGCATGTTTTCCCAGGGGGTAGCGTTCCCGGAGCTTGGAAAGCCAGGATGTTTCGAGTTGCTTCCTCCCACAACGAGAATTTCCGCCAGTGCAGTTTCTCACCCAGGTGCCAGCCGTGGTCGGACCAGAGCACGACAATCGTGTTGTCACGGTGTTCGCTTTTCTCAAGCCCGTCCAAAACCCGGCCGACGCACTCGTCCACGAAGGTTATCGAGGCCAGATAGCCCTGAACTGCCTTTCGCCACTGTCCATATTGCAGGACGTTTTCGTGGTCCCTGTTCTGTTTGGCGATCTTCCGGCCGATCGGCGGGATGTCATCCAAGTCATCCTCGTTGACGGTCGGCAGTGTTACCCGGTCGAGCGGATACATGTCGAAGTAACGCCGGGGGACGTACCAGGGGAGGTGAGGCCTCGTGAACCCGCAAGCCAGGAAAAAGGGTTTGTCGTGCTTCTTCTTGAGTTGTTGTATCGTCCAGTCCGCAACCTGCCAGTCACCCATCTCTTCGTTGGAGACATCAAGTGGCCCCCAGTCGAAGTGCGCCGCCTTGGGGATGCCGTTGAACGGCTTGTCCGGTGACTTCGGCCCGCGCGGCACCGGGTCCGTTGCCGACGGCCAGGATTCATCCCATGAGGCAGCGTGGGCGAATCTGTTGTGAAAGATCTTGCCGCTCGTGAGTGTCCGATAGCCGTGAGACCTGAAGTACTGCGGCATCGTGATCGCTTCTCTGAGCCGCCGGTTTTCCCTCCAGTCCTGCTCGTTGGTGTAGAGCCCCGAAGTCGACGGGCGAACTCCAGTCATCAGGGCGGCGCGAGAGGGGTTGCAGAGCGGAGCCGGGCAATGGGCGTTGGAAAAGAGCACGCCACCCGCGGCGAAGCGATCCAAGTGGGGCGTCTTTACGTCGGGATGACCGCCCAGGCAGCCGACCCAGTCGTTCAGATCGTCGATAGCGATGAACAGCAGGTTTGGCTGTTGACTGCGGGCGAGAAGCAGCGGGGCTACCGCGGCGGCCACCGAGGCCGAGCCGAGCCCCTTCAGGAAAACACGCCGGTCCAGGTGTCCAGTCACACTCCCCTCCTTGGACGATCGAGCCATACGTTCCCACGATACTTATCAGAACGAGGAGCGACTATTCAACGCTTGTCTTATGGCCCGCTCAAAATTGCCGTTAGCTCCTTGATCATTTTGATCATTTTCAAAAACGCCCATAGAAACTACGCGGCAGTTCATAGAGATTACGGAGAAACACACGAGAATCAGCGCCTTCAGGAGGACTGGATCTGCTCTGTGAATCAATAAAGAGCCGCCTATTCACTTATACGGCAATTCTTCCCTTTCCTTTTTGCCCCGTTTGGCACGGCGGATGCTTCGGCATGTCTAAACTTCCCATCCTTCAACAGCCATGGGGCGACGGAGAGATCAAATGCGTAACTCAGGATTGTTCCTTGCGGCGGCGGGTTTGCTGGTTGCAGCCGGCGGTTTCCGTTCCGCTTTCGGTCAGGGTTGAGTGGCCGCACGCCAAGGTGCGCCCGTGATTGGCGCCATATGCAGTGCAGGACACGTTTCTGGAGAGAACGGGCTGGGCACCCCGGTTTTCAGGACTATCTCGCCCGAATCTCGGTGGCAGGTGTTCGTCGGTTATCGCTGGCAGAGGTCGTTCCGGCATTTTCGGGGTGACCACGAAGAAGCGAACCGAATTGAAGAAGGCACCGAGGTTGAAAACAAGCTTCATCAGTTCGACGTCGGGGTGAACTACCAGGTTTCGCCGCGCTGGAGCGTGAACGCCGGTGCCCCGATCATGACCGTCGACCGGATCTCTCACGGCCCGGGAACGGTCACCGAAAGCAGCGGCATCGGGGACATGTCGGTCGGCGCGAAATTCTGGATCCTCCGACCACCCTCTGAGTCTCGTCAAAACATTCAGGTGGGGTTCTCCGTCAAGTTGCCGACCGGCAACCCGAATGTGACGGATCGGGTGGGCGACAGCACCGTCGTCGTGGACCAGTCCATCCAACAGGGCGACTCTGGAACCGGATTCTCCCTCGACTACTCGGCCTACAAGTCCATCGACCGGTTCACCCTGTTTTCAACCGGCGCCTGGTTGTTCAATCCTAAGAACACGCACACACCCACCGGTTGGAATGAACTGTCGCGGCCACCCGGTTACCCCGGATACTCCCGGCCGGGCACGATTTATTCAGTGTCTGACCAGTACCTCTTCCAGGCGGGAGCCGCCTACGCGTTACCTAAACCGATCGGACTGGCGGTCACCGCCACCGGACGAATTGAGGGTGTTCCGGCACGGGATATCATCGGCGGATCAAGTGGATTTCGACGTCCAGGCTATGCCGTCTCAGTAGGCCCGGGGGCGACGTACTCACGGGGAGGGGATCTCTGGTCGGTCAGCGTCCCGATTGCCGTCTATCGCAACCGGACGCGCAGTGTCTCGGATATCGAGCGGGGAACTCATGGAGACGCGGCTTTCGCGGATTACCTGATCCTGGTCGGATACTCGAGGACGTTCTGAGAGGAGCGGACGTTCGCAGTCCGCCTTTTCGGAGCCGCGCACGACAGCGAGCGAAGCGAGCGAGAGTAAGCGGACCACCTGACTCGCTCCACTGCTTCGTGTTTAAATGTATCGACTTAGCGAATGATTGGTGGTCCGCTTACTCTCGCTCACTACGCGTTCGCTCTCGTGCGCGGCTCCATTCGATCTCGCCCTCCGCACGACATCCGCCCATAACAAGTCCGTCAATACCTGTGGGCCGAACGCACTTCTCCGACGCTTATGCACCACCCTCGCAGCGCTTTTCAGCGAAATAAGCGGGTTCTGCGTGCGATTTGCGGTCGTGGCAAAAAGCCCCTCGACCCAGCGCGTGTCCGACTTGGAAGTCGGACCAACGCAAAACGGCCCACCTTTGCTCTATGCGTAAGCTCCTCGCCTGAATATACTTCCCACTTGGCCACGCCGGTCCGTGAATCCCAGCGGCGTGCAATCGGAACTGAACGATGAGAATCGATTCGAGGACGTGCCGGGCGTGCGGCAAGTGCATCCCTTTTTGCCCTGTCGGGGCGATTGAGATGACACCTGAGGGCGTCAGCGCGATCGATTACGACGAATGCGTCGAGTGCGGCGTTTGTCTTCGGTCGGCTGTCTGTCCCTCCGGCGCGCTGTTCCAGGACGAGTTAACCTGGCCGCGGACTCTGCGGCACCTCTTTTCCAATCCGGTATCCGTCCATGCGAGCACCCGGGTTCCGGGCCGCGGCATGGAGGAGATGAAGACCAATGATGTAACCGGCCGATACCCGCCCGGTGTCGTCGGAATTATCATCGAAATCGGGCGGCCGATTCTGGGGACCCGCTTTCGTCAGGTCGAAATCGTCACACGCCACCTGGCGGCGAGTGGTCTTGCCGTCGACGCCAGTTCCCCCTTAATCCCTTTGATGTCCGATGTCGCGACCGGGACTTTCCGCCCGGACATCCTGGAGGAGAAGGTTCTTTCCGCCATCGTCAGCTGTGATGTCCCGGAGTCGCGTTTGGCTGAAGCTCTGGAGCGGCTTGAGGAAGTCCAGTCCCGAATCGACACCGTTTTCAGTGTGGGGATAATCGTCCCAAGTGGAGAGGCGGGAAAGCAACCGGCCAGGCAGGACGGAGAACGGCGTGGTTACGCGGCTTGCCTGAGCAGATCGGTCTCACTTCACGGAAAGACCAATATTGGGTTGGGGAAGCGGTCCCGCGGGTAGTTCAATGACACATACACTCCATCGGCAGGGTGAATACCTCGACCGTGACTTCGTGGTCCTTGCGATGTCTGCAAAAGGGTTAAATGAATTAGGGTCCGCCGACAAGCTCCGGGTTTTTCTCCGCTTGGCCGAGCAGTTTCACCCGGTCAACCTGGGCGACATGAAGTCGGGTAGTCGATTCGAGTATGCGCTTGAGGAGATCCTGGCCCGGGTTGAGGACACGTCGATCGTTCACGCGGCGTTCGATGGCCTGCCGTCCGTGGAAGCTTTCGTCGCGGAGCTGGCCCGCGCCGATTTAGGCCTTTCGGTTGTCGTCACCGGAGACACGGAGGATGTCCGGCAAATGTGCCTGCGGCGCCTGCATCGTGCTCCGCACACCACCGAGTATTCGCTGGGGATCTGGGGCCGCAAGGATCGTCTTCCACCCGCTGACCGGTTGGCAATCACAAGCATGTGCGGGCATTCACTCGTGAGCCCGCGGCTTGTCGAAAAGCTTTTGAGCGAGGTTCGGTCCGGTCTTAAGACTCCTGAGGCGGCAGCTGCGGAACTGGCTCGGCCTTGTGTCTGCGGTATATTCAATACTTCGCGTGCGTCTGCCCTGCTTGCCGGGTGCGACTAAGGGAGAGCCGGTGGATCGAGGAAAAGAGACATGGGCCCACGCGACGAACATCCGCTCGGGCGCCAGGTTCCTTTTGGCCCTTCCGCCTTATCTGCGAAGTCCTCTCGACGTCGAGCAGGCACGAGCGATTCTGCATGACCGGCGTTCGGCTCGCGAGCGGACTTTTCTGCAAACCGTCGAAACGGTCGTCTTTCGGAATCCTGCGAGTCCGTACTTGCCGCTATTTCAGGCAGCGGGATGCAGTTTCGGAGATCTGCAGAAAGCCGTGCGCCTTGAGGGTCTCGAGAACACGCTGGCGATGCTGTTCAGCAACGGTGTGTACCTCACGGTGGATGAGGTAAAAGGGCGCCGGCGAGTCGAGCGTCCCGGGCTTTCCGTCGAAGCGAGTCCCGCGGTTCTCCGCAATCCGTTGTCTGCGTGTCACGTCGCGGCGTCGAGCGGCGGCAGTCGGAGCCATGGAACAGCGGTGCTTTTCGACATGGAGTTCATTCGAGGCTGCGCCGTCGACTGCATGTTGACCCTCAACGCCCGGGGGGGCTTGTCCTGGATCAAGGCAACATGGGAAGTGCCGGGAGGCGGATCTCGCTTCCGACTCTGCAAGTACGCCGGGTTTGGCGACCCTCCGGCGGCGTGGTTTTCGCAGGTAGCTCCTGACGCTCCCGGTTTGCACCCGCTTTACAGGTGGAGCACCAGGGCTATGCGACTGGGCAGCTGGATCGCCGGAGTTCCGCTCCCTGCCCCTCGGCACGCGCCTTTGACCGACGCGCAGCCGATCATTCGCTGGATGGAACAAACGCTTCGAGCGGGGAAGACGCCCCATCTGTTCACGTTTCCCAGCTCCGCCGTCGCTCTTGCTCAGGAGGCGGCAACCTCCGGCGTCTGTCTCGAAGGTGCCCAGGCGACCGTCTCGGGTGAGCCGATAACTCATGCTCGCCTTGCCTCGATCCGAAAGGCCGGAATTCACGCGATGCCGCGCTATGGCAGCGTTGAGTGCGGGCCGATTGGCTACGGTTGCCTGTCCCCTGACCACCCGGACGACGTTCACTTGGTTTCGGACCTTCAGGCCCTTGTCCAGGTTCAAACAGGAGGGAACCACGGATTACCTCCCGGCGCACTTCTGATCACGTCGTTGCATCCGCGCGCTCCTTTTGTCTTCATCAACGCCTCTATGGGCGATCAGGCAATACTCGAAACCCGGGACTGCGGATGCCCTCTCCAGGCGTATGGCTGGAGGCAGCACCTGCACACAATATCCAGCTTCGAAAAGCTGACCGGGGGCGGGATGACGTTTCACGGGACGGACGTCGTCCGGGTCCTCGAGGAAGTACTTCCCGGCCGTTTCGGCGGGGCCCCGGGCAACTACCAGCTATGCGAAGAAGAGGGCGACGACGGCGCCGCAGTCTTGCGGCTTCTCGTGGATCCCAGGGTAGCGGTCAGTAACCTGGACGACGTTGCCGACGCATTCCTCACCGGACTCGGAGAGAAATCCCCGGTCGACCACCTGATGCAAACCATGTGGCGCGAGTCGAAGCTCTTGAAGGTCGAGCGACGACAGCCGTTTGCGACCAGCTCGGGAAAAGTCCTCCATTTCCACGTCCGCCGGACGTAGGTCCGACAGGTAGGTCCGACTTCCAAGTCGGACATTTGCCTTTTTACTCCGTCAGAGCCGAGCACGCAGCGAGGGTGTTGAAAATGTTAACCGCTTTGTATACCTCCGCTAGCCGATTGCCGAATGACCCCAACGGGGTCACATAGCAGAGCCCGGGGTTGCCCGCGTTGTGTGCGGGAAACCCCGGGTGCGGGTGTGCGTACGCATCCAACCCTGAAAGGGTTGCGTAGTGCGGTACGCAACCCTTTCAGGGTTGGATCCTTCCCGCCGTCAACCCGGGGTTTCCCGCACACAACGCGGGCAACCCCGGGCTCTGCTACGCAACGCCTTCAGCGTTGGCAATCGTCAATATCGCATCAGCCAAATGCGTTTCTGGGCCTTATTCAACACCCTCGCAGCGCTTTTCAGCGGAGTGAGCGGGTTCTTGGCGCCAGTCACGATCGTGCTCAAGGCAAGAACCCGCTGAAAAGCGCTGCGTGTGACGGCGGTTGCCCGAGCACGGCGTGAGAAATGCGGGTCAAAACCTCAAAACCGAGG
>Ga0209077_1000170_pt1 | contig 16606 bp, 15 predicted proteins | sample PPLLak1March2015_FD_187247 | JGI IMG/M metagenome (GOLD analysis project Ga0209077, IMG submission 187247) | Freshwater sediment microbial communities from Prairie Pothole Lake near Jamestown, North Dakota, USA - PPLs Lake P7 Core (1) Depth... | ecosystem: Environmental > Aquatic > Freshwater >... | reverse complement strand
CCGTATTACCTTCTGGGAATCCTCAACTGAAACTAAGGAATTATCCCCCAATGTTTTTTATTCCATCTTTAAAGCAATTCCTATGGTATTGCATAAAAGTGATTTAGACTAAAGATGGCATATGATTAGTTCAGGTTAGGTTAAACTATCTAGGTTAAACTGTTGGAAATACCCTGATTAAAATGATTAATGCCAGAACTGCAGACATTGGGCACCTAGTTACTAATGGTAGTTAACATTATAGAGGACCGAGTTAGCTTCGCAGCTTAATCTCTAGTGATTTTGAGCGTAGATAGTAAACTGCTGAAGCCACATACTTACGTAGAAGGCCTACCTGCAGCTATTATCTTGTCAATAGATGCCTGAGCTAATCTACCGTTCTCCCATAACTCTGAGAGCATTTTTTCGACGATCTTCTGAAGATTTGATCCTTCAGGGATTTTTCCACTGTATTCTATTAGTCCTCTACTCATATCCAATTCAGTCGTACATCAGATAGCAGGATACTTATTTTAAGCTGTGCATTTTCATTTAATGAACCTATCCACGGCCCAATGAAGGTCTACGAGATACAGCGCACCACCGCCCACTGGTCTTCTCACCAGCAAAACAAATATGAAACAGCGTGGAAGATCATATAATAAGTCATGACTACCGATTCCAGCGACTATCTACAAGGCTTGAAACCTGTCCGAATCCACTTCGAAACTAAAAAAGACCAAATAGACGGCTTTTACTTATTGATGACTTCCGGTAAACCAGTTCACGGCTTAGATAATGGTCAATATATAATAAGTCATTCTCAATGTGAGTTACTTGATAGCAGAAACATCAAATACAAGATTGACAACAAATAATTAACTAATTCGATATCAGGTTTGAAATTTAATCCAAATAAGATTCGTGTAGAAATCTTATTACCATTATCATATAACGACGGAAAGCCAATAGAGAAGTCAAAATTTGCTAATACCGAAGGGGAACTGGCGCAACATTTTGGCGGTTGTACTACGTTGATACCAGTGGAAGGCTTGTGGATAGATGATGATTTGAAAGAATACGCTGATATTAATTCCGGATTCTATGTCGTCGCTCCACTAAATAAAGAATCCATAAGATTTTTCGAAGAATATATTAAGAAACTCAAGAAACGATTCAAACAGAAGCATATACTAATTACATTTCTGCCAATTAGAAGAATTCTGTTGTGAGCAGGGTTAACAGTTAACGGATGAGCCGTCGAATTCTTCTTTCTATCTAATAGTCATTTCAATTGACACACTCAACCGAAAGAATGCGTATTCATAATACTTCGAAATGATTTTGTAATGTGGCGAGATCGCTCTTTCATCTTTCAAATAGATATTCTGTCCTTCCTTGCATACGCCTCTCTTGCTACGTTTATGGCACCCTTTCTAAGTAGCATAGCTCTATATACTACTTGTTGTGACAACTCAACAGCAACTTTTCTTGGATTTACAATTTCCAAATCTAATTCTCGAACGGAGCTTGTCTGCATCAAGGCCTCCACCAGAACCTGTCTTATGTTTTTGGTTATCTTATATCTGATAAGTTCAAACGCTTCTTTTTCTGTCCTTCCCTGGTATTCAACAAAGGATCCTATAACACCACCTGCGTTAGCGAGAAAGTCAGGTATAATCAAGATCCCGTTCTTAATTAGGTACTCATCAGCGCTGGGAAGCGTTGGAATATTTGCAGCCTCTACTATGATCTTTACGCCATGTTCGCGTAGTTTCGGCGCAGTTTTGTCATTTATGACTCCTCCCAAAGCAGCTGGGATGAATATATCAGCATCTACATCAAATATTTCGTCTTTATCTCTAATATCGTATTGATGTGCACGCGCAGTGTTGCTATTAGAATTGGAAGAACTATGTTTAGAGGAGGGGGAAGTGTATTGGTCTGTAGACAATTCGGACAGTTTTGTCTTGCCTTTCATATCCGTCATTAATCTGGGAATATTTAGTCCATTACTGTCATAAATAAATGCAGAGACATCGCTTACTCCGACGACTTTAATCCTTGGTAAATCATCCAGAAATTTTGCAGTAAAAGATCCAACATTACCAAAACCTTGTATTGTTACGGTCCTTTCTCGTCCTCCCTCTGACCTGTCACCCAGCTCTTTAAGTGTAGATTGTACACGAGTCAAGTTTGATGATGGCAGCCTATCTAGCACCTCCAGAGACGCCTCTAATGCCACACTTACCCCATAACCAGTAGTACCTAGTTCATGTGGAATTCCACCTAGTTCTGATGGCTTGCCAGTACAAGCGCGCATATCTCCTATCTCATGTGCGAATACAGCCATCTCTAACTCTGTGGTTCCGACATCAGTAGCAGCAATATACTGAGAAGGACAGTATGGCTTGATCATTTTTGCAAAAGATTTCATCCAAGATACTCTATCCACTGCATTTGGATTAGCAACTATTCCGCCTTTTGCACCGCCAAAAGGTAGCCCAGCTGCAGCACACTTCCACGTCATGGTCCTTGCCAATCTAAATACTTCTAGAGGGCTTACACTTTCTGCAAATCTTATTCCTCCTTTGCCTGGGCCTGTGGATGTATTGTCAATTACCAAGATGCCCTTCATACCAGTATCAGGATCGTAAACCTGCAGTACTTTTTCAGGTCCCCACTCATCCATCTCTTCCCATGCAGAAGATGAGGAGAAAAATGATCTTTCGCCCTGACTAGAGGATAATGAATTAGACTTCAATTTTATGGTCGATCTTACTTGCTGATCATCTAGTTAATTATTCTTGTGGAATGCAACTAAGGTACACAAAATAATAAAGTCATATTTGTGCTAGTGCTGTTGTCGGATGTTCTTACGGAAGAGTTTCTTTCTTTTTTTAGTTTGGATCGTATTATGATAACTTGAAAGTCCGCTATAATATTTAACGACCAGGACAATAGCTTAGTTTGAATGCATGGATTGCAAATATTCGAAAATTCGTTAGATTAATTGACTAAAATAAAATGATTACGAATATATACACTAAGAAACCAATAATATTGTTCGTATATAGAGTAGTCTACAATATTTGGATATTTGCTGCTCGTCTAATAAAGTAATCCATATCCATTTTCATTGTTATTTATCTTTGTGTCTCTAACTGTTAGAATATTGCCCTGCTCTTAGTGGCGCTCCTATATATTTCCATATAGACTATATCTTCCTTCACCTACTCTGTTTGCATAATTCCAAACGGTAGAAATACCTGAAATCCTTTTGAAAGCTTTCTTTTGTGTATCTTTCAACATATCATAGAGCTTCTGCCCAATGACTATTTGATCAGGTTTTGCAATTGATGTCATTTTTACTGCTATACTAATAGTAGGCCCTATCATATCGATATGTGGTCTTGCGAATATTGCCTTTCCATCTAATTTATCGATATCTATACCATACTGTACTACTCCAATCTCGCCAAAATCTATCCCTATTCTTACCTTTAATTCTGGATAATCATACTGATTTAATATAGGATTAATGCCTTTCTGTATCACTTGGATCATTGTATATGCACAACTTATCGCATTACTGCTTTGTAGAGAATATGGGGTAACAACATCGTTGCTAGTTATGTTTTTTTTGTTTCCTCTATCCGCGCTAGACTCATTTTCAATTACAAAAAATGCTAAAACTGCATCTCCAACATACTTTAAAACATATCCTCCATACATCGATATTATCAAAGAAGTTTCTTCAGCAAATGCTCTAATGATAGCTGAAAGCTTATCAATAGACAGGGTCATCGACATCTTTGTCGAACCCACTAAATCAATATGCAAGATTACGAGATTGATTTTGGATTCTACGAATTTCTCTAGAATGGTTTGAGTTTCACTAAGTGAAATCCTAAATTCGGGCTTAGATTTTAAAGCCTTCCACATTCTAATTTGTGAATTTTTAATTACGGATTCTATGTCGATTACTGCATCAAGATATAATTTGTTGATAAAAGGGCTTCCTAATTTGCTCCGTAAAGAAACTTTCTGTGTCCTATTATTTACTTCATCTCTGATAATCTGCATAATGTCATCCATGTTTGTGTCTAATTCCAGTGCAATTATTTCAGGGTTGATCCCTGAATTGTATAAGTTAAGTATAGTATTTCTTTGATCTGATGCTATTGATAAATCAAATCACCTGATGTAGTTTCAAAAACATGGTATATAGAGATACATTGGTCTTTATTTATGAATAGAAATTCTATCCATTTAGTAGCCTGCTCGTGAAGTGAGTTGTGGGCAGGACTTTATATCATGCCTACCAAAGTGTTACAATACCGTGTTCGTTTTGCATACACTTTTCCGATTTATATCTAACCAACTAGACTCTATACTTGTAAAGATCGAAAAGATATTAGTATGTAGCAAAAAGGCCAAAGACCGTGCAAACCATGAGAAGAAAACAAGGTAGTATTAGGTAGATATTGTCCAGAAAAGCCCATAAATGCTACATTTGGACCGATACTTTTTATATAATCCGATAATAGAATGAAATAAACGTGAGAGAGAAGATTGATATTACTAGTTCCTGTATTAAATGAAGGATGGCAAAATGTACAAAATGCGGCTCCGACATACAATCAAATGGCTATGATATCGAAGAATTAAGTCTCCCTAAAGCTACATGTTACTTGGTTTCCTGTAAGCAGTGTAAGACCATTCTTGGAATTGTTCAAGAGAAATAGCTTTCTTGCTACCGCGAGGACGCCTTCCTTGATACATTATCATCTACGAGAAAATATTGTTAGAGGAGTGTTAGTGTCTATTCTTACTGTTAAACTTAATGTGTTATGAACTTTATTCCGTCTTTCGTTACGGGCCTGAACCTGAGCATGAAATCGCTAGTGATATATCGACTTTTTTAAAAAAAACAAATCTTGGGGCAGAAATAAGACTACTGGGTATTAAGCATCTAAGTTTGTTCATTTACTGGAACTTGCTTCACTAAAGATTATTTTCAATAAAACATAAGTGGCTAGTATTTCTGTCACTACATTCTGACTATATTCCTCACTAACTGTCACTAACTGTCGCGATTTTCTGCTGATACCTATTCAGTTAATCTCGATTAGGATGACATGATCAAGTCTGATAATCGAGGGTCTAGTCTTTTATTATACTTCCTCATTAGATATGTCATGGACATGAGTGCAAGCTGTATAACATGTGGTAAAAAATCACAAGATTATGATACGGAATGTCCATGCTGTGGAAATTATTATTGTTCTGATCAGTGCAGCCTGCTATGGCATAATAAACAGTTCGCTCATCATCAATGGACAGACTACAAACATATTTACGGCGCAATTATGAGCTTCGATCCAAAAGTGAGAGTAGTCACCATTTGTGATTTAAACGGCGAAATGATGTACTCCGGTCATAGGGAAGGAGTAGAAAATCTACTCACGTCTAAGGAAAGCAAGGAATCATTAGAATTAGCGGTCAATGGATGGAAGGCCCGAAGAGAACTTGCGTCAAAGATCGGGAAGGGAAAGTACGTATTAGCAGAATATGAAAAGGTAAAACGCCTTACTATTCCGCTAGGTAACGACCATCTTTTGTACATAACAGCAGAAGTAGGATGCGATCATACTACTTTAATTACCAAGATTCAAAAGTTGCATTTGTAACATTTAGACTGAACCTAAAGTCATAAAATCCAATCCAACCACACCAATTATCCCGAGGTAAGGATTGAAAATAATTTATCTTTTCATAGGATCTCCTCCATCCTGTTTCACCTAGTAGTCCTTTTCAACATAAATCCAACCCTTCTTTCCGAGACTATCTAAGGAATCAAAAGATGGCGCAACTAAAATGGTTCTATTTGTTTCGAACTGAATCAAAGCTGAAGTTGTAAGGAGTCTCTTGTATTCGTAGGATCTTGAATTAGGTTTCTACAGTTTAATCGTCTTGCCTAGACCCCTCTAATTAGAAGGCTTCGATTTGGCTAACACAACAGAAGTATTGGATCTCGAACTAATCATTATATGTTATGGTTGGAGGATATCACAAGGATGAAGCTGTACTCCGATTGGAATAATGATTTGATTTAATATTTTGTCGTAGTAGTAGGGCATAACATTCGTGAGTTGAACCGTTATAGATATTGTTAAGGAGAATCGCCGTCAATACAACAACAATCCTTATTATCACACTTACAATTTAGCGGCTCTTGTAAACACAATTTACAGATAACTGCGCCACAACCTATACAGGTATTATTATTTACAGTACAACCTCAATGTCTGCAGTTAACCATGCAACCTATAATGGCTCAAGGAACCTATAAAAGTAGATGTGCAATTATGATAGACATGAGTCCCGTTTTAGATTAACTAGTGTTATCTACTTGACCAGCAACGAAAATCTCAAGCCTGACTGCACTCGCCAGGTTTTAACAAGAATAGGCAAAAGAATGTCCGTTCTAGTAACCTTCAATCAATTTTATCATAGTGAAGATCAGGTAATTTCTCTAAGCCCTTACTATATAATAATAATATTCTTTCATCTCTCTGATGTGAAACCATTCGCTAGAGTACCAGCTATATGAATTTTCAATCATTCGAAGTCATAAGATTATTAATTTGTCTAACAATATTATGCTGATGTTTAAAGCTGGTTTGTTGAAACGAGTCAAAGCTTCAACAATTGCGATAGGTCTCCTCAACAAGGATACAAAAGATGTCATAAGCACATTTGGCACAGGTTTTTTCATAAGCGATAAATATATTGTCAGTTCTGCACACGTTTTTAGTCAATGCCTAAATTATAACTCCCTGTATAAGGAAAAGAACAACGGTTTAGAAGGAATCTATTCAGCATTCCGCATTACCAGTAAAGAACAAAAATTAGATCTCGAGACATATCGCATAAGTGAGTCGATCAGATTACCAGCTGTCAAAGAAGTTGCAGGATTTAATGGCTCAATAGATCTAGATATAGGGCTCGGAAAACTGGATCGTACTTCGGATAGTTTCTTGCCTATTAAGGAACCCGGTCAGTTAGAACTTTATCATGACATTGCAATGTGTGGTTATCCTAGTGGAAGATTGTCATTGATTCTGTATAGAAATGAAGATGGGGTTGGAATGCATATGAATCCCATTATTCAATTCGGACATATTGCTGGGTTAATGCCATATGATGAGAGTTCTACACCATGGGGAATTCAAACCGATATCGTTGCCATTGGGGGTTCTAGCGGGTCGCCCATTATAGATCCCAGCGATGGAAGAGTAATAGGTATGGCGCAACAGGTTATTTCGACAATGACTACCGTCTATAAGGAAGGAATGCCAACAAACTTGTACAAGTTGACCAAAGGCCCATTGTATGGCGTGGCGCCACTAGGATTAGCGTACGGAGTTTCCAATATGATATTATCGTTGCTTCCGAATATTTCCAAAAACTATTTTGAAAGCGGTCATCCTCCAGACCTATTGTTTGAAGACACGCAAATTGTCACAATCTTCTGAATTGCATTGAAATACCATAATATCTTCTCTTTATACTTATTCCTTGAACCAATCCAAATAACAAATCGAGGTACTACAGCAGAAGCAACCACTCTCATTACAGTCAAATTTTACTTTACAGTCACAATGACTACATTCACAAATATGATCGACCATACTTGAACATATAGTCGCACCCTTTCTTTATATATTATGGCAGGCACCAATCTTGATCCATCAACTTGCATTCAGACCATACCAACGCTCGAGATTCACAACAAAATTCTAAGTAAGGTTGATTACAGTGAATGACTGGAAGCTTGATAAATACCAGACGTCACATAGCGACCTTGCTAGATTCCTTTAGACTAGCATCTCTGAACTACAAACTCTCAACGAACAATACTTACTCCTACTAATAAAGAACACAACAAGTCCATAATCATAATCTGTTTTGGTACAGAATATTGTTCTAACAGACGAATCTATCCGACGATTTATGGGCTCAGCATAAAGTAACCGACGACTTGACAGAATCAGCCAGTTTGCCTTTGCCTACTGCCTCGCTTATTCAATGCCACGAGTGCAAGGACATCGTAAGGGATTGCTAAGGAGAATATTGTTGTCTAATGGCCTGCCTCTGAATAGACAGTCTGAAGAATCTGTCTGACGACATCAAGTCTATTACGGTGATTGAGATTGCCCTTGTTTCTTCGTCCTCAAAGAAAAACCTAGGGGAACAGTTCTTCAGATGTAACTTTCCAATCGAATTGGAGTCAATCGAAATTCAATAAGATAGTATTTACGTTTAGATTATTGGTGGTTTAGGATGGGAACGGGAATAATAAAGATTTGTCATCATTATAGATAGCCCCATCTTCGATATTGTACATTGTGCAATTAAACTCAATATTTTATAGATAGTTTTTACATACCTGAGATAGTGAAATTACCTTTTACCCCAACAGTCCCTTTAGTGGTATTCACTTCACCTTCAACTGACCATCCGCCGCCATTCAGATGCGATAACCTAGAGCAGATGTCCACATTGTTCCCTCGCCAGTAACTTTTGCAATTCCTCTTTTGTTTGGAACCATCTGAGTGCCAGTTCCAGTTCCGGTAATATTCGCCTTTATTGGTCATATGCAAATATCTTATCGTCAAGCTCGCACTACCATCTGCTAACATTGTAGATTCCACCGTATCCCAGTGCACGTCCGAATAATGTTTTCCGGTAACTTGCCCCTTATCGTTGCTCTCAAACCTCACGATTTGATTGCTAATATCAACGATCCTTGTAGTTGTTGCCTTGGCCTTTATAACGACATCATATTTGGCAGATGACCGCTTTTTTTGATGAAGCTTATGCCATGTAACCATAATATGAATTCTGTGACTATAATAGCTTTTATAGTAATTATTCATAACCGGTCGATACATTCCTCAAAGTTTTAATTAGGGATGCTCAGATTCAATTTGAAATGCAAGGTCTTCAAAAGTTAAAATGCGCTACATGTGGCACGATGTTTATGTCTGAAACAGAAACTCAAACATGTCCGTCATGTTCGGAGCAAAGTCATAGCCATCATGAACATGGAACCGGCGGCGGTTGCGGCTGCGGCCACTAAATTTTTTTAGTTTCTATCCCGTTAACTAACTAATCATGTATCTCTGCAAGGCCTTTTGAGCCTCCTACAGCAGAATGAGTCAAATATGTACATTATTAGTAACTGTTTTGGGCTAAATAATTTACTTTCTTTTTGTTTTGTTTTGTTTTGTTTTTGACAGACTCGAAAGGAAAGGTAAGTTTAAAAATAAACGGATCTCTAAAGCAATTTATTGATTGATTTCTTTTTTTTGAGAGGTCTAATTTATGACTTCTAAATTAGGTGTCAAAGGAACTATGCCTTTTAATATTATGGGGCATCTTGTCGTAGGTCTTATTTTAACGGTTCTGGCAGCAGCTTTCTACACCCTTTCAAATAGTTGGATTGTCATTGCAACAACAACGAATGATACACAGACCTCTCCTATTCAACAAAAGGATCCAGTCTCTGTCATGTACGCAGCTTCTCTCCTGAAGGCATTTGAAGAAAGCCTAGGACCGGCATTTCAGGCAGACACTGGTTATCCCTATCAAGGAGAAGCCCGTGGATCAGTACAAATAGCAAATATGGTACTTGACGGTTTAAGAAGACTTGATGTCTTTGTAAGTGCAGGCACTATTCCAATAATGAAGTTAATGAATGCTACTGATCCTCTTGCTGATTGGCTAGTGAAGTTTGGCGCTGCTGAAATGGTTATAGCTTATTCTCCCAGCAGCCATTTCTTCAATGACCTTGAGAAAGCTCGCTTAGGAGAAATTCCATGGTACGAGGTCCTATCTAATCCAGATCTCAAATTCGGAAGAACCGATCCTGAGCTTGATCCAAAAGGGTACTATATGATCATACCTGCAGATCTTGCCAACAAATATTATATTGATTCAGAAATAAAACAAGGAATACTAGGAGAAGATCGAAACCCCACACAAATCTTCCCAGAAGAAACACTAAAAACCATTCTGGAACAAGGTCAACCAGATACAGTAGCAGCATATAAACATGAGGCTGTGGCTAGAGGGCTTCCATATATTACGTTACCACCGGAAATAAACCTGGCTGATCCTACATTTTCTAATTTCTATAGGACAGCATCATATACTTTAAAGAAGGGTAATGGTCAAACAGTTTTCGGAGAACCGATATACTTCTCATTTACAATACTCAATACGGTCAAGAATCTAGATGGAGCTACTTCCTTTGCTACTTTTATCTTATCAATCAATGGTGAAAGCGTTTTAGGGGGACAAGGATTGAACTTTATCAAACCTGTCGTTGAAGGAAATATGTCAAATGTTCCATCAAATATAAGGAATATAATAGAAGAAAAGGAATCGGTACAAGTATTGTCTAACGAAAGATAGTTGATCAAATGTCATTTCACATTACAGCAAAGAAGGGAATCTACAAGTCACTATAACTTCAATGCTAATTCTTCTACTAACCTCACACATTGACACTTGAGCTTATTGGGATTGCAAAGAAATTTCCTAGATTTACACTTGGTCCATTAGATCTAAGAATAAAGAACGAAAAGATTTTAGTAATAATTGGACCCACAGGTAGCGGCAAGTCTACTATCCTAAATATCATTTCGGGATTAGTAAAGCCCGACTCAGGTTCTATATTGTTAGATGGTTTGGACATAACCAACGCACCCGTACATCTTCGAAGGATAGGCATTACTTTTCAAAAGCCAAGTCTATTCCCTAACATGAATTCATATGAAAATATTCTCTTTGGCCTTACAAAGAAAACCAGGAAGGAAAATAAGCTGCAAATTAGAAAACTTCTCGAGGATCTCGATTTACTACATATCATAGATAGGAATACACACAGTTTAAGCGGAGGCGAGTTGCAAAAAGTTTCATTGGCCAGGATGCTTGTTACAAACCCAAAGATCATGCTAATGGACGAACCTCTTGTACACTTGGACGCACCAACTAGAAGAATCATGAGATTGGAGCTTAGACGAATTCTCATAGAAAGAAGCGTTCCATCTATCTATGTAACTCATTTTGAGGATGATGTTTATGCATTAGCAGACCATGTCGCAATACTACAAAAAGGGCAAGTTGAGTACACCGATAGAATTGAAACTATGCTATCAGATCAAAATGAGAATAGATTTCCATTTATTTCTCGTATGTTTGGTGAGGCTAACTACCTGGAAGGAGAAGTTGTAAGATCAAAACCTGGAATTACTACCTTCAGTATCGGGTCGAATATGATTGAAATTATTGGTAACTATAGTATTGGTAGCAAAGTTGGAATACTTGTAAAACCTGAAGATATAATACTTTCAAGAGAAATAATAAGGACAAGTGCACGCAACATGATTAAGGCTGAAATAACAAATATTATCTATCACCACGGAGACAGTGGAGGAGTAGTAGATGTACAACTAAAAGCTGACAGATTCCATATTATCTCTAGGATCACAGAACAAGCTAGGATAGATCTTGGGCTGCAGATACATGATCGTATATTCGCTATATTCAAGGCATCTTCACCGCAGATTATTCGTGAAGAATAGACGTAGTACGCAATGCACAAAGCCACAGTAATCTCTGCAACTTCACCTAACTTGCTTTGACCACCATTACTTCATGAATTCATGGTTGCTTATACTAGATAAAAACGAAAAAATGAAAAGTTAACCCCACTCAGGAATACCCATTTCTGTAAACACATGAACGTATGTGAACACACAATCAAAAACATTCTATAGTATCCACAACCAAGATTCATCATGGTAAAGATTCTTCCCCATGTAATGAGGAATATCAATGACCCCGCTGGAGACGAATATGGATATGAGATATTATATTTTGGTGTAAATTTGATACTTATGTTTGAGTATAAACTATCCTTTAGCATCGAGGTAAAAATGTCAGATATTAGTAATAGAAGTAACGATATTGAAGTTTTAATAATTAGTAGAAAAGATGTTTCAGCGTGGAAAAAAGGCAATGGTACTAGTAAAAAAGATATGGAGCTGCATTATAGCAATAAAGGCAAAAGTATTAATGATATATTCAGACCATCAATAAGCGATGCATATGCATTCATTTTAAGCAACAGAACTTCACTTAATGATAACTCAATGACGAAAGTAGTTGATGTTACTCTAATTCATTCTTGGCAGCAAGAAATAAAAGAATCGCAATTAAAAAATATGCCATAAATAAATCATATGATAAACAGATTCAATTTATACAGTTTAAAAAATCCTTTTGTCAACAGTAATATGAATTTCAATTTACTTTTTTTAAACGGTGTATGTACAGGTTTACTTGGTCGCTTGCAGTGAATACCAAAAGACATTGGACATAAGGGCGCTACGAAATTATCTGAATACGTTCTCGATATTTGCGAGCATGAGTATAAATGGATGCTGATTTGTGTCCTGCAGATGGAAAATATCCATTATACTTTATCGTAAATAAATACTGTACCAGTTCAACAATTATCTATGCAATGCAATGAAATCTTAGTTCCATATGTAACATGATATTTAACATCATTTTATACATATCTAATCAGCCATAGTTAGTTTAGAAATGGATCATATCAAGGTAATGCAATTCTGTCAACGACTGAATCCAGCAAATAGATTGTAAGTCTGTGGATTAGAGCTTGTTACCACTTTTTGTAGTTCTTCGCTAGGATTCCCGTAAACTTCAAATCTACTTATCTTAGCGACACTGAAAATCTTTGGAAGTATTGTTTGCGATGCAAGGCCTGCAATATGGACAAATACGGCCTCTGAATCTGTGTACGCTTCATGTACAATGCACTTCATCTCCGATCTATCAAGATAAAATTGGAAAGTTAACGTGTTTGGCTCATTAACTTCTACCATTTTACTCATCTCCTGTATTAATTTCTTGTATTCCTCTATTTTGCCATCTTCTATGATGAACCCCGCTCTGAATTGAATCTGATTATTTTTCATGATGCCCACTCTTTCTTTTTCTATCTACCTTTAATATGAAGTCTCTTTCTATCTACCTTAGATATAGAGACCCAGATTTAAGCGTCTTGTCTTCAACCTGCGAATAACATCTAATTTTGCATGCATGATTTAGGAGCAAATGTAGCATGAAGTACAGCACACCAAGCTAAGAATGCTAAGATTGTCAATATAGCCGCGGTCTTTCATCCCTTTTGAATTCCTAAGAGAATCTCGCATGAAGGACAACTAAAAGCGACGTATTCTTCATCGTCCTCCCCAGTGAATCTTTCAGTCTTGATTTCCTGGGATGAAATGTCTCGTTTACAATGTGGACATTTTACCATATTATTTCCTATACGATAGGAGAGGCTTAAACTTAATGTTGTATGTGCTTATCTACTATGAGAAAACAGTTGTAAGTAATTTTCCGAGTATAATTTTTACTTTTCAATATATTTCCCTTGATTGGTTCACCGGGACAGAAAACCCGTGGTATGTCTTATGCCATACCTGTGGTCTAAACAGTTATAGTGCGGTAATTTATTACGCAAGACAGTACAACATTACAATTCTTTTATAATATACAGAACAAGCGATTATATGAAAAAAGTTCTTATTGTCTTGCCGTCTCACGATCAGTTAGGTAACACAGAAGAGAAAACTGGATTTTGGCTAGAAGAATTCAATAGTCCTTATTATGAATTTATTGATAATGGGTACGAAGTAACTATTGCTTCTCCCAAGGGCGGAAAGCCCCCAGCCGATCCAAAGAACGCTCAGAAAGGGAACCAGATTGAGTCTACACAACGCTTTGAAAAAGATAAATTAGCTCAGAAAAAGCTAGAAAATACAATGGTTTTAAGCCAAGTTTCAGCAAGTAACTATGATACACTGTTTCTGCCAGGTGGTCACGGAGCCAAGTGGGATCTGTCAGCCAACAAAAATATGAAAAAATTGGTTGAAGATTTTTACTCTGATAAGAAAATTATTAGCGCTGTACTCCATGGTCCAGCAGGACTATTACAGGCAACAGATCAAAATGGAAATTCAATATTGAAGAATAAAAAAATAACTAGATTCACAAGTGACGAAGAGTCTACTGTAGGACTAACTAAAGTAGTCCCCCTCTTCACTGGAGGACCGTTTAAGAGAATTGGGTGGTAAATTTGAAAGAGGTCAAGATTTTAAACCATTCGTAGTAAGCGATGGACAATTAATAACAGGCCAAAATCCCAAATCTTCATTACTTGCTGCTGAAAAAGTGGTAGAAATATTGGGAACCTAAGGCCTCGGTGAACTAGAAAGGAGAGAGTCACGTGAGTCTTGAGAAGAATCCTAGCACCGGTAAAGTCCTCGAACTTTTCGGACCAACTGTGGAATTTCTGACTTCGCCCCAGAATGCACAGAGTGACTTCTGCGTGCTCAAAGGTACGATCCCACCAAGTGTCTCTGTTTCTCTTCACTCTCATGCCGATACAGAGGATTTTCTCGTCTCTGGCGAGCTAGAGGGTTTGAGGCACGACATCAAGGATTACACATGGACGAGAGCGAAAACTGGCGATTACATCCATGTGCCATCTAATGCACGGCATGCTTGGCGCAACGACTCCAGCACACCTACTGTCGTTCTCATCATCACGACCAAGAAACTCGGTGAATTCTTTCAGGAGACGGAAGACCAGAGACGAGCATCCATCTGCCTGTGACGGACCGAAGATCTTTCGCGTTTCGCAGAGATCGGCGCAAGACATGGCTATTGGAACGCCTCCCCTGAGGAGAATGCTTTAGTCGGCATACGTCTGAGTTTCTAAATGGTCTATTTCCATCTTCAGTTATCATTTCTCCACGAACAATAAATATTATAGAAAGCGTTGTAGCACAATATCCATAAAAAGAGGCGGCTCATGGTTTATTTTTTTACTATTTTCAAGGGTATGTGTTTCTATGCCATTAAGGATGTCTTCTCTAAGGTATCGTTTGTAAAGATCAATCCTCATTTCCATAGTAATAGGTTTTTGTGATGAAACAATACGTATTTTGAGCAGATAATCTTCTCTTAGTACACGTTAAGAGGAAAAAGAGTGCCTTATTAAACTGAAGGCTTTAGAGTAAATTTCATTAATCCATCTCCTGTCTGTCCACTTTTGGTGACTTGTTGGGCAATCTCCATTACGACTGGTTTTGGTATCATAAAGTGAACTACATCCTTCGTACTATTGGTAGGATCTATCATTAGATTCTTCGTAACATTCATACCATTTATGGTTCCTACATACGATCCAGAGGAAAGCTCAGATGGCTTTGGAAGATTGACCTCTTGATGCACCATTATCTTGTTGGCTTCTAATCTTGTTACATTCCAATCAAAAGGCATGGTAAATTGCATTTCCTTTGTACTTGGATCAAAACTAAAATTTTTCAGTTCATCATAATATGAGATAATCTGAACTGGGATTGGTTTCCTACTGCTATTATCATCATCACCCATTGATACCTGCTGATTTTCTACAGCGCCTATACTTAGCCACCCATCGTATTCTGGCTGTTTATCATCAGGAATAAATGACCTATCGTAATCAATTGTTGTTACTCTTACTATGAAATGATACAAACCTCCCTCAGAGAATATAGGACCTGTTGCGATTACCGGATTTCTGTCAGTTCCAGTGAATGCCTGCAGAATAGGATCAGGCTCCCCATAAACTGTTATGCTCTCTGCGTCACTTGGTTTCATCTCTATTTTCAAATCTCCTTTATGATCGTGAAACCAGTCAGAAAGTAACTTTTTGCCGTCTTTCTCAATTGTAATATAGTAAGTTACATGTTTAAATCCCTCTTTAGTAGCTGGATCATATAGCTTAAACTGGATGATTGGCTTTTGACTTTGGTTCTCTAATGTTTCAGTTGTAACTACTGGAGGCATCATCTTTATTATTAGATCTGTTGTTCTATCACCAAATGATGCTGAAAGTTGTTCTTGAAATAGACCATCGGCATTAACAGACTTCGGGTATATTAATGCACCAGTGACAACAAAAAATAGAACAAAAATTAACGCAAATCTAAAAACTGATCCATGCATATCAACTACTAAGTTAGTTCTTCTTTCATCTTTCATATCGAGGTAAAACTTGCTTTATTTATTCGCTTTAATCTATATAATAGTTAAAGAGCCAAATTCTAGGCATTAAAGATAATGTAATTTCCTGGTTGTTATGAACCACCTAAAACTAATGCGATTTTTAACTTATACATCCCTCCATCTTTGAAAATTGTTGGATCCAGTCGGAAATTAAGCAAAGATAGACAGAATGTCAGCTTCTGTTCAAATCGATTCTTTTTCTTTCCCAGGGTTCTCGAGCGACAGCTGTTTCAAGGATTTGAATCATTTATTACCAATTCATCTCATCCTGCAGATGTAGCCCGTGTGATTCTAAATGCAGTAGATTCACCAAGCCCTGAATTAAGATATCTAGTAGGTAAAGACGCCGAATCACTCTTCAAAGCACGAAAGGAATTGTCAGACAAGCGGTGGGTACGAGCAAGTT